>Ga0180436_10000413_pt1 | contig 44577 bp, 32 predicted proteins | sample SS_ome_2_FD_132434 | JGI IMG/M metagenome (GOLD analysis project Ga0180436, IMG submission 132434) | Hypersaline lake sediment archaeal communities from the Salton Sea, California, USA - SS_3_S_2 metaG | ecosystem: Environmental > Aquatic > Non-marine Saline and Alkaline > Hypersaline >...
CAGACACCATCACGGCCTCCGAAAGAGGGGGTCGATCAATATCATGGCTATCGAAGACGTTTTTTCGAGAATCGTCGACATCCTCGGCGACATCTTTGGCGGAATCGGCCGAGGGGTCGAGCGTGGCATCACCAGCCTGTTTGGCTCGTCCAACGCTCGATACCTCAAACGGCTGCAGCCAACCGTGGACGCAATCGCCGCGCTGGAGCCCAAGTATCAGGCGATGACCGACGCGGAGTTGCGCGAGCAGACCGACCGCTTCCGCCAACGGTTGCTCGAGGGCGAGACCTTGGACGATCTGCTGGTCGAGGCGTTCGCCGTTTGTCGCGAGGCGGGACGCCGGGTGCTCGGCATGCGCCACTACGACGTGCAGATGATGGGCGGCATCGTGCTGCACCGCGGGTCGATCGCGGAGATGGTCACCGGTGAGGGTAAGACGCTGGTGGCCACGTTACCAACTTATCTCAACGCCCTGGATGGCAAGGGCGTTCACGTGGTCACGGTGAACGACTACCTCGCCCGACGCGACATGGAGTGGATGGGCCCGCTCTACATGTCGCTGGGGCTGACCGTCGGCGCGATCCAGAGCAACATGGACCCCGCCGAGCGGCAGAAGGCCTACGAGTGCGACATCACCTACGGCACGAACAACGAGTTCGGCTTTGATTATCTGCGCGACAACATGCGGCCGGCGCGCAAAAACGATTTGCGTTATCCGAAGCACTTGCAGCAGTCTCAAGGGCGGTTGCACTACGCCGTGATCGACGAGGTGGACAACATCCTCATCGACGAAGCCCGCACGCCGCTGATCATCTCCGGGCCGGCGCACGACGACGTGACCCGCTACGCGAACGCCGACCGGATCGCCCGGCAGTTGAAAAAGGACGTGCATTTCGAGGTCAACGAGAAGGAACATTCGGCCCACCTGACGGACGAGGGGGTCCGCGCGGCCGAGCATTTGGCCGGGGTCGAGAGTTTTTACACGGCGGGCAACATGGAGTGGCCGCACCTGATCGACAACTCACTCAAGGCGCACCACCTCTACAAACGCGACGTGAACTACGTGGTCAAGGACGGCGAGATCGTCATCGTCGACGAATTCACCGGCCGGCTCATGCCCGGGCGGAACTGGAGCGACGGCTTGCATCAGGCGGTGGAGGCCAAGGAAGGCGTGCGCATCAAGGAGGAGAACCAAACGCTCGCCACGATCACGCTGCAAAACTTCTTCAAGCTCTACGACAAAATCTGTGGCATGACCGGAACCGCCATGACCGAGGCGGGCGAGTTCTGGAAGATCTACAAGCTCGACGTGGTTGCCATCCCCACGAACAAGCCGCTCCAGCGCCTGAACCATCCCGACGTCATCTATCGCACCCAGAACGAAAAGTATGGCTGCGTGGCGGAAGAGATCGAGCGGATCAACAAATGGGACGTGCTCGAACTCCCCGGCGGCGACGAGGTGTGGGGGACGATCGTCGAAGAGGATGAGCGGGCAGTCACGATCCAGCCCAAAGGCAGCAAAAAGCGCGAGCAGTACCCCGCCGAGAAAATCCTGGAGATCGACCGTCGCGGGCGACCCATCCTGGTCGGTACGGTTTCCATCGAGCGCAGCGAAGAAATATCGCGGTTGCTGGATCAGCGTGGTATCAAGCACGAGGTCCTCAACGCCAAGCACCACCAGCGCGAGGCTGAGATCATCTCGCAAGCCGGCCGGTTGGGCGCCGTCACGATTGCCACCAACATGGCCGGCCGCGGGACCGATATCATCCTCGGCGGAAACCCCGAGGCCATGGCGTGGGCTCAGTTGCAGGAGAAGTATCCCACCCGGCTGGAAGTGCCACCGGACGAGTGGGATGGGCTGATCGCCGAAATCGAGCAGCGGGAACAGATGAAAGCCGAAGGCCGTCGGGTGGCCGCCATGGGTGGGCTGCACATCATTGGCACCGAGCGGCACGAAGCCCGACGCATCGACCTCCAGCTTCGCGGACGTTGCGGGCGTCAGGGCGATCCGGGTAGCTCGCGGTTCTACCTGTCGCTGGAAGACGACCTGATGCGGATCTTCGCCGGCGACTGGGTCAAAAACGTGCTCACCCGCCTAGGCATGCAGGAGGGCGAGGCCATCGAAAGCAAGATGGTCTCGCGCCGTGTCGAGGGGGCTCAGAAGAAGGTCGAGGAGCGGAACTTTGAAATCCGCAAAAACCTGCTCGAATACGACGAAGTGATGGACGAGCAGCGAAAGCGGGTTTACGGCTACCGCCAAAGTATCCTCGACGGAACCGACTGCAAGCAGTTGATTCTCGAGATGATCGGCCAGCAGGTGGACCGCTATCTGGACGAAATCCTGGCCAAGGACTATGGGGCCGAAACCTTCGCCCGCTGGGCCGGCAAGGAACTCTCGCTGGAGTTGGATCCCAAGGACTACCGGGGCACCGATTTCAAAACGGCTGAGCAGACGGCCAAGGACGAAGCCGAACGGATGGCCGATTCGCAGGTCTTCGAACTCATCGAGGAGAACCTGCCCGAGGAGGAAGACCCCCGCGATTGGAATTGGTCGGCCCTGGCCAAGACGATTAACACCCGTTGGCATCTGAACTTCCGCGACCGCGACCTGAAGAAGGTCGGTCGCGATAATCTGGCGGAGTTCCTGCAGGAGAAGATCAGCGAGGCCATCCAGCGCGTCGATCTTTCCCACGGTGAGCGCTTCCTCGATGCGGAGTATCCGCTGCGCACCGCGTGCAACTGGGTGAAGATGAAGTTCGACATCGAACTCGATCCGGACGAGGTGGGCGACCTCGAACGCGGAGCGTTCAAGCAGTTGGTGTGCGATCGGGCCGAGGCGGCCTACCACGAAAAAGAAGTCGAATACCCGGTCATGGCCGGCTTCTACCACTTCACGAAGCGCGATGCCACGGGCCACAAACGATATGACCGCGATCAGTTGGCCGATTGGGCCCGGCGACGCTTCGACGTGGAACTGACTCCCGAGGACCTGAAGACCAAACAGCGCGATGAAATCTGGCAACTGCTCGTGGCCCACAGCCGCCAACACGCCGAACGGGCCGCCGATGCCATGCAAAAGGCCGAGCAGCGGATGGCCAAGGTGTTCGACGACTCGGAAGTGAACGACGAGCTGGTCAAGACAGCCTATCGTGACGGGCGTTTGGCCGAATTGTCGGAGTGGCTTAAGGAGGAACTCAACTTCGAGTTCACCCCCGAGCAAATGCTCGACCTGCGGCCGGAGCAACTCCGCAACGAGATGAGTGCCGCCGTCGAAGAGCAATATCGGCCGGAAATGCGCCGCATGGAGCGGGCCCTGGTACTCCAGATTCTCGACGCCGGTTGGAAGGATCACTTGCTGGCGATGGACCACTTGCGTAGCAGCATCGGGCTGCGTGGCTACGCCCAGGTGGATCCCAAGGTGGAGTACAAGCGCGAGGGGATGAAGCTCTTCGACGGCATGTGGGAGTCGGTCGGCGAGCGCGTCACCGACCTCGTCTTCCGGATGGAACAACTCGACGAAGGTTTCGTCGGCTCCACCTGGACCGAGGCCGAAGCCCGGCACGACGAGGCCTCCTCGGCGGGCGCCATCGCGGCCCAACAGCAAGCGGCCATCGATGCCAGCCAGGGCGATCAGAAGCCCGAGCCCATCCGCAACCGGGGCGAGCGCGTCGGTCGGAACGATCCTTGCCCCTGTGGCAGCGGCAAGAAATTCAAGAACTGCTGCATGCGGAAACGAGCAGCGGGGTGAGTGGGGCCTGAAGGGAAAGGATTCCACGTTGCCATATCTGCTCAACCTTCTCTACCTGCTCCTGCTGCTGGTCGCCTCGCCGTGGCTGATCTATTACGCGTGGCGAAAGGGAAAGTATCGCGAGGGATACGCCGAGAAGGTACTCGGGCGCGTGCCCGTGCGGCCTCCCGAACGCGACGGCGAACGGCGTCCCTGTCTCTGGCTCCACGCGGTCAGCGTGGGCGAAGTCAATTTATTGTCGACACTGGTTCGTCGGATCGAGAGAGCGCACCCCGACTGGCGTTGCGTCATCTCGACCACCACGCGGACCGGCATGGAGTTGGCTCGAAAACGCTTCCCCGATCGCTTGGTCTTCTATTGCCCGCTCGATTTCTCTTGGGCGGTAGGGCAAGCCATGCGGCGAATTCGCCCCGACGTCGTGGTCCTGACCGAGTTGGAGCTGTGGCCGAATCTGATCCGCGCCGCCAAACGGCAGGGGGCCGCGGTTGCCGTGATCAACGGCCGGCTGAGCGAAAAGAGCTTTCAGGGATATCGGCGAGTGCGGCACTTCCTGCGAGGCGTGTTGCGACAACTCGATATCGTTGCCGCGCAAGACGAGGCCTACGCCGAGCGGTTCCGCCAATTGGGCGTGCCGGGAGAGCGTGTGGCGGTGACCGGCTCGATGAAGTTCGACGGCGTGCAAACGGATCGCGATAACCCTCAAACCCGCGAACTGATTGCAGTGGCCGGTTTCGCGCGCGACGACGCGATCTTCCTAGCCGGCAGCACGCAGGACCCCGAGGAACGGGTGGCACTGAACGTGTGGCGACGGTTGAGCACCGAGTTCCCGCACTTGCGGCTGGTGATCGTGCCGCGGCATCCGGAGCGATTCGACGAGGTGGCCCGACTGCTGGACCGCGCGGGCGTGGCCTGGCATCGGCGGAGCGAACTAACGGATTCGCTGGGTGCCGCTCACAACTCGCCCGCCAGTGTTGCCACGGCCTCGGGTTCCGTCGGCGTCTCGGCATCACGGGGCGCGGCAGTGCGGGGCTCGGCGGGCGCCTCGGCTTCCCCGGGAGATAGTGAGGGAAAGCCGGGGGTCGCAAATCGGAGGTCGGACGACCCATCACCCGGCTCTGGGCCCCGGTCTCCAGACATTCTTCTTGTCGACACCGTCGGCGAACTCGGCGCCTGGTGGGGTACGGCGCGGATCGCCTACGTGGGCGGCAGCATGGGCAGTCGCGGCGGTCAGAACATGATCGAACCGGCGGCTTACGGAGCGGCCGTTTCGTTCGGACCGAACACGCGCAACTTCCGCGACATCGTCGCCGCGCTGCTCCGGCGCGATGCCGCCGTGGTGGTGGCCGACGAAAGGGAACTGGAGCAGTTCGTCCGGCGATGCTTGACCGAGCCCGCCTGGGCCGGGGAACTGGGCGATCGGGCCCGATGTCTCGTCGCCGAGCAACAGGGGGCTACTGGGCGAACCGTGGAGCTGCTGGCCCGGCTGGTGTCGCCGTAGGCGGTGGCACACACTCCACTGCCGCAATGTTTCCGCTCGGAAACCGCAACCACTGGAGTGAATGAGCCATGGATTCGATTGTGCAAGTATTCCGCGCGCATCTTCACCCCGAACCGTTTCCTCGGGCGTTCGAGGATGTCGACGGGATTCAGTTACTTCTGGCTCGGCCGTCGTGGTTTGGGGCGAAGTACGCGCTGGCCCTTGTGACGTTCGGAGACGATCCGGCGACCGCGCAAGTCGGCCGCGTCCGGCGAATGGTGGATGCCTATTTGGACTCGTCTCTGTTTTCCGGTTGCGGCCTGATCATCCAGTTCGTTGCACCTGAAGCTCGTTGGCCTTCGGAAGAACGGATGCCCTCGCCCGACCGGCATGGATGTCGAAGCACGATCGTGCAAGCCATGGTGTGGCTCGACCCGCAAACGGGGAAATACAAGCTGCAGCGAAGCCGTTGGGGGCCGCTCAAATTCGGTCTTTTTTGTACATGAGGGGAGTAATCGCCTTATCCGGTCGGACGTAGATCGTCCCGCCAGTGAGCATGTTTCGCTCTCGTTTGCCGGTTTGGACGTGATCGAACTCTAGGACGATCCGGTCGATCAAACCCCGGAGGAGGTCCCGGAGCTCCTCCTCGTCGGCGTCCTGGATTGTCTGGCGGAGTCCCCTGAGAGCCTCGATCGCCGCCTCGACCTCTTTCGCGTCGGCCTGGGGATCGCTCTCTCGCGGCGTCTCCGCGTCCCTGAGCGACGCGTCGAGCCGGTCCCGCTCGACCTTGAGCTCGTCAAGCCGCTTGTAGATTCGCTCGACGACGTGATCCGGAGCCGTGAGGACCCTCTCCGTCCCCTGGTCGACCTGCTTGTCGATCTCCGCGATACGTTTCTCGATCCGCGACCGCTCGGTCTGCCGGCTCCCTCGCTGCCGCCGGTCGCGTCGCTGGACCTCGTCGATCTTGGTCCGGAGACCCTCGATCGCGTCCTCGCTGGCGTATCGGTTAAGGAGCTTGCCGACGACGACGCTGAGGATTCGATCCTCGCGGACGTTGTTTGAGTGGCAAGCTGAGCGGCCGGAGTCGGCGTAGGTGCGGCACCGATAGATTTTCTGGCCGTGGCGGGGGGTCCCGGACATGACGTGCTCACAATCGCCGCACCGGAGGAGACCACTGAAAGCATAGCGTCTCGCCGTTCGCTTGGCGGTGTCCCGCTTGCCGGCGGTGAGCTTGGCTTGGACCTGATCGAACGTCTCGCGGGGGACGATCCCCTCATGGTTGTCGCGGACGACGATCGGGTCGTCGACCCGCTCAAAACGATCCGCCTTGCTTCGGGGGACGATTTGACCGTCGGCGATCGCGTTGTAGCGTCCGGCTCGGTAGCGAAACCGGACATAGTCACCGACGTACTTTTGATTCGTGAGGACGGAGCGGATTACGCTGCTTCGCCACCGCCCACCGCGACAAGCCGGCACTTGCTCCGCGTTGAGTGTGTCTGTCACACTCCGGAGCGACGCTCCGGGTCGGAGGTATTCGTTGAATATCCTTTTGACGATCTCCGCTCGATCCGGGTCGTCCATGAGACCTTGAGGAGCCCGTCCGCCAGTCCCGCCGCGTCCGTTGTTGGCGGACGCGATCAGACCCCTCGCGACATTCCGGCTGAGGTCCCGGAGGTACTGTGCTTTCGCGAGTTGCTGAACGCTGTAAACAAGCTGGCCGACGAGGTCCTCCCAGTCAATCCGACCTTGAGCGATCGTCTCAAGCCGGACCCCGGCTCGCCGGAATGGTGTGATCCAATAGCCGGCCTCGACGAGGTCGAATCGACCAAACCGATCTTGATCCCAACAGAGGACGACGTCGAACCTGTTGGAGCCGGCATCGTCGCGGAGCTTGAGAAATTGATCCCGCTTTTCCGTTGCGTCGCCGCTGATCCCCTCGTCGGCATACTCGCCGACGATCGTGTAGCCGTGCTGCTTGGCGTATCGGACGAGCTCGTCCCGCTGAGCGGGGATGCTCTTGTCCTGCTTGGTGGAGCTCATGCGGAGGTAGAGAACCGCTCGACCGGACCCGTTGCTCCGCGACCCGTTGCCGTTAGAATGGCGTTTAGCCATAGCTGAGACCCTCCCACTAGGGTTTTGGTTGTGGATAGGAGCCGGATCGAGGTCGACCTCCTCGACCGGCTCCGCTCTTTAGTATCGGCGAAACCGGCCGCTCGCGTCAAGCCGGCGATGGGAATATGACCGCCGATCGCTCTTGTAGCTGATCTCGGAGCCGTTGGGAACTGAGGTCGGCTTGCGAAAGATACCAATTTCGGACGTCCCGGAGCCATAGGTCGACGAAAGCCGCCGGAGGTCGTGTGCTGTGGATCGTGGAAAACGGCTCGTGCCGAAACCGCTCCGGCTCGTCGCCGAGAGCGTCGAGGTAGGTCTCCGCCGGCGATAGACCGTACTGCTCGCCGCCGCAAGGGAGGTCGAGGTCGAGCCGGTGAGGGAACCTCTCGCGGAACCGCTGCGACAAGTGGATCGCCGTCCGGATAAACGGCCATTCGTGCCGGTAGAATGGGACCGCCTGATCGGCTCGCGAGGAGGTCGAGACGTCCTCGATCCAATCGAGAACGGTCCGCCGCCGCCGGTCGAGTTCCGCGTCCGTTTCGATCGCGGCTCCGACGAGGTCCTCCCGGGTGAGACAGTGAGCAAGCTCATGGACGACCATCCGGACAAACCGGCTCCGCTCGACAAGCCGACGGAGGTCGCGTCGCGTGATCGCCCCGGTCCGGTGGAAGTCGATCAGAGTCGAGGACGTAGACCGCGACGCGATCGAGGTCCGCCGGAGCGAGGAGCCGACACATTTCGGCCGCTCGCCGCGAGAGCTCGACCTCGTCGATCTCGCGAGAGTAGAGTCCGAGCTCGGCTCCGCGTTGGTCGTTGGGTATCGTGGTGTCCATTGTGTCGGCTCGCGTTCGGTGGAGTTGTCGCCGTCCCCGCGACCGGACGATCCCGTTTGACCGTCCGGCCGCGACGAAAGACTACGGATTGAGCATTTTCTTCTCGACCTTGGAGAGCTCCTCGCGGAGCTTGGCCGTCTGCTTGTCGATCTCCGCGAGCGTTTTCTCTTTTCGATCGACGAGCTCGCGAAGTCGGACGACCTCGTCGTCCTCGCTCGGGTCGTCGCCGTCCCAACTTTTCCGCGAGACCCGCGACCGGACGTCGTCGATCCGCTCCTCCGCGAGCCGGAGGAACCGATCCCGTTTCTCGCGAGCGTCCTCGCGTTCGTGAGCGAGGTCGGCAAGCTGCGAGGTGATCTCGTCCCGACGCTGGCGGAGGTCCTCGTCCGGACAAGTTGCGAGGAGTCGGAGCCGTGCCTGTTGCTGGCCGCCGAGAATCCGGACCGCGAGGTCGCGTCGTTGCCGCTCCAGTGGATCGACCACCGTCGCGTGCTCGAGTTCGGCCTGATCGAGCTTGTCGTCGGCCGCCTTGATTGCGGTGTCGATCTCCTCGATCCGCTTGGTCGTCGGCTCGACCTGGTCGAGGAGTTGCCGGTCCGCGATCCGTTGCCGGTGCGTCGCGAGGTCGACGTCGACCTCGTCGATCGTTTTGTCGGCCGCCCGGAGGACCTCCTCGATCTCGTCGCCGGCCGGCTGCTTGCCGCCGCTGCCGAGTGATCGGATGAGCTCGACGTAACGTCGGCGAGCGTCCCGGAGAGCGAGAGACCGCTCTTGCCTGATTTTCTCAATTACGCTGGTCATTTTCGTAGCTCCTGAGGTTGCGGCGAGGTCGTTTTGACCTCACCCTGCTGGGTAGTTAGTGTCGCGTGACGGTCTCACTCCGATGGGTAGGAAGGGAGTTGTATTTTTGCATTGTTCCGGGTGCGATGTCCTGTCGGAAAAACGCTCGGAAGAACCTACACCCTCCATGCTGGGGGGGGTTAGTGCCGCAACTGCCGGTCGGCCGCCTCGGCAAGGTGGCAAGCCGCTCTCGCGATCTCGGTTGCACGTTCGGAAATGAACCCCGGACGGTCGAAACACAAGTTCCGCTGGTCAATCCCGGACGCCAATCCAGCAAGAGCGAAACCGCTGAGCACTGTCCGCCGATCGACGCGATCTCGGTTGGAGTCGCAACCGCCGCAACACTCGCGAGCCGGCTCCGGCTGATAGTCCGGGATCGACCGCCGTCGGTCCTCGACGAGAGCGTCGGCTGTTGTCGGCTTGCCGGTGAGCCATCCGTCGACCGTGGCGATCGAGTGGAGGATATGCGTCCGTCGCTGGTCCTCTGGGGATTCTGTGAAGTCCCGGACCTCGTCCGCGAGGTAGTCGAGAACGGTCTTGATTGCTCGGACGATGTTGTCGTCGAGCCGCTCCCGCATCTGGTCAAGGTTTGGTCTGGTTCGCATGGCGTTAGCTCCTGTCGGTTAGGGTTTCCATCTTGGCCGTGAAATATTCGCAAAGCTCGTCGCTGAGCTTCACGAACTTGACGAGGTCGTCGTGACGCTCAAAGCTCTCCGGAACCTCTCCGATCGCCCCCGCCCATGCCAGTCGGCACTTGATGACGTCGAGGTGGAAGCCGTGCAAAGCTTCAATCTGCTCGGGTTTCATAGCGTTTTGCTCCCGTGTCCCGGCTTGGTTGGTCGACCTGGCCGCCGCCGGAGTGCTGGTCTGGTCGTTGTTGGTTTCGCTGATCTCCCGGATCGTCTGCTCGACCCGCTCCCGTCCTGCCTCAAGCCGTCGAGCGGTCTCCGCGTCCGGACAATGGACGTCGATCCCGTCCCCGCTGGCCGTAACCGTGAGCCGGACCGGTGTCTCGCTGAGGATTCGAACGATCGTTTGCTTGTGCTCTCGGACGAGAGCGAGGTCGTCCTCGCTGAGCGTCCCCGGCGGAACCCGGAGGACGAGCTCGCCGTCCCTCGCGGTGAGTGAGCCGCCTGAGCGGTTGATCTTGTCCACAATCTCGGCTGGGGTGTTCATAGGACGATCTCCTCGAAAACGTCGCTTTCCGGTGTCTCCTCTGTATCCGTATCCCAAACCTCATTTCGCTCGGGTTTCGCGGGGGTTTCGGATACGCTTCCCGCTTGGTCGTCTGGTCGTGAGGTCTGGTCGTGATCGTCTCCGGTAGCCGATCCGGCCCCCCCTGTATCCGAAACCTCTCCCGGTGTAGTCGTTTTTTGGGTTTCGGATACGGATACGCTGTCCGAGAGTCGGAAAACGCGAGTCGGCCGACCGCCGGCGTCGCCGTGCTCCGGTGTATCCCAAACCCCGGCCCCTGATCGGACGAGGTCGTCGAGGACCCGCTCCGCCTCCTCGCTGGTCCTGAATTGCCGCGAGCGGCGTCTGAGGTCGTTGGCTGTGATCGCTCCGCCGCGTCGACGGATGAACTCGACAACGTGACGACGGAGCCGGTCGTCGTCGCTCTCGTTGAGGACCCCCGCGACCCGGACCGCCTCGTCGGCGTACCACTCCGCGAGCTCAACCCCCGCGACGACGTCCTCCTCGTTGATCGCGTTGCCGACGTCCTCCCCGGCTGCTTGTCGGGTGAGGTAGCGGACAAGAGCGAGCCTCGCGGCTGTCCCCTCGATCTTCGCGAGGATTGCCGCCTCCGGACCGCTGGCGTCCGCCTGTCGCTCCGCGTGCCGGTTGTAGAAGTCCACCCAAGCCGCCTTGGCCGCCTGAGAGAGACCCAAACAAGCCGGCTCCTCCTGTCCGTCCTCGTTGAGTCGTGGAGAGAGAGCGAGGAGTCGGTCGAAAACCTGAGCGACCCGCCGGTCGAGAGCGTCGTCGACCTGGCTGTCTGTCCACCCCTTGACCCGCCGCGGTGGCATCGCGACGAGGAGTCTCGCGGAGAGACCGCTCTCGGTGTGCTCTCCTGAGAGTGATCTCGCGAGAATCCCCGGTTGAATCCCTCCGGTGAGCGAAACCGCCGCTCGCCGGACGAATATCGTTTTTCGGTCTCCCGTTTTCCGATCGACGAGGAGGTCCCTCGACCCGTGGATCGCGAGCCAATGAGACGCGTCCGCCGACGTCCCTTTACTCTTGCCGGCGTAGCGGTCAAAGCTACTGAGCCAACCGGAGAGCTCGTCGCGGTGGAGTAGCAAGCCGCGAGGAGAGGTTTCAAGCAAAGCCGCGAGACCCTCGATCGTCGTGTCGCTGACGAGGAACCGCTCGCATATCGGAGCGACCGGCTCGATCGGTGGCGGATCGCCTTTCTTGCGGCCTGATCGTTTCCAGTCGGAGTAGTCGAGCTCGTAAGCCTCTTGCTCCCGATCGAACTCCTCCCTCTGCCGCCGGTAATCGTCGATCGCGACCGCCTGACGTCGCCGGAGGTGCTTGGTCGCCGCGTCGATCGCTGGGGATTTCCCGTCGCCGGAGTCGCCGACACAAGCTCCCCACAAGACGCTCGGCTCGACCCACCCCGGCTTGAGTAGAACGACGCGAGACGTCCCGATCGCGGACGCGAGAGCCGGGAGGATCGCCGTCGCGACGAAAGCCGGATCGCAACCGATCGAGTCGGCTGTCCGCCGGACGTAGGTCTTGATCGGCTCCGGATGCTCGTCGAGCGGATACGGTTTCCATTTCAACGTAGGAGCCGGCGTCGGCTTGTCCGCGGCCTGACCCGCGGGATCGAACCCCTCCGCCGCCGCGACGAGCTCCCGTAGCTGATCGCCGTCTCCGCCGCGATCGAGCCAGTCGATGAGGTCCTCCCCGCTGTCTGGTTTCAGTCCCGGAAGCCGGAGGACCCTGAGCGTCGCTCCGAGCGGCTTGAGGATCGCCGCGACGTCCGCGATATACTTCTCCCCGGCCTGGTCCGCGTCCGGTGTGAGAATGACCTCGCGATCCCTGAGCGGCTCCCAATCGCTCTTGCCGGCCGCCGCCGATCCACCGGAGGACGTAACCGCCGGGAAACCGAGCGAGCGAGCGGCGTCGGTGCAAAGCTCCCCCTCGACGACGTGGATCGGACCGGCGTCCGGTAGACCGGTGAGACCGTAGAGCGGTCGCGGTGCCGGCATCGCCTTGACCTGCCACCGATCCCCGATCCGGCTGATCGGTCGGACGTCTTTCCCCTCCGGCGTGTCCCACCGCACGACGAGTCCGACCGGCTCCCCATTACGATCAAAGTATTTCCAGAGCCGCGACCGCTTGCCGTGCTGCCGCTCAAGAGCGGAGAGAGCGGCTTTCGCTGTCGAGTGGCCGCGACCCTTACCGGCCGGCTTGCCGTTGCTCGACGAGGTCGACGTCGACCGGCCTGAGCCATTGGTCGAGGAGCCGGGCGATCGGTCTGATCCGCCGATGACCGAATCCCATCGGAGCGGTCGACCGTTGCCGCTCTCCGCGAATAGGTCGCTTGGCCTGAGTCCGAGCTTGTCGAGGATCGCCTCGGTCGAGCATTTTGCGAAACAACGGAGGAGAGTCCGACCGTCCTCCCCGATGCCGATCGAGAGCGACGCTCTCCGGTCGTCGTGTGCCGGACAACGCGCCATCCATTTTCCCCCACCGGTCTCCCGGACCCCGTCGAGCCGATCAAGAATCTCGCTGGTCTGCATAGTGATCCTACATCTCGTTGGTTATGCCGCTGATCGAGCCGACCGTCTCCGCGTCCCGTTGCCGCCGAACGTGGCGGAGGAGAAACGTCGCGAGGAGCTCGTCCCAATCGACCGGATCGAGGTCCTGATCGACGACGACGTCGAGATCGAGATCGAGCGGCCGATCCGGAGCCTTGTCGGCTCTGCTGCCGCGTGACGTCGCTCGAAAAGATGATCCCCGCGAACTGCTCATGCGAGCATTGTCGGGGAGGTTGGGGGACAAAAGCACGGGACAAACTGTCCCTTTGTTTGTCCCTTATGAGCGGAGGTCGATGAGCTTGACCCGCTGCTTTGATTCGGCGATCTCCATCGTGAGACCGTACTCGTCCGCGAGGTCAAACTTTCGCTTGAGCCGCTTGAGTGCTCGCGTGATCGTCTCGCCGCTGAGTAATCCCGAACTCAATCGCCATGCACCCGGAATATCAATGAGTGAGCGGTACGTCCGCTCCAAACGAGACGACCCCGCGAGGTAGCTGAGAATCGCCGTCTGTTGCGGCGTGAGGTCGAGCTCGGCGAGAGCTTGGTCAATCCGCTCTTGCAGTCCGTCCGCGAGCGGAGTCGCCTCGTCGCCGATCTCCACGACCCGCCGGATCGCCGCCGCTCGGATCGAGCGAAGCTCGGAGACGAGACCGTCGAGGTCGACGTCATGATCTACCCCGATCCCATCGGTGATAAGCCGGAGCGAGGTCGCGAGCTCGGGAAGTAGAGAGAATGTCGCGTTGCCGATCGCGATAAGCCGGTCCCGATAGCGATCGACGATACGGCCCCATTCTCGGACCGCCCGACGCTGGTCGCGGAGGTTTGCTCGCTGATCCTTTGAGTCCGCGTCGTCGCGGATTCCCGCGAGGACATGACGGTCGCGAGTGAGCCGCTTGACCGCCGCCGGAAACCCAGCCTCGACGACCTGCGTTGAATTGATAAGCTCGGTGAATCGCTGAGCCTCGATCTTGACGGCCATCTTTTCCTACCTCCCTGTTGTGACGATCCCGCCGCGAGGTCGGGAGGTAGGCACCGACCCCGCCGGCGAGACCGCGAGCAAACACCCCGGGAGCGACCCGGAGTCGCCATTGTACCAAAACCCGACGATTGTCGGGAGCCTCAAGTGACCGGTTGACGCGACCCCGCATCGCGTGCCAGAATTGAGTATCTCTCACAATCAAGCTGCTCGATCGAGGTCATCGCGGTTAAACCGGATCGCGATAGTCCCGTCTTGACCTAAACAGCGGGAACTTGCAGGGCCAGATTACGGCACTCCAGCGGTTGCTCGACCGCTGGGGCGATGTTAGCGTCTCGGGCTGAACCATGGGAGACGCCCCGAAGCGGGGAACACCGGGGGATCGCCAAGTCGATTGCAGCTGGCGTTGAGCCTCCCCACGTCATTCCCGCGCCAGGCCATCATTCCCGCGCACGCGGGAAACCAGTGAACGTCTGCGATCCCGGATAGAGGTGGTTGACGGCATCCCCGCGCACGCGGGAATCCAGAACGGCGGGTGCCATCGGGCTTGGCTCCTGGGCACGTCATTCCCGCGCACGCGGGAATCCAGGCAATTAGGACGGATCACTGGATTCCCGATTTCTCGGGAATGACGGGAAGTGGGACGGATCACTGGATTCCCGATCCCCGCTTTCGCGGGCACAAGCTTCTCGGGAATGACAGCTGCAGTCGACTTTGCAATCCTCCTGGCGGGGCAGGGAGGGGGCTTGTTCGTCCCAGAGGATGACCGCTATAATGACTCGTTTGTCGGACAAAACGATCGGGCGGCCAGCCCGGAGCGTAACCCTGTTTTTCGGAGGATGAAGGCGTGGCAAAAGGTTCGTATCTCTTTAGCAGCGAAGCAGTTAGTGGCGGTCACCCGGACAAGCTGGCCGATCAGATCTCGGACGGCGTGCTGGACGCCCTGTTCGAAAAAGACCCGATGAGCCGCGTGGCTTGCGAGACGATGGTCACCACGGGTGTGGCGATCGTCGCCGGCGAAATCACGACCAAGGCCACGGTCAATTACCAAGACGTCGTGCGCCACGTTATCCGCGAGGCTGGCTACACCGACCCCGCCATGGGCTTCAGCGCGGACCACTGTGCCGTGATGGTGTCGCTCGACCGCCAGAGCCCCGATATCGCCATGGGCGTGGACGACGACGCCGACAAGGGTAAAGAGATCGGCGCGGGCGATCAGGGCCTCATGTTCGGCTTCGCCTGCAATGACACCCCGGAATTGATGCCGTTGCCGATCGCGCTGGCCCACCGCATCACGAATCGACTGACTGACCTGCGGCAGCAGGGCGCGGTCGGCTGGCTGCGGCCCGATAGCAAGAGCCAAGTGACCGTCGAGTACAACGGGCGCATGCCCGTGCGGATCGACACGGTGGTCGTTTCCACGCAGCATGGGCCGGATGTCAGCCAGCAGGAGATCCGCGAGTGGGTGATCGAAAACGCAGTGAAGCCGGAATTGCCGGCGGAACTGGTCAACGGAGAGATTACCTACCACATCAACCCCACTGGACGCTTCGAGGTGGGCGGGCCCCATGGCGACTGTGGCCTGACAGGGCGAAAGATCATCGTCGATACCTACGGCGGTTGGGCACGACACGGCGGCGGCGCCTTCAGCGGCAAGGACCCCACGAAGGTGGACCGTTCGGCCGCTTACATGTCGCGCTACATGGCCAAGAACCTGGTGGCGGCCGGATTGGCCGATTCCTGCGAAGTGCAACTGGCTTATGCGATCGGCGTTTCCGAGCCGGTCAGCGTGTTGGTGGACACCCAGGGGACCGGAAAAGTCGACGAAGAGCGGCTCCGCGAGTTGGTCCGCGAGGTGTTCCCGCTTACCCCAGGCGGAATCATCGAGCACCTCGACTTGCGTCGGCCGATCTACCGGAAGACAGCGGCCGGCGGACATTTCGGGCGTGAAGAGCCAGAGTTCACCTGGGAGAAGACCGACAAGGCCAGCGATCTGGCCGAGGCGGCAGGCGTGGATGCCGCGGCCACCGGTTGAAATCTGGTGTGATCGCCGGGCAACAAGCCCCCGGGGTTTCCAGGGCCCCGGGGATCGGTATTGGGCGCCCCCGGCTCGGCCGCTGCCTTTAGGCAAGTGGAATGACAACGGTCGGTTCAGGACCGGCCGAATTCGCCGAGGCAGAACCCCATGAGTACAATGGCGGGGAAAGGATCGTCGCCGGATGTGTTGCCGAGGGCCCTGCCATGGGCGTTGACGGCGGGCGTGATCGCGCTGATCGGCGCGGCGGCACTGCTGGTGTCGCGCCGCGCGGTCGGCGCGCTGAGCGTTCCCCCGCCCCCCGCCGTGCTCTTGGCCGCGGGCCTCGCCCTTGTCGCCCTGGCTCTTGGGTTGCGAGGGGGGATCATGGTTGGCGATCGTCGTGCTCCCGGTCGCGCCCGGCGGGGCGACGTCACCTTGCATGGCGCTGTGTCGTTGGCGGTCTTGCTTGCGGCGGCGACACTCTGGTTGCCCGGCACGGCCGGATGGGCCGTCGGCTTGCTCGGAGCACTCGTCCTGCTGGAGGAGACGGCGAGTTGGTGTGCGGTTTGGTGGTTCTGGCCCGGGGCGAAACCACCTGTTCCAAGGCAACAGTCGGCGGCCAATCAGTGGCAAGTCGGGACTCACGGTTCCGTGGCCCGCGAGACGTCGCCAACGAATCGGGCGGCAGCCGCCGCGCCGGATGCAACGCCGACTCCGTGGGCTACGCCTCGTTCCCAGGGGGGGAACTTCTCGGTGCCGTCGCTCCCCGACGCGGCACTCGACGTCCAGCTTTCGTCCACCGATGCCGCTGCTGGTGCTGATCGGGATGCCCTGGTATCCGAGCCCTCCGGGGCGTCCCGCGGGGGCGAGACCGTGGCGTCGGCTTTCGCGACCGCCGCCACGTCGCCCGAGCGGACGACGTTCGGGGATTCGGAGGCCCTGCCGCCCGAGGCGACCCAGCATTTCACTCGCTGGCAAACTGCCGACGGTGTTGATCGTTTGGCGGGATGGCTCCGCGTCACCTTCGACGCTGGGCAACGGAGCGAGCACGCCCATTTGGCTTTCTGTCCGGCCTTCGCGAAGCCGCCGCGAATTGAGGTCAGCCAGTTGAACGGCCCGAGGGCGCGGGTGAAGACCGCCCAGATTCTGCCCCACGGGGCACGGCTCGATCTCAAGCTGGCGGGGCCCGCGGCGGAACAGGGCGAAAGCCTGCTCCTGCATGTTGAGGCCGCGACCGAGTAGCGGGGGCGGTTGATTGGACCGAAGCCCTCGCGAAGCTCCACGGGAACGCTCAGTGCCTCGGTCGGCGGGAGCCACGCGTCGGGATCTGGGGCTCCTCGTTCCAGTAGACCGACTTCAACTCGATGAAGAGCGAGGTGAAGGGGAGCTTGGTGTCGGTCTTCAGGACGAGCACCTGATAACGGCCTGCGGCGCGCTCGAATTCCTGCATCAAGTCTTCGCGGGGAGCGGTTCGAACCGTGCGTTCCTTGGCCGCCGCCGCCATCTGCTCGCGCATCTGCTCGATGCCCGGGGCCTCCGCGTCGGAAACGGCTCCCAACTCCTGGCAAACGTGCAGAACACCCTTAACGTGTGGGGCCTGGTCGACCAGTTTGAGGACGTTGCCGATGATTTTCAGGTGGTCGCCGCCGACGTATATCGTCTTCACGCCGGGGCGCGCCAGGGCCGGAAAGGACATGTCGGCCACCACGACCCAGTTCCCATGACCGTAACGCCGCAGTGTTTCCCCCAGCGTTTCGCCGTCACCCTCGGCCGCGCGGGAGGCAGCCGGCAGAGCAACGTGCAAACAACCGACCGCGAGCGCGGCGGCGAGGACGATGCGGAATGCTCGCATGGCGAGTTCCCCCGAGTGGTCGTGCTGGAAGGGCCGATGCCCGCCAGAAAGCAGGGCTCGTGGCGCCGCTTGATGGAGCAAGAGCCTGGCGTCTGGAGTTTGGGCGTTCAATGGGCCTTGGCCACCTGTCGCATGTTCAGGTAATCGAGTGTGATTTGCAGTGCCTCGTCGAGGTAGTAATCGCGCTCGATTTCGGCCGAGGAGCCCGGGTCGTTGAGTTTCTCGATCTGCTTTTCCTGTTCCTTTTCGGCATTGAGTTCCTTGCGTTCGGCCAGGAAATCTTCTTCATTCAGCGTGACGACCTTCTTGGCCTTCTGCTGCTCGTAGCGTTTGATGTTCCGCGCTACCTTTTGGAAATCTTCCGATTGGGCGCGGCGCCGCTCGCTGTGCCGGCGAAGCTGTTCGCGGATCGAATCATTGAGGTATTCGAAGCGACGGAAATCGGCCGGTTCAACGCGATCGAAGGGGATGGCGTAGTCCAGATCGGCCTCGCCCACGTCGAGGTGCGTGGTCAGCGACGGCAATTCCAAATCGGAGAGCACGCCGCGTTTCTGCGTGCTGTCGCCGCTGGGGCGGTAGAACTGTTGCATGGTCACCTTCAGCGCGCCCATCGACGGGGCGTTGGGGATGCGGAACAACTGTTGCCCGAGATCCATCAGGCTTTGCACGGTGCCCTTGCCGTGGGTGGAATAGTCGCCCACGATCAGTCCCCGTCCGTAGTCCTGAATGGCACCGGCGAGAATCTCGCTGGCCGACGCGCTGAACTTGCTCACCAGCACCACCAGCGGTCCGGACCAGGCCATGCTGGGATCGAGGTCGTGGTAGGGCTGAACGTTCCCGTCGCCATCCTTCACCTGGACCACCGGACCTTCGGGAATGAACAGGCCGGTGAGGTTGATCGCCTCGGTTAGCGACCCGCCGCCGTTCTTGCGGAGATCGAGCACCACGGCGTCGACGTTTTTGGAACGGTAGTCATCCAAGATCCGCCGCACGTCGCGGGTCGTGCTTTTGAAGTCGGGCAGGCCGCGTCGGGCGCCGTCCATGTCCATGTAGAAACTGGGCAGTTCGATCACGCCGATCTTGTAGGGCTTGTCGTTCGTCTTCCGGCCCAGCTCGAAGATCTTACCCCGGGCTTCGCTGTCCTTCAGTTCGATCTTGTCGCGCACGATGCGAATCACCTTGCGGGAATGGGTCGAGGGGTCGACCACCTCCAGCCGCACGACGGTGCCGCGCTTGCCGCGGATTAGGTGGACCACGTCGTTCAATTTCATGTCGACCACGTCCTTCATTTCACCGTCGTCGCCCTCGGCGACGCCGACGATTCGATCCTCCACCTGCAGTTTGCCCTGACGGTCGGCGGCTCCGCCCGGCACAATCTTCTTGACGATCGTGTAGCCGTCCTCCGACTGCAGCGAAGCCCCGATGCCATCCAGATTCAGACGCATCATGATCTCGAAGTTTTCCAGCGTGCTGGGCGACATGTAGCTGGTATGCGGGTCGAACGCCATCGTTAGCGCGGTCAGGTACATCTCCAGCAACTCGTCCCCGTCGGTCTGCCGCATCCGTTTGGCAAAGCTGTGGTAACGCCGATGTAGCTTGTCGCGGGCTTCCTCGCCGGTGATGCCGTCCGACTTGAGAACCAGCAGATCGTACTTGATCCGCTTCCGCCACCGCTCGCGTGCCTCTTCCGGCGTCGCCGGATAGCGAAGCTTCTCGCGGTCGACGACTATTTCCTCGTCCTTGGTGAAGTCGAAATCTCCGGCCAGTAGCTCGTCGATGGTCTTCACCCGCTCGTCGATGCGGGCCAGGAAGGTGCGGAAAACATCGTAGGCCAGTGAGATATCGCCGCGCCGGGCCATGTCGTCCAGCTCGTACTTCTTCTGCCGGAACGTGTCGGCATCGGACTGGTAGAGGTAGATCTTCATCGGGTCGAGCGAGTCGAGGAATCCGTCCAACGCCCGCTCCGAAATCTCGTCGTCCAGCGGGTGCTCGGTCAGGTGCTCGCGACGCAACAGCGACATGACCGCCAATGTGATCTGCCGGTCCCGGGCCGAGGGCCCAGTCAAGCCCGTGGCGGCCGGAGCCGGAGCTATCGCTAGCGGCGTGATCAGCGTGGCCAGAGCCAGAATTCCGGTCAGGAAGAAAGCGACATGGCGGCGGGGGAGCTTCGTGTGCGGCATCTAATTGGCACTCCTCGGTAATTGGGGGTGACTGCGTTGCATGCGCAAGGTGTTCCGGTTCAACGGCTTGGAATAAATGATAACCGGCGGCAGGGACGGAAGCAATATCGCCTCAACGGCCCGCCGTGGGCCACGGTGGGGGTGGGGCGTCCGGTGCGCGCATGCTCCTCCATCGTAAGAACATACGTCAGGTAAGTTGCCGCCGGTTCGCGTTTCTTGCGAACCTGATGTGGAAGTCCGAGGTTGCCGCTGCCGGTTGGGACAATTGCCGTGCCGGAAACGGTTCTCTTGGGACAAACGGGGCCAGCCACCGAGGCATTCGCTCCGTGGGGGTCAGGCCCGAATCATCACCAACATCATCTTGAATCGCTCGTCGGCCTTGACTGCGTGCGGCCGGTCCGCGGGCATGATGATCATCTGGCCGGCCGAGACAGGTTGCTGCCGCCCCTCGATCGTGATTTGGGCGGTGCCGTCGACCACGTAGACGAGGGCGTCGAACGGGGCTGTATGCTCGGAGAGTTCCTGGCCCGCGTCGAAGGCAAAGAGCGTCACATTGCCCTTCTCCTGTTTGACCAGTGTGCGGCTGACCACGGAACCCGACTGGTAGTCCACGAGTTGTGAAAGTTCAGCCGCCTCGCCGAGGGGTGCAGGATTGCTCTGTTGTTCCGCCATTTGTTCCTCCGTGGATTGCGTGGTTTGATGTGGTGAACAGCCCGCCCCTCCGGCCGGGGGGACGGCTGCCTGCCCGCTTGTCACTTGGCCGGGAAAAGGGTAGTTTATCTGGTTTGCCCCCGGACGAGGAACCCCCCCATCATGGCAGAGCGGCTTCCCGATCATCAGCGCGTCGTCATCACCGGGGTTGGCCTGACCGCGCCGAATGGCGATTCCCTGACCGAATATCGTGCCAGCCTGCTGGCCGGCCGTAGCGGGGTGGTGCCCTACGAGATTCGCTACTTCGGGAAGACGGTCGCCGGCGTATGCAACTTCGACGAGCTGAAGTACCAGCGTCGCAAGGAAGCCCGACGCGGTACGCGCGCCGGCAGCGTGGCGGTTTATTGTGCGCACGAGGCGGTGGCCGATTCCGCCGTGGTCTGGGACGAGGTGGACCGCTCGCGAGTGGGCATCTATATCGGTGTCACCGAGCACGGCAACGTCGAGACGGAAAACGAAATCTATTTGCTGAAGGATTACGACTACGACACCCAGTATTGGTCGCACCACCACAACCCGCGGACCGTGGCCAACAATCCGGCCGGCGAGGTCTCGCTGAATCTGAAGATCACCGGGCCGCATTACACGTTGGGCGCGGCCTGTGCCGCGGGCAACGCGGGGTTGATCCAGGGCGTGCAAATGCTGCGGCTAAACGAGTGCGATCTGGCCCTTGCTGGCGGGGTGTCGGAGAGCATCCACACATTTGGGATTTTTGCCAGCTTCAACAGTCAAGGGGCCCTGGCCCGTCATGACGATCCCACGAAAGCATCTCGGCCGTTCGATGCGGACCGCAACGGCATCGTGGTGGCCGAGGGTGGTTGCGTGATGACGCTCGAGCGGCTGGACGATGCCCGGCGACGCGGGGCGAGGATTTACGGCGAGATCGTCTCGTACGCGATGAACAGCGACGCGACTGATTTCGTCAATCCCGACCCGCAACGACAAGCCCAATGCATGTCGCTGGCCCTGCGTCGGGCGGGGATGACGCCGGCGGAAGTGGACATTGTGAGCACGCACGCCACCGGCACCAGTACCGGCGATGTGCAGGAGGTGAAGGCGCTGCGGCAGGTATGGGACGGCAGCGAATCCACGGCGTTCAACAACACGAAGAGCTATATCGGTCACGCGATGGGGGCCGCCGGGGTGCTGGAATTGGCCGGCAATCTGCCCGCATTCGAGGATCGGATCGTGCACCCGACAATCAACCTCGACCGGCTTGATGCCGAGTGCGAATTGCCTGGCCTGGTGGGCAACGAGCCGCGCGAGGTGGACCGGGTGGATACAATACTGAACAACTCGTTTGGCATGCTGGGGACGAACTCGGCGGTGGTGGTGCGACGCGTGGAGTAGCCGTTCGGCCGGTTGGCTCGATGTCGGGCCAACCCCGGGGCACACCCATTCCTGGCCACTTGAGTTTGCTGTTTTCGGTTGGACAACCATTAACCATTCGCTCAGTTGGGAGTCCGCCCAGCGGCTTTTGGGCAACTCCCGAACATCGAGGTATACCGGAATGACGAGAAGTGAAATCCGCGCGGCCGTGATCGATATCCTCTCCGACATCGCGCCGGACGAAGACCTTGGCGAGTTGAAGGAAGACGTGGCTTTCCGCGAGCAGCTCGAACTGGATAGCATGGACTTCCTGGATATCGTGATGGAGCTTCGCAAGCGTTATCGGGTTCAGATTCCCGAAGAGGATTACCCCAAGCTGGCCAGCATGCAAAGTACGGTCGATTATCTCGAGCCGGTGATGAAGGACATGTAGGCACCTGATTCGTTCGCGGTCGCATGCCCTTCAGTTGACACGGCCCATTCACATCCCCTCTAGCCCAGCATGTGCCCCTTCGCGGGGTCGTGCCGCCTTTGGGCACGCGTCCGATGAACACCGAGCCTACGAAATCGCCGGTTCAGCCCGCAGCAAGCCAGTCGTATGATACGATCATTATCGGTGCGGGCATGTCCGGTCTGGCGGCGGGGATTCGCTTGGCACATTTTGGGCAGCGCGTCTGTATCCTCGAGCGGCACTCGGCCATCGGCGGGCTGAACTCGTTTTACCGCCAACGCGGACGCAACTTCGACGTCGGTCTGCACGCGGTCACCAATTTCACGCCCAAGGGAACCCGGGCGGGTCCGTTGGCCCGACTGCTGCGGCAGCTCCGCATCGCCTGGGATGATCTGGCGCTCGTTCCGCAGCTAGGGTCGGCCATCGCTTTCCCGGATGTCTCGCTACGATTCAGCAACGATTTCGAACTGTTGGCTTCGGAGGTGCGGTCTCGGTTCCCGGGCGAAGAAGTGCGGTTGCGGCAACTGGTTGATAAGCTGGTCACCTACGAGGAACTCGGCGGGCGGGGAGTCGATGTTTCTGCCCGAACCGTGCTGCGTGAGACCTTCCGCGATCCGTTGCTGGCCGAGATGCTGCTTTGCCCGCTGCTGTTCTACGGTGGACCGCGCGAGCACGACATGGATTTTGGCCACTTCAGTGTGCTCTTCCGCTCGATCTACCTGGAAGGACTTGCGCGGCCGGCCACCGGTGTGCGGGTGATCCTGCGCAAACTGGTCAAGCGGTTCCGATCGCTGGGAGGCGAGTTGCGCGTCCGCGCCGGGGTGCGCCGGCTTCAAGTGGCGGGCGGTCGGGTGGAGGCGGTCGAACTCGAAGACGGCACGGAACTTCGGGCGAAGAAGGTGCTCTCCTCGGCCGGCCTGCCGGAAACCATGCGCCTTTGCGGCTCGAAATACTTGCAGGACGCGGCGTCGCCTGGCGACGTTTCCTTTGTCGAGACGATTTCGATCCTTTCGAAGCAGCCGAAGGATGTGGGCCACGAGCAGACCATCGTCTTCTTCAACGATGCCCGGCAATTCGAGTATCGCTCGCCGGAAGAGTTGGCCGACTTGCGGAGCGGCGTGGTCTGCTCGCCCAACAATTTCGTTTATGAAGAGCCGCCGGCCGAGGGTGTTATCCGCACCACGGCGCTTGCCAATTTCGACCGTTGGGCAGACCTGGAGCCGGACCGCTATCGCGAGGAGAAGCTCCGGTGGTACGAGCGGCTCGTGGCCTCGGCGGTCCGCTTCGTGCCCGATTTCCGCGATGCCGTGATCGAAACGGATATGTTCACGCCCACCACCATCTACCGCTTCACGGGGCGCGAAAAGGGGGCGGTCTACGGCGTCTCGGGCAAACGGTTCGACGGCCGTACGCCCCTGAGCAACCTCTATCTCTGCGGCACCGACCAGGGTATGGTGGGCATTATCGGCACCTTGGTTAGCGGCATTGCCATGGCCAATCGACACTTGTTGAAGCGTTGAAACCAACCCTCGAACGAAGAATCATGCCCATCGATCATCTTGACGGAGTGGCCGACAGTTACGACGTAGTCGTGATCGGCGGTGGATTGGCCGGAATGACCGCCGCGAATACCTTGGCCCGGGCCGGCCAGCGAGTGCTCTTGTTGGAGCAACACTATAAGCTCGGCGGGCTGGCCACTTGGTTTCGGCGGCGCGGAGGACATATCTTCGATGTCTCGCTGCATGGCTTCCCCGCGGGGATGATCAAGAGTTGCCGCCGCTACTGGAGCCGTGAAATAGCCGACCGGATCGTGCAGTTGGAACGCATTCGGTTCGACAACCCCATGTTCTCGCTGACGACCACCTTCAACCGCGACGACTTCACGCGGTTGCTGATCGACCGGTTTCAGGTGAGCCCCGAGACGGTAACCGCCTTCTTCGACACGGCCCGCGGCATGCAATTCACCGATGAGCCGGAGCAGACGGCGCGCGATCTGTTCGAACAGTTCTTCCCCGGCCGGGAGGATGTGGTTCGTCTGTTGATGGAGCCGATCACCTATGCCAACGGCTCCACCTTGGAGGATCCGGCGCTTACCTACGGGATTGTCTTCTCGAATTTTATGTCGAAAGGCGTTTTCACCTTCGAAGGAGGGACCGATCGGCTAATTAAGATGATGAAGAAGGTAATGGCCGATAACGGGGTCGACGTGCGAACACGAGCCCCCGTCGAGCGGATCGAGGTCGATGGCCACCGGCGGGTGACGGGTGTCCATGTGGCCGGGCGGCGGATCGGCGCCCGGGCCGTCGTCTCCAACGCCAATTTGCTGGGGACGATTCTCGAAATGGTTGGCCGCGAGCATTTCGACGCCGACTTCGCCGAGCGGGCCGAGAGTGTCCGCCTGAACAACTCCAGCACGCAGGTCTATATCGGCCTGAAACCGGACGCCACGATCGATCAGTCCACCGGCGATCTGCTGTTCACCTCCACCGCGCCGCTGTTCCGCACCGAAGCGCTGCTCAGCCGCGATATCAGCAGCCGCACGTATTCCTTCTACTACCCGAGAACACGCCCGGAGGCCGATCCACGACACCTGGTCGTGGCCAGTTCGAATGCTCGATACGAAGATTGGGCCGAGTATCCCGAAGAGGAGTATCGGCGGCAGAAGAACCTCCTGGTCGAAGAAACCCTGGATAACCTCGACGGCTATGTGTCGGGCATTCGCGAGATGGTCGACTGGACGGAGGCGGCCACCCCGCGCACGTTCAAGCGCTACACAGGACATTGGGCCGGCTCCAGCTTCGGTACCAAGTTCGAAGGGCTGGGCGTCAGCCGGGAACTGCCGCGGCAAGTCGAGGGCCTGTACCATGCGGGTAGCGTGGGGATCATCATGTCGGGTTGGCTCGGAGCGGTCAACTACGGTGTGATCGTCGCCAACGACGTGGATGCATTGCTGGCCACCAACCGGTCGCAAACAACGGCCGAACAACCGTAAACGACGAGAAAACATGCTCAGCCATGAAGAGATCATCCGGCGTATCCCCCACCGTCCGCCCTTCCTCTTGGTCGACGAAATTGTCGAGCACGACGAGCAGCGGATCGTGGGCCTGAAGACGTTCAGCGGCGCGGAGGAGTTCTTCGCTGGCCACTACCCCGAGTTCCCCCTTGTACCGGGTGTGCTGCTTTGCGAAGCCGCCATGCAGTGCGGGGCCGTGCTGCTCTCCGAGCATCTGGACGAGGCCGAGGGGCGGGTTCCCGTCGCCACGCGATTGAACGACGTGCGGCTGAAACGAATGGTCCGGCCCGGTGAAACGCTGCGCATGGAAGTAACGCTCGACGAACGAGTTGCGAATGCCTTTTTCCTGACGGCGAAGGTGTCCGTCGAGGGAAAAACGGCCGTGCGGTTCAATTTCGCCTGCACGGCGGCCGAGACCGGCGGGTGAGTGGCCCGCGCGTGCGTCGCGGCGCCCCCGGTAGCCTGCCCGGGCTCCATTTCGCGTGATGCGGCGGGTCGTGTGATACGTCGACTCTGCTGCTTTTATTGGAAGGAACTACGGTCGGCCGGCAACGGGTGAGCCCTGCCGGTTATCGCTCAGGTTCCAACTTCGAACTTTCACCCCTGATCTCGCACCATGTCTTTCTTGCAGCTTGAGGATAAGTCGTTCCTGCTCTTCGGCGTGGCCAATCGCAAGAGCGTGGCGTGGCACATCGCCAAATCGCTCCAAGAGGCCGGTGCCCATTGCACGTTCGTGGTTCGCGACGATGAGGTCCGTCGCGCCACTGAAAAGTTGCTTGGCGAGGCGCCGGTTCACACCTGCAACGTGGAGTCGCAGGAAGAAATCGACGCCTTGCGCGATCGACTGTCGGCCAGCGGCTGCAAGTTCGACGGAATGGTTCATTCGCTGGCCTTCGCCGACTACTCCGAGGGGATCAAACCATTCCACGAAACGCCCCGCCAGGCATTCCTTCAGGCGGTTGACATCTCGTGCTACTCGCTGATCGCCCTTTCCAACGCGATGAAGGATCTGCTAACGGAAGATGCGTCGGTGGTGACCATCTCCATTTCCACCACCAGGATGGCCAGCGAGAGCTACGGCTACATGGCGCCGATCAAGGCCGCGCTCGACTCCTCGCTCGCTTTTTTGACGAAATCCTTCAGCCGCTTCTCGCGCGCCCGGTTCAACGCCGTGGCCGCCGGGCTGCTGAAGACCTCCGCCTCGGCGGGCATTCCCGGCTACGTGGATGCCTACCTCTACGCCGAAAAAGTGATCCCGCGGGGCGAGGCCCTGCGGACGAGCGAAGCGGCCGACGCCGCCGTGTTCCTGCTCAGCCCCCGATCCAGCGGCATCACCGCCCAGCGGATCGTGGTCGACGCGGGCATGTCGATCAACTATTTCGATCGTGATGTCGTCCGTCGCGTCGTGGAGTGACGCGCGCGTCGGTGGAGCGGTTAGAGGGCGGCAGGTGGTAAGAGGGCCGCGGGCGGTAAGAGGCCCGCGGATGCCTTCGCTCCTCGCCAGCATGCCGCGCAGGGCTTCAAGTCCGTCAATCGTTGGCGGGGCCGTGCGAGCGGCACATCTTCTGCACGGCGGTGAGCACGTCGCGTCGGCTGATCTGCCCGACCAGCCGGCCTTCCTCGTCCACGACCGGCAGGCGTCGGAACCGATTGGCAACGAACAGTTCGGCTACTTCGATCAAGCCTGTCTCGGGCGTGATCGTGGTGAGCTTGGTGCTCATCAGGTCGCGGACCAGATGCGTCGGCATGTTGTGATATTGCGAATCGGTCAGCGTCTTCAGGCAGTCGCGCTCCGAGAGAATGCCGATCAGCCGGCCCTGCTCGTCAAGCACCGGCATGCCGGAAATACGGTTCTTCAGAAGCCGGTCGATGGCGTCGTTCGCGTCGGTGTCGGGCGTGACGGTGATCAGCTTCTTCGCCATCACGTCTTTGGCCATGAAGGGTGATCCCATGGGTGGAACTCCGCGTTAACGGTCGGGCCCCGTCGCACCCGACAATGAGGGCGGCGGGGTGGGAAGGGGAAGCACGTCCGGCGCGAACGCATCTTATGCGGCCAGGCTGTTTAAGGCAACCGGGGCGATCGCCAGGGCATGGCGCATCCCCTTACCCCGTCACGTCTTGGAGGGATGTGGGAATGCCGTGTCCGCGTGGGTCACGGCTCCTGCCGTCCCGCCCTAGGCTGCCCGTTGCCACTGGGCGGCCAGCATGACCACGTTGATGCCGGACCCGATTCCCAGCATGCCCATGCGATCGCCCCGTTGGAAATGCCCCTGTTCGGCGCCGATGGCCGCGCTGACCGGCAGGGCGGCCGAGCCGGTGTTGCCCAGCCATTCGAGGGTGGAGAAGTCGACGCTCATGTCCAGTCCGAGCGAGTCGAACAGCAGCCGATGATGCGCGCGACCCACTTGATGGCAGACGGTCTTGTCCAATTGGTCGCGTGGCCAGCCGGTGGCGGAAAGGAAGTCGTCGAACGTTTCGCGAGCCAGGGCGATCCCCTCTCGCATGAGTTGTTCGCTGTCGGTGTTCATGTATTCGGTCAACCCGTCGCTCTGGCAGAGTTGGCAGCCAGCCGTGTTCGTGCGATAGACGCCGCCGAGCAGCGGGTTGCCGGTTTGGCTTAGGCGACGATGGCAGAGCAATACGGCCGCGCTGGCCGAGCCGATTGTCAGGGAAGCGAACGCCGGCTTGACGGAGTTGCGCGTCAGCGACGTGTCGGTGTTAAGTCGCTCGATAGTGGTGTCGACCAGCGTGCGGCTGCTTTCGGTTCCCACAATCAACCCGGCGTCGATTTGGCCCAACTCGATCATGTTGGCCACCTGAACCATGCCGTTGAGCAGCCCCAGGCAGGCGTTCGAGACGTCATAAATCAAACAACCGCTGGGGAGCCCGAGACCCTGATGGACGCGACAGGCCGTGGCCGGTTCGAGGAAGTCGCGGCAAACGGACGCGTGGACCAAGGCGCCGATTTCGCCCGGATCGAAGCCAGTCGCCTCCAGGGCGGCGGTCCCGCTACGGAGACTCATCTCGCTCGGTCGGGTGCCCGGCGGCCAGAATCGCCGTTCGCGGATGCCCGACATCAGCTCCAGTCGGCCCTGGGGGAGCCGGAGGCGGGTGTAGAGCGGTTCCAGTTGCGCTTCAAGCTCGGCCGACGTGACCACCTCCTCGGGCAGCGTGTAGCCGAATCCCTCCAGGCAGACGTCTTGGTATTCGAGTGCGGGCATGGGCGATCGGCTCGCGGGCATGTGACGGGGCGTGCCCTGTTGGGTGTTTCCGTTCCGGGGCGTGTTACTCGATGTAACCACTTCCTCAGCGTAACCGCGCCGGGGCGGGGGGTAAAGGATGGAAAGGATTCGGCCAGGAGGATTGCAAAGTCGATTGCAGCCGGCGGTGAGCCTCAACACGTCATTCCCGCGCCGGGCCGTCATTCCCGCGCACGCGGGAATCCAGGGAATTGAGACGGATCGCTGGATTCCCGCTCTCCGCTTTCGCGGGCACAAGCTTCCCGGGAATGACGGAAGAAATCGACTTTGCACTCCTCCTGAGGATTCGGCCCACTTGCCGCCGGGCAGGACCGGCAAATGGACGACGCACGAGGTTCGCCGCGGGCGGCGCGTGGTAGCCTTCCGGTTGCGGCCCGGAGAATCACCGAGACGCGGATTCTACCGTCGAGGAGTGCTGAACGCCCGGAATCGTGCTGAATCGCCGAGAAGGATGAGCTAAACCGTCGAGAAACACGGCCGCGAGACGGGAGAATTGCGTTCATCGCCCGTTTCAAGATGGTGGTCGCCAGCTGGTTCGAAGCCAAACCGACGGCACGCTAGCAGTGCAGTCAGCACAACATGTTGGGTCCGGGTCATTAATTGTACCCAATTTATTGATTTTGGTTGCAAACTTTCCCTAGCCCGCATAAACTCACTCGCACTTGCATTCCTTGGCGGTGACGCGCCACATTCGCAGGAGTTTCGAGGCCAACGATAGGGACATCGCCCCGGTGGATCACTCGGACGTGATCTGGCACTGGGGAGGCATGCGGGATGGACGGCAGGGACCGTCGGTCTAGACCGCCCGGCATGGGATCGCACATGGATGCGGCGCGATCCCTTGCATTCCGCACTCCTCTCTTTTCTTCACGCCACGCGCGTCGTGGCTGATTCCATCGGCACAGATGCCTCACAGCCCGATTCTCGATGCGGTATTAGCCGGGCAAAGGAATTGCCCAGAAGGAGTGCGAGATGAACGGGAAGCCTGTGATCGGTTTGAACATGGACTTTCGCTCCGCCCGCAAGGATGTGCCGCCGTTTGCGTTTTTGGCGGCCGGCTACTTCGATTCCCTCAGCAAGGCGGGCGCTGTTCCAGTGATCCTGCCTCCGGTGCGCGAAGAGGCTGACCTGGATCGGATGCTCGACATGGTCGACGGCATGGTGCTTGTCGGCGGTGGCGACCTGGATCCCCAGCGCGACGGCTTCATGCGTCATCCATCCGTCCGTTTGCTCGACGAGCGACGTGAAGACTTCGACCGAATGCTGGCCGCGGCCGTCGTCGAGCGGAAGCTGCCTGTCTTCGGCATTGGCTGCGGACTGCAGTTGCTGAACGTGACCCTTGGTGGGACCCTCTTTTTGCACATCCCCGAGGACCTTCCCCGGGCGATCCCCCACCGCGACAACATGGACCCCAGCCATCGCCATGCCCTGGAGATCGAGATGGATTCGATCATGGAGCGTGTCTACGGCGAGGGAGAGATCCGCGTCAACAGCATGCACCACATGGCGATCGACGACTTGGCCCCCGGTTTTCGGGTCACGGCCCGTTGCCCGGACGGCGTGGTCGAGGCCATCGAAAGCACGCGCGACGATTGGTTTGCCCTCGGCACGCAGTTCCATCCGCAAAGCCATTCGGCTTCGGCCATCGATCTGCGGATCTTCGAGGAGTTCATCTGCGGTGTGAACGGTGAATCGCTTGTCGAGATGCGGATGGTCGCCTGAGGCCACCATCCCGTCGCTCGGTAAGTGCTGTTCCGCTGGGGACCTATCATGGATCGATCGTCGTCCGCGCGTCGCATGCCGCTGCAATCGCAGCGCCGCTTCAGTGTCGGCGTTTGGCTCGGCGCGCGGTGCCGACGTATCTCGGCCGCGGTGGTCGCGGCCGAGGGACGGGGGCTGGCAACCGATGCCCGCCTCTGGGGCTATCGCGGCGAGGATGTGCCAGCGGCCATTTCCCGAGCGTTCGTCGATCTGCGGGAGGGCGAGTCGATCGACCTGAAAACGCTGGGCCAACTGCGTCTGGAGTTGGCCGAACTGGCCGCCGAACTGATCGGCCGCACGCTGGACGAGGCTCGCGTGGCCCCGCCACGCGTCCTGGTCATCGGCCAGCACGACCCCGGCCTGTGGCAATTCTCCGGGCATCGGGCGGTCGGGTGGCTTAATCTGTGCGACGCCGCTCGCTTGGCCGAGGTGACCGGGGCCAACGTGGTCGATGCTTTCCCGCTGAGGGATTTGGCCGGAGGAGGGCAGGGGGGCCCGCTCGGCGCGCTGCCCGAGTGGCTCCTGCTTTCCGATCCGGATCAGGAGCAACTGATTGTCCACTTGGGACGCACCGTCCGCATGACCTACCTGCCCAAACGCGTGGCCTCCTCGGCCGACCTGGGCTTGGCTTCCTTTCTGGTGGGGCCCGGCACCGCGCTGCTCGATGCCCTGAGCGGTCGGCTCACCGCTGGTCGCGAACGGTTCGATGCCGGGGGACGGTTGGCCGTGCAGGGGCGACGTATTGAGCCGCTGATGGAGCACTGGCTGGCCGATCCCTACTTCGAGCGTCCCCCGCCGCGCTGGCATCCCGCCGGTGTGAAGGTCGAGCGGTTCCTGGCCGACGCCCTGCGGATGGCGGTCGAAAACGACTGGTCGGTGCGCGATCTGCTCTGCACGGCCACGCATTTCGTGGCGGAAACAGTCGCCCTGGCCGCGCGACGCTGCCTCCCGCGCGACGCGGCCCCGCAGCGGACAATCTACCTCGGTGGCGGGAAACAGAACGGATTGCTGCTCAGCGAAATCATTCGCCGCACCGGACTGCCCCGGCTCCCGCTGGTCGAGGCCCTGGGCGCCGACTGGGAGGACGATCGGGCTGTCCAGCCCGCCACCGCCGCGCTGCTGGCCTTGCTCTACATCGATCGGGTACCGGCGTCGACCGCGTCGCTAACCAATGTCGATTCGCCGCGGGTGTTGGGGCGCTTGACGGCCGGCTCGCCTCAGCAGTGGCAACGATTGATCGAGGCGTTCGGCGCGGCGGCGCAACAACCACGCCCACTCCGCGCCGCGATTTGACCGGGGATTGGCGATCGCTGCTTCCTGAGCCAAGCGCGCGGGCAGCCTGTGGGTTGCGCCGATTGCCTGGATTCCCGCGTGCGCGGGAATGACGCGCTACAGACGGCTGAGATGTTTGCAAAATGCAGGCTGGTTTTGGTCAACAGCCAGGACACGAGGGTCACGATCGTGACGAATGTTTGGGTCATGGTTGTCTGGGGCATGATCTAGCGCGACCCGTTTTTGTCGCCTGGCGGCAGACAACCGTTTTTGGTTGTCTAACGGAAGGCAGCCCTTTTAACTGCCTCCTGCCTGGCATCCATTTTTGGCCGCGTCACGCCAAGATGTTTGGCGATCTGCTCGTGGATGGGCTGCTTCGGGACGGCGGCCACGCGGCCGGGTGAATATGGGTTGCATGGAGTAAATGAGCAAGATAGTAAAGAGGGGTGGTGCTTCCGGCCGATACTGAATCAGTAAGTCCTGAAAACAGCAATGCCACCTTGTGGTCCCTCCCGCCCGAAGGTCCCGGCATGTCCCCCCTTGAGGTCGACGCCGCACGTGCGGTCCAACTGGACTGCGCGGACGCTACCTCTCCGCAAGCCGTCCCCCAGCCCTGCACCGATTTCCCGAACCGGTGTGGCGAAGCGCTGGGTGCTGCCCGGCCCGCGCGGCCGATGGCAGTCGGCGGCCAGTCCGCGGAAACGTCTTCCGGGTCGACAGCACCGGTTCAAGCCGCCCACAGGCGTCCGTCGGCGGAAAGCCCCCTTTGCACGTTGCGCTGCCACGTTTCGCGCGAGCAGCCCGGTCACTGGTCGATCGAGGTATGTGACGCGCGGGGCAAAACCCTGCTGCAAGCCGAGGATTTCGAGCCGGGGCTCTGCGGCGAGCCCCTGGAGTTGCTCGCCGTGATCCGCGGCCTGGAGGCCTTGGATGGCGCGTCGCGAGTGACGTTGCTCGGATCGGTCCGCTACGTGCGTCAGGGCCTGCGATTTGGCCTGCCGCATTGGCGGCGAAACGGCTGGCGCTGGGAGCGGTTTGGCCGGATGGTGCCCGTGCGTCACGAGGACCTCTGGCGACGTTTGGACCGCGCGTTGCAGTTCCATCAGGTGGAATTCCGGCGTTGGCGGCTCGATTCGGCCCATCCGAGGTGTCCGTCGCCGTCATTCAGCGGGGGGCGACCAATTGACTGGGGGGTTCGCGGCGACCTTGCCGGTCCGTTAGAATGCAATGATCGCACGCCCACCACGCCCGGTCCCGAGCAGCAGCAGCCCGCCCACCCTTTGGGCCTCGCCAGATTGATTGGGCGGTTGCGAGACGGCCTTCGAGCAGCCAGCGGGCGGCCATCCTCCGCCACGCAAACCGCCGCCGCGGGACGGAAGGCCGCGAACGCCGTCGAGGGCAGCCCATTTGCAGAAGGCTCGGCCGGCCCCGACGTGGGCTGGGCGGCCTTGATCGCCGGGTGGCCGCGACGAATGTTGACCGCCGCCCGGAGTTTCCTCCGCCGAGCCGTGGGTGGCGAGGGGGCGTCGAGCCGGGCAACGAGGTCGTCGGTGGCTATGTCGCTGAGGTAATCACGGCACCGCGATATGATATTCGATTGCTAGCTGGTTTGTTGTGAATCGACATCCGCGTAAAGGAACCAAGCCGCGGCGAGGGCACGATTGCCCGCCGCGAAAACATCATCGTCTCAACGAGGCCCGATCAAGGAGGTTGGAGCAAGTGCGTACCACCGTCGGATTGGAGAGTATTGGACAACTGCTTGAAGGCCGCAGCGAGAATCCCTTCGATGTACTTGGTCCGCACGAGGTTTCGGAGAATGGCCGCCGCGCGGTGGCCGTTCGGGCGTTCTTGCCTCAGTCGAAGCAGGCCTGGGTGGTGGAGGGGGCCCACGGGGATGGTGGCCGCCCGATGCGACGCATTCACCCGGCCGGCATTTATGAGGCGATCTGCCCGATCCAACCCAATGAAGATTTTTCCCGCTATCTGATCCGGACGGCGGAAGAAAGTGGAAAGACCACGACCATGCACGACCCCTACGCGTTCCCGCCGCTGTTGACCGAATATGATTTGTACCTGTTCGGCGAGGGTCGCCACTGGCGGGCCTACGAGCGGATGGGTGCGCAACTCCGCACGGTGGACGGTGTGCAGGGGGTTAATTTCGCCGTCTGGGCGCCGAATGCCACCAGCGTCAGCGTGGTCGGTGATTTCAACCAGTGGGACGGTCGCCGCCACCCGATGCGAAAGCACATTCCCAGCGGTGTTTGGGAGCTGTTCGTGCCGGGCTTGGGCGAGGGGACGCTATACAAATATCAGATTCGTCATCAGGGCGAGGTGCTCGAGAAGTCCGACCCCTTCGGATTCGCCGCCGAGTTGCCGCCGCGCACCGCCTCGCGCGTGGCCGACTTGTCGCGCTACCAGTGGCAGGACGGCCAGTGGATGACCGAGCGGCACGACACCAACTGGCTGAACAAACCGCTCTCGTTCTACGAGGTGCATTTGGGCAGTTGGCGCCGCCCGGCCGACGATCCCAATCGCTGGCTCACCTACCGGGAGATGGCCCCGCAACTGGTCGAGTATTGCTTGGAGATGGGCTACACACACGTGGAGTTGCTGCCCGTCTCGGAGCACCCGTTCTCGGGCAGCTGGGGCTATCAGACGGTGGGCTACTACGCGGCGACCAGCCGCTTCGGCACGCCCGAGGACTTCATGTATCTAGTAGACCAACTGCACCAGGCCGGTATTGGCGTGGTGGTCGACTGGGTGCCGGCTCACTTCCCGCGCGACGGGCATGGCCTCTGGCGGTTCGACGGCACGGCCCTCTACGAGCACGCCGACCCGCGCCAGGGCGAGCATCGCGACTGGGGAACGCTGATCTTCAACTACAGCCGCCACGAAGTACGCAACTTCCTCGTGGCCAACGCCCTGTTCTGGCTGGACAAGTACCACATCGATGGGTTGCGAGTGGACGCCGTGGCCTCGATGCTCTATCTCGACTATAGCCGCGAGGCCGACGACTGGATTCCCAACGAGTACGGCGGGCGCGAAAACTTGGCCGCGATTTCGCTGATCAAGGAATTCAACGAGCAGGTCCACGTGCAGTTCCCGGGGGCCATGACCATCGCCGAGGAATCGACCGCCTGGCCCAGCGTCTCCCGGCCGGTCTACCTGGGCGGATTGGGGTTCACGCTGAAGTGGAACATGGGCTGGATGAACGACACCCGGCGCTATATGCGTCACGAGCCGATCCACCGCCAGTATCACCACGATGAGCTGACCTTCAGCTTGATTTACGCCTTCCACGAAAACTTCGTGCTCCCGCTCTCGCACGACGAGGTAGTCCACGGCAAGGGCTCCATGCTGGATCAGATGCCGGGCGACCTCTGGCAGAAGTTCGCCAACCTCCGCCTGCTCTATAGCTACATGTGGACCCACCCGGGCAAAAAGCTCTTGTTCATGGGGAGCGACTTCGGCCAGTGGCACGAATGGAACTACGACGCCCAACTCCAATGGGATCTGTTGCAGTGGGAATCACACCAAGGGGTGAAACGGCTGGTGGCCGACTTGAACAAGCTGATGCGACGCGAGCCGGCTCTGCACGAGTTGGACTTCGAGGAGGCGGGCTTTGAGTGGATCGATTGCCACAACTACAGCGAGAGCGTGCTCAGCTACATGCGAAAAGCTCGCGATCCCGAGGACTTCGTGATCATCGCCTGCAACTACACCCCGGTGCCGCGCCGCGATTATCACTTGGGCGTGCCCCGCGCGGGCTGGTACCAGGAGATCTTCAATAGCGACTCGGAGTATTATGCCGGCAGCAACGTGGGCAACTTTCCGGGCGTGATGGCCGAGCCGGTCGAGGGCCACGGGCGGCCGGCGTCGGTGGAAGTCACCCTGCCGCCGCTGGGTGTGGTGATCCTGAAGCCCCAGCAGGACAAGAGTGAAGGGTGAACGGTCAAGGGCGAGGCGTCCGGGGCCACGGGCAATGCTCCCCGGGTTCGGCGGCGGCAGCTTCACGACGCCCCTCGGCCTTGCTCGGCAGCCGTTGCTATAACTCCCATCGGGCGACGGCCGCGTCGAACGCTTGAAGGCAACGCTCGCCTTCCGCTTCGGCGGACTTGATGCTTACCAACCCGGCGGTTTCGCCGTTTTCGGCCGCCATCTGGACGTTCCCCACGGCAATCACGGCCCTCATGCCCGCCACTGCCGGACCTTCAAAGAATTCCGCATTTTTGATCATCGTCAGGCAGACGTCTCCGCACATGTCATGCACCGCGCGCGGCAGTAGCGTCATCGCGGCGTTGAACAGCGGCACGGGGGCAAGGGCATGAGCCGCTTGCGCCCGTCGGAAGGCATTTTCGCGCCGGCGAGCCGCGTGCAGCTGTTGATTGAAGTCGGTTTGGAAGCGCAGAAAAGCCGTCAGGCGATCCCCATCGTGTAGGAATCGGGCGGGTCGGCTCATGACGAAGGTAATCGTTCTCTCTTCGCTGTCTACTTGCCGGGTGGGGACGTCGACGGCCGTGGCGATCTTGCTGTTGCGAAACGTGGGCTGTTGGGCCAAGCCCCACACGACGAGGCTTACCAGTGTGATATCCCCCACATCCGCGTGATACCGATCGTTCAACTGCCGGCGCGCCCGAAGTAACGGGCCGAAGTCGATGAAGCGGTGGCTCTTCCTGATGCGCGTCGTCTGATCATCGCCTTCTGTCGAGAAAGCAGTCCACGCGTTCGTCGACGGGGCGGGAACGGTCGTTGGGCCACGGGTCCCCCATTCTTGTCGCAGGCGGTTGAGAAACTCGGCCACCGGGTTGCCGTCGACCAGGATGTGATTGACCTGCAGCCACATGTCGGCCTCTTGATCGCATGGGTTCAAGCGGCAACAGACGCGGAGCGCGCCACTTCCGAGGTGGGGATCGCGGAACAGACTGGGTGGCTGGAAACGCTCTGGCGACGTGTCTGTCTCGAAATGAACGAAGGTGCTCGCCAAGACGCGGTCCAAGAACTTCGATGCCTGAGCTTCATCGGGTGTGCCACGCAGCGCCCCTCGCAAGCACTTCCGCAGCAGGAATGGCCTTTCGCGTGCTCCCGCTTGGCGTGCCTGGTTGTAAGCACCGATCAGGAGCCCGATGAGCTGATCCGGGTCGTCCACCGTTGGCCGCGGCGATTCAAAGTAGGGGGTCATCCGAACCAAATTGCCCAGGTCGTCAACGTCGGCGACCGCGAGGTCGACGTGGTCGTTACGCTTCAGCTTGACGCCGCGTCGGCGCCAGTCCAATCGCCGTCCGACCAGGTCGCGGTGCGTGCGCAAAAGGGCGGCCAATTCGGCGATCAGATGTTCCCGGCACGCGCGCGATTCGGCGGCCAGCGCACCCGACAACGCGGACTGGTTGGCTTCCCGCGAGATCGCTTCCGGGCCAGGGGAGGGGAGCGGTCCCGGCGGCTCAGTCGGTGAGCCCGCCCGGTTCGTCGCCACTGGTGGATCATCGTCCGTGGTATCCGCCGTCGCGACTTGCATCCGGAACGCCGCCATGGTGAACTGACCGAGATTGGCGCTCCGCGGAAACGCGGCCCGCGCCGTCTTACGCCAGGGATCTTCGCTGGATCGAAGGCCGAGCCTGGTGAGGCACTCCAGCCCCTTGGTGACGGAGAAGAGCAAGAGCGTCGAGGGCGTCCAATGCTCGATCAGTTTTCTCGTGGCCAACTCGGGCAGAACAATCGGGCAGCGTCCTGGCATCCGGTCATCCCTGGGTTGGCGCGGGCTGGCATCGTAGAACGGATCGGGGATCGCGGTGCCGGAGCACCTGCCAACCGATTGTCGCTACTGCCGCGTTTCCGGTGGGATCTCCCACTTCAAACCAGCTTCGGCTTGCAGTTCGTCGCGCCAGGCTTGAATGATGTCGATCTGCTGACGCGCGGCGGCCCCCTGATATTTGGCGAAGCTGTCGTCGAGGAACCGGCTCCACAATTCGTCGCGCGGCGGCTCGAACGATTTGAGACGGACGACGTAGGCTTCCGTTTCCGGCTGGTTCATGGCCACGCCCACCTCGCCCTCTTCCAGGCTGAAGACTGTTCGCATGAAGTCGTCGCCGGCGAACTCCACGCCTTTCACTTCACCCAGGCTGGGCAGGCCGCGGGCCATGCTCGGCGGGACATTGCCGTAGCTGAGCCAACTGAAGGGGCCGGCCTCGCTGGCTGGACCAAGCCCCTCGGGAGCAACTTCCGCCAGACTCTTCCCGTCCTCGCGGGCACGCTCGGCCAATTCTCCGGCCGCCTCGCGGGCGAGCTTTCTTGCATGGACCAGTTTCCAAGCCTCGGCTACCTGCTCGCGCATTTCCTCGCTCCACTCCGGTGTGCTGGGCTCGGCCTTCTTGTCGATCCAGAACAGATACATGTTGCGATCGGGGTCCTGGCCCAACTCCGGTCGGTGAACCGAGAGGTCGCCGAACACGTATGGGATAAAGGGTCGGTTCTGGACCGTCGCGTCGGCGATGTCGAGTGTCCGCGCTTCCCAGGCCGAGATCAGATCTGTCTCGTACAGCCCGAGGCCGTGCTCCTTGGCCAAGGCGGCGAAGTCGAGCGGCGTGGGAGGCTCCAGGTCGGTTGCCTCACCTTCCTCTTTCTCGACCTGATACAGCGTGAGGTCGTCGTAGTAGCGGCGAATTCGCGACTGCAATTCGCCCAGCACCTCGGTCATCTTGTCCCCCGCCTGACGGCTGGCCAGGAACTGACGGATGCTGTCCTCCACCTCTTCCAGCGGGCGATAAGGCGACTGCGGTTGCTCGGCCGTCGGCTCCGCCGGGACGGGATCTTCGGTTGCCGACCCGTCGGAGCCTTGCTCCTCCGCGACGGCCGAGTCCGTGCCCGTTCCCTCCGCTGTCGCTTCTTCGGCGTCGGGCTCATCGTTGGTATCGGGCTCAGCGTCAGTGTCTGTGTCTTCAGCCCTCGATGCTTCGGCGGTTGGACGAGTCTGGGTCTCGGTCGACTCATCTCCTTGCTCGGCTTCTTCCTCGGCTCCCTCGCTTTGGTTGGTACCGTCGTCCTGCTCGGCATCTTCCTGCCCGGGATCGGTGTCGTCACCTTCGGCGAAGCTGGCCAAGTGAACGGGCATCCGCGGCGCCCGCTCGATAGCCGAGGCGTCTTCCGGTGAAGGCTCCTGCTCCTTTGAATCCGACGTGTCGCCGTTGTCCTCGCCCGAATCATCGGAAGACTCATCCGAAGAAGGATTGGTGGACGGCTCGGCCGTGGCGTCGCTCGATGATTCACTCGGTGCGCCGTCGGGAGTATTGCCCTCGCCCGATGCTCCCTCCGCGGGAGTTTCTTCTTGCGAAGGACCACCTTCGGATTGGGCCTCGGGGGCGTCTGCCGGTTGATCGGGCTCGCCTTGTTCCGGCGCGCCGTCTTGTGGGCGTGAGTTGGGGTCCGATGCTCGCTCCGCGCCTTCGCGGCGATAGAGCGTATCCTTCGTCTGCTCGTAGTAACGCCGGACCTCGTCGTCGGGGATGGACGCAGGGTCGGCAAAATCGTCGTAATCGGCTTTGAAGTACGTCAGCGCCACTCGTTCCGGTTGGCGGAAGCCCGGCGTGGGGGTATCGGGACGCCACTCGACATCCTTGTATTCGTTGAAGAACTCGCGCAGCTCGGCGTCGCCGGGCACGTCTACCTCGTCCATGAACCTCTCCACCGGAAGGGGCAGAAGTTCCACCTCGGCTTGCTGATTCAACTGGCGGTAGAATTGCCAGCGCTCCAGCGGCGGCGACCCCAGGGCACTGGGCTGAAAGGTTTGGATCAGCTTCCGCGCGAGCAATTCTCGTTGTAGCGCGGCGAAGAAAGCGGCCTCCGAGATGCCCCGCTTCCCGAGCAGCGTGGCCACTTGCGCGGGGCTGACACGAGCTTGGGTGTATTGTTGAAGGAAATTCTGGAGGAAAGCATTCAACTCGCGATCATCCATCACCATGCCGATCTGGTCGGCCTTCTCGGCCATCAACCAGGTGTTGACCACGGCGCGCTCTTCGGCCGGGCCGAACTCCCGCTCGACGGCGATACGAGTGATTCGCGGCGGCAAGCCACCCTCGGCCAGAATCTGCTCGAACAGCGACAGCAGCACCTGCCGCTGCTGCATCAAGGCGGCCATGTCGGATCGTCGCAAATCGCCGTAGGCCGACGTGCTGACCACCACCGCGTTTCGCGATGGCGGAGCCATGAAGTAATCGAGCACCGGGCCGGAAAGGAAGACGAAGGCGATCATGGCCAGAAGCCCGAGCGTGGCGATGAGAATCTTCTGATGTTTGCGGAAAACGCGAAATGGACTGGCCATGGCGGCTTGGGACCTCCAGTGTGTGAAGTTGTGGTGAGCGGAAGGGCGTCAGCCTGGCGATTCGTCGAGCAACCCCTCGGCCGCCCCGTTCGCCAACGTCCTCTGATGGGGGGGTGGATGGCGGTTCCGCAACTCGTCAGCGGATCGCTCCGCGGCGTGAACTAGGGTTTCGGGGGGAAAATTGCGTTTCGAACTGGCCTCCAGGCAAGAACGCTTCGTTCCGGGACCGATAGCATTGAGCTGGAAACCTGCTATTGTACGGCCAAGCCGCCCAACCACAACCCCATAAGGGGTTTAGGAAGGCAGGTCGGCTGCCAAGGTTCGCTCCGGCCGGGCGAATGGGTTGCCGGGGCGATTTGGGAGGAATGGGGAGGATGGGGTGTGTCCATTGAGCTTGTACGCAGTCATGATACAATTTCCGCACCGGCGTTAGAATCCTTTGTGGATACGGTCCGCGGCCGCGTGGATCTTGGTGGAGACAGAAAGTGCGGTTGGCGAAAACGACGATAAAGGCGATATTTCGGCCTGCGTCGCCCCGATTCACCGATTCGTCCCTTCCGTACTGATACTTGGTCAGTGAGGATTGCCCCGCGAAATGGCATGTGCGCTGGAAGTGGGGGCCAACGGGTCGAACTTGGCTAAGTTGGCCACTCACTGAGCGGCTTCCCCTCGGGGCCGCCGCAATTCCCCGCCTCGGGCGGGGGCAACGAACGGCCATCGGCAAGATGACGACAACGCTCGGAAACAGACGCCGCGGGGCACGGCGCCACGTGCGGCAGGCAACGCAAACGCCGACCCCATAAACGCCGACCCCGCAAACGATGTGCCCGGAAAGCCGTGATTGCCTGCCAGTGAGGCAGTGGAACAGATACAGATAGTGCGTGACACGCGGGCATCCTCCGGATCCATGCAGCGAATCCATGCAACGAATCCAGGCACCGCCGCCCGTCGCGCGGTCGAACTCGGAACAGCAACCGTTTATCGTTTAGAGTTTTTCCATCCACGGAATCCTCCGGTACTGAAGAGCCACCATGGGCAAGAAGTCAGCGGCGAAATCGGCCAAAGGGAAATCGCTCGTCATCGTCGAGTCGCCGGCCAAGGCGCGGACGATCGGACGATTCCTCGGTTCCGATTACACAATCGAGGCCAGCATCGGGCACATTCGCGACCTGCCCCAAGGGGCCAAGGAAATCCCCGAGAAATACAAAGGCGAGGATTGGGCCTACCTGGGCGTTAACGTCGACGATCGCTTCGAGCCGGTCTACGTCGTCCCGCGAGAAAAATCGCAGCAGGTGCGGAAATTGAAATCCGCGGTGAAGGAGGCCCGGGACCTTTACCTGGCCACGGACGAAGACCGCGAGGGAGAGGCTATCAGTTGGCACCTGTGCGAGGTGCTTGACCCCAAGGTGCCCGTCCATCGGCTGGTTTTTCACGAGATCACTCGCGAGGCGATCCTCAAGGCGCTTGAAAACCCGCGGGAGATCGACGACGACCTGGTCCGTGCCCAGGAGGTGCGGCGGATCGTCGACCGGCTTTATGGCTACGACGTCTCGCCGCTGCTCTGGCGGAAGATCCGCCCGCGGCTTTCGGCCGGCCGCGTGCAGAGCGTGGCCGTACGGCTGATCGTCGAGCGCGAACGACAGCGGATGCAATTCCGCTCGGCTACCTATTGGGATCTGCTGGGGACGTTTGCCCAGCAGGGGAAGCCGGCTTCCGAGACGTCGGCGGCCGACTCATTTCAGGCGGCGCTTGTATCGGTCGATGGGCGGCGGATCCCCAGCAGCCGCGACTTCGACTCCAGCACCGGAAAGCTGAAGGACGACGGTGTCCTGCAACTGAACGAGGACGACGCCGAGCAGCTTGTCGCCCGGCTCCGCCAGGCCGACTTCCAGGTCCAGAAGGTCGAGGACAAACCCTACACCACGCAACCGTACGCCCCCTTCACCACGAGCACGCTGCAGCAGGAGGCGAACCGCAAGTACGGCTTCACCGCGCGACAAACCATGCAGGTGGCCCAGTCGCTCTACGAGAACGGGCATATCACCTACATGCGTACCGACTCGACGAATCTAGCGGCCGTGGCGGTCGAGGCGGCCCGCGACTTGATTCTCCAGCAGTTCGGCAAGGACTATCTGCCGGACCGAGCCCGGTCGTACGCGAGCAAAGTGAAGAACGCACAAGAGGCCCACGAGGCGATCCGGCCGGCGGGCCATCCGTTCGACTCGCCCGACGCGCTGCAACGCGAGCTTTCTTCGGAGCAACTGAAGCTCTACGACTTGATCTGGAAACGGACCGTGGCGAGCCAGATGACCGACGCCCGGGGCCATCGGGTGACGATTACCGTGGAGGGTGACGGCGCAGTCTTCCAGGTGAGCGGTAAGACGATCGAGTTCCCAGGCTATCTGCGTGCTTATGTCGAGGGTTCCGACGATCCGGAGGCTGAACTGGCCGACCAGGAACGCGTTCTGCCGAAGGTGGCCGAGGGTGAATCGCTCGATTGCCGCGAACTGCTGCCCAAGTCACACACCACGCAACCACCTAACCGCTACAGCGAAGCCTCACTGACCCGCGAACTGGAGCGACTGGGGATCGGTCGGCCGAGTACGTACGCCTCGATCATCGACACTATCCTGGCACGCGATTACGTGTTCAAGATCCGGCGCGGAAACGTGTTGGTGCCGACCTGGACGGCCTTCGCTGTTTGCCAGTTGCTGGAGCGGCATCTGCCCGCGTTGGTGGACTATCGGTTCACCGCCGAGATGGAGGACGAACTCGACGCGATTAGCCGCGGCGAGATGAATTATCTCGACTATCTCCAGCATTTCTACTACGGAGACGGCGAGGCCGGACTGAAGCAGCAGTTGGCCAACAAGATCGATGAAATCGACGCCCGCGCCGTTAGCCAGGTTCCGCTGGGCAAGGCCGACGACGGTGAGGAGATCGTGGTCCGCGTGGGCCGCTATGGTCCATTCCTGCAACATGGCGAACGGCGGGCATCGCTGCCGGAGAACACGCCGCCTGACGAGATCACACTCTCGAAGGCCCTGGAACTGTTGGATAAGGCCGAGCTTGGCGACGAGCCGCTGGGCATTTGCCCCGACACCCACAAGCCGGTGTTCGTCAAGACGGGGCGGTTTGGCCCGTACGTTCAGCGTGGCACGCCCGACGACGACGAAAAGCCGCAAAACGCGTCGCTGCTGAAGGGGATGGATCCGGAGTCGATCGACCTGGAGACGGCCCTGAAACTGCTGTCGCTGCCGCGCGTGGTGGGGCGCCACCCGGAGTCGAACGAAGAGGTGATGGCTCACAACGGCCGGTATGGACCGTATGTCAAGTGCGGTGACGAAACCCGCTCGCTGCCGGACGACGTTTCGCCCCTGGACGTGACGTTGGAGCAGGCGCTCGAGGTTTTGGCCCAGCCAAAGCGGGGCCGCGGCCGATCCCGGGCGAAGGAACCGATCAAAACGTTCGACGAATCACCCGTGACGGGCAACCCGATCCAATTGCTCGATGGTCGCTATGGTCCCTATGTGACCGACGGCGAGACGAATGCCTCGCTCCCGCGCGGGGCCGACCCGGAAGCGGTTGACTTCGACGAGGCCGTCCGTCTACTGCGCGAACGGGCGGAGAAGGGACCCAGCCGCCGCGGCGGACGCAAGAAGTCCGCAAAGAAGAAGACGGCGAAGAAGAAATCGACCAAGAAGAAGGCAACAAAAAAGAAGTCTTCAAAGAAAAAGGCCGCCAAGAAGAAATCGAGCGAAGAGGCAGGAGGTTGAGGTCGTCCGGCCTCGCCCCGGGGGGTGAGTACTGATAGTGCCCCGCTCTGAAAAACACCGGGCAAGCCCGGCCGCTCGGTGCCAATTGTCACCCCTAATGGGCACCAACGCGGGGGGCGTCCGTGGCGAACGCGATCCGGGTGTTCAGTTGAGGCTTCCGCGGGGAGCCTGCCCCGGCCGGCCAATCAAGCACCGACGACCCGGCCGTTGACGCGGGCAAGGGTAGGATCGTCCAGGCAGCCTCGCGGCGATGATGCTGCCAGGCATTGGATTTGGTCCCTCACCCCGAAGACCGCCGGCGTTTTGAATATGGTTTCAAAACGGCCGGTGGCTGGGAACTTCTCGGCCCGGACGGGCGTCTATCAGACGAGGCCCCTGTCCGCTCCATGCCCGAGGAACGCGCCGATGATCCACCCGCTCCGCCCGTCGCTGCTAGCCATCCTGCTGACGGCTGCACTGCTCCCGCCGGCTGTCCGGCCCGCCCTGGCCCGGAATATCGACCTCTCGACCGTCCCCGACCGGCAGACCGTCCAACTGACGATCTACAACTCCGAGGACCTGACCCTGGTCCGTGAGACGCGGAAAGTGAGCTTCAAGCCCGGGGGCAATGGCCTGCAATTCTCCTGGGCCAATACGCTGATCGACCCCACCTCGGTTGAGTTGCGGTTCCTCACCCAGACCGAGAAGCTGGAGGTGCTGGACACCACGTTCCCGCACGATAAGCCCCAGATGCTCTACTGGAACGTGCAGAGCGAGCTGGACGGCGAGGCCACCGTCGAGATCACCTACTTCACCAGCGGGATCAGTTGGGCCAGCGACTACGTGTTGATCACCGACGAGCAGGAGACTCAGGTCGGCCTGGAGAACTTCGTGCGGGTGACGAACAACTCGGGC
>Ga0180436_10000414_pt1 | contig 44483 bp, 57 predicted proteins | sample SS_ome_2_FD_132434 | JGI IMG/M metagenome (GOLD analysis project Ga0180436, IMG submission 132434) | Hypersaline lake sediment archaeal communities from the Salton Sea, California, USA - SS_3_S_2 metaG | ecosystem: Environmental > Aquatic > Non-marine Saline and Alkaline > Hypersaline >...
CAGCGGTGGATTGATCGACCGGCAAGAGGAAGCCAGTCGGCCCGGCGATACGTCCACAAAGACCGCCTTAATCCAGCGGTCCCTTGCTCGGAATCCCGGGGCCGATGTGATCTATTTACCGGCTAACACCGTTATCGATCCGGCTACTCACAAGATCGAGGGCGGCCAGGTAGTCGACCGAACTCAGACGGATAAAGACGATTATCCCACTCGCAGAGAACTCGAAAGGCTTATCCGGAGAGAATCCCGACGCTTGGCCATCGCCAGCCTTAAGGCCCGCGGTAAATGGCCAATAGGGGCAGGTGAATAGAGGTAATTAATGGCCTGGACTATAGTCGGTCACACAACTAAAGAATATCAAGCGTCGAAGGCAACCTCAACCACTATCGACGTACCGTCAGGAGTACAAGACGGCGACCTGATGATTATGTTCAGGTGGATTGACATTAATACCGGTTTTGTCAATGCTACCACAGGATGGAGCGATGCGCCGAGTAATAGCTACCTGCTTGCAGATGATAAGGATGCTGGCCGATTCAGTACCCAGTATAGAGAGGCAAGCTCTGAACCCTCAAATTATACTGTCAATTTTACGGCCTCGCGCCTTGTTTTGTTAAGTATCATAGCCGTGAGGGGCCATGATGATGGCAATAACAGCTATGATGCTTTCAGCGGTTATAAGGATTGGCCAGTAGAGGGAAATTCAGACAGTCCAGCCGGTCCTAATATTTATGGTCGGGACGGCGAACTCTGTATCACGATGTTTGCGGCCGATGATAACGACGGCAAGAGTAATGACGGTTACCCGTCAGGATTTACCGGCGTTTTCTCTATAGCGTCGACAGAAGGGGCGGACGGCTCTCATGGAATGGCATATAAAGAGCTTACATCGAACGGAAATGTCGGCACAAATTCATTCTTGATGAACGCTTCCGAGGAATGGATCGCGGAAACTATTTGTTTAGTCCCAGGATCCAGCACCACCACCTATACTAAAACCTCAACCATCGACGCCCTGATTAAAAAGACAGGCATCACGCGGACGCTATCCATCGACGCCATGATTCAGGAGCAAGACTTAACTGAGTCCACTACACTAGACGCTATACTTGTTTCAGTAATTACAGAAAAAATTACAATAGATGCTTTCTTGCAAGCTTTAAAAACATCTTCTGTATCTATAGACGCACTGTTACAAGATGACTATTTAGTTTCAACTACAATAGACGCATTGTTGCAAGAAGGCTATACTGTATCAACAGCAATTGATGCATTTTTAGCAACTACTACTACTATTTCATTATCAATAGATGCACTTTTACAAGATGAATTTAATATAGCTACTACATTAGATGCTTTTTTACAGTCTACATTTACAACTACTGCTTCTATTGATGCTTTATTAAAAGATACGTTTACGGAATCGACTACAATTGATGCTTTGCTAGTTTCTGGCACACTCGTTACAACTGCAATAGATGCGTACTTACAAAGTAGTTTTACTATTGATACTTCAATTGATGCATTTTTACAGGATGAATTTAATATAACTACATCAATTGATGCAATTTTAGAAGAAGCTACGTCAGGCAGTCCTTGGTATTACTATAGACACGCGCAGCAAAGGAGAAGTTAAATGCCATATTTACCCGTAGACACTGCAGTTACAGTAGTTGTCGGTCCTATCGTAGATCGTACTGACTTCTATTCGTTAGAAATTGCAATTGCATACGATGAATCGGGTATGGATATAGATCTTACTAAAAATTCAGGTACAGCGATATCTAACACAGCTATTACGCCTACTACGGGTGGTGCAAACGATTGGACTCATAAAGGTGGCGGTATGTACGAACTTGAACTTACAGCTGTCCAAAATGATACTGAAGGTTCATTAATCGTTACAGGTATATGCGACGGAGTTTTACCTTTCTTCTCTTCTGAATATACGGTTATACCGCAAGACGTATATAACGCTTTGGTGAAAGGCACCGACCAGCTTGAAGTAGATATTATACAAATGTTAGGAGATGCTCAATCTATTACAGATCTTAAAGACTTTGCAGATGCAGGATATGATCCTGACAATAACAGAATAGTTGAAGTTGATCTTGTAAATACAACAACAACTAACACAGATATGAGAGGTACAGATAGCGCTCTTTTAGCAGCTAATGTACCTGCAAATTTTTCAGATTTGGCAATCACAGTTACTAATGGTTATGTTACAGTTGGGACAAACACAGATAAAACGGGCTACAGTATCAGTGGTAGTATAACAACGTTGGATGGACTGAATAACTTTAACCCCGCCACTGATACTGTGGCAAATGTTACATTGGTCGCTACCACTACTACAAATACAGATATGAGAGGTACTGATAATGCGTTCTTGGCTGCTTCAGCTCCTGCTAATTTTAGCGATCTTGCTATTACTGTTACTAATGGCTATGTCACTGTTGGAACAAATACAGATAAAACAGGATACAGTATCTCAGGATCAATTACTACTCTTGACGGGCTCAACAATTTCGACCCAGATACTGACGCAGTCGCTAACGTAACTCTTGTTGCAACTACTACAACTAATACAGACATGAGAGGCACTGATAACGCATTTCTTGCTGCTAATGCTCCTGCTAATTTCGGAGATTTATCAATTACTGTAACAACAGGTAGAGTTGATATCAATACTAACAATGATAAAACTGGGTATAGCATATCAGGCGCAAAAACTACATTAGATGCTCTTAATGATATTGCTGCAGGAGCAAATATGGGACTTACTGCAAGTGCTGTTGATCTCATACTAGATGAGCCTCTTGCAGGACATACTACTGCAGACACTCTAGGAAAACGTGTTACTGATATAAATAATCAAGCAGACCAGATTCGTGAAGCTGCAGTAAATAAAATGATAATAACAGAAGCTACTGGAACAGTGGAGATGTTTGATGATGCAGATTCGTCCTTAGGTACTGTTGTTGCAGGTTTTACTTCAGATGGTACATATACTACACGGAAGGCACTTAACCTATGATAATGTTGAAATTTTATGATATTTGGCAAGAAGAGGGATATGCTAAAGATAATCCTCTTGAAAATACTATTACGTGGTTATATCGTGAATGTGGTCAACGAGGTATTTCAACTGAAGTAACTGAGGCAATTATTCAAGAAACGTTTCTTCAAATGGAATCAGGATTAAAATTTTCTATAGATAAATGCAGATGTGGTTGCGGTATTGATAAATCAGGAACAGATGCAACTCATTATATGCTTTCTCAAATGATATCTTTTAATAGACATGTTGCAGGTATACGAACAGATTTAATTGAAAGACGACTTAATTCTAATATTGCTGGATATATGTCTCGTGAAAATAAAAAATACATACAACATAAAACACAACCTAGTAAATTTAAAGAATTTTTTAAGCCGTCAAATTCACCGACATTAGCAAAATCACCTGTATGGAAGGTATTACGTGGCAATAGATAATTTTGGAGCAATAAGTTTAGGGACGTATCCTACGCCAACGCCGTCTGACGCAAAACGCGCAATTCAGGCTGTGTCATTTGGCTTATTAGATTCTGCTCCGGGAGCTCCTGAACCTCCCGCTTCTAGACGTAAATCGTATTTATCTTATTTTCCTGTTCTTAGGAAAAATATTCTAACTGGAGAAGATAAATGAGAGATCTTCGTATTCAAGAAACACCTATTATAATATCTAATGGAACTCAGTATTCTAACTGGTTTGTTATAGAACGTTGGGCATACTTTTTTGGCTTACTTACAGGCACACTAACTCCTGCAGATATTGGAATACAGGTTACACTAGATGGAGGAACAACGCCCATAACTGTTATAGATTTTGCAACACAAACTGATGCAATTATTCTTACATCAGGTACTACTAACAATAAATTTGTGGATATAGGAGATTTAATACGATCATTTTCTGCAGACTATAAAGTAACTAGAGAAGACAATGAGTGGCTTGCTAGAATTACTTCGTCTGTAAATCAAGGTGCAGATAGAACATTATATATAATTCAGAGAGGCAACTAATGGTAGCACTTTCATCACCAGTAGAAATACAGCTTCCAGAAAAAGTTTATGAAGTTTGCCAGACTAAGGCAAAATTTATAGTTCTTATAGGAGGACGAGGAAGCGGAAAATCTGAAAGTGCAGCACGTATCTTAACTATGTGGTGCCAAACAGAAGCTGCAGATGTACTATGCGGAAGAGAATTACAAAATTCTATAGATGAATCAGTTCATAAGCTTATATCGACTGTTATTAGAAATAATAATATTGAAGGGTTTGATATTCAAGCAAATAGAATTAATTGTTTAACTGGCGGTGGAATCAGATATAAAGGATTAGCTAGAAATCCTGATGCAGTTAAATCATACGCAGGATTTAGATACTGTTGGATAGAAGAAGCTCAATCATTAAGTCAAGATTCTATTTCTCAGTTATTACCTACAATTCGTTCAACTAATTCTCAATTTGTTTTTACTGCAAATCCAATGAGCAAAGCAGATCCTTTTTCAAAAAGATTTATTAATCCGTATATTGATGAAGTACGAAAGAATGGAATATACAGAGATGAATTACATTTAATTATTTTAATGAACTGGAGAGATAATCCTTGGCACAGTGAACTTGAACCTCAACGTATTCATGATTTTGAAAATCTTCCTAGAGCATTATACGATCATATTTGGGAAGGTGATTTTAATGATTCTGTTGAAAATCCATTAATTAAACGAGAATGGTTCGATGCATGTATCGATGCTCATAAAGTTTTAGGATTTGGCCCATTAGGAGAAATAACAGCTGCGCATGACCCATCAGATACAGGAGACGACCCAAAAGCATTTGTATATCGTCATGGTTCTATTGTTATGGATGCAAAATCAATGCATACTGGAGACATTAATGAAGGAGGCTCTTGGGCTTCTGGTCTTGCAAATAATCTTCAAGTAGATTCGTTTCAATGGGACTGCGATGGGATGGGTGTAGGTCTTAATAAGCAATTTTCTAGAGCATTTAAAGGAAAACATACTACATTGGCACAATTTAAAGGATCGATGTCTCCTGTACATCCTGATGAAATATTTGATTCAGTAGAATTAGTACTTGGACAAAAAACAAATAAAGAATCATTTAAAAATAGACGTGCTCAAAATTACTTTCTTCTTAGAGATAGAGTACTACGAACATTTAAAGCAGTTACAGAAAATGTGTATTCTGACCCAGATCAACTAATTTCATTTAGTTCTGACATAACTGAACTTGATCAACTTAGAACTGAACTTTCAAGAATACCTATTAAACCAAATGCAAATGGCATGTTTGATTTATATACAAAAGAAATAATGAAAAGTAAATTTAAAATAGATTCGCCTAACTTAGCAGATGCAACAATGATGACAATGATTCCACCTATTAATGAAGAAATAGAAATAATGAGTATAGCTCCAATAAAAACAATGGGTGGAGCTGTTGAAAAACGATACGGTCGTCAATCTAGACTTTCATCTTATTATCAGAGATAGAGGGATACACTTATGAGTTTAACTCTAAAACAGATTCAAGAATTCCATGATAAATCATATCAAGCAACTCAGCAAGTTAGAGAACGAGCGGCTGATGATATCTTTTTCTATTATGTATCTCAATGGGATGATGGTGCTCTTAACGATAGTCAATTAGGCTACAAAGGTGAATTTAATATTCTTAGAAAAGCAGGTCGACAAATTATGTCAGATCTTGCAGAAAATCCTGTACAACTAGACTTTGAAGGAGTAGGAGAAACTGGAAAACGTGAAGCTGAGCTTCTTGATGGTATTTATAGAACAGTTGATGAACTTAATACATCTATAGATGCATATGAAACGTGCGCACGAGAAACTGTTGTATGTGGCACAGGCTCTTGGGAACTTCATACAGAATACGTAACTCAAAATACTGGGTCTACAGAACAAATAGTACGTAGACGAGCTATTAATGAAGCAAATAACACAGTATTTTGGGACCATCAAGCACAGATGATGGATAAATCTGATGCTATGTTTTGCTCTGTACTAGTACCGTATACTGAAGATGGATATAAATCATTACTAGATACTATTGGTGACAATAAAACAGAGTATTCTAGCAAAATATCAAATTTTAAATATCCTACTCATTCATATGTGTTTCCGTGGTTTGCCCCAACATCAAAAACTATTTGGGTAACAAATTTTTATTATCGTGAAAAAATACGAGAAAAGTTATTAATACTTGAAGATGAATTTGGAGATTCTTCATATTTATGGGAACATCAACGAGGAGATGATCCATTAGATGGTTTTTCAATTATTAATGAAAAGCTTGTAGAACGATATAAAGTTACAAAGTATATTGCATCTGGTTTTGAAATTATTAAATCATACAGAATTCCAGGTCAGCATATACCCATTGTCCCAATGTATGGTGAACGTTCGTATGTAGATGGCAAAGAGCATTATGAAGGTATTACAAATTTAGCAAAAGATCCTCAGCGTCTTAGAAACTTTGTAATGTCGTACATTGCAGATATTACTTCTACATCGCCTCGATCTAAGCCAATTTTCTGGCCTGAACAACTTCAGGGTTGGATGCATATGTATCAAACATCAGGAATTGATCAACAATATCCTGTATATTTTGTAAATAGAAAAACAAAAACAGGAGAAGAACTTCCTCCAGGTCCTATTGCTACGTTGCCTGAACAACCTATTCCAGAAGCTCTTCCAATGTTAGCAGAAATAACTGCAACAGCAGTAGAAGACGTTGCTAATCCCGGTCTTCCACAAAATATTGCTGACCCAGATACATCAGGAAAAGCAGTTCAATTACTTCAAGCTAGATTAGACATGCAATCTCATATTTATCAAATACATTTTAAGCATGCTAAACGTAGAGATGGCGAAATTTTTGCTTCTATTGTATCTGAGATATACGACACAAATCGAACAGTAATGTTAACTCGACCTGACGGCACTAAGTATGAAGATGAAGTAATGAAAACAATATTTACTTCAGATGCTGAAATGAAAACAGAAGGTAATTTATTTAATTCTGAATTTGAAGTATTCGGACGAATTGGACCTAAATATAGTAGTCAACAAGAAGAAAAATTAGAACGATTAGAAAGACTATATCAGACTACACCTGATTCTAGTCCAATGAAAGAAATTTTACTTCTATGTATTACACTTGAAAGCGGAAGTGAAACTGACCCAATACGAGATTATGCAAGAAAACAACTTATTCTTAAAGAAATTATACCTCCTGAAACTCCTGAGGAGCAGCAAATGCTTGCTCAGTTTAAGCAAACTCCTCAGCAGCCTTCTCCTGAAATGGTACTTGCTCAGGCAGAACAGGCTAAAGCAGACGCTGCAAGAGAAAAGAATCAAATTGAAATATTACGAATACAGGCAGAAATGGGGAATGAAGCAGCTAAGAGACGAATTGATATGTTTGAAGCACAAACAGATAGAATCGGTACCCAAATCCAAGCCCGGCAAGCAGGGGTGACGATTGACTTCGCGAGACTCGACGCGGCAGATAAACGAGTGGGTATCGCTCTTAAAATGAAACAATTGCGCGAGCCTAGTTCATCTGAACAGGCTGCGAATGCGACGGGGGCGAGCCGGTAAAGCGCAACGAACGTGCCGTTTGCACGGAAAATCCGACCTGTAAGGAGAAAACAGAGATGGGACTGACACTAGATGAGCTTAAAGCTCAGAACGCTAAAAAGGCAGAGGACGCTGCCGCTGCGGATGCAGCTGCACAAGACATTCTTAATGATGAAGAGGATGACGCGACCCAAGACGCGGATATCTTGGAGGATGATAAGGATGTCGATGACGAATTTAAAGAAGATGAATCTGATGACAAAGATGATGCAGATGAAAATGACGATGTAGAGTCATTATTATCTAGTATTTCTGAAGATGATGACGAGAAATCTGTACCAGTTTCTTCTCATATTCAAATGAGACAGAAATTAAAAGGACGAATTCGTGAAGGCCACAAGACTATAGAGGACCTCCAAGCAGAGAACGCTGCGTTGCTAGAGGCTGCTGCTCAGGCTGGAGTACAACTACCTCCTCGGCCCAAAAAAGAAGATTTTCCTCTTGATGATGAAGCGTATGAAATTGCAGTTGAAGGATGGAGAGACACTGTAGCAGAAGCAAAGGCATACGCTAGGCGACAGTTTGAAGCTCAACAGAAAGCACGAGCTATAGAAGAAGAACGAAAAGCACTTGCATTGACTGAACATTACAATAGAGCTGAAAAACTTACTGAACGATCTAAAGGAGAAATATCTTCTGATTCGTATGTTGCAGCAGAAACTGTAGTTCGAACGGCTCTTTCTGAAGGCGCTCCTGAAGGCGCAGGAGACTTTGTCACAGATAAATTAATTGAAGTCTTAGGCACAGGTTCTGAGTTAGTTATGTATTATTTAGGTAAAAAACCCGCGCAATTAGCAAAACTTCGTCAATTACTGACGGAAGATCCGAGCGGGCTGTCTGCCGCCGCATTCGTAGGCGCACAAAAGACAAAATTATTAACAACTAAACGATCACGGTCAACGGCCCCGCCTCCTGCTGATGATGCAAAAGGCGATGCGTCTGTTAATCAAGCAGAAGCAACTCTTAGACGCAAGTATAATAAGCTCAGGAAGAGTGGCCAATCTCAAGACGCATATAATGTTAAAAAAGAAGCAAGAGGACTAGGGTACAGCGTTGATGAGTGGTAGAGAGGTAATTTAACAAATGGCTGATACAGGTAAAATTGCAGAAGTTATGTTTGAGTCTGCTCTTGAAACATATAAAGATCAGCAGCAAATGGTTGATTTGGTGTATTTTCATGAGCCTGAACCCGGCAAACTTCAAAATTCCGGAAATGTAATATGGTATCCTGTTGAACAAAATGCACCCATTATTTCTGGATGGGATGTGACCGGTAACGAACAGGACATCATTGAAGAAACGTATCCTGCAATCTTGGGTACTCCTTCAAATGACTTTGTACGTCAACGAGCAGACGATCTTCGTGATATGCGTTTTTGGAAACGTCGAGGAGAACGTTCAGGAAAACGTCAGGTTACAGAACTTAATCGTCTCATTGCAGCAGCTATTGCTACTCAAGGTTCACTGCATGTACGAACTAATGTAACAAGTGGTTACGCTGCTATTTCACTTGCTCAAGCACTTATGAATGAACGAGAACTCCCAGATAACGAACGTCATTTTATGTTTAATGATCGAGACGTTCAAGCGTACTCTACTGATCTTGCAGGTCGACAGACTCTTCAAGGTCGGCCTGAAGAAACGTGGCGTACGGGACAAATCGGGCAAAATGTTGCTGGTTTTGATGTCCATGTGGGTTCATTCATGCCTAACATAACAGGTGGAGCAGACCCAGCAGTTACTGTTACAGGAAATCATAGCTTTGCTCCCGAGGCAGGTTCTGTAAATACAACTACAGGGCAAGTTACTAATGTTGACTATAGAGTTGCTAGTATTGTTGTAAACGACTCTAGTCTCGTAAGTGTTGGAGATAAAGTTACTTTTGAAAACTCAGGTACTGCAGTACAATCTCTTGCTCTTGGTACTCAACTCGCTACGGGACAGCCGATGCAGTTCACAATCATCGGTAAGTCAGATTCTACGCATATTGAAGTATACCCAAAACCTATTGCAGCTGATGATACTTCGTTAACGTTAACGGAAGCTGCATACGCAAATATCGATACTCAAATTCTGGACTCAGCTACGTTAACTCGTCTAAACACAGACGCTTCTGTAAAATCTAATCTATTCTGGGATAGAGATGCTATTGAAGTTTTGGGCGGTGATATTCCTGCTGAACTATTTACACAGTATGATGGTATGAATGTTATTTCAGATACTATGCCAAATGGTCTTAAGATGTACATGGTATTTGACGGAGATATTTCTACAATGACATTCAGATATCGTCTGTTTACTTGGTGGGGCATCACAGTATGCAATCCGCAAAATTGCGGTGTTCTTACTAAATACTAATTAACTATGTGAGCCTTCGGGCTCACACAGTTCTACAAGGAGAAACTAATGGGAGATAAACCGACTACACTTCAATTTTTGCATCGAGAACTGTTGGGTTCGTATCCGGAAGACATTTCAAATGCAATAGCTGCTGATGTTCTTGTGATTCCGGTAACTAAACCACTAGTGTTAAAGACAACGGGCGCAGACGCAGAAGCTCTTACACTGGCAAATGGACATCCGGGTCAAGTTCTTGTAATCAATCTTGTAACTGATGGCGGCGGGGACGGAACTTTGACTCCTGCAACAGCTACAGGATGGGTAACTGCAGTCCTTGCAGACGCCGGCGATTCATTGACTCTTATGTATGTTAATGATACTCTCGGATGGATAGTTTTGGGAGCTACAGGAGTTTCCGGTCCGCCTGCAATAGCAATTACGTAATGGAGGGCTTTAATGTCAAAACGTTGTACAACATTAGAAATTACTGATGAGCAAGTTTCTGCTGATCAAGCAACTCTTGCTGCTGCAGTTACTTTAGTAAATGATATTCGATCTAAGCTCAAAGGCGATTATCTTATTACTAAAGCTGGACTTGCAATTGGTACTACTAAACCTAACGTAGCAACAGCCGCATTAGACTACATTATTAATGGCGTTCAGTATTCAAAAGCAGCTGTTACTGCAGGTACTGCCCTGTCCGGAGACAACATCCCACAATCAACTTATGGCGCATGGGCGCTAGAAATTAATGCAGCAGGCACAATTTCAATAGTAGAAGCAGCTGCGAATGCTACTGGATACGCATCTGCTGCTCTTGCTATTGCGGGTCTTCCTGCAACATCCGCTGATAAGGCACGACTAGGTTGGGTAACTGCTACTAAATCAGACGCAGTTTTTGACCCAGGAACTACTAACTTAGATGATGCGTCTACAACAGACACATATACAGATGCAGAAACTGCATTTGAGGCAATAGGTGCCGCAGTATCATAACTTATTAAGGGGGTTATAATGTCCATCCAACTTTATAGAATTGGCGACTCGCATAAAATTCGGGGTATTTTATGCGAAACTCAAAAGTTTAATTCACATTCATGGATACACAATTTGTTATACGGATGGCGACTATCGCCTGAAGATGTTTGGGAAGAAATGTATCCCGATAAAGATCTTCCTGAAAGAGATCGTAGATTAAAAAATCGTAGAACAGAGGAAGAACTTCTTGAATCCATTGGCTTAGGAGCTAAGTATCAGAAAATGTTAGAAGAACAAGCTAAAGAACAAGAAGAAACTTCTGAAAAGGAATAAAAAATGGATAAGACTCTTAAGAGCGATATAGTTCAACTCGCGTATTCAATGATTAACGTAAGTGGATTAACATCTCCACCTACTGCAAGAGAACTCAGTACAGGATTAGATCGTCTTGAGAGTCTTATGCATGAGTATGAAGCAGATGGGGCTACTGGCTATAATTTTGAAGAACTTCCTAATCTAGGTTCTTTGCATAATTTAAAAAATTCATTATTTCTGCCTGTCTCAACAGTACTTGCATATAAATTGTCGCATGATTTACGTCGACCTATTTCACCTATATTAAAAGGAGATGTCGATAGTTCTAATTCATTTATTGTATCACAAACAATTCAAGTTAGAAATGTTCAACGACCTTCTAGATTTCCTAGAGGTTCTGGTAATGAATTCCGTTACTGGGGATTTCATCGACGATTTAACATTCCCGTTGCAGAAGTACCTCTTGACCCTGAATCAAAGTATATGGTAATTGGAGATATTCAAGATTTTGAAGAAAGTTATGAATCATATCTTGCAGATGGAGAAACTATAAATTCGTATGATATGTCCGCTGATAGTGGACTTGATATAGTAGAAAGTTCTAATGATAGTCCGATAATAAATTACAGAGTTCAGGCAACAGGAAAAACATCAATAGGCGGTGCTGGAATGTATCGTCTTAGAATAGTTATAACTACTTCTGATGATAGAATTTTAACAAGAGATATTTATTTTGACTTCTCACAAGGAGAAGAAAACTTGACAACAGTTGTAGAAACAGGTTCGGGAGAAACGGGAGTAGCATATGCAGAAAGAGCATCTATGGTTGATGGTACTGCATTTTACGATCAAGATGGAACTCCTGTTGCTACTGAAGAAAATTTAAATGGACTATTAGTTCTTATTGATGGGGCAGGTAAACAAGCTCAAGGTTTTATAAAATCGATAGGAACAGGAGAAACTTACGATAGTGAAATTATACTTAATGGTGATTTTACTGATTGGACTGGCAGTATTCCTGATGATTGGGGCGTTAATTTACGCGGCGGTAATACTATATCAGAAAGTCCTGCAGGTGTCATGTTTATAAATGCTCCTGCTGCAGGTAGCAATTGTTATGCAGCTTCCTCTGAAAATATGGTATTAGATGGTTTACATAAATGTGAAGTAGATATTTTGACTATACTTCAAGGAGGCGTACGGTATAACTTAGGCGAAAGTGTATATACAGATTTTACTTCAACAGGTTTTAAAACAATAAAAGGAACAGCAACTAATGCAGCATGGACTGAAGTAGGAAAACATGATACATTAGCCAGCGTTGCATATATTGATGACGTATCAGTTAAACAAATTTTAACACCATCTGTAAATGGAGTAGTTATAGTAAGTACTATGGGAGGTTCAACTGAAAATTGGCAAAGTATAGATGTTGATTTTGACCCTAATGATATTGTAACTGTGATAGTAGCGAGTTAATATGCAAATACCTATAATTAAAGGCGATAAAATTCGTAATGGTCCTGAGACTGATTACAGAGACGCTCTTCCTGTCAATATGTTTGCAGTTAGAAAAGATATACTCAAAGCTAAAGGGTATATGATGTGTTGGGATGGTATAACTAAAAAGACAGATGTAATAGGGTCAGATAGAGGCGGCATATACAACGATCGTCAATCTGCTCATTATAGAGTCTCTGGTGAAAAGTTTATATCTGTGGATACTGACGGGACTATTTCTCAATTAGGAGATGTCACAGGTATTTCTCAAGTTGCACTTGCATATAGTTTTAATACTCAATGCATTGTAGCAAATGGGAATGCGTATCTATACGATGCAAGTACGGGTTTTAGACAAATTACAGATGTTAATATAGGTGCTCCTATTGACGTAGAATGGATTAACCAATTGTACGTATTTACTGATGGTGAATATATTTATCATACGTCAACTAGTGATGAATCTGTAATTGAACCTGATGCTTTTGCTACTGCAGAGTTTATGCCAGATGTCTCATTAGGTGTAGCAAAAACATCTGATAACAAATTAATGGTTATGGGTAGATATTCATTAGAATACTTTACATTTCAAGATGTTTCAACAGGATTTAAATTTAGACGAATAGAAGCTCGAGGACAGAAATTTGGCATAGTAGCTACTCATGCTAAATGTGAAATACAAGGTTCATGGTATTTTACTGGTGGACATAAAAAAGAACCTGTAACAGTATATAAAGTTAAAACAGGTCAATCTGAAAAAATTTCAACTAGAGAAATTGATAAAATACTAGCTCAATATTCTGAACCTGATTTAGCAAATATGAGAATGGAAGGCTATTCTAAAGATGATGTAACATTTATTTTAATTCATCTTCCTAACGAAACACTTTGCTATAATGAAACAATTGCTCAATCAATGGGAACAGTTAATGCGTGGTCGATACTTCATAGTAATGCTACTGGGTCGCCGTATACTGCAATTAATGTTATATTTGATCCTCGAAGCGGAGAGTGGCTAGTTGGAGATAAATCAAGTAATGTGTTAGGTTATCTTGATAATTCTGTATTTACTCAGTATGACGTACTACAAGAATGGCAATTATTTTCTCCTATTTTAAAATTAGAAGGTAAATCTATACATGAGATGGAATTAGAAACAATCCCAGGACATTCACCATATAATGATGCGACTGTAGCAGTATCTGCTACATTTGACGGTCTTACGTATAGTCAAGAATTTTGGCAAACATATGGTTCACCCAATAATTATGATACTAGATTTCTTATTAGAAATGTAGGATATATTGAACATATTGTAGGATACAAATTTAGAGGAGCTACAAAATCTAGAATGTCATTTGCATTCTTAAATGTGGAATATGACTGATTTAATTACAATAGATGAATTTAAAAGCTATGTGTTTAATAGTGATGAATTAAAGCAACAAACAGATTGGCCTGATTCTCTGACTGAAGAATTTATGGCTATAGTTGAAGCTATTCAAATACTATTTAATAGAAAATTAGAACAAACATTAACTGAACTATTAGATAATGGAGTACTAATTGTAAAAGATTCTACTATAGGAATAGACTCTGAATTACTTTGGGATAACACTAATAAACGATTACAACATGGCGGTGGGGGTCTTGAATTAGTTAGTACTGGACGAGTTAAAATTGAATTAATTAAAGATGCATTTGTATCTCAAAAAGGCGCATCAGCACCTACTGTAGTTCTTTCCCAAGTAGGCACTGATTCTACAATGTTAGAGCCTCGTCTTTCATTTAGTTCAGTAACTCAGCAAGATGCATACTTTACTTTTCATATGCCTGAAAACATGGATGATACTGCTGACATTATTTTTGAATTAATGTGGAAGCCAGGCTCATCATGGACAACAGGCAACTACGTGTGGAAGTTAGAATATATTATTAAAAATGAAACAGATGACTCAACTACAGGAGCTTCAACAACTATTTCTGCAGATGTAACTCCTGCAAACGCTGATGATTACATTGAAACTAAGTTTTCTTCTACGATAAACGCTGATCATGATGACGTTGTTAGTTGCCATCTGTATAGAGACGTTGCGTCTGACAATGGCAACGATGTAGGAGAAGTAAGATTCTTTGAAATGGAATATACATCTAATAAACTTGGAGAATCAATTTAAGGAGAAGATATGGCTGTTCCGTGGGCATTGATAGGTACTGGTGCAGGAATTTTAAGTTCTATATTTGGAGGTAGCAGCGGAGGGAATTCTGCTGAAGAAGCTGCTAGGATTCAAGTAGAGTTTCAACGTGAAGCTCTTGATTACATGAAACAAACTCAACGAACACCTCTTCATTACAGAGACTACGCTATGGGTATGCTGGGGGGTTTGTATGGAATTCCTGGATACACACCAGCAGAACCTGCTCCCTCTGATAACACAAATATTCCAAATGTCCCTAATTTTACTCCTGATCAAATAAATTCTTTTACTCCTTCTCCTATGAATGGTGGTATCCCTGATGGAATAAACTTTGATGGTAGTTTTGTACCTGGAGCTCCTGATACTCTTATGGCAAGTATGCCAGGTTCAATGGATATGGGTTCAAGAAGTCCTGTGGCAATAGGACAAGCTTCTGCAGGGTTGCCTTTGATACAGTCTGCAAGACCTATGGGAGGACTACAGCAAATTCCGTTAGATGGGTATTTCGATCTGCCCCCAGTAACAGGCCCCGGAAACTCATACACACAACCTACAGCGCAATCTTCTGCAGATGCGTATTCTCCCACATCTACAGATTACCCATCTCCGATGATCTCGCCGTACACAGATCGAGCAGGCTTTATCGAAGGTCTTAGAACTGATCCATTTTACGAGTTAATTTTAAATCAAATGGAAGAAGGGGTACGAAGCAATGCAGCAATGACAGGAGGATTTCGTTCGGGTTCAATGCAAAACAACTTAGCACGAGCTAATGAAGAAGCTATGCTTCGTATGTATGGTATGAGAATGAATGAATTTAACCAATTTGAAGGCGGTCTTCAGAGTATGGCAGGATATCCTGTGAATTCTGCTGCAGTAGCTAATCAACAGAATTTAATGGGACAAACTACTGCACAAGGAATGATGGCTGCTTCAGATGCAAGACGTACAGGCTGGACAGACGCGTTAAATATGGGACTTGATTATTTCAGTAAAGCATATCAACCTGACGGATCATGGAAGTGGATATAGGAGAGTATAATGGCACAAGAAAATAATCCATTTAAACTAGAATCAACTGCCCCTATGGAAGGTTTTAAGTCATTAATGGGTTCTGCCGACGAACGCATTGCATACATGAAAGAAGAGACTGCAAAAAAGCGTCGTATGGAAGGCTACAATATGATGATGACTGGGCAAACAGATAAATTTATGGAGTGGGCTATTCGATATCCTGATGATGCTTCTATAATTAGAAATGCAATCAGTCTTAAAGACACAGAAGATGAAAAACAATTTAAAGAAGATTCTCAAAAAATTATTACAGGTATAGTAGACCCTTGGGAACCTCTTATCAGAGATTATAATGAATTGTCTATGCAAGGAAAATCAAATTCTAAAGAAGCTCAGGAACTGAAAAAACAGATAGAATTTGCTCGTAAACATCCTAAAGAATTTAAACAGCAAGTAGAAAATATGTATAATCTTAAGTATCCTACCGAGTATAAAGAACGATCAAGTGCAATTAAAAATATCGGAAAAAATGATGATCCGAAAACTCTTGTACATTGGTATTTAAGAAAAAATCCTAACGCAACAGAAGCTGAAGCATTAGAATTTGTTAGAAACTCTCGAAAAGATACTGAAATTCAACAATTGACTAAAGCAATAATGACAGCAAATATAGCAGCTGCAAATGCTAGGACACATGAATCTAAACTTCGTGCTCAAAATGAAAAAGAAAAATTAGAAAAAAAGAAAGAAGAGCGATACGAAGAGCTTAGAAAACAAGAAGAAAATGATAAACTTATACGAGGTAATATTAAAAATACAATGGACGTTCTTGCAGATGCTGAAGCTCTTGTTATGCAAAGCCCAGGTACTACTACGGGTCTAGTTGGAAAAGCTTTGGGATGGATTCCAGGTACTAGCGCATATAATGTTCAAAAAAGAATTGATTCTGTAAAAGCTAACGTAGGTTTTGATAAACTTCAAGCTATGAGAGATGCATCACCTACTGGAGGCGCATTAGGTCAAGTATCTGAGCTTGAATTAATGTATCTACAAAGTACTATAGATATGATGGAACCGGGAATGGGCGCTGAAGCATTTATGGAGGCTATGCAACGTGTTCGTAGACACTACGATAGATTTATCGCTGCGCTAGATGATCGTCGAACAGCTAGAGAAGTTACATGGGAAGAACTTATGATGAAATATCCTGATGATCCTAAATATGGAAAAATGGCAGGAAAATCCCCATTTGTAGTTAAAACTAAAGAAGATTTCGCTAGAATAAAAGATGGACAATGGTATATATGGTATGATAAACAAGGCATTCCTCATAAGACTCAAAAAGGATCGACTAAGTAATGGCTGACAATCCATGGGAACCTGATAGTACATCAGAAGAAGTTATAATACCTGAAAGAATTGTATCATCCACAGAAGTACAAAATCCGTGGGAAGATGCACCATTTTCAGATGAAGCGGATGAAACTGTTGAAGCACCTTTTGAAGTGCCTACAGTTGATTATTCTGCACCTTTATCTCAAACTATTTATAATATAATGAGAGATTTTCCTGATCAAGCTGTTAAAATTATTCCTAACTTTATAAAACAAATACCTGAACTACCCGGCGCAATTAAAGCAATCCCAGGTCTATTAGATGAACTTGCTTTAGTATACGGTAATGTTCAATCAGCACCTACTGGCGGGTATTCTAAAGAACTTAATCTACCAATGTTAGATTCAATATTTGAAGAGTCTAAACGAAAATTTAAATCTGAAGATGAATTTAGAGCATGGATGGAACAGAATTTTGCTAGTATTATGCTGGACGTATCAGAATTTGCAATACCCGGCGGAAAAGCGATAGGTATGGCAGGAGACGCTCTTCAAGGTAGCGCAATTGCAAAACGAGTTAACATGCTAGACGGGATAGATACTCCTAACATGCGACAACTGGAGGGAGGACCTGAAAGTATTGTTCCTCAGCGACCTGATATACCTGATGAGCCCAAAAAAGAATTTGTTCCTGCTACTCCTGCTCAGCTAATGGAAGACCCTAACACTCTAGGTACTTGGGAAGATGTTCATAAACTTGAGTTAGAAGATATAGACCCAGATTCTCCTACAGATGTTATTGATGAAATGGACGGTAAAAGTACTACTGAATTAGACATTGATGATGATACAGATGTAACTGATCTTCCACCTGTCGATTCATATGACGATTTGTTAGAAGGTACCCATAGTGTTGTTGCGCCAGAAGAAGCACCTTACACGTGGCTAACACAGTATCTTTCTAACGATGGAAAACTTGCTGATCTGGACGAAGAAGCACTAAATCTACTAGCCAGCGGAGTAGAAAAACGTGCAGAGTCTGTATCAGGAATAGCTATGGGATTACCTATAGAGCAGAGACCTGTTTCTGTTGGCGGTCGAGAAGTTACACTAGGATTAATACAACGATATGCTAGCAGAGCTCGTGACTATTCTCTTGCAAATAAAAGAAAGTTAAGTGAAGATGCTGATTTAATTCTTAACAAAGGAGAAGTTCTTACTCCTGCTCTTGAATCTGCAAGTATTCCATTGTTTAGAACTCAACAACCTAACGTAGATCCGAATACTCTTCAACGGTTGAGCAAAAGTCTTACTGATGTAGGGCTTCAAGCAGACCCATTTGTATGGACACAAAAAGGTATGGCTGCCCTTTCTAAAGTAATACCGGATAGAAAAGTTAGAAAATGGTATTTGAGTGCAACTATGATAAGAAATGCAGCACCTAACGAAGCTGCTATTGACGTTATTGATGTAGCACTTGCGAATAAAGTTACTTCTTCAATGAAGTCGTATGAACGTGTAAAATCTACTATGATAGATATAGAAGATAAGTTAGCAAAAGCTGCTAGTAAGGGAGGCAAGCCTTTATCTATAAAAGATTTAACAAAACTAGATTCCGCAATACGAGCAGATCTTAAACATTATCCAGATGCACAACTTCATATAGAAGCATTAGATAAAATTAAAGAAAATATTTTAAAACAATACGAAAAACAAAAGATCATGTCTCCTAAAGAAGCACTTGAGTTTCATGATAAGTGGACTACTAGATACAAAAAATTGTTAACTAAAAGTTATGAAAATCTAAAACCTACAGAAAAATATCGATTAGCTATTATGCAAGGAGCTGAAGCGCATTTATCTGAAATATTTCCAGAAATTAAACAACTTCCAGGATACAGATCTGAATTAAAAGTATTAAAAGAAGAGTTATGGAAAGCAGTTGACAACGTACGATTATCTGACTTAGATCGTATTGAAAATGCTAGAGATCATTTTATGAAAGAACCCTATTTAATGGCAAAACGAGGCGCAAGCTACTTGTCAGCAGGTCTTCTTAACACTAGAAATGTACGAGGTAGGCTAGCTATTATAGCTAATAAGTTGCAAAAAGAAGGCGCTACAATACGTCCTACGTCTGCATTTATTCGCTTAGGCTTTCTTAGCGAAACTGCTGCTAATTATATAGATGATTCAGAATACAGTAAAGAACGATATAAAATGTTTAGGGAGGGCAGACGATGAAAAAAGTAACAGTATTTGTAGCACTAGTATGGATAACACTATGGTCAATAAACGCATTTGCGCTAAATCGAATTGAATTAGGTCCTACTTACTTTCCCGAAACAACTAAAAGTAGAGCCCTATCAAATGCTAATATCTATGTAGGTATTGTTGATCTTGATCCATCTATTACTGCAAATCAAAAACAAGTAAGTGTATTACAAGAAAGCGGTTCTATTGTCACAGTATCACAACCTATTAGAACAAATGCAGGAGGAGTTCCTATCTACAATGGTTCTCCTGTAACTCTTCTTGTAGATGGCGATTATTCATTAAAAGTATTAGATAGTCGGGGTCTTCAGATATACTACATACCCAGCACGGGCGCTTCTGCTGCACTATCAGGTGGAGTCTATTGTTATCCTGATTATTCTGAAGCAGATCAAGGAGCTACGGGCACAGGAGACACTGTTAAATCGTGTATAGATGGATTTGATCCGAATCAAGGTACAATCTATTTACGACATAGTTCAGGAATATCTGTTACTGATTATGTATTCTCCACTGATGAGACTATTCCTTCTAATATTACGTTAGTAATTGAGCCAGGCGCAAGATTAGACCCAGACTCAACTAAAACTGTTACAATTTCTGGTGATTTAGATGCTCCTCTTACTCAAATTATTACAGGTGATGGAGATGTTGTATTATCAGGAAAAATAGAAGCGTTACCTGAGTGGTGGGGAATTAATACTACACCGGGTACAACTGATATGACAGCTGAACTAAATAGTGCGCTGTCTTCTGGAGCACATTCTGTAGTTCTTCAAGCATATTCATATTTAATATCAGCATCTTTAGTACATCCGTTTGGAGTAATTATTAAAGGAAATGGACGTAATTCAGTAATTGATATGAGCACAAGCGGATCATTTACAGCTGATTATGGAATACTATATAATAGTACCGACGGGTCAACTGCTGTTGAGACGTCGTCATTTACTCCTGTGGGTGGGTACAAAGATCTATACATTAAAACAGGGTCAGGTCAAGCTAACAAAGGAATTTTCTTTGCAGGTTCTATTTTTGCATCTAATCTTAGATTTGAATATTCTGATCAAGCATTTGTAGGTCTTCTTGAAGAAGGCAATACTGTAGATATTAATAATGTATATATAGACACTATTGCTAATGCATCTGACTGGCAAATTGATTTATCAGGTCCTGGAACTGTTAGAATTGATTCTGTATTTATTGAAAATGAAGCTGGGCCTGATCCGTCTGATTCAATACGTCTACAAGACATTGCTAATGGCTCAGTTACTAACAGTTCAGGTAATAATGTAGATATTTCTAATTGTGATGCATGCAGCTTTAAGGGATGGTTTAGCAATGGAGCAGATCCTGGAACATTTTTATTTGGTGGTTCCACTATTTCTATTGAAGACAGTAAATTTCTTCGTGTAGAAAATACTCTTAATTATGTAATAAAAGCTGATACATCATACAAAAGTCATGCTACATTTAAAAATTTAACTTTTATTGATAACTTAGATGATCCTCCTACGTTTTCTACTGCAACATATGATATACGTGTCAGTAATCTTCTTACTGCAACTATTATAGATTGTAAACGATTGATAACAACATCAGATGATAGTATAGTTCGTCAATACGCAGGAATACTTTTAGTAGATCAAGGAAATAGCGCTGTAGATGACTTTAATGATTTTTCGTATATGCTAAGTAGATATTCACAGATACGTGTAGGTACTACAATTCAACGAAGTGGATACTTTCCTATATACGATGGAACAAGTGAAGCTACTAGCGATACTTCAGAGTCTAACATTGTATGGACAGAAACTTCTGATACATATTACTATAGAGCTAAAAGTTTATATAACGCAGATCGATTAGTAGGAGCAGGTGGGGTTGCTTCTGAACGATCTATTGCTCTAACTGTTGATGGCGATGGCGCAAAGATAGGCACTGACGTTGAATCAGGTTTTGTACGACTATATAGAGGGACGTCAACAGGTTCTTACAGTGACTATGTAGATATTCCTGTTATTCAAATGACATTTATTTATGATACAGGAGAACGAGCAAATGGCTTTCCCTGGATTAGTAGAACTCCTGCAGCTGTTGATACGATGTTTGCTATATCGGGTATTCGTATAACTGAAGATAACGTAGATGTTGATGCTATATCTACTGCTCCTACAGTAGGCACATGGACACAGGGAGACAGAATTGAAAACAGATTACCTACAACAGGCGATTATATAGGTATTGTTTGCACAACAGGCGGTACTCCGGGAACATGGAAAGATTACGGTGCAATACTTTAGGAGGGATAATGAGACCACAATTACGAATTATACGTGTACATGATCATGAACGTTTTGGCACATTTGGAATGTTGGTCGTCAATTCACTCCCGTTCTGCATGACGCTGGAGCCTCCTGATCGTGAAAACCAAATCGGGCAGTCGTCAATCCCATCGGGCCAATACACGTGCCGATCTTATACGTCAGAAAAGTACCCTGAGACTTTTGAAGTTACTAATGTGCCGGGAAGAACTGCGATTCTTTTTCACGCAGGAAATGTGGCAGAACACACTAAAGGCTGCATACTTCTTGGTGAAAAACTTGGAAAGCTACGAGCGGAGGGAGAAGAGCAATTAGCAATTCTCAATAGCGGAGCTACATTTAAAAAGTTTCTTCGATGGGTAAACCCAGCTAAAGCACTGGACTTAACAATAGTGGAGGTGTTTTAATGAGACGAATAGGTCAAATATGTCAACTATTATTGTGGTGGCTAGTATGTAAACTTACTGGTCAAAAACCAACCATCTAACAAAAGGAGAGTATCATGAAAGAAAAACTGATCGCTGCGTTAATTCAACTACTGTTATCTGCATTAACTCCAAAACTACTTCTTGACTTTGTTGATATGGCTCTTGACTTCGTTGAAGATAAAGTTCTTGGTTCAGCTTCAACAGTTGACGATGCCATTGTCATTCCAATCATCACGTTATTTAGAGAAACTTTTAATATTCCAGATAATGATGAACCTGAGCCCGAATAATGATGTCATTACTGTCATCTCTATTTGTTAAACTTTTAAGTTTCTTTGCTCCACTTTATCTATCGTTTAAAGTTGGAACAGAGAAAACTAAAAGAAAACACGCAGAAGAAATTGCAAAGGAGAAAACTGATGATGCGGAAATTGCTTCTAAGCAGTATGTTGATCGCCCTTTTAGCAAGCTGCTCAACCGCTCCAAGAAGTAGCTGTCCTAGTTTTCCTTTGCCATCTGAGCATGTTCAACAGAAACTAGATAAGTTATCTGAAGAAGATAGAGAAGTTTGGGAATGGGGCAATAAGCTATACGTTCTTTGTCAACAATTAGGAGATTGTGACTAAGGAGGTGATGCCTAATGATTGATTGATAACTACATGATGTGACTGTTAATGTAGTTGTTCGGTATTTCATGGAAGCCCCTAACTCTGAGGCGTTAGGGGCTTTTTATATGCGCCTTTATTCTTATCGAATCCATTGAAATATTTTTATTTGCATGATCACGACGTTGCGACGTAAGAGCAATGCAAATGGTACTCCATATATTTATATGGATATATTTGCATTACTCTCTATCACATTCTTATTTGCATAATGAGTCTAAGTTATTGATATTGTTAACTATTTTCTAATCCTCTTAAATCTGGGTAAAAACAAAGAGTACCCATCTTCAGTTTCAGTCGCAGAATTATACATAATTTCAATATATTCTCCTATAAACATATCGGGCGGAGTCATTATCTCCTTTTTACCCAGACCTGACCCTACATTTACAGTCACAAAGACTTTACCGTATGTCTTATCTATAACAAATCCTTCACAAAATAAACTGCCAACATAGCCTTTATTAGGATTTGAATGTGGAGTATAATCAATACATCTAAGAACAGCCTCTTGTATTGCTTTCTTTTTTATAAGACGATCAGTTCGTTTATCTCCTGTCCATTCATACACATCTGTAGAATATCGTGCTATTAATCCTTCGTATCCAGCAGAAATATGCCCATCAAACATTACTTCAAATGCTTCTTTAGTTTTAATATTGACCTGTTCTACTGGAAATACAAAAGCAGAATCTCCTATTGTTTGTTCATGGTTTTGATGTAGCATTGAATATCGTGCAGAAAATGGATTTATTCCTACTTTATTCTCCCATTCCGTCCATGTTAAAAAGTCATATGGCCTATATTTAAATTTTATAGTATCTCTTTTATTTCCTGCCAATAAACTGTTCAATAGACCTGTTATATACGAGCGTTCTTCCTGTGTGCCAAGATTCTTAACTAATTCTCCTTCATATACGCCAAATGAAGAATTTCTAAATTCATTTTCAAGAGCGTATAATCTAAACAATGCTCCTGAACTTGTAAGAAGTTGAATACCTTCATTCATGACATATACAAATACTTTTACACCGTCATACTTAGTAGAAGCAAGTACTGGATATGAAGGTATTGGAGTATCGACTCCTTTCATTGTTTTAAATTGAAAAATAAGACCCGGCATAACTTTGTTTATTGATGTAACAGATACTCCTGCTTTTAGTGATCTACCCAGCACTAGACGAATAATGTCTCCGTATTTTTCAGAAAGAGTCATGACGCCTACTTTTGCTTGATGACCTGTAACTTCTCTATTTGCAAGTCTATCTAGTGACAGGAAAAAGCCTTCGTCAATTTCTGTTGCATCAAAATTAACATTATGTGGAGGTGATACTCCATATGAGATACGTCCATCATACGTATACTGAAGAACTCGTTGCCATATTTCGTTGTCTTTATGTTCTTCTAGTATTTCTAATTTTCTGTTAGTTCCACGTGCTCTTCGTAGTTCATGAACAATTCTAATAGGTTCTTTCATTCTGTCCTCCCATTTTTTGGATATACTACCCAATTACGTTCTTGAACATCTTTCCATGTTGTTTCGATAATAGACTCAATATCAAATCCCATCTTAGTGCAGAAACCCATCATAAATATAAAGATATCACCAATAGCATCTGCCATGTTATCGATATGATTTTCAGTAACTCTATTACCTTGTTGATGCTTAGTATACGCATGAGCAAGTTCACCCAACTCTTCCAACATACCTAAAATATCTGATTCAGGTGGAAGAGCGCCAAAATTATATGATTGCCAACGTTCATGTTCTTGTTGAAATGTTCTAATTGGTATCATATTTCCTCCAATTCTTTTACAAGCTTGTTCCAAAGACTACAAAAAACGTGCCCACCTAACATTTCTTTTCGTTCTTTGTTGTAGATAAACCATTGCTCTTTATAATCTTTGATATCATTACGAGGTTTTTCTGGAAAGTAGATATGAGAATTACGTTCCGTTCCTAGCGTCTGTAAATAAAATTGATCTGGAGCACCAATATCAATAGCATCTTTAATCATTGGATATTCTTTACATACTTCTATCCATAACTTAAGAGCAAAAATATTGTCAGATTCAGGTTGAATTTGGCGATCAATTCGTTGTCTGATATATCCCATTACATCTTTAAGATTACCTCTAACAAAGTAATGACTTTCAGAATTACGAGGAAGAATAGTACGAGCATCAAGAAGAGATATTTCATTTGAGTCAACCATATCTGCATAGAGCTTTGCAGCGTCTATACATAGCTGTTCTGCTCGTTTACAGAATTCTTCATGCTCAAGTATACTTGGTTTAAGTAAAAATGTATCATGTCTCATATCTCTATCTGCAGTACATACGGCTGAGAATGAAAAAGCACGATGACGAAGAAGATGTGTGACATCTACTAAATCCATATTTCTAAATAGAAATACAAGATTAATAGTTTCAAGAGAAGTAGGAAGAATCTTCCCAAAAAATGCATCATTGACTATGTCCCATCTATCATCAAAATTAAATTCGTTATGAGGACGATCAGTCCATGTAGCCGTACCCCACATTGGGATATACTCAAAAAGATCTGTCATTGGTGTTGCATGAAGAAGTTCAACTTCAATTGCAGCAAGATGCTGCCAAAACTCTGTATTAGGAGTCTCTCCTCGTCGATTTGGCACAGGATTCTTAATATCATTTAATGAATTATTAAGAGGCATTGTTTGGCTCCTTTTCTCCTGCCATAGACAGAATGTATTCTAAACTATGTACTATTAATGATGAATATCCTGCAATATCTACCCACGAATCTACGTGGTTGGGTGTGACTGCAATACGAGACAATTTATTAGCAATGTCCCAAACAAATTCTAAATATAATGAAGGCATATCTTCACCTCCATGAGTTTCTCTGTGTCGTTGATTTATAATATCAACAATATAGTGACGAGTCATACATCCGCCTTTAAAGTCTCCATATACTGCAGACTTTTCATCTAACATTTGATTAATGTCTTTCATGATCTTTTAGCTCCTTTTCTAATTGAGTTATTCTGTCTTCAGAAGCTGTTCTAATATCTGCGGTAGTTATATTTCCTAATGATTCTTCTGCAAGTATATATTGATATACTTGTAAGACATCTGCTAACTGAGCTATTTTTCCTTCTACAGTGTGTGAATCAAATAAGAAATAGCCTCGCTGAACAGCTAAAGGATAGTTAGAAATTTCCATATGCTCTGCAGCAATTATTGCATTATTAAGTTCTGGATGAGTTACTTTAATATCATGAGTAATATCGCTAATATCTGCTTCTAAAATATCATGAGCAATAGCAGCCTGTAGAGCAATTCCTAAGTCAAATTCATAATGATCATATAGTTCTAAAATAATAGCAGCTACAAAGAAAGAATGCTGAGCTACGTCTTCTTCTATATTACGTAAACGATTAGAGTATCTAGTAATGTATCGAAGACGATAAATATGCTGATAGTATGACTTACGTGTATAGTAACTCATTCAATCTCTCCTTCGTATCTCTCATACATGTGAGAAAAATCGTAGGAACCGTCAGAGTTTACTGATGCTCTTAAAGAATCTAGTTTACCTAAAAGACGATCAGTATCTGTAGCTATATACAATGCAGACGCAGATAGCATAAGATTGAGAGGAAATCTATCAGCATTACGCCAATAGTAGATTACAGGCTTTTTAAATACGTATGCCATTCCACATTCAAACAGTGTACCCATATCTTTACCTTCAGTGGAAGCAACTATTAAGTCGCAATTACGTATTTGAGAAACGTTTGTATCAAATACTTCCTTGGGGTCAGTTTCTCCCGGTATAAATAAACCGTGTTCTTTAGGAGAATAAAAGTCATACTTACCTTTGACAAGCGTAGTAAGTATCTCAAGCCGGGCTTCTTCTTGTTCTTTAGAAAACCAGCCTGCGGCTAAATATATTTTCATGGTACCCTCCATATTTTTATTTGCATGATCACCAGGTTTCAGTCTAAGAGCAGTTTAAAGGTATACCTATAGGAATATATAAGTATATTTGCACTGCTCTTAGACTCATTCTTATTTGCATAATTCAGTTAAGTTATTGATATTGTTACATCTTTTAATGAAACGTCCAAATAGGACCATGTTCGAAGCCGCCTGGCATAGGAATATCTGGGTCAGCTAAGTCTTCTATAACATATTTCCATGATTCTACCATAGATTCACTTAGTGCATTACCCCAAAATTCAGCTTCATTAGCAGGATGCAGCAATATGTTAGAGTCATGAATAGTATTGATTATATTAGCATCAGGATATTTTCTTTTTAGTATAAGTAAAGACATTTTAGTTACTTCTGCAGAAGAACCTTGTATTGGTATATTCAATGCATCAGTAAGTTTGTATGCTCTAACTTGCCGTCCTAATGCTGTATCAACATCAATATAACCATATATATTCATTTGTCTCTTAAATATTTTATGCCAAGAACTAAATCCCTTATACATATCAAACCATTTGTTTCGTAGTTCTTTTACCTCATTGAAGGGCATATTGACACCCGCATCATACCATAGTACATTTCTAATAGTATGAACACCTCCACCATAGATAGCACTAAAGTTAAATGTCTTGGCTACAGTACGTTCTTCATCAGATATGTCATCTTTACTAAATAAATATTTAGCTGTTTCAAGATGCATATCAGCGCCTGTTTTCATAAGATGACACATTGTAGGTTCACCCGTGAATGCTGCTGCCATCCTCAATTCCAGACCTGAGTAATCTTTGTAAATGATATGATATCCTTCAGGAGCTTCCACTACTGAATGGAGTTCTTCTGGCATTTGCTGCAAATTAGCGTATTCATATACATTGCCGCCCGTGCATGAGAACCTGCCTGATAACGAAGTACACGGTTGAAAAAATCCCCGTATTACAGGTCTATCATAGGAATTCAGGTACTCTAATGATTTGTAGCAGTGACGTGCAGTCTTAATGAATTGCGCTCTCTCATTGCCACTACGAATCTCTTCAATAAGAGTTTCGCTTTTAGTATCTTTTGTGCCCAAATATTTAGCTGCTTTTGTGTATGATCTTGGATTTATAGGTAGTAATTCAAGAACATTTTCAAGTTCAGACATATACTTGAGCTGTAATGTTTTAACAGTTTCTTGATTGACTGGCATACCTGTTCTAGTATATTCAACAGCTAGGTATAGACTATCAATATCTACTCTATATACTATATCTTGTGTAAATTCTTGTAAAAGATTAAACAAAGGACACAGATATATTACATCACAAGCAGCATATATTAATTGTCTATTAGACAGTGGACCAGACCAATCACTTTTTTGTTCTTCTTTCTTATCAATATTATTAATTGTATCATCGTTAAGTCTAGCATATTCTAGACAGTCATAAAAACCAAATTTAGTTTTTGTCCAATATGCTAATCTACTTAGATACAACGTATCTTCGATACCCCCATCGGGTATCCATACATTTTTTGTTTTTCTGTTAATTGTATGTACATCAAAAGCTGCATTGTGAAAAACTAATCGATGAGGATGTACAAGATCTAGTACATTCTCTAGTGGAACGTACATACAATCGATTATTATAGCCATATCCCAATCTTCTTGATATAGCTGAAATAATCTAATCTTGCCATAAAGACCGCCAGACGAATAACCCTCATCTTCCATTGTCTCTGTATCGCAAAAGACAGGGAGATGAGGGTTAATCTCAATTTCTGACAGACTATCCGAAGTTCGGAGTAGTCTATACATTAGTCCTCGGACTTATCCGGAGAAAAATGTGTCATAGTTTCCAGAGCTGACCAGCCTTGAGCAATGCCATAACAAAGTTTGTGGTATTGCTTTGCGTAGTCTTCAGCGTTTTTCGGCGTCTTTACTACTGCGGTTAGAGCGTTCTTTATGTCCTCTTCAGTAGCCTCAGCATTCTGTTTGAATACATCAATAATAGTTTTATTGATGATACCCAACTTACCTCGAGTGGGCGCCGGTTTCCGGGGAAATTCTACTTCCTGTTCTTTGAACTTCACTTTCATTTTAGCCATGACTTTCGCGGGAGTAGCTCCGTTGATTTCATCGGCAATGTCATCGGCGATATCAAAAACCTGTCCATAAGTCTCTTTGAACGTAAACTTTACGTTGTCCAGAGCCTCAGTAATTGCGGCACCAATTACCTTCGGATCAATAACCAAACCTTTTTCCTTGGTAATAAGGCTGTACAGTTTTTGAACATTTTTGAATTTCATACCAAGGTCAAAAATCTCTGATAGCATGTCGTCTGCATCTGCGTTTTCGGCAAAGCCTTCGACGATGATATCAACTGCGTCGTCATACTGTTCTTGAGTTACGCCTTTAGGCAGCTTCACTGTCGTTTCTTCACTCATGATGTCCTCCTGTCATGTTGTTGTGGGTTAATAAATTATACATATACCATACCATAATGCAAGATAAAAGTAAAGGCTTTTGTTAGAATTCAAAATCAATAATTCTAGGATATTTTCCTTGCATATCTACTTTTATTTGCATTGGAATATGCAAATGCTTTGCATAATCATGCAATTCTTGCACTGACCTGGGTTGCACATCGAATTTCCATCTGTGCCTAACCCAATTATTTGCAATGCGTTTTGCATATCCGTTGTGATCATAACAAATGTACTCAGAAAAAGTTGATAGACCACAATAATACGTTACTTTTAACGTTTTGGGGGCAGTCGGATCACCTCGTTTCGTATGTACATTGTATTTCACATCTGTTACTGACATCCATTTTGCGGGAGATTGAGTTCGAACTACTTCTTCTTCATCTGCTCTTGTTTTAATCTTTTGTTCGAACTTAAATTTGTGTCCACATACATTACATACCTTAACAGTAGGATGATGTAGACAACCGCATCGAGGACAGTCTTTAACAATAGGAGAACCCATACCTTTTTTCTTCTTTTTAGTAGGTTCAGGTACTTCTACTGCGTTAATAGGACCGAGTCTTGAAACATTACCTGCAAAATCAAGAACAAGGCAATGTGTTTTTCCTGGATTAGTACGTAAGCCCCGACCTATCATCTGTACATGAAGAACAGGACTAGAAGTAGGTCGAAGAAGAACTAAAAGATCTATGTTAGGAGCATCAAATCCTGTAGTAATCATACCTACTGAAACAATAGCTCTGATACGTCCATGTACAAAATCATCTTTAATTTCATGCCTATCATTTTTAGATTTACTATGAAGAGCTACAGACTGTATGCCATGTCTGTTAAGTTCTTCGTTAATATGATTAGCGTGGTCTATGTCTATTGCAAATACTAACCATGACTTATACTTCTTACCGAATTTAAGAAGTTCTTTAATAGCTTCTTTAGTAATAGACTCGCGATCAAATCGTTTTGATAACTCTTTAAGTTTAAAGTCTCCACCTGATTCAGTTATGCCATCTACATTCATTTGTAATTCAGGTGGTTTACTATACAATTCAGTAAGATAGCCATCTGCTACTAGTTGATTGAAATTTTCCATAGAACATAGATCATACGACATGTGGTTAAATAAAGCTCCTTCGCCTTTGTGTACGTATCCATGACCAGTCCTAAACGGGCTACCAGACAGCCCTACTCTAATACATTCTACTGTATTAAAGAATGTTCTGTATCTACCCATACCTTTAGTAGGAATCATGTGACATTCATCTACAATCACAAGATCAAACTCTGTAAACTTTTTTCTTTTTCTGTATACAGATTGAATGCCACCTACAGTTATTTTGGAGATAGTTTTAGAACCTAGACCAGAACTATATAGCCCAATATGAATACCAGGAAAGAAACTACCTAATGCTTCCCAGTTCTGCTGGACGATAGTTGCTGTATGAGAAAGAACTAAGACTCTATCAGTAGGTTTTTCATCTAAATACTTGTAAATAAAGCTACTAAGTATTTTAGTCTTGCCTCCGCCTGTAGGAATAGCAACTACTGGGTGACAGTCGTTAGTACCAAGTACGTCTGCCAGTAGAGTATTCTCACAGTCTTCTTGATATTGTCTAAATTCGTAGTCCATTAGTCTAAATCCATTTGATTGAATTCTCTACACATTTCCCGTTGCATTTGTTCTCCTAAAATTTCGTCAGCTAAGAATGAACATGACCATCTACCTTTTGTTTCTAAATCACAATTGGTACATATTCTACATGATTTAGTAGGAGCGCCATCGAAATGACATAACTCTCGAGCTGAACACCACTTACATTCATACCATGATTTCTTATACTTACGAATAGGAGGACGTTCTGATAGCACTATGTTATCGGCTCGTCTCAGTAAAGTGTCTGCTGTATGTCCATCAGATTTTATACGTTCCATGTATAAAGAGTCATCGTTCTTATTGACTGCCATAAACATAGTTCGTGTAAGACCTGTGCCATTCATGTATAATTGACATTGAGCGTAGTATAGAGGCTTAGATACTTTAACGCCGTCTTTCTTTACTGCTTTGAATGCTGAATCGTTCATTGTTTTAAATTCTAGAACATGTTCAGTTTTTGGCGCTTCATGTAATCCTTTACCTATACCATCTAAATGTCCCTTAACATGGCCATGAACATCTACTATTTCTGTTTGCTCACCATAGACGTTAACTCCAACTTGTTTGAGTAAATCTATAAGAGCTTCTTCTTCACGATGGCCTCGATTTAACAAGCGCGTCATTCTTGCAGAATGTTCATCAATATAGCACCATCTGAATGTATACCATAAGAAACGTTCACAGCTATGGCCTAACATACTCATGCCTAAATATGTTCTGTGTTGTTGTGGAGTAGAAATCGCCTCGATAGCGCGATGAGTGGATTTCTTGACTGAAAACAATTCTACCATTAAAGTATCCTCCCATTCGCTCGGCCCTTAACTCGACCTTTTCCTTGGCACTTACGACATGTTACGTTTCGCCCTATATTGCCAGTTGTATTAACAGCAACATATACTAGTCCAGTGCCTTTACATTTTGGGCATTCTAGCCAATGTATTTCTTTTTTCTTTGCCAATATATCACCTCCTTTCAGTAATCTCAAAAGCCCACCCATTAGGATGGGCTTTAAACATACTGAAAGTCAACAATTGACTAAAACTTTAGTCTTCCCAAGGATACTTTTTGTTTGATGGTGTTTTGTCAGGAGCATCCAATGGCTCGTCGTCAGCTTCGGGTAATTCACCATCAAATTTAGTATACGCTCGTATGTTGTTATTTTCAGGGTCTACCTTTGTTGCTTTAACATACTGTACTTTCAATTTGATAGGGATACCGTGAAGCTCAACGCTGTCTTCAACTCCAACCTTATCACATGCTGCGCAAATAGAATTAAGAGCTTTATTTGCAATATCTTCAGCAACAGGATTAGGATTGTTGAGGTTAAGATTATCATACAATACTCTACCTTTAAACTCAGCCGGATGGAGAATTGTCCAAATGAGTTGAAGATACGAGCCAGTACCCGCTTTAGTTTTCTTCATTTCTGAGCTTTTGATTTGCGCAATGTACTCTCCATTAGGAAGAGCAGAAAAATCTCCAAGTTGTTCACTGTTTTCTGCGGTGTTAGCTTTCTTTGGTAGCAATGCCATCTGTTTCCTCCTTTTCTTGTTTGAGTTCTTCTTCAACAGCAGTCTCATCAGAAATACCTTTAACGGGAAGAGCTTCAAGTTCTTCAGGACGCCCTTCAACGATCCACTTAAAGATATCTGTAAGATTAGCCATTATTTTAAATGGTAGCTGCCCACTTCTATCCTTTGCAGAATAGTTAACGGATGGTCCTGTTTGTATATATCTATATCTAGTCCCATCTTCTAGTCTACCGATACGCATAGCAAAGACCATGTCAAAGAAGTAATCGATGTTGTTAAGAAGCTGTCGTCCGGGCATGAGAGGTTTGTATAGTGTAGCACCTGAATCATCATCTTCGATTCTAGTCTGCTTTGCAGTAAACATAACATGCCTATCCTTAATGTCACGAAAGAGTCGAATGAGAGCGCCCATGTCATCCGCTAACTTTCCATATGCTGCTCGAGGATCTTTTAGTTCGATCTTGTATTCAGCAAGCATAACTTCTGCGATTTCTGTAATAGAGTCCACACAAATTGTCTTGAACTTTTGTCCTTGTTCAGACTCTGTGAGGTACTTGTATGCTTCATCTACGTCGTCAAGGTTGTGTACCTCTATAAATGGTAAATCTTGACGAGCAAGAGATAGAAGCCCCGCTTCGGCTGAAATTATAATGGGATTGGGCGCTGTACTGCATAGCGTAGTTTTCCCAATTCCAGCCACACCAAAGACTAATGCCTTAACGCCGCTAAAGCCATAGTCTCTGGTGTTTTGAATTTTAATTGCCATTAACCCTCCTTGTTAAGATGCGAGTAAAAAGTACCTCGCGGTTCGTGAGATCGTAAACGATCTCCTTTTCTATTGAATAGGACGACTGACATAAAGTCGCCGGGCATCGAAGATCTTTCCTCAAAATGCTTGATAGCATTTTTAAGAAACCAAAATGACTTAGAAGGATGACCTCTAAGTATACCTTCATTGATGACAGTAGCTGTTGTTACTGAATATTTCATCATTTCACCTTTAATGTAGGAGCAGAAGGCTTAGAAGTAATAGCCTCCTGAATAAGACTATCTTCTGATAATGTCTTATATATCTTCATAACAAGATTAGGTTTATAGATGATAGCTTTTTTCTCTTCGTCAGATAATTCAGGCCAAAGAGCTTCAAGTACAGGCGAATCAACGGAATACGACAAATCGTTTTTAGCTATAACTTCCAATTCGCCAAGTATAAGTGTTGTTTTTGCAGGAAGTATTTTACCTGCTAGAAGATCAGCACATATAGATTTACGTAGTTTCATTTCTTCTGCTTTAAGTTCCTTGAGACGTTGTTGTTTATTGTGCCAATCTATAATTACTTCTTGTAGTTTACTTGTCATTTTAACACCCTTTTAAAGAAGAAAACAAACTGACCATGAGTGTATACTACTGTTATCAGTTCCCATCCTAGTTTTCCCATATCGTCAAGAAAACCTTGATTAACGCCTTCTAGTGTCGTATATGTGTATTCAAATTTCTTCATTTTCTACCTCCTTTTCTTTTTTGGGATACGGATCTTTGCTAATTTCCTTTTGAGATATCTCCTCAGCACGGAATAACTGATAGCATTGCTTACAGTGCCCGCTCTTTGTGTAGCGAGGAGAATAGTGGCCACGTTCGCAAGGCGTACCAGTCCAATACAGTACAATCCCCATTTTATTAGCTGATGTTCTATCCAGAGTGGGAGTCGTTTGGATGACATCCTTGTTACCTCTCGTAGGCGTCAAATCTTCACTTGACGGCATGATAGGAAGGTTATTGATTTCAGTGTTGAGCTTCTTTAATCTCTCAACGCCATATGCAACAGACTTAAATTTCTTAATCTGTTGTCGCTCCGGAAAGTACGTAAGAATTAGCTTGTTGTATTCGTCAACGAGCTGTCTCATCGTCTTCATAGCTCACCTCTATTTAGTTGTCTATCCATGTTACCATAAATATGTTGCATTGTAAAGGCTTTATTTTGCATAAATGTGCTGAATGCAAATGATAGTAGAATTAATGCTATTATGCAATTCTTGTAATTGCTTAAGAGTTGCAACATTATGAGACGATTTAAAATCATAGTTTGTACGTTCTTTAGCTTCGTTTAGCTTTTCTAATAGCTCAGGCCAGAACACTTTTGACTCTTCTAATGCAGCTTCTATCTTCATTAACTCTTCTGTGCCTATTGCATCAGCAAAGTCATCAGTATAATATGATTTGTCTTCATTTTTTACATTGTCTTCATACCAGCCTACACAAAAATCACCGTATTCGTTTCGTCTACTGTTTAGCTTAACTTTAATTTTCATTACCCTCTCCATTTACATGCAGAACATACGTATTGCTGTAAGACTTCATTCCATTCTAATGTATCTCGACCACAACTAGGACATCGGTCCATAGCAATCACCTCCTTTCAATAAATATCACCTAACCCACCTGATAAGATGGGCTAGTTGTTACTTACTGATTTAAGCAGGTCCTAAGCCAATTTCTGCGCCTCCGAATAGGTAATTAAGCTCTTTTTGAGTAATGTTATCTACATCATTAACAGGTGTCCAACGACCATTAAATATAAAGCCTGCTTGAATGTCGACAAGACATACTTCATCAATGCCCGGATCCAGTACAATAATAAGATCGTGACCTGTAAGTATGTCGTGGAATTCCGCGCCAAGTGAGTATGTTACTTCAGGTGGGTCAAGCAAATGTTCGTCAAGATTAAGGATTTCTGACCAATAGTATGCTAAGAATTTACCGGGTACATTTCGTAGTTCACGTTCATAGTTTCGGTTAGACACCCAGCCGCCCTTTTTGTATGTCTTTAAATAGCATAATATATTCCACTCATTAAAGACATTGTCATATCGTACTCGATAATGATTGTAAGGTTCTTTTGACATGTTATATTTCCCCTTCAATTATCGAATTCATAACGAATTTTGTAAAGTCTTCCATTTTTCCTTCCCTGCTAATTTCATTTAGTACCATAGTTACTAAGTACTGTTTGATTTGTTCAAGAAACTTATTAAGTTCATAAGGACCTATCATATTGAATTCCATTAGTACACCAGCCGATAAAATTGCAGCAGTTGTTATTAGTAATTCTGGGTCTTTACACCAGAGACTATTAGCAATGTCTTCGTCTGAGCAGTTAGGAATGTCAAAGTATTGGACTTGAAGGTTAGTCATTTCTACTGCAAGTTTAGCAGAAGCGCTGTGGATATCTTTAATAGACGTGTTGTCGTTGATTGCTGCAATTGTATCTTTTAGTTCTTGATTAATCATTGTTTTTTTCCTCCATTTGTCGTTTAAGCTCGAATAGTTCGTCTTCACCTCGACACATAACTAAATAGCTATGTAATGTATTGCCAATCATAGCCCAGCCATCTGAATTGTCTATTTGTAAGCCAATCATAAGTCGAGCTAACGTATAGCAACATGCGCCAATTAATACTGTGCGTTGATCGTTGTTGACAGTGTCGATATCTTCTACATACTCAATCAGCTGTGCATTGAGTTTTTCGACTAATGCTGTCATTTGCTTATGAAGATCATCGCTAGATACTTCTGTCATTATTGACATCCTCCTCTTCATCAATTATAAAGTTGTGTTCGTTGTCGAGAGTAAAGTCTGAATCGAGCCATTCCTGTAAATCAGGGTGAATGTCATAAAACATTGTACTGTGGTTGTCTTCTTTCGGTTTTTCCACTTGTTCAATGATCTCACATATGTCTTTACAGGGTTTCATAATTATCACCTCCTTTCTATGTTATTGGTATAAACCATCTACTACCATTTATATAATTATTATATCATAAAGTTAATATAAAGTAAATACAATTGTTTGAACTGATGATACTAGGCAGTGCTTTTGTTTAAAACTAATGTAGCCAAAATAACTAAGTACGTTAGTTACTGATTTTTGTAATGATTTCAATAGGTTATATAACATTTTGAGTACTTTAGCCAATAGCCAAATTTCGTGGTCGCCCGGGGTTGCATTCCTCTGTGCAAATTTGCATTGCCTATCCTTATAAAAAATAGTTATTTAGTTATATATACCATATATACCATCTAACCTATTGATATTATTATATAAAATGGACAGCCACAAAAAATTGGTTAATAGCCATGTTTATGTTTTTTATTGAACATTTCATACAAAGAAGGCAGCGGTAAACCTTAGCAATGTATAAGACCCATGCTGACACTCAAAAAATAAAAACCGGGAGCGGCTAGGTAAGCTCCCGGTTACATTGGTTATCTATTTAATTCCAGCTTCTGCTGCTTTCTTCAGTATGCGTTTGATTTCCTTATCCTTGGCTTTCTGTTCTTCGTTGCGTTCCATTGATGCTATCTTGTAGCAAACGAAACACTTGCCATCATTGACATATTGCTTGCTGATGTGCCCGTCTTTGCATTTGGGCGACGGCTTACCCGGCCAAAAGTGGATGATTTCAACACCAGACAGCTTTTGATCGTATGCTGTCCCGTGAGTCATCACTTCCATTTCTTCAGTTTCAAGTGCTGCTTCCTCAATAATGCGGTCAATCTGTTCTTGTGTAGGCATTGTTTAACCCTCCTTGTAGGTTCCTAGCCATTATTTAAATATATAATACCATAAAGTTATTTAAAAGTAAAGGCTTTTGTTTAAAAAAATTTTATTATGCAGCGGTAAACTAGAGCCGTCAGCGGTAAACCTCATTTCCTGGGCACACTCCTGCAATTTAAATAAATTTTAACCGAGGAGACCGAAGCCTCCCCGGTTAGTATACTACTTAGTTAGATGGTAGTTGTGTCCAACCATCTCTACGTAAGAAACATGGAACCATGTTAGGTGATAGTTGCAATGATGCATACCTAACTTCAGTCCGAGTGCCTATATAGCACCATCCATATTTCTCAGGTATTTCAGTATCATACATGGTAATTATAGTATCACTAATTAATACTTCCATGTAATGATCAACACCTTTCTCATCTGTAATATACAGATAGCCTCGTATCAAGTCTTCCTGTGTTATTTGCCAATCCATCATGATATTACCTCCAATAATAGTTGATAGCCTTCTTCAATGTTAAGATACCGACACGGTCCAATTTCACGCATCCACGCTAACCAATAACCTCTCATGTTACACCTCCTAGCTACCGAATGAGTAATCAAATAGCTTGTCAATATGTTGTTGTAAGTCTTTGACACCTGTTCTATCACCCATCATATAATACGACATCTGTTCGTGTTGTATTTCCTTTAATTTGCCTATTAGGCCAACTCTAAGTAGTTCCTTTTCACGTTCATCTAAACATGTGCCTTCCATGTCAAGTTTCTCAGCCAACATGTGCATACGTTCTGCTTGCATGTGAAGGGACTCTTTAACTTCTTGAATAAATAATTCGTAGCTCATTACATCCTCCTTTGGTTGGGGCGACCGAAGCCGCCCCGGTTAGTATTACTTAATGCCGTTAGCAGCAGCACGTTTAAGTATGTCAGCTACACGTGCGTCTTCTTGCCGTTGTTTCTCGTTCTTATGCCATTGCTTAATGCGATAGCATTGTACACACATATAATCACGTGAATACCGAGGTGAGTTAGGGTGTTCTTTACATTTAACCTTTGGGTTACACCATTTGTTAGCCTTCTTGTTCTCGTCGTACCAGTCCCGTGCCTGACCGGCAGTCCGCTCAGGTCCGTAGTCCTTAAGGTTGTAAGTGGTTGCTTCGACGTCAGCCAATGTGTTACGTTGCTTCTTACTCATGATGTACCTCCTTAGTACATGTTAAAGTTAGTAGTGCATTAGAGGTCAACATGTAATAGCGGTAAATGTCGTCATCCGCTATCCTATTGCCGTACATACTACTATCCTACTACTACTGTTAATAGTTGGGGTTACACGTTATGGGTTAACAATCATATGAGCCTATAAATATAAGCTTCATTACTCTCCCTCCCGTGATATCTTCCAATGTATCTATTGCATCATTTACATCCGTATCACGTGGGAACCAAAATGTTTCCTTAATATTAAAGAGTCCACCAAACCTAATTACCACATCATACACTACATAAATACCGTCCATCATATCCTCCTTATGTAGGGGTGCGTGTGTGTATGCGTAAAGGTACCCCGCCCCCCTTTACACATATATAAAAATTATTTTTTATTACGGTAGCCTTCATTTTCTCTTGATTAACTCTTGAATCTAGATACTTAAAAAGTTGTTGCACAATTACTCACAGACTTTTGCACTAGAGCCACTTACATACTTGCATTTGCATTATAGAATGCAAAAATAATCGTTTACAAATGCAAATAAATATTATATACTGGTATAATGGCTGCCCAGCTAAATTTGCTTTGATTCTGGAGAATTGCGTGCCCAGTATATTTATAGGTTCGTCTCACAACGGAAAGCCCACGGCAGAACTCAAAAGGCATCAAGTTACATCTTTTGAAGAGTTTTGCACACAATACTTAAGCACTTGCATACAGGGAGAAAAACATGCATACTACTTTACAATCGGGGATGATTATAAACTCACTCCCGGAGATATCTCCGCAAGTCCACTTTCCTATAAAGCCTCTGACCACTATCATAGAAACAATATTAGCCAAACTTCAGCATGGCTTCTCCCATTCGACGGTGATAATTCCTTTTCGAGTCCTGGTAGCTGTGTGGACCCTCAATCTGTTCACAGAGCCCTTACCAAGCTCGGTTATAATCACGCCATTTACACAACCCATAGTCATCGTAAAGATGAAAAAATCCGATGGAGACTGGTATTACCATGTAAAATGGGAGACCCAGCCCAATTAGGGCCCACTGTTAACTATTTATATAGAACTTTACAAAGCGAGGGAATTGAAGACCTCGCAATGTCTACAGAATCAAAAACATGGTCTGTACCATGGTTTTTACCTACGAGAGATAATCCATATGACGAAGAATTCGAATATTACGCCTACTTTATCGGAAAAGATTTTGTACCAGTCGATCCCCCAACTGACGACGGACCCGCCTTATCAGGCATACATACGTCTTCAGAAGCCTCCAGATCAACCACTGACTTATTGGAGATCGTTGCAGCTGGACAAGCAGACACTGGGCTTCACAGAGCAACAAGAGATCTCGCTTATGGCTTGGTCAAAGATGGCTTGGCGCCTGGCGCTGTCAAATCAGTCTTATATTTCCTCTGCAAGGATTACGATACGACCGACCCCAGGCAACGAGAAAATGCGGGGAAAATTGAGGCCCTGGTCGACAGCGCTACAGCTAAAGTTCTTGAAGAAGTTCCTACATCAACCGATTGGGAAGATTCACATCTTGCAGACGAAAATCGATCATTTACTGACTACCCAAACCAGGGTGGGAAAATGGAGGACATAGTACAATGTTGCATGAATTGGATGCCTTATCCGAACAGGCAGATAGCTGTCATCGCTGCTCATTCTTTAATCTCGACGCTGGGCGGCAGAGTTTACTCGCTAGAGAACGGTTCAGGTATAGTGTTAACCGCGCTCGTGACTGGGAGGTCGACTATCGGGAAAAGTTTTATCAAGAAATTTTGTATTTTTGCACTAAACAATTTTCAACTCGCAGCGATCTCCCAGGATTTTATCGGCAGCCATTTTTACACGTCGTCGAAGAATCTAGTGGCAGAATTGCAAGAGTCCGGCAGTTTATTGAGTGTAAGGACGGAATCAGGACAATCAGACAAGTCGAATGCGGGAGATATGACAAGAGTTCTAATGTACGAACTAGAACTCGCGACAGAATCAGGTATGCGTGGTTACGTGTCTTCGGGAGGGCAAAATGAGAAAATACCCGCTCTATACTCACCTGCAGTTACTACAATCAGAGAGTCGGTGGCTCAAATACAGCATGAAGCAGATCTTATTAACGCTACAGCAGTATCCGGAGTTGCTGGAAGACGCAGCCATGTTCTCATCGACCCTGTTAAAGGAAGTTATAACGAGTCCCAGATATCAGAGTTACCAGACAACATCAAAAATACTATTAAAGATATATACAAAATTGCGGCCAATGAACAGCGAAAAAACATTACAAGTCCACTACCTGCCAAGTTATGGACTATCATTAAATTTAAGAATCCTCAATATATGGCTGAAAAAAGAACTCACTGGATTAAAAAGGAAAATAAAGCTGCTCTTAACGGTAATCATTTTGAATCTACATTTTATGGTCGTCTCGGTGAACGATTACCTGCTTGGGCTGCTCGCTTGGCAATTTGCGACAATCCGATCGAACCTGTCATTACAAAGCAGCATGTGGATATTGCAGAAGCGTCTCTCTTGGCAGAGTTATATGCGAGCGTCAGTCAGCAAGAAAGTGGTGAATTGGATTCTGACATCAATCAAGTAGCAGCTTATGTTGTTAATTTATTTAGGGGTGATATGTCTTCAAATAAATCACTTTTAAATAAGACGAACAAAATAATGCTAAAAGATGGCGCATGTGAGCTACATAGAATTATGAACAGAGCGAGAGCTAAGGCAGCATACAAACGAGCTTCTATGAAACATCCAAATATTGATAATATTTTACTTTCTACAGTCAAAACTAGAGGATTAGTGGAATTAAAAAGAGAAGAAGCTATTTCACGATATGGTTATGGAGGGAGGGTATTAAAACGTGTTTAAATTAATTGAGGAGGTAGAGAAATAATGGCTATTTGTAATTTATATTGTCAATGTGGCAGTAAACTTGGCACTTTAGACATGTCAAAATCAGAAGAATATATTGCGAATAATGATCAAAATATTACAGAAGGTAGAATAACTGTAAAATTTTGTGATGAGTGTGGATCAACTATTGCTAGAACTGCTTACGATAGCGGTTGGAATGCTTGTGTTGAAAATAACAAGAAAAAAATTGTTTTACCTACGTGAGAGAATGGGGGTGTTAGTTAATGGCTAAAAAAAGTAAAGTAGAACCACTAAATGCTCCTTTTGATGGCCGTAAAAATGTGACAATAGAGACAATTGCGCAGCATATTTTGGTTGCAGCTGATCGAATTTATCGATATCACATTACTGTTGCTCTGGGTCAGGAGCAGCCTGAAGGCGTGGCTGGCGGCGACATTAAATTCCAAGAAAAAATATTAAAAGTTGTTGAACCTATGCTAAAAGACTATCAAGAGTCTAAAAAACTTGATGCATCATCTTCTGGAGAGGTTATTAAACTACTTTCTAAGGGTAAAATTAACGCTAATGAAGCTCTTTCTCTACTAAAAGTTATTCAAACTAAAATACAGGTTGAAGAGGCAGAGCTCGAACAAGATCTTCTGAATGAAGTTTTAACAGAAATTGATGGAATAGAGGACGAAACAGATGGTTCGTAAAGGTATAAATGGCCGGGCAAAGGGGGCAGCCGGCGAGAGAGAGTTTGCAAAATGGCTACAAGACAACTTGAAGCTGGATTTTTTGCCGACTCGCAATCTCGAACAGACACGGGAGGGCGGCGCTGACATTCTTGGCGTCGACCCTTTTGTGTTTGAAGTTAAACGCTGTGAAACACTTGCATTACGTGATTGGTGGATACAAGTTAATAAAGCTTGCCACTATCTTGACGATGAACCTATCGTTGCATATAGAAAAAATCATCAACCATGGAGATTTTTAATTTCTGCTAGAAATATAGGGCTAGAAAAAGGATTTGTTCAACTTGAGGAGTTTGAAGCTAAAACATGGCTGCTAAAGCAACTTGCTAAAGCCTCTGCTTGACCTAAGTTATTAATATTATTAATCTTTTTTTAAATGCAAGTCTAAGTCCTTGATATAGTTACAAAAAATAAGCCTTTACATTTGCTTATTTTTATGGTATGCTAATATCAAGGATGAGACTATGCAATGACCTCAAAACTTAACAAAGCAAAACAAAAACTAGAATTCTTACGAAATCGTAAAATTTCTTCTGCAAACACTCCCAAAACAAAAGAAGAACGTCAAAAATTTTGGTCAGAAGTGATGGAAAATGCACCTTCTGATAAAGATCGCTTACGTGCGTCTGAACTCCTTGGAAAATCTGAAGGAGACTTCTCAGAAACTACTAAACATGAATTTGAGAATATTGCTCCTAAATGGCAGGTAACTTTTGTGAAACCTGGAGAACTTCCCGAGGAGGACACTATAGATGTCGAAGATAAACGGATCATCAACTGAATCAATTACATCTGTTAGAACAGGCGTATTAATAATTTTTGGTTTTGGGATGGTTGTAGCGTTAATTGGCGCTGCATTTGGTGTTCTTGCAGACGCAGATTCTCGACTAAATACTGATATTAACGATGTTGAATGTAAAGTAGATGATTTGCAAAAAGAAAAAGTTGATATAGTAATGATGGACAAAACTTTAGACAGAATTTACAAACAATTAGATCGAATTGAAAAAAGACAATTAGGAATACCTATAACTGATCAATAGGAGAAATTATGGCTGCAACAATTCAAATTCATGAAATGACTGCTCTTGCTGCTGGGACAGATAAAACTAGTGGTACAATTCGCATGAAAGCCGCTGACAATCAAACAGTTGACGCAAACGACCCATTAGTCATCCCTTCTGGCGCTGATATTTACTCGTATACCAAGCAGGTAAGGCCGTATATGGAAGCCCCACCTAGCACTAACGTCTCGAACCTGCGCTGGTATATGGACGGATCAAATGATTTTGGAACCGGCGTGACTATGCAGGTGAAGAACGAGGGTACTACATGGTCGGCAAATATCAATACTCAGCTTGGAGGCACTACAGACCTGTTTGCCGCGACTTCCGGTTCTCCATTAGATGGGGATGGTACAGATACGGGGCCGTTTGTTCCAGGCGATGATGACTCTTATATTGGCGATCTTATTAAATTTCAAATGACAGTAGCCAGTACTGCGTCTAACGGAGCACTTTCAGGTGAAGACTTGACCCTTGCTTATGACGAGATTTAACCATGGATATAGCGGACCGCTATTCATGGGAAGCAGAGTTTAAAGACGGGACCATTCTTAGAAAGGGCGGGACCGGTTCGCTTAAAGACTGCGTGAGATTTACTCTTATCCCGGCTGAAGGGACAGGGTTGCCCAGACATAACCTCATTGGGGTTAAGATGATTCGACGATTCAATTCCGGTTTTGTCAGTGCATTTAAGGGGGGGCTTGATGGGTCAGGTGTAAAGGATTACACCTACTGCGTTGTCTGTAAAGGCCAGCGCGTCTATGTTAGGTGCTCCGACGGCTCCGTTGTCATAGTGCCGGAAGATTATGAGTTAAACCTATGAGTCAAGACTTAGGAAATATATTCCACAGGCACCCGCTTACAAAGTCGAGCGAGGTTGTCTTTTTTGACTCAGCTTCTGGTGACGCCGGAAATTTGTATTGGAGAAAGAACGGATCAACCGGCGCCGGACATATAGCAGTCCGGACATATGACCTTGCCGAACAATCCCAAAACACATTTACGGCGGTCCTGGACGGCCAGGGGAAATTCGAGGCTAAATGCCAGAATTCAACCGGCGCGACAAGTACGTTTTACCTGAATGGGTTCAAACTTTTCAAAGGGATGTAATCATGAAAGAGCGATTCGCGGTTTATAACACCACCACCGGTCAGATCCTCAGCGGTGGATTGATCGACCGGCAAGAGGAAGCCAGTCGGCCCGGCGATACGTCCACAAAGACCGCCTTAATCCAGCGGTCCCTTGCTCGGAATCCCGGGGCCGATGTGATCTATTTACCGGC
>Ga0180436_10000416_pt1 | contig 44438 bp, 38 predicted proteins | sample SS_ome_2_FD_132434 | JGI IMG/M metagenome (GOLD analysis project Ga0180436, IMG submission 132434) | Hypersaline lake sediment archaeal communities from the Salton Sea, California, USA - SS_3_S_2 metaG | ecosystem: Environmental > Aquatic > Non-marine Saline and Alkaline > Hypersaline >...
AGAAGGCGCGCCAGATAATGGACTACATCGATACCCAGGGTGGCGCCGTCCAGTGCGTACGAACCGGCTATTATCGGAACGAGATCGCCCGCGCGGCGTATGAACATCAGAGACGCATAGAGTCTAAAGAGTCTATCGTTGTAGGTGTAAACGAGTTCAAATCCGAGAAGGCCGAAATCCCCGAGGTGTTAAAGGTTGATCCGGAACTTGAAATGCAACAAGTTCAGCGACTGACGGCACTAAAACAGAGCCGCGAGGCCGCCAAGGTTGCCGACTGTCTGAATCGTCTGGCTTCGGCAGCCGAATCGGACGAAAATCTGGTGCCGCTGGTGATCGACGCGGTGGAAAACTATGTGACGGTCGGAGAAATCTCGGATTGCTTCCGCAAGATATGGGGTGAATACAATGAAACGGTTTAGTATCGCTGTCCTGGCGATTTTCATCTTTGGATGTTCTTCTGACGAAGGTCCCTCGAACCAAGTGACCAAGGGCCCCGAGCCGGTGGTCGAGCACTCGCGACCGGTACCGGAAGTGACCCTCCCGGAGGGGAAAGGCTCCCCCGAGTGGATGGAAGTCAAGAGAATCCTGGAGGAGCCGTTGATTCGCCTCGCTTATCAGGACAAGTCGGGACTCTGGGATAACGAGTTCGAGTATCTTCGAGAGCAAGAGACCTACGATGAGTACATCGCCCACGGTGAGATCAGCTGGGCCAACGTCGATTCTATGTTGCGTGTTGACATCAACGATATTGCCTTCTTCGACACCACCGCTTCGATCGAATGTACTTTCGTGATGCTCGGCGCCGACGGCAACGAAAAGCAGTTTCCTCAGGCGCTCACCATGTACAAGCACCGGGGTCGCTGGATCAAACCCTATATGACCGCCCTCTGGCGACAGCAAGAGTACGAAGACCTGATCAAAAAGGCCGAAGAAGATTCCGAGGAGTGGTAGGACGGTGCTCTCGCACATCGGCATTGCCGTAAAGAACCTCGATCAGGCAATCAAGACCTACCGCCTTCTCCTGGGATGTGAGCCGGCCCACATCGTCGAAGTCTCTGACCAGCAAGTCAGAGTCGCCATGTTCGAACTTGGCGACCAACCGGCGGGACATCCCCCCCGTATCGAACTCCTTGAACCGACATCCGACTCAAGTCCGATCGCGCGGTTTCTCGACAAGCGAGGCGAAGGACTACACCACATCTGCACCTATGTCGAGGATATCGAAGCCGCCCTGCAAGACCTGACCGCGGCCGGTAACCGACTTATCGATCAGAAACCACGTATCGGTGCCGAGGGCAACCGCATTGCCTTCGTACATCCCGCCTCTTTCAATGGTGTGCTAATCGAACTGGAAGAAAAGCCTAAGTAACGTCCTGAAGTTCCGCCTCACGTCCGCAACGCCGGCAGCTGCCGCTGTTGCGATGGTTGAGACGTCCGCATTCGCATCTCCACAACGTCTCGCGTTCAGCGAAACCTACTCGCTTCATTTGCTGCTGTCTTCGTCGCGCCAGCATATAGAAGATAACGAGCGCAAACATGGCTCCCACGTAGTACCGGAGATTGTCGCTGGGCGTGCCGAAGACATCGGGAACGATCTGACCGCCGTACGCAAAGCCGTCCATCATGTGGACGAAGTCCAACTCGGCCTCCGAAGACACTGAAGGTGCTACTCTGCCCCACAACGTGAACAGCAACTGGTGACCCTCGGGAGCTTGATACAGGGTCCCCTGGATACGGTGCCACAGGCTGATCGCCGTCACGGTGTCGAGAGTGAGAAACTCGATCACGAACCACGCCTTGTCGCCTTCGAGAAAGCCCTGGTTGATCAAAACCTCGGCTCGCGGTAGCTGCATGATCACGACATCTATGACGGAATCCACGGCGTGGCGAAATCCTTGTTTATCATGAACCGCCTGGTCCTTGGCGATTATCGACTTGAACACCAGCAACTCCGCCGAAATCTCCTTACTTGTCAACTGGTAGGGAAAGTCGCCTAATCCCGGAGTAACCTCCCACCCCTTGGGGAGTGGAATCCGAACATCATCGTGCAGCTGAACGACCTGGTTTCCCGCCTGAGACGACGAGCAAAGTACCAGGAGGCAGATAATTATCCGAGCGAAGTGCATATCTTATAGGTCGGAAGAACGGCACTTCTCGCCACCTTGGGGAAGAATGCTGGGATGGTTTGGTTTCTAGAAGTTCTTGCTAAGACAGTCGCGAACGATGGCCGTGCGTTCCTTGAGGAAGCTCTTTCGATCGACGACCGGTTCGTAGACGAAACTTCGGCCTTCCTTGGCACGACGAAGGAAGCCCTTTTGATGAAGGCGCGCCAATACGGTCATTACGGTGGTATAAGCCGGTCGAGGGGATTCCGGCCACAGAAAGAGGGCCTGTTTGACCGTCAGACTCTTGCGCTTCCACGCCAGTGTCATTAGACGAGCTTCGGTCGGACCCAGGAAGACCTCAATCCCCTTGGCGTGAGGATTGAAGTAGAATCGTGGCTCACTCATTGGAAGTCGAGGCGTGGTTACTTCGCTTGACTATCATCGATATCCCGAGAACAATGATGGCCGCCGGCCAAAAGTAGTCCCACATATCTCCGCGAATGATATCGAAAGTGTCGAGTAGCATCAGGCCCCCGAGCAGTATTAGCAGCAGACCCCAAAACATGATTCAGCCTCCGCGAATTCTCTGTTGCATTCTAGCTGTTGATTTCCTTCAGACGCTCGACCACCAGAACGGCGACTTCTTCGAGCATCTCCTTGTCTTCTCGACCGAAATGGGCCGGTTGATCGGAGTCGATGTCGATCTCTCCCATACATACCGAACCGTCCATCAGCGGCACTACAATCTCAGATCTGGTGGTCAGCGAACAGGCCAGGAAACGTTCGTCGGACTTGACGTCGTCGACCAATACGGTTTCCTTCTGAGATGCCGCCGCTCCACAGATACCACTCGAAAGGTCGATCTTGGTGTGCTCCGTCTCCGGTCCAATGTACGGTCCCACTTCGAGGTGATCGCCGCGCATCATATAAAAACCGGTCCAGTTGTAACCCTCGGAAAAACCGTCAATCAACTCGGCCGCGACTCGGAGGACCGTCTCCTCGGTCTTCTCTTCGGCGATGGCAATGCGGATGTTGTCAACCAGTTGTCGTCGTTCGTCGCTTATCACAGCAGCTCCCTTATCACCTTGAGATTGTCCATTGAAGTCTCCGGCGGCATTGAGCAACCCGGTCCTAGAATCAACCGCTCAGGTGCATGCTCCTTCTTGATCTCGTGCATCTTGTTGGCGATCTCGTCGGGATCACTGTGCAGCAACCAGCCGTTCTGATCGACACCTCCGACAATCGTCTTGCCCTGCATGAACTCGTAGGCGCGATCGATGGGCGAGTTGGTCGGATCCTCACTGGCCCAGTTGTACATCTGACTTTTGTAGTCTATCTCCACGAGTTGCTTTAGGTAGTTCTGACTGGAACATACGTGGAACAGATTAATCGCATCTTCCTGGCTGGCTTCAACAACCTTCAGATCGTAAGGGATACCAAACTTCTGGTATTCTTCCCAGGTGATCATTCCCTCCGAGGCCCACTGCGTCGTGGCGAAGAACAGCCCATCGGCTCCGGCATTTCGAAGCTCCACCGAGAAACGGGCATAGGTGTCGGTGATCGCCTCGAGGGCAGGCACAAAGGCATCGGGGTACTCTCGCAGGTGATTGACAACCGTCTGCTGATCGGCGACCAACCGTCCGGCCACCGCCAACGGCGAAAAGACCGTCATAAGTACCGGCAGATCGTCTCCCACCGCCTTGCGAATCATCGAGACGACTTGCAGATGCTCGGCCAGAACCGGACTATCCAACGGCAGTGGTTTGATCTTCGACCAATCTTCCGGCTTCTCCACCGGGAAACTGCTCTTGGCGTGTTTCCTGAACTCGTGATGAGAGTAATCTAGATGCAGCCCCCAGTCCTGGGCATGATAGTCGGCCCGGGGATTAATCTTCATGAAATCCCAATCGAACGTTTTCTGGAAGCCGACCATCGCCTCGACAGTGCCTTGGGCATGATGTTCCATATCAAAGAAGTGACGCCAGAACGAAGCGGCGAAACGGTCGGGGCGTTCGCCGGCGAAGATCATTTGGAGTCGTTCGCGGTGGCTGTACTTTTCCATGCTATTCCTTAAGTAGTAATCGTCCAACGGTTTCAGACTTGAACCCGTCGATTGCAGGCCCGGTTCCCCGGAATGAAATCCGGGACCGGAACACCGGTTCTGAGGCGTAAATATACGTTCTCGGGTTGGCTGAGGTCAACGCTGATTATTTCCTGAGCATTGTCTTGCAAAATGCTATAGCAGTCTGACGGCGATGCCGAAAACATAGGAAGACAACCGTTTATGGCGCAACACGAGGAAAACAGATGCCGTCTAGGATTCTTGTAATCGATGACGAAGAATCGATGTGCAAGTTCATGGAGATCATGCTCTCCAAGGAAGGCTACCGAGTCGAAGTAACCGACTCGGGACGCCAGGGTATCTCCCTGCTCAAGGAAAAGAACTACGACCTGGTGATAGCCGACTTGAACATGCCGGAGATGAGCGGGATCGATGTGCTCCGTGAGGTCAAGTCGTTCAAGAGCGGCCAGGAGCTTTTGGTAATGACCGCCTACGCCTCGGTCGATTCGGCCATTGAGGCCATGAAAGAAGGCGCCGCCGACTACATCACCAAGCCGTTTAAGGTTGATGAGATCAAGATGGTGATCGAGCGAATCATCAACCGCAAGACCCTCATCAAAGAGAACGAGAATCTGAAGAAACAACTCCAGGGGCAGAACTCATTCGACAACATCATTGGGACCTCGGAGCCGATAGCCAAACTTAAGAAACTGGCCAAGCGTGTGGCCTCGTCGGACTCGACAGTGCTGATTCGTGGCGAGTCCGGTACCGGTAAAGACCTCATAGCCAAGGCGATTCACAACCAGTCGCCACGTTGTGGCGGGCCTTTCGTTACGATCAACTGCGGCGCCCTGCCCGAGAATCTGCTTGAGTCGGAGCTGTTCGGTCACAAGAAGGGTTCTTTCACCGGCGCTATCAAAGACAAGGATGGTTTGCTTAAAGCGGCCGACGGCGGGACCTTCTTCCTCGACGAAATCGGCAACACCTCGCTGTCGATCCAAATCAAGCTTCTGCGCGTGCTCGAGGACAAGATGGTCACTCCGGTCGGCGGTACCAAACCGGTTGAGGTAGATGTTAGGCTAATCGCCGCTACCAACGCCGATCTCGAAGATGACGTCCGCTCCGGCCGATTCCGCGAGGATCTGTTCTATCGGCTGAACGTCATCCCGTTGTACATGCCGCCTTTGCGCGACCGCGACGCCGATATCGCTCTTCTGGCCAAGCACTTCATCCGACTGTACTGCGACAACCTCAAGGTGCCGGTGAAAGATATCGAAGATGAGGCCCTCAGTCAGTTGCTGCACTACAACTGGCCGGGTAATGTCCGAGAGCTGGAGAACACTATTGAACGTGCGGTCCTGCTTACACGGACCGAGACAATCGAGTTGTCGGATCTTCCGGAGAAACTGACCGCCCCGATCAAGGCCACTGTGGTACGAGAACAAGAGCCCGACAATCCTACTTTGGAATCGATCGAGAAGGCCTACATCCATTTTGTGATGACTCAGACCGACGGCAAGAAGAGCCAGGCAGCCAAGATCCTCGGGATCGACGCCTCTACATTATATCGCAAGCTGGAACGATACAATTTGAAGGAATATAGCCCGGCAGCCGGCAAGCGCTCAAAGCGCACTCGCTCCGAAGCATGATCTCGAAAGTTTCTGCCCACGGTTTGAACAGACGGGTGGAACATTTTTTGCCGCTAAACAAGTCGGATGTAGCAACGGAAAGCAAGATGAGGATCTTATGAGAAGTCGACACCACTCGACGCGGGGCTTCACTCTTATTGAGTTAATGATTGTAGTTGTAATCATTGGTATATTGGCTGCCCTGGCCGTTCCCCGGTTCATGGCCGCTACCATTCGGACAAAACAATCGGAGGCCAAGGCGATCCTTAAACAGATTTATGTCAACGAACGCACCTATATGCAGCAAAATCCGGCAACCGAGTACTTCTACCAGGCGCTCCCGGCCAGTGCAACCAACCCTAACCGCCTGGCTCCTATATGGATCGAGATAATGACGACATCCAAGTATGGATTCACGATTTCTGATCCAGGTGACGGCGGATTCATTGCAACCGCAACCGGCAATATCGATGATGACGCCTTTCTAGATGTCTGGACTATTGACGACAAAGGCGTTGTCTGGAACGACGCCAACGACGTCGACGACGCCAACAACCCCCGTCCATGATATATCGTAACAACCGTTACGACCTGGAAAACGCCCCGCTTTGCGGGGCGTTTTCTGTTGGAGTATCCACTGAATGTCCGGCAGGATCTATCCCGTCTTGCAACTTGCATATCGCCAGCGACTATTGCGAAATGCAAATGGGGAACTCGCTACACTTCCCCCAAAACTGGGGGCGATTACCTACAACAATCCCGACCCAGAACCTAACCTACTGTTCAGCAACAGCTTTCCATTGCGCAAAGTTAGTCCACCCCCGTTGGCCCACCTTTTGCGATATCCGGGGCATGATGACAAAGCAAACTAAAACCACAAAGTGTTTAACGGTAGGTAGGAGAGATTCAATGTTCCAGAGAATGCACAACCGCAAGGGTTTCACCCTGATCGAGCTCATGATCGTGGTCGTTATCATTGGTATTCTGGCCGCTCTGGCCATCCCGCGTTTCATGCAGGCTACTACTAAGTCCAAGCAGTCGGAAGCCAAGGGCATCCTGAAGCAGATCTACACCATGCAGCGCACTGAGCGTCAGTCCAACGGCGAGTACCTGGTCTGCGCCTCTGACGATGCTGATGATTTCCGCGCTCTCGGCGTCGAGCTGCCGGATAACAAGAACTACGCGTACGAGGTTACCTCCGGTGACGTCACTGCTGAGTTCCTGGCCGAAGCCACCTGGGATATCGATGGCGATGGCAACGAGGACAAATGGCAGATCACCGAGGCCGGAGAGCTCTGGTGCGCCTACGATGACGTGACGGATACTGACAACGGAGACTACGCAGGCTAAACCTGCCCCTCAGTATCCTGAGATTAGACGCCCGCCACCTCGGCGGGCGTCTTCGTTTGTGGTTGATTTGCCTCCCCCCCAGGACTTAGTTTTAGTCCATGCGTTTCCTCATCATATCGATCGCCGTTTGCCTGTTGGCCGGGTCTGTTGCCGGCCAGACAGAAGTACCCCCGGAGCAGTTCGGACTCGAACACCTGACCGAGTTCCTCGGGCTCAAGCCGAACGACATCAGCTATCGCTCAGACTACACCGAGCCGGATACATTCCGCCTCAAGATCGTCGCCGACCTGATGGCTGAGCCTCTGAACATGGTCTCATATACGGATGACATTAGAAAGGCGGCTGTTCTCAATCAGCCGGAAATCCTCTCCTCGGTCCTATTCGGCGACCTACGCGGCGAGCACCAGATCGATCGGGCTCCCCCCTACCAGGCAACCATCGATGAGGTGCAGGCCACCTACAATCTATTCTATACCGAGATCGAACTAAACCAGCTCCTCACCCGGGCAGCGACCCATCTGGAGGTCATTATCCCGAAGTCTTCGGAAGTCTCGTTCGCCCGACTCTCCTCAGAGCAAAGGAGATTTCTCCCCAAAGAGTTCAAGGAGTTGCTGGTTTCGCGGGTTGAGGAAGAGTTCTTCTCGCCCCAGCAGATCGACTCCATGGAATCGACCGAAGAGGGCTACGTCGAGGAGTTCGTTACTTTCGGCAACAAGATCGACACCGACCCACTCCTTCGAGCCGGAATAGATTGTCTGCGCGACTTAATCCTCTACGGGAGAATCCTCCGAGAGAACATTGGTTACGACCGGATCTACGCCGAAGAAATGCTGATGGGCACCGGCTATCTTCCGGACGAAAAGACGCGCAAAAACTATCTGGGGATGCAGGACGGCTGGATAATCGGAGGCCCGGGCAACGACTACTACTCGGGTGACTACACCTTTATTCTGGACTTGGGCGGGGACGACGTCTACGACCTCGAGTATGACCCAAAGAACCCCCATCCGGTGGTGATAATCGACTTCCGCGGCGACGACGTCTATCGCGGAAAGACCGATTTTGCTCTCGGATCCGGCTGCATGAGTGTCGGCTTGCTCCTGGACTATTCGGGAAATGACTATTACTCGGCCAGGTCATTCAGTTTGGGCTCCGGATTTTTCGGGCTGGGTATCCTCTGGGACGGCGGTGGCGATGATCGCTACGACGGTGACACTCACAGCCAGGCAGCGGCCAGTTTCGGAATGGGTCTTCTGATCGACGAAGGTGGCCGCGATGTTTACAACGCCGCCCTCTATTCGCAGGGCTTCGGCTTCACCCGGGGCATCGGCTGCATGTACGAGCGAGGCGGCTCTGACAGCTATTACGCCGGCGGTAAGTACAAGGACATCTTGCGCTACGCCGACCATTACCTCTCCCTCTCGCAGGGATTCGGTTACGGCCTTCGGCCCTGGATGTCGGGAGGGGTCGGCGCCATAGTCGATCTGGAAGGCAACGACAACTACTATTCCGATATCTTCGCCCAGGCCGCATCCTACTGGTGGTCGTTGGGTCTGATCTACGACTCCAGCGGACACGACAACTACCAATCCTTCCAATATGCCCAGGGCGCTGCGACTCACATGACACTGGGAGTACTGATCGACGACTACGGCAACGATGTTTACTTCGGCAAAGGTCTCATGCACGGCTGCGGCCACGACTATTCCTGCGGAATGATTCTCGACCGTCACGGCGATGACACCTACACCGCCTACGACCTTTCCCAGGGAGCCGGATCGGCCAACGGAGCGGGAGTGCAGATTGATCTGGAGGGCAACGATCGGTATTTCGTGAAGAACCCCAAAAACACTCAGGGCTATGGCAACCCCCGTCGCGATTTCGGATCGATCGGTCTGTTCATCGATCTGGGCGGTGAGGACCAGTATATCGGAAACGGCCGCAACAACTTCTACTGGCGGACCGACTCCAAATGGGGCGGAGGTATGGATATCGAACTCAATCCGCCCGACAGCACGGAGGACACGCCATGAACAACAAGTTTGTGATAGCGGTTGTCTTCGTTCTGGCCATCTTATGTTCGGGATCGGCGGTGGCTCAGGATGCAGGCCTGAAGGCTAAGTTCGACTCGCTGTTCATCCTGGCTTCCTCGGGCGAGGTCTATTTCCGCGACTCGGTGGAGCCGGCCAAAGACTCGATCGCTGCCCTCGGCGAGGATGTGGTCCCATTGCTGATCGACAAGTTCACCACCAAGTCAGCTCGCGAACGGTGGTCTGTAATTCACATCCTGAAGCGGATTGGCTCGCCAGCGGTCCCCTATTTGGTACGGGCTCTGAACCGACCTGACGGCCTGGTGGTACAGCGAGTCTGCTGGGCCCTCGGAGACATAAAGGACTCAACCGCAGTGACAGCCCTGAAGGAAGTGTCAGGCCACAAACGGTGGCAGGTGCGTGACCAGGCGATCGGCGCCCTCGGAAAAATCGGCCACACCGACGGAGCGCCTTCGGTGTTGGCAGGATTGACGGACACAATCGGCCAAGTCCGCAAAGCAGCCGCCGTCTCTTGCGGCAAGCTGGCAATTGAAGAGTCGACCGAGCAACTCGTACACTTGTTGGGCGATGATTTCTACGGTGCTCGGATGTCGGCTATGCACTCGCTCCTGAATCTGGATACGGCACAAGTGGTAGCGGTCCTGGCCGACTCAATGCAATCAGCCAATGACTTTGTCGGCGATCTTGCCTGCCAGATTCTGGGCAAGTTCGGCAACGAAACGGCCATGGACCTGCTATTTCAGGAGGCCACTTCGGAGAGTCCCGACCGCAGGGCTCATGCCGCAGTGGCACTCATCGTTGGTGACCCTGAGAATCAATGCGGTTATCATGACCTCCTTTTCGAGCGCGAGACCGATCCGGTCGTTCTGCTAAAGATGAAGTCCGCCGTACAAGCGAACGAAGATGGACAATGACAAACTCAATCGCAAACTGGGGCAACTCGGAAGTCTTATAGGCTCAAAGTCAAAGAAGTCCCAGTCTTCGCCCAAGTCTCCCCCTGACCGCTATCGCAAGTTCGCCTCTAAACTTCAGGGCGAGCTATACTCCAACTTTGCCGGATCTTTTTGTATTGTTCGGGAGCGTTACGGACGTGACTACACCCACGGTACGGCTGAACTCGGGAAGACGGACCTTCGTCCGGTACCGGAGCATGCGTTCGAAATCGACGATTCTCCCGGTACAATTCCCTTCGAGTCGATGCTCTTTTTCGATACCGAGACCACCGGCCTCGGCGGCGCCGGAACGGTGCCCTTCCTGGTCGGGTGCGGATCGATTGTAGACGGCAGCTTCGAGGTACGTCAGTATCTGGTCCCGGACTATCCCGATGAGACCGCTATGCTCGAAGCGCTGCAGGAGGAACTCACTCCCGAGACCTATCTGGTCACCTACAACGGCAAGTCGTTTGACCTCCCGTTGGTGCGAGACAGGTTCATTATCAACCGAGTGGCCCGGGAGATCCCCCTGGCCGGCCATATCGACCTCGTCCATGCCTGCCGCCGCCTGTTTCGCCGTCGCCTGGTCGACTGCAAACTGACCAACATCGAACGAGAGCTGTTTGCCTTCCATCGCAACGACGACATCCCCGGCTATCTGATTCCCTCCATCTACTTCGATTGGCTCTCCGAGGACCGCCTCGACCTTCTGCCCGAGGTCCTGCTGCACAATCGGCTGGATATCGTGACGCTGCTTTTTCTGACTCGGCACATCGCCGACGTCTTCGAATCTGAGGGGGAAAGCCTCTACGAGACCGACGATCTCCATTCTCTGGCCCGGATCTACGGCCGCCGCAGGCAGGACAACGAAGTAGCCAGGCTATACGAGCGGATTGACGAAGGCGCCGGACTATCCGATGACGCTCTTTTCTACCACGCTCAATCTTTCAAACGGATGGGTGACTGGTCGCAGGCGGTCGGAATCTGGGTTCGATTGGCCGATTCCGAGTCTCGACAGGGTTACTTGGCCTGCCTGGAACTGGCCAAGTATCACGAACACCGAACCAAGGATATTGGACTTGCCCTACAGTACGCCCGGCAGGCCTCCAGATCCGTTCCCACGGCCATCTCACACCGGGAAGCTCTACAACACCGCCTCAACCGACTTGAGCGCAAACTAGCCGACTAGCTGTATCTTATCTTACCACAATCTGCCATCACTTGAACATTTCGCCTCAGCGGCTCAATTCCATCCCGCCGAGTCCGATAAATTAGGTAGAACCCAAGGATGGAAAGAGACTTATGAGCGACGATATCTTCAAACAGATTCTCTCCGACCACAAGGAACTCTCTTCACTGCCGCAGACCCTCGCAGAAGTCCTGCGTATCATCAAAGATGACACAGCCTCGGCCCAGAGCCTGGCCACTGTCATCATGCGCGACCCGCCGCTCACCGCCAAAATGCTGCGAATTGTCAACTCGCCCTACTACGGCGGCCGACAGGTATCGAGCGTTTCTCAGGCGGTTGTTACTCTGGGAATGAGGGCCATTGCTGCGCTGACCCTGTCGACCTCCATCTACGACATGACCGGGAAATGGCAATCCACCATCGAGAGAACTCGCTTCTGGCGACACTCTCTTCAAGTAGCTTTGTGCAGCCGTATGCTGGCCAAGGCGGCCCGCTATCCCTATCCCGAGGAGGCCTTCATCTGCGGTCTTCTTCACGATATCGGAGTCCTGGTTCTGGAGAAATCGTTCCCCGAGAAGTTCGACCGGATTTGGCGTCAGGTCGAAGCCGGAGAACAGCTCAGCGACCTCGAAGAGGGCATCTGGGGTACCGATCATGCCCGGGTGGGACAGTTCCTGCTGGAGCAATGGCAGTTGCCGCCGCTTATATGTCAGGCCGTGGGACAGCATCACAGCCAGATTCTGCAGTCCGAATCTGATCCCGATCTAGTCCCCTCACAGATTGTTGCCCTGGCCAACTGCCTGTCCAACTTCACAGTTGCGCGGGCACGCCCGGAGCTGTCTCTCGACGTCGAACGAAAAGAAGCCCTCCGCGACAAGCTTGATATCGATCCGGCCGCTCTCAAGGAAATCGAGAAGCAGATCATTCCGGTCACCCTGGAAGAAGCTAAGTTCCTCGAGATAAACATCGGCTCCCAGGAAGAGATTCTGATGGAAGCCAACGCGATCATCTACGACCACTATCTCTCGGTCGAAAACCTTCTTCGGGAGAATCGGAGAATGCAGCGCGAAGCTGCCCGGACGCAAATGGAGAAAGCGGCGCTGGACTCGCTCAAGACCGTGACTGCTACCTTCAACCATTACATCAACAACGCTGCTGCCACGATTCTCGGTCGTGCTCAGTTGGTGGAAGTAAAGCTGGAAAACGGTGGAAACGACCCCGACGGCGAGATCGCCCGCGCCATGCAGATTATCGTCCGAAGCGTCGGCACGATTTCGACTGTTATGGAAGAACTAAAGCAGTTGACGCAGTTCAAGACTACCGTCTATCACGATGATACCTATATCATCGATATCGAAAACCGCGTAAAACAGCGCCTCGAGGAGTTGGAAGAGCTGGCTCCCGTGGCCTCCAACCAATAGACTTCAATCTGACAGAGATTAGTTGGCTCGACGCACAAAAATGGTCGAGCCGTTGGCCGTGACGTTGACTTTGCTGGCAGGTGCACCGACTTTCACTTCGCCCCGCTGCATTCCCTTTTCCTCCCATAGGTGTACACCCTGCGCCACCGACACGTCGCACTCGGTCATCGAGAGAAGCATGTGGAAATCGGTGTGCTTGGAGTATGACAGGTCGAGCACTCCGTGCTCAACTGCGATCGAGGAGTATCCTGAGAAAGGTTCGTCAACTCTCAGGGCAACGGTGCCGTGTTCGGCATTTACAACCATCGGTCCAGACAGGGAGCGGCCAACAATATCGGAATGGGCGTTCTCGATCTCCAGAGGGCCGCGAATGTCACTGACCTTGACCATACCGTGTCTGTTGACCAGTTTCACTTCGCCGGTGACCTGTTCCACGACCAGCGGCTGGTAGACATTGGAAACGACCAAATCCCCGGCATGCTCGATAATTTCGACCGCGCCGTTGGAGTTGTCGAGTATGAGGTCGCCCTTAAAGTCGGACACACGAATGGTTCCGTTGTTGCGGATCTCGGCACTACCGGCGCAGGCATCAAGCAGGATTGAGGAGTAGTCGTTCTCGATCTCGATATCGGCGTGACAGTCGATAAAGGTCAGCGGACCGTTGGCGCTCTGCACCTCGAGCTGCCCCCTAACGCCGGTGACCAGGACGGTACCGGATTTGTTGTTCACCTCTACGTCGCCCTTGATATCGTCGACCCTGACCTGCGAGTTTCGCCCGACGAGTCTCAGACCCTGGTCGAAATCGGATACGTCGACCGACCCGAAACTGTTCTTCACGATCAGCGGGTTCCCTCGGGGAGCCTGAACTTCGATTTCTCCCTGAACGATGTGACTATGAGGATCCGAGATTTTCGGCAGCTTGATCTCAACATAAATCGCCTTGTCGCGTGGAAGCATATGCAGGCCGATGGACTGGGCCAACTTTTCGGCTCTCCGCTGGGAAGGAGCATGGATTTGATACTCGCACTGAGCAATGACCTTCTTGCTGTTGGAGCCGATTACGCGCAAGCGACCCGACGGATTGACGATGTAAATCGGCACATCGCTGCTGCTTACTGCCAGGGTGTCGTAGATTTCGCGATAGAACTGGTTTTCGGACACGCGAAGATCGACCAGCGGCTTGATGTCATCCTGACGGGGGAACTCAGGCATCGGTGGGAGTTCGGGGAGTTCCGGGAGTTCTCCCAACTCGGGGAGTGCCGGTGCCTGGGGAATCTCGATTACCATTTCGCTGCTACTATCGGGGAGCACGATCCACACATCGTCCTGTCCTTCAATCGCCCGGACCTTAATTCGGTATTTATCTCCCTTTTCGTTGACGAAGACAATGTATTTCTCAAGATCGGCTCGGGCCTGAGCCTCAGCCACTGAGATAGCCATCTTCGTAAATTTGTCGATCAACCCCATCAAGTCAGTGTCTTCGCTGAGCCGATCCTCGACTTCATCTTTGAGATACTCATAGATAACTTCCAGCTCCTGCTGAAGAGTCTTCGACAACATCCGCGCCTTGGTGTTGGACCTCGTCTGAGGACTCATCTTCTCCATGAGTTTGATTTTGCGACGGGTGTTGCGTATGTATCTCTTCAGTGCGTCCGCCGACTCCTGCAGATGGAAGACCTCGTCGGCGATGCCGTCCCAATCGTCGTCCGACTCCGCCTCTGCCTCGAGCTGGTCAATTTCGCGACGCACCTCGTCGAGTTCCTCTTTGTACTCGGAGAGGTTGTATCGCAGTTCTTCCATTATCTCGGCATTTTCCTCTGCGGCACTCTCGTCTTCGAGTACCGAGTCATCCATGTCCGCGAGTTGGTCTCTGAGACTCTCCAACTCGTCCATAACATGTTCGTAATCCTGATAGGCCGAGGAATCGCTAATCACTCGATAGTAGTCCTCAAGCGCCCTGACATATGCCTTGGCCTGCTTGCTCTCCAGGCGATCGAAGGAGTATCGGAACTCGGTGGTGAGGGCGCGAAGATCGCCCAGGAGTCGCAGATAGTCTTCGGTCAGCAGTTTGGCTTCCAGGCCGAGGGAGTAGACACCGGTGTCTTCTTCGTCATCGAACAAGTGGAATCGCTGGGGTTTCTGGCCGTGCACCGAAGACACCAGAACCAGGCTTATCAAGGCCAGCAGTGCCAACCAGAACAAACGTTCTGTATATCCCGATGTTGCCGAACGAACTTTGGCTCGTGGACGGTCCCCGTCCCAGGGATCTTCCACGTGCGCATGTTCCCTGAATGTCTTGGATCCGTTGATGTAAGCCTTCTTGTTCAAACTGTGTATCCTATCGGCCGGGGTGAATCCGGTCGCCGGTGCTTTTTGATCTGCACTTACTAATACGCATACGACCTTGCATGGTTTCCATACCAAACCATCAATCTAATGCTAAGACCGCCAATATCAACAGTTTTCCGGAGAAACAACCTCCCAATATCGTCCGTATTGATACCAAACAGACTCAATTTGTTGAATGTTCAGCTGCGATCTACCATCTAGAATCAGGCAAACAAACCAAGCCCGGAGAAAACCATGGAAGAAGAGCGCCCCTTGTCAGACGGATACGCGTCTGTTGATCCTTCACCGGTCGCAAACCAGCCGGTCAACGACAATCTACCAAGCCCTACAATACCTTGGGGCTGGTTGAGGGCCCTGATATTCCTTGTCGCCTCGCTAGCCGTAATAATCGGGACCGGCATATTCATCGCCCTTGTAATGGGTCACAACCTGGGCGACAACTCCGCAGGTTCGTTGGAAGACCCCATGACTTTGCTGAGTTACTTCCTTCTGGTTGGCACTATGATGGGACTAATCTGGTTCTTCCGCTACGTAATCGACCGGCGACCACTGGTCTCCCTCGGCTTTTCCCTTCGCGCACCCTTCGGGCGCGACTTGCTCGTTGGCCTGGCCTGGGGAGTCGGTCTTCTGGCCCTCACCTTTGCAATCCTGTATGTCCTCGGAGCGGTGACAGTGGTGGGCACCGATTTCCCGACTCGGACAATTCTGATGGGAATCCCTACGCTGTTTCTCGCAGCCGCCATGGAAGAGATCATGTACCGGGGTTACCTCCAGCACAATCTAATGCAGTCGATGAACAAGTGGCTGGCAATCGGAATCGTAGCCGCACTCTTCTCGCTCATGCACGGCGCCAATCCCAATGTAAGCTGGGCCGGACTGGTCAATATCGTTCTGGCCGGCCTGCTCCTGGGAGTGTACTACATGCACCGCCAGAATCTGTGGTTTCCAATAGGCTTGCATTTCACCTGGAACTACTTTCAGGGACCGGTTTTTGGCTCGCCGGTCAGTGGAATCGAGCTTCACAGCATTCTCAAGCTGGAGTTCCAAGGCAACGAGCTAATTAGTGGGGGCAACTTTGGTTTCGAGGCCTCACTGATTGCATCGTTAGTAATCCTTCTGACGGCCATAGCGCACCACTATATCTACCGTCCCTCCAAGGAGCCTGAGTCTTCCGCCTCATAGCTGTATAGATTCTGCACAGATCGGCCGATAGAATACAAAAGGATTCTTGCGGCCCGGGCCGGGGCTAGTCGCACTTATGCCCCAGTAACCGGCCGCGCAATCGGGGCTGATCGCAGAATGAGTAAGACCAAAGACGTCACCAAAACACAACCGCGACGGCTGGGCTCGGATCAAAACCGGCTGGCGCGATCTCACGACCTGCTCGATGTATTCTCGGCGGAAACAACTTCGGCAACTCACGAGGACAGACAGGTCGGAAGGACTCCCTCGCCGTCCCTCAAGAAGCTGATCCTTAGATCGGGCCCCGAGGACAACGTGACCGTAGGCGTTCGACAACTTCGCAGCTCCTTGACGCTGCATCGAATGATAGAGTCCCCCCGCTCCGACATCTACGATTTCTGCCTCAGGTCGGCGATCGATCTGACCCAGTCAGAACACGGATTCCTGGCTTTCGTAGACCAGGATCACCTGTATATCCCTGCCTGGAGCCGCCCCGGACAATCCGGAAGCACCGTGGGGAATCGTCCGCTTATCTGCCCCATCCACTCGGCCGACTATTGGGCGGCTGGAATCAAGACCGGTCAAACAGTTCGCTTCTCGGATTCGCCCGGACGCGACCCGCTGAAACGGGGATTTCCCGGCGACCCGGGAAACATCAGTACTTGCGTCAGTGTCCCCTTTGTGGTCGGAGACAAGCCGCTGGCCATGATCACCATGGCTAACAAAGAGGGGAGCTATACCTCGGCCGACGTACGCTTCCTGGAACGTTTTCTCACCGATTTGTGGCATGTTATTCAGCGAAGCAAGACGCTTGACGCTATCGACGAAAGCGAAAAGCGGTACCGGCTGCTGGTTGACACTATGAACGAAGGCCTGGTAGTATTGGACGAGAAGTTCAAGGTCCGCTATGCCAACGACGGGTTCTGTAAGATGCTTGACTATCGGCGGGACGATATCGCTTCGCGATCGGTAGCTATGTTTCTTTCCGAGTCGGACCAATCGACGTTTTACGAGAAGATCGCCGAAAGCCGAGAACAGATCCCCCGGTCGTACGAAAGCGATTGGCTTACGCGCGACGGACGTCGTGTGCCGGCAATCGTATCTCCCCGACCGATTTTTGATACCTCGAACAACTTCGTCGGTTCGTTCGCAGTGATAACCGACATCACCGAGCAGAAGGAGAACGCCCGAAAACTGACTCGCATGAACGAAAGCCTGGCTGCCGAGCAGGCCGCCCTGACTCAGAAGAACATCGCCATGCAGGAGATCATGCAGCAGATAGAATCGGAGAAGGACCAGATCCGCGCTCAGGTCCAGGCCAATATCGAACGTATCGTTATGCCGATCATGAGACGGCTGGACGAACATGCCGCACCCGACCTGAACGAATACCTGCGTCTTCTCGAGGATTGCCTCCTGGATGTCGCGGCTCCCTTCATGAACCAGATGGAAAGCCGGTTCTCCTCGCTTTCGCCGCGCGAGTTGGAAATCTGCAACATGATTCGTAACGGCATCTCCAGCAAAGAAATAGCGTCACTGCTAAACACTTCCGTGCACACCGTTCACAATCAACGCAAGCAGATCCGAAGAAAGCTCGGCCTGACCGGGAAAGGCAACAATCTACTGACTTTCCTGCAATCTAACCGATAGTTCTGCTACGCCGAATTAATGGCTATTGGACATAGCCATTCTGTAACTATTCATCCACCATCGATCGATCGACACATCTGTCGATCTCCTTATTAGAACTTGGAAACTACTGGCGGGACAGCTAGAAGAGGTACACTGCAAGACAGAATGCGAGTCTGGTTCGGATTCGAGGGGGCTGTCTTGAAAAAGGGTTCTTTGAGGTAACAATGAAGAAGGTCGATGGAACAGGTCAACGGTGCAGTTTCAGCTCGACAGGGATGCTGACCAAAGCTGTTGCACCAAAAAGGGGGTGCCAAGGACGGGCAACTGCCCGTTGGCCCATCGCCGGATTCAATTGTGCTCAAAATGGGGGCGACGCAACGAATTTCTGCCCAAAGGGGGCTGATCCAGAAGGGGGCTTTTGGGGAAACTCAAAGTTCGTTGAAGACTGACACTGGGACGGGGTCCGATCTCGGGCTCCGTCTCTGTCACGTCGTTTGGCGTCGAACACCCAAGCTTACGAATTGCCTACAAAACGAGGATTGCGGCAGGTCGACAACGCAGCCACAAGTTGACTTCGCCGGGATTTCTCCAGCTACTAATCCTCTTGCTGCACAGCGCGTGGGATCACCCAATCATCCCACGCGCGTCTCTTTTTGCCAACTACTGCTCGGTTACAGGAGCCTTAGCCGGCTGGCGGCTGGAACCACTGAAGAACAGCCGGGCGAGTATCATCTCGGCCGGGCAGAATTTAGTTACCGAAGACTGCAAAAGATTGAGGCCTACGAAGGCGGTCATAAGCAGCCACCAGGGCGAGACAAAATAGTACAGTACCAGCGACAGAAGCACCATGGTGCCGGCTAACATTCGTATTGAGTTCTCCAAAGTCATAATTTATCTCCTTGTAAATCGTGAGGCGGGATTGCCCCCAATCCCGCCTCTGTCGTAAACGCCTCTCAACGGTGCTAAAATCCGTAGGTCATCTTGAGGTATACATTATCGTTCAACTGGAACTGACCAAACTCGGTCGACTCATCTTTGCCGTCAAAGGCATTGCCACCGACTGTTAGAGTAATCTCGTCAGAGTACTTGTAGGCCGCCGATACGCGGGCGTACCAGTCCTCGTCAGTCGGCGAGAAAAACACGAATCCGGACAGGGTCAGGTTCTCATCCATCAAGAGTCTTGTAATGCGACTGGTCACCAGGTGGCGAACCTCATCGCGGATGTACATTCCCGAACCTTCACGCTCGGCCACATACTTGTCGTGATCCATCATGAAGTCGGCCTGCCATTGAAGATTCGCAGTAAGGTTGGTAGCGACCTGTCGTTCAAAACCGAGCATTCCGGTAACGGAGGAGTTCGGCATGAGCGGATTGTCGCCATCGGGATCATCCTGGTTGTCGAACATGCCGCCCTCCAGCCAGAGGATACCGCCGAACAGCGGACCGCGCACCGAGGCGCCGTAAACGGCCAGCTCCGGATAGACCGGCATCGGCATAAACGACTCGCCCATAGGCACCATCACCGCGCCCATCGGGTTCTTGTAGAATCCACGATAGAAGTAGAGGGCCGAGGTGAAGTTGCCCAGGCGGCGCTGGTAGCGAAACGCAAACTCACCGTTCTCAAACTTCGATTCCGGCGTCGGTACATCAAAGAAGTAACCTTCTCCCACAATTCCCTGGCCGTTGAAGTAGCTCAGTTTGCGACCGGTAGGCAAACGGTTGGGTTCGAACCGAGGCGTCCATACGAACGAAAACGATCCCAGCTTGCCGGCATAAAAATCTGTCCTGATCGCCGTCTGCGGAGCTTTCAGATACTGGTCGTCGCGCCCCACGAAAAACGAACGGTAGTCCTTGGCGAAGACATCGTTGATGAAAATCAAATCGCCGGTTCCCCAGGTAAGGATTTGACGGCCGGCTTTAACATCTAAGCTGGAGCCGAGGCGGAACTTCATGAACGCCTCGCGAAGCTCAACTTCCAGGCCGGCGCTATCGGCGGCATCGTAAGTGAAATCAATTCTTCCGAAAAACTCGCCCACGTCTCCGAAGTGCTCAGCACGAAGCTGCATTCTGGTCTCGGAAGCGGTCTGCTCGGTAGCAGTCGGGTTGTTTTGGTCCAGGCGTCCGCCGTAGAGTCCCTGGAGAAAGCCGTCCATGTAGAGTTCGGCTTGTACTGGGGCCACTGCCAGTAGGAGCAGCAGCCCGACGATTGAGAACTTGATCTTGGTCTTCATGATTCTTTCCTCCCTTAGCTATCGCACATACTTCCGCGGCGGGTTCTTCAGATACCGCTCGGTGAATAGATCGGACTTCATACCAACGTTGTATTCGATGTTGGAGAACTCGATGACCGTCTTGCCACCCTTCTTGACGTTCTCCATCGAACGGGAGGTCATAGTCATGATACCGTTCACTTCTTCGATATTCTCGGCTCGGAAAACTCGTTCCAGGTTGCCCTTCTTATTGTAGTAGTTCTCGACCAGCGGAAGATGAGTCTCTTGACAAATGTAGGAGACCTTACGAGCGAATCCGCCGTAAGCCTCGACCGGGACCGATTCGATCACGTAGACGGCCTTGCCATCGATGGTCGAGTCACCAGCCATGGTATGAGTGTCCTCAGACCAATGGCGGCCGGAGACATCTTCGTAGCTGAAGTTGGATCCAACGAAGCTGGAGTTCTTGTCGTCAGCGCTGATCGGCTTGACCAGGTCGACCGAGGGTACATAGATCCAGCGCATGTCGTTACCTTCGGGCGACTTGTGCACCATGAAGGTCAGGCGGGAGACATCCGACGGCTTCTTGAAGTAAGTATAGTACTTCTGGGCGCCGCCCTCTTCCTCGTCGAGGCGGAGCATGATGAACTCCTTGACGCGCTCCTTGCCGCGCTTGGAGACGATCTTCATGCTTACGTCGGCCACTCCGTCATCGCCGGCGTAGTAATAAGCCAGGTGCGACTTTTTCATAATCTCGGCGGCATCTTCGGCAGCCGCATTCATTCCGAACATTCCCAGGCCCGCGAGGACCAAAACCAGTGTGTATGCTACTTTCTTCATTTTCTTGCTCCTTATCTACAATGCTATTTCTCTATTCTAGTTTTCCAACACTTCGCGTTGCGACACGGTCACTTCCGGGTTCGAATCCTTGTCTTTGATCCGAAAGAGCGAACTGTTGAACTTCTTCGACAGCGCCGGCAGTAGCAGCATCGTCACCAGTCCGGAGACGACCATGATGGCCAGGAAGAACGACCCGACAGTGATGTAAGGCACCAACGTGCTGAACATCATCGGGACAAATCCGATGGCAATCACCAGGACATTGCGAGTGATCGCCTGACCGGCTCCTTCGAAGATCTCGTGGAAAGCGACCCCGAAGTCCCGAGTACGCTTGTGTATCGTGCGAATTCTCTGTATGAAATGGATCGCGAAATCGACCGACAGGCCCAGCGTCAGCGATGACAGCACGGCCACCGGCATGTCGTACGGCTTGCCGATGTACCCGATGAAGGCGTAAATCGCCATGATCGTGATAGTCAGCGGCAGCATGGAGATCAATCCCCAGCGGATCGAGCGGAACAGGATGATCATCATGATGAAGACTACGATGTACGAACCCACCAGCGACGAGCGCATACCCGACACCATTTGCTCCTGCCAGGTGATATTGACATAGGGCATTCCCGACCAGTGGATCTCGATTCCTTCCGGAGGAGCGTTGGCAGCGATGTAATCATTAGCGCGCTCGACCACGCGTGAGACAGCTTGGTTGTCACCGGCTTTCAACTGAACCCAAAGATTGGCCTGGTCGTACTCCGGCGTGACAAACTTGAACAGGTCGTCAGGATTGCCTCCCGACATTTCGAACAGGAAGAGCATCTGACCGACTTCGGTCTGAGTCTTCGGCATGAACATCTGTGCCGAATCACCGCCGAACAGTTCGTAACGCACCTTCTTGACGATATCCGGAATACCGGTCACGCCTCCAACGATTTCGTCTTGGCTCAATACCTTCTGAAGGGCCATCATGTAGTTCTGTACTTCCGGATCCTTCATGCGGTCATCATCGTCACCTTCGACTACCAGGTAGTTCATGTAGGTACCGGCGAGGTGCTGGTTCATGGTGACATCGGCGACACGGATCGGGTGCGACTTCTTAAACCAGCGCACCGGATTGTCGTTGACCTCGATCAGAGTCAGCCCGACGCCCGCGATTACGACTACGACAACCGCTCCGACGATGATCCCCAGAGCCCGGCGGCGGCTGAAATCGCGGAAGCCGTGCATGAGGCTATCCAGGAAAGACTTTTCACCGTCAGCCTTGCCGAAGTTAGCCAGAGTCTTTTCGGAGATCAGGACGCCAATAGCGGGGTTGATCATCAGTGAGAGGAACCAGGCCACCAGGATACCGAAGGCCACGAATATTCCGAAGACCTGTACCGGCGGAATCGGCGTAAGGGCCAGCGAGATAAATCCTGCGATGGTGGTCATCGAGGTGAACAACATCGGAAGGAACAGCTCCTTGATCGAATGGCGGATCGTTTCCTTCTTATCGCCCCGCTTCTTATAGTGATCGTGAAACTCTGAAATGATATGGATCGAGTTGAGCACCGCGATCGGTATCAGAAAGATCGGAATCATCGACGACATGATATGAACCGTGTTTCCGGTCAGGATCAGAAGACCCATGGCCCAAATCACGGACATCATCGCGACAATCATCGGCGCCAGGATGATCTTCACTTTGCGGAAGAACATCAGCAACAACAGAAAAATGATCGCCAGGGCAGCCGGCGCTGAATAGGCCATCTGCGAGAACATTTCGGCCCCGAATGAATCTTCAGCCATCGGCAGCCCGGCGATATGATATTCGACGTCGCCACCGTGCCGCTGCGTGATCTCCTTGATCTCGCCGGCGATACGGTACGACATATCCTTGGATTCGATAGGGACAAACAAGGCGACAGCTTTGCCGTCTTCGGAAGCCAGCTTGCCGCGGAGAATCGGATTGTCGTTGATGCGGCCAAGGATGTACTTGGCTTCTTCGACCGTCTCGATCTCCTCGCCCATCAGTGATTCGATTACCAGCGTGCCGCCGGCACCCTGCTTGATATCATCGACCGTCGAGGGGGCCATGATATCCTCGACTATCACGCCTTCCAGCTCCTCAATCTCAGCTGTAATCCTGTAGATTCGATTAAGATTCTCGGGAGTAAAAGCGGAAGTCTCTGAAACGACGCCAACGGCCAGGAAGTCGCTCAGTCCAAAAGTCTCCTTAACCTCGTGCTCGAAAACACGAACGGGCTCATCGGCGGCGAGCATGTTCTCAGGGTCGGTATCGATTTGGATCTTGGGAAATTGGGCGGCGAAGAAAGCCGTAATGACGACTGCAATCCCAATCACCCACCAGGGGTGTTTGATCGCAAATTCGGTTAGTCCTTTCCTCATACTGACACCTCGTAATTTTCTGGATTATTGAACTTTCACCCTTAGATAGTCTGGGGCCGGAAATGATTCACAGAAAGTTAGCGATAACTAACACGTAACGGTAAGTAGTTTCTTGGCAACATATTAACAGTGGACATCAACTACCCACGATCTTCGTTTTCTGCGATTCTCCCGACGTGGAATCGCGGTTCTCGAAAACGGCATCAAAGCTCAACCAGATCACATAACTGCCGATAGTATAACACCATAAGAGGATTGGTGTATATTTGATGTCTATTTCGAGAGGGTTGGGGGGCTTTACCCTGATTGAGGTGATAATGACCATTGTCATTATCAGTCTGGTCGCAGCTGTGGCGCTGCCAAAGTATCAGGATCTCTCTAGCGAGGCCAAGGAGTCGGCAGTCAAGAGTTCGCTCGGCAATCTGCGATCGGCCATCAGCACATATTATGCTAGCACGGCCGCACGAACCGGGGGTACGGCCAGCTGGCCGCAGCTTGTCGATCTCTCTACTCCGGGAATCGTCCTCGAACACGACCTCCCAGAGAACTCTTTCCAGTCACCCGACAAAGCTCCCGACTCGGTTGTCGAAGGATTCATCAAAGGCGAGCCAGTGGGCGATCGCGGCGGCTGGGCCTACAAACCGTCCACGGGCGAAATATGGCCCAACACTTGCTCCTCGACCGGCGGCGGCTGCTCCGGCCCGGTGGCCATCAACGAATGCAAGTGGTAGCTCACCCCTAAAACCCACGATTTGTGAGTCTGTATCACATTAATGAACCTGTGATGGACTTTCTACGTTTATCCTAGTATACACGTAATACAGATCCACAAGGTATACTATACACTCTCATTTGGAGGCTACAAATGTCTGACAACCCGTATCCCCACGGCACTTTTTGCTGGAATGAATGCATGTCCACCGATGTCGAGAAGTCCAAGAAGTTCTACACCGACTTGATCGGCTGGCAGGCCGAGGAACACGACATGGGTGCCGGGCCGTATACTGTCATGAAGTCCGGCGACAAGATGACCAGTGGTATGATGGCTATGCCGCCGGAAGCCAAAGATGTTCCTTCGCATTGGATGGCTTACATCGCTGTTGACAATGTCGATGAGCTGGCCGAAAAAGCCAAAACCCTGGGCGGCAACGTAATTCATGGCCCGATGGATATCCCGACGGTCGGCCGCTTTGTGGTCCTCCAGGATCCGGCCGGTGCCGTGGTTTCTCTCATTACCATGGAGCAGAAGAGCGAATAGCGTCACAGACGCGTACGTGGTTGGCGTACGTCCTCGTGCGCCAACTATGGTAGTGGCAGACCAGGAGGTCCGCCAACCACTATACTCAAAATCGATCTCGCTACTGCCGTCCCACGGCCGCATTCAGCGACTCGAAGTATTCCTTTCTCAAGAACTGATGCATCGTTGCAGTCGGCGAACTGGTGTCCGGCGGCAACAGGAACTCGAACGGCGTCTCGCTGTCGTAGGCGGCAATCGAATGACACATGGTGCAGTCGTGCGAGATCGGAGTCCCATCCTCGGCCAGCATGTTCTCGTTGTGACACCGGAAACAGCCGTCGTGGCCGCGGAAGTCGGGATAGGCTCCCCAGGTCACGTTCATGGAATGATGGACGTTGCGCCGGTAGACGTCCCGAAGAACGTTCACCGCACTGTCCAGCAACTCGGCCTGGCGAACCAGCACCCCAGGGTAGTTCACACGGTAAAACCCGATCAACTGGTTTTCGATTCCCACCATCGCCGCCACACTGTCGGCGTAACTCCCGGTCAAGGCCGTCACCGCTTCCCGCTTGATAAAAGGAATCTCGCCGGGAAGTAATCCCAGAAGAAGGCGCTCATCGACGGCAAGTTTAGGATCCTCGTAGACATGGGTTGCCCGGTTATGGCAATCGACACAATCGACCGAACGTATATCCTCACTGTCACCATGCTCGTGGAACAACCGCTGATTCTCATACCGAATAAAAGAACCATCCGCCTGGCGGGCTTCGACCCAGATCATCTCCTCACGCTTGTCATCCACCGAAGCGTAGCGCACTTCGTTGGCCTCAGCCACGTGCCAATGAATACCGCCGCCGGTGGCTGCCTTGCCGGTATCGACTTTGAGACTGAGCGTAGTGTATGAGGGTGTTGAGACCGAGTCATCGGCATACCGCACATACTGCTCGACTCGCGAACCGTAGAACTTGGTCGGCCAGTGGCACTTCTCGCAGGTCTCGCGAGCCGGACGGAGCTGGTGTACCGGGGTCGGAATCGGTTGCTCGTAGAGGCCGAACGTCACCGACACCATCTGCCACATCCCATTGAGCTTGGAATCGACCAGGGCATCGACACCCTCGCCCACATGGCAATCGACACAGGCCACCCGCGCGTGGGGCGAGTCCTGATAGGTCGCCCATTCGGGGTGCATCACCGAATGGCAGGCAGTCCCGCAGAACTCCGGCTCATCCATGAAGCTCAGCATGCGACTGGAGGCAAGCGAGAGGAAGAAGACATTGGCCAGGGTGAACATCATCACGGTACGCATCACGCGCGAGCCGAGGAAGCTCATCCTGGTGGCCGATTGCTCAAACTGGCGCTCGATCAACTCCCGAGTACTCAGCCCGGTTGTCCGTTTTTGGCGCATCCACGCCCAGAAAATCAGCACCAGGCCGACCACGAAGAGCGCCGGCAAGGCCAGGTAGGAAACCAGTCCGGCATAGGCGTTGGAGCTGATCCCGGTCAACATCGTGAACTCGAAGATCACGAAGCTGACAAAGGCCGAGGTGGTCAGCACCACCCCGGTCTTGCCTAGTCCGTCAACGGAGACGCCGCGGATAAATCCGACGTACCATTTCCACACGGCTATTCTCCAGACTCTTCAAACAGCTTCTGATAGACTTTCTGAATCTCGCCCGAACGAATCTTCTCCTTGAGACCCGCAGTTTCCGAGTTGATCCAGGAATGCATCGGATCCTCGGTCAGGAGTTTGTCGATATACGCGTTGACATCGGGATCGTTGTATTCCCGCGCCTCGGGAATCATCTTGAAATAGAAGTGCTTGGCGACATCGTAAAGACCATGCCACCAGGTATAGTCCGGTCCCATCATGGCGGCGCCGTGACGGGCGCGACGACCCTCGTGGTGCCAGATCTCCCAATAGGTCCATTCGATATCGTTGGAGAAGCTGGCCGGACGTTCCAGCAGGCCCTTCTCGCGGATCATCTTGATTATGTCGGTCGAGGGCTTGGCGAATTTCTCGTTGTAGATCTTCACGACCGCGTCGAACTGGAAGTAATGACCATCGGCAAAAGTCTTACCGTGGCAGGCTTCACAGACGTTGACCATTTGTGCCCGTTTACGCTGCCACTCGTCCTTGTGCTTGGATATCGGCGGACGCAAGGTCCAGGAGATTCTCTCACCTACGTCGTGAGTAATCGACTGGGTCGTGGTGGCCGACATGTGACAGGTGGCGCAAGTCGGCGCGATGTGATAGTCAACACCCACCACCCAGGAGTCGGAGTCAAGATTCATGCGATCGACATTGGTGTAGTAGGTGTTGCCGTGCTTGGACTCTTCGTAGACCTCCTTCTGAGGATGGTCCGGTCCCAGGTGGCACTTGGAGCAAGCTTCCGGCTGGCGAGCCTGTGCCTTAGAGAACTCGTGGCGCGTATGACAGGCATTGCACGAACCGAGCGAACCGTCCGGATTGATACGACCGATACCCGAGTTCGGCCAGCTCTTCTGGGAGAGCATGTTCGGCTGCGATTTGTCTATCTGCACCTTGGCGCCATGGCAGCTTTCGCACCCTGTGATCGCTACCGGTTCACCGGCCGCGACATGAGCCAGATAGGCATCTTTCGACTCGAGAATCTTTCCCGCCTTGGCGTGGTAGGAATGCTCGACTTCCTTCTGCTCCTTCTCGTGACACTTGCCGCAATCCTTGGGCGTCACCAGGGTGGCGATGGTGCCACCATAGTGCTCGAACGCATCGGGATCAATCCGGTCGGCTTCGTGGCAGTCAATACAGGTCACCTTGTGCTGACCGTGACCGCTGTGGAACCACTGCTTGTACAGTCCGGGTGATTTCTCTTTGTGGCAGGTGACACACTTGCCGGCGACTTCGGCCGATGTTTGCGCCATCGCGGTTGTAGCCATGAGAATGGCCGCCACGATCAGCGCCAATTGATACACACGTAGACCGGATCTCATACCTCGCTCCTCCTATCCCCGATTGACTTCCTGTCAGGACACTCGTGGATTCCGCGGTCAACAGGTCGCAACTGTCGGGTTCTCAACGCCTTTTATTGTCTTGCTTGATAATCGTAAGAAGTATACCCGGCGGCCTTGACCTGAGTCAAGGAGTTGTCATGCGAACGTCATGGAAAGTCGATTCGGGGACTGTTACACCTCGCTAGAAACTCAGAATCGTGGAATTCTGAGATCTACGTAGTACACGTGGTGGAGGTGAGCTTGTTGCGCATCGGCGCTGGCATTGTTAGTAGGTTCAGGTCTCTCTGAGATGTGGTTGGCGTACGTCCTCGTGCGCCAATGATAACGGCGGGGGCGTTCCTATTAGGTCGGTGTTCCGGAGTTGGTGAGTGCAAGCGAGCAATCGCAGAAACTCGACAGGGTCTACCTCCAAAGTAAACCCACCCTAAGAAGGGTGGGCCACGCGGACCTATTCTGTCATTCCTGCGGAGGCAGGAACCCAGGCAAGCTGCGTTTTGCTGCCGGTTTCATATCTGCGACCAACTCCCTGGATACGAAGTCTTGTAGGTCGAAACCCCTGACCCGCGATAGCGGGTTCGCGTAGCGAGGTTTCGACATCCGCGGCGGACAAGACAGATAGGCGAGACCGAAGACGGACTCGCCCTACATAGATTCGAATCTACCCTATAAGGTCATTCCAGCGGAGGCTGGAATCCTGGGACGTCTGCCGCCCACAGATATCATCCAATGAATCCAATCCCACCGCAAGCGGTGGGGCACCCGAGCGGGATATTACAGGTCGGTGTTCCGGAGTTGGTGAGCGCAAGCGAGCAAACGTAGAAACCCGACCTAAGGCGCTACCGTGATCTCTCCTCCTCTGAATACAGGGAGGATTTGCTGCAGGCCCGGAGTTGCGAAAGAAACTACGTGGTACACATTGCCGCCGACCGGGACAAAGGCACTGTCAACCGCGATAACCTGGTTTCCGGCCCCGGCACCGAGTGTAACATAGAGACTGCCCAGATGCGACGTGCCGGAAGGTACGCTGTTCGAGGGGGCATGGGCGGCAATGAAATAGACGGTCTTCTCTGCGGCATTGATTGTCGCCTGCTTAAGAAATGCCGTGGCGAAAGTACCGCCCCCATACGAGCCGGAGTCGATAACGAAATCTGATCCGGCCAGTCTGAGCGGTACTTCCACCGAACCAATGGCGACGCTGTTGCGAATCGTGATATCAACCTTGACCTGTTGTCCGGCCTCACCCGACACCGAGCTCACCCACACCGTATCGGGCCGCGGAGGCGGAGATGATCCCATCGGACCATTTTCGTCGTCGTCTTCGCTGCACCCACCAGAAAGAAACAGGGCCAGCAGTAGCAGACTTCCCAGCGATAATGTGAACGGCTTCATGCAGATATCCTCCTCATCTTTTGGCCGATCCGACAACAACAGGAGGCGTCGCTCTGGCAAGAGCAAGCGACCCCAGCAGAAAACCGAAGTCGGCCTGGTATCTGTGATTCAGATCAGAGCTTTAAGATGCTATATCGAGAAAAAACCTATGCCGGCAGTTGTGCGAAGATGCCGAACGGCAAAAGAGTGAAGCTCAGGCGTAATCTGCCTGGCCTGCACGGCACGGATCTGACAATCTTAATAAAGGATAAAAGAATCTTGTTTAGGGGTCAAGTGCGAAGTATGGCGCAGTCGGATTTCTCTGTTGGCTTTCGGCAAACCATCGGAACACCGACCTATAAGATTGTCGAATCGTGGTTGGCATACGTCGTCGTGCGCCAACTCTTTCGTGAGCAGCCCTCTTAGTAGGTCAGGTCGCCCAAGACCTGACATCCGGCGAAAGAGAAACCCACCATAAATGGTGGGCCACCGGGAGAATTGTGGTTGGCGTACGTCCGCGTGGACCAACGGTACCATCTGGTGGCCCGTCCGGTGGCCCGACGCTTGCGTCGGGTTTATTTAGCCCCTCTCAATGTATGCAGCTCTTAGTAGGTCAGGTCTCCCCAAGACCTGACAATCGGCGAAAGAGAAACCCACCATGAATGGTGGGCCACCGGACTGATCCGGTCGCCCGGGGCTTGCCCCGGGGTATTCTTAGCCAACTTGCTGTCTCTGAAGCCTGTAGGGCGGCTCCGTCCTCGGTGCCGCCACTGCTCAATACAAGATGGCGAGACTGAAGACAGTCACACCCTACAAAGGTGACGCCAGTCTCTTGTAGGTCAGTGTTCGGGAGTTTGGGAGCGCGAGCGTGCAAACGTAGAAACCCGACACAGTCTGCTACAAAAGTAAACCCACCCTGGGAAGGGTGGGCCACCGAACGACAATACTCTTACAAGCATCCCAGGGCAAGCCCTGGGGCACCCAATGATTTCCTCCCTCGAGCCTACTCCTTCTTCCCGAACTTCTGCTCCCATCGCGCCTTTAGCAGGTTGTTTAGCTTGGACGTAAGAGCCTCCGGCAGCTCCTCCGGTTTCCCCTCACGACACAACTTCACCGTCTGTTTCATGGTGTCGACCATAATCCGGCAGTTGTCGCACTTCCCGATATGGGCCTCGATTTCGGCGCACAACGATGAGTCAATGGCGCCATCGAGGTAGTCGTTAAGATCACTTATATATTCAGGACAGCCTCTTGTCATACTCCACCTCGAACGATTTGGACAGTCGATCACGGATAGCAAGACGGGCGCGCAAAATCCTCGACTTGGCCGACGCCACACTCTGTTTGGTCAGCTCGGCTACTTCTTTTACCGACATCTCCTGCAAGTAGCGCAGGATAAACGCCTCGCGGTACTTGTCGGGGAGTTCTTCCAGCGCTTCGTCAACCAACCGTCGAATCTCGGCATCTTCCAGAACTTGATGCGGATCCCGCCAGTCAAACATCTGTGCGGTAGTATGATCGTGGCCGCCTTTGTTGGGCAGGTACTCCTCGATCTCCTGCAACTCGGCCCGTTGGCGTTTGCTGAAATGCCGCCGTGACTCGTTAAGCGCGATACTGTACAGCCAGGTCCCGAAAGAGGACTCTCCCCGGAACTGGTCGATCTTGTCGATTGCTTTCAACAGCGTATCCTGCACAATATCCTCGGCGTCTTGTTCGCTTCCGGTCAGTTTCCGCGCCAGGCCATAGATCTTCCCTTTGTGGGCATCGATCAGTTGAGTGAAGGCGCTAAAATCACCCGATTGCGCTTGTCTTACTAAAGCTCTTTCGTCCATTAGATCATTCTACACAAGATATGATTCACTGCCTAAGCACTTTCGTTCGATTCCAACTCTAGATAATGGACCAGACAGTCCTATTCAACAAGAATCAATCGCCCCGAAGTTATTGGCGCCGAACGACCTTTTAGTTTCAACTCCAGGTTTTCGCCGACTGATTCGACCACTCCCGAGGCGACAAAATCATCACCCGAATAGACACTATCCGATCTGATTTCAACTTCCCGCCCAATCAACACCGACCGCTCCCGATACTTGTCGATCAACGCCCGACTGTTACCTTCGGTCATCAGGGAGTAGTTCTTGTACAGACAGGAAATAAGGCTGAGGAAGACGCTCGAAAGTTCCAGCGAGCTCTCCGGCACATGCTCACACATGGCCGTGGTCTTCGGGACAAACGAAGTCGCCTCTACTACCGGCGGAGTATTGACATTCAGGCCGATACCCAAGATCGCCCCCGACACGGAGTTGCCCTCGGTCGTGGTATGAGCCAAGACGCCGCATACTTTGGCGCCGTCGATCAGGATATCGTTGACCCACTTGATTCCGGCTTTGTCTCGAAGCGAATCGAAGGAGTCGATCGCCTCCACTACCGAGACTGCCGCCAGCGACATAAACGCCGCCACGAAGTTGTCGATCGGTCGGTTGGGCGCCAGATAGACAGCCAAATAGATGTTCCCCGCTGGCGCCGCCCAGGCCCGGTTGCGGAAACCATGGAAGCCGCTTCCTTCGGCGGCCAGACAAAGGGTTCGGTCGGGCAGTCGACAGTCTGATCGAGAGAGGTCGATCAGCATGTCATATTGCGAACTCATCGCCCGCCGCGTCAGAAAGAGATTGGACCATTGATCGTTGGGGACGTGACAGGAGAGAGCCATACGAGGACCGTACAGTTCGTGCATGAGAGGGCCCAAACAAGGATCGTTCCATTCCGGTCCGGTGCTGTCCCAGCCTGCCGCCCCGGTGGCGATTTCCTGCGCAAATTCGGTGTCGTCGGTGAAGATTATCAATCCCATTCCTCTGAAAAGGTTACAGATTCAAACTATGAGCTTGGTCGGTCCGAGGCAAGTCGCGATTTGCTCAATCGACTTGACACCGCTGTTCAAGAATCTCAAATTGCAGGTATGGATCAGGACGAACGGGAACGAATCAGACTGTACCTCCAGAAGCTGTTCGGAAAGCCGGTTTCGAGCAAGCGAGTTGCCTCGATTTCGGCCAACCCTCCTTACCACGGCGTGCCGACGCTGCATATATCCGAAGGTGTCTATTGTGCGGACATGGAACCGGGTCAGCCCTCGCTTCCGATCCTGGCGATTTTCGAATCTGTATCGTATCTCGTCGTATCCCCGGGTCGAGGCGATGGCCAGGGGATGCCGTTCATCTTCCCGAAGACAACGATCACGCACGTTAAGTACGCTGAGTAATCGAACTCCCCTCTAGATCGTGATTACGGCGGCGCCGTCGAAGCGTCCATGGCGGAGATCCTCGAGCGCCTGGTTGGCCTGTTCGAGGGAATAGACATGGACCTGAGTTCTTACCGGCACTTTCGGAGCTAATGCTAGAAACTCCTCGCCGTCGCGACGGGTCAGGTTGGCCACCGATCTAACAGTTCGCTCTCCCCACAGCAACGAATAGGGAAACGACGGAATTTCGCTCATGTGGATACCGGCACAGACGACCACCCCCCCTTTCCGTACAGCCTTGAGTGCCTGGGGGACCAGTCCGCCGGCGGGCGCGAATATAATCGCCGCGTCGAGCGGATCGGGAGGCGTCTGATCGGAATAGCCGGTCCATTTGGCTTCAAGCTCCTCGGCAAATCGTCGAGAGGAGTCATCGCTGGTACGAACGAAAGCATAGACTTCTCTTCCCTGCCAGACACACACCTGACAGAGAATGTGCGCAGCCGAGCCAAACCCGTAGAACCCGATCCGATTGCCCTCTCCGGCCATTCGCAAAGCGCGATAGCCGATAAGCCCGGCACACAGCAGCGGGGCGGCTTGCACATCGGGATAATCTTCCGGCAGAGGAAAGCAGAAACGCGCATCGGCCAGGCAGTATTCCGCGAAGCCGCCATCACGTTGATATCCGGTATAGACCGACCGATCGCAGAGATTCTCGGTTTCACTCAGACAGAACTCGCACTCACCGCAACTTCCGCCCAGCCAGGGGACGCCAACTCGATCACCTTGCTTGAGTCGCTCGACCCCGCTCCCAACCTCGTCGACCACCCCTACGACCTGGTGTCCCGGTATTAGCGGCAGTTTCGGTTCGGTGAGCTCTCCGTCGACGACATGAAGGTCCGTGCGACATACGCCGCAAGCCGACACTTTGATCCTGACCTCACCGTCGCCCGGCTCCGGCCGATCAATCTGGGCCAGTCGGAGGTCCGTCCTGGTTTTTTCAAGCACCATCGCCAGCATACTCTAGACTCCCGTTCACAGCAATCTAGCTGCTCGGTGCCGAGAGGCAAACAAATAACCGGCGGCTCGCACGGTCGGCAAGGATCGGCAATCGACTGAAATGTGGTGAGGTTGATCGGCTCCCGGAAAGTACTACTTGGTATGAAGGACCAGGGGGCGGGGGGATTTCTCGCTGCGGGCAGTTTCTACGGCGCGACTGACCGCCTCGGGAAGAGCGTGACCGAGCAGGGAGTCTTTCGGGACATAGTCGTTCACACCTCGACGGAATGCCTGGGCCGCAAGCCGGTCGTCGCCTTGAGAGGTTATCAGCACCACGGCACACTCCGGCGGTACCCAATCGACCAAGTCGAGCCCGCTGCCATCGGGCAGATAGTGATCGACGATAATCACATCGAAATGCTGGGTGGTGATGTGCATGAAGGCTTTGTTCAATGAGGGCGCCACCTGAATAACGCAGTCGAGCTCTTTGTCGAGCGAGGCTTTGGCCAGGGTAGCGTGATCCGGGTTGTCCTCAACCAGAAGTACCGAGTAGGGAATGGTTTTCTCCACGCTCCGTAGTCTGCTCTCAGAGTCTCCGAAATTAGTATCTGTCATGTCAGCCCCTTTTTGCCGCGCACAATCCTGGTCAGCCGTGAACCACCTTGTCGCATCTGGGCACTTCGGACGTGACCGACCAGTAGGAGTTAAGCTCGGCAAGCTTCATTACAAACTCATTGAACTCGGAAGGTTTGACGATATAGCTGGCGGCGCCCAGCCTATAGGCACGACGAATGGCTGCATCGTCTTCGGTCGCTGCCAGCACCACCACCGGAATGCCGGCGGTCTGGTCTCCGGCCTTTAGCCGGCGTAGGAACTCATTTCCGCTCATCCCCCCGAGTGACATATCAAGAAGAATCAGATCCGGCCAGAGTCGGTCGTTGGACTTCTTCGACCAATCGTAGCCCTCCAGATACTTGAGTCCGGACTCGGCGTTTTCGAATCGAATGATCCGGTGAGACCGGGAACACTCGGCGGCAGCCGCGGACACCAGTTCGGCGTGATCATCATCGTCTTCGATGTGAACGATTATGAGTTGCTTTCCATTCATAATAGGTCCTTTCGAATCCCTATTGTATTCATCGGTCATTTTACCACTATCTTTCCTCTTTGAGAGCCAGTGGATAGACCGGAAAGGGCCTCACGTAACTGAGCCACAGCTATTTACGCGGATTGAATGAGGCTGCGGCCGCAGCCTCAGATAGTCTTAAATTTGAGCAGTTACTCGGTTTCGTCCTCTGTCTCGACCGGCCTTAGGAACCTCACCAGGGCTCCCCATCGCTTGTCGACGTTGAACCCGCGCTTGGAGTAGAAACGACGCAGGAAGAAATGTGTCTTCACAACACGGTGTCCGGCATTGGCCATTCGTGTACAGAAGTCCTCAACCAGGGCCGACCCGATCCCCCGACCCATCACGATAGGTGCGATCACGCTTCCGTCCAGATGGACGATACCACTGCCCTCGTCGCGATAGCAGAGGCCTCCGACCAGTTGCTCCTGGGCATCGACGACCACCAGGAAACTGTCGCGTTCGGTGACGGTCTTGGGATAGCCTTCCTTGAAGAACAGCCGATAGAGTTGGCCAATCTCGGTCGGTTCGATCGGCTCCCGGAAAACGTAGTTCTCACCCAGCCGGTCATTGAACGTGGTCCTGAGGATGACGTGTTTCTGTGAACTCTCGCCAACCGTAAGAAAGTCCATCCGACCCGGCTGCTTGGCCTTGGGGAATACCAGCCGACTAAAAACCAGGCGATCGAAACTGTCATCGATGGTCGACTGCAGTTCCGAAAGCTCGATAGATTGAATGGCTTTGGCATCGGGAGTCTTATGTAACTTGGCGATAAGCTTTTCGAATGCGGCAAAGGTTGCTTCGGAGGCATCGGCGAAGTAGGTATGGCGATACATCCAGTAGCGGGCGACCTCCGGCAAACGGTCCAGGCGATACAGTCGCGCCAGTTCCAGTACGATTTGCTCCCGCGCCTCGCAGGTAGCCTGAGGATTTATTCGCGACCACTCCCGATAACGGTCGATTGCATTCCGCAACGGTTGGGGCACCTGGAAACTCACCGCGAGATTCTTCAAGTAGGATTCGAGTGAAGCGAGAAACTCATCGTGCATGCTGGCCAGAGGAGTTTCCTCAAGATCCGACTTGAGCTTTTGCATGAACTCGCGTCCTTCATCCGGACCCAGCGCCTCCAGACAGGCATCGAATATCCAGGCCGGATCGATCAGGTTGCGACTCCAGGAGTAGTGAGCGTGAGTCTTCTGATAGAAATTGCGCAACATCGGTTGCACCAGAGAGAGCGTATTCTCGTACCAGGCCCATCCGGTCAGTGACTGGATTGTGGCGCTCTCGCGGAAATCCTGCTCGGGCACGACAACATTTTCGGGAATCACCGACCCGGGAACGATCCGCTTGCCGCTGATCAGCCATCCCTTGAAAAACGCGCCCAACGCCTGGACAAACAACCGGCGCCACAGGTTCTTCTCCGGAACCGGACCACGAGCCGAACGAAGACTTGAGTACTCGCGGACTTTCTCCCAGACGTCAAGTTCTCCCAGGTAGGCCAGCGATCGCGCACCCAGTTCGAGGCGGCAACATCCCAGCCGCGGTAGCACCCGGGCCCCGTAGGGGTAGCTTGAAATCGTCATGAGCCAGTAGATTGTCTCCAGTACCCGCTGGTCCTTGATGTCCTCGTTGATGATCAGTTGCAGATCGAAATGTTTACCCGAAGATGTATTGATGCTGACGCGATAGCGTAGATAGCGCCGGCGGGATATTATTCGCGACACCCAGATGCCATCGGTGGGGACATCGGCCAGACTCAGTTCTTCGTCGAATGCCAGTAGCACCGACTCCTCCAGGAATCCGGTACCTATGAGTACCCGGCGAACGATGAATCTCTCGGCGGCGGTTAGTTCGTCTCCAAACTCCAATCGTTCGTTCCAGTCTTCCTCAGAAAACTCCGGCATTTGGTCGATCAGCAATCGCTCGTAGGCAGCCGACAGGTCGTTGAAGCAACCCTCGGCGAATTCCACCAGTTCGGGATCCGTCCGGTGGAGAATCCAGCCGGCCAGCTCCGAGCGAACGGCATTGTAATACTCAGGATGCAACTGCGCAAAGTCGGTCAGAAGCTTGAGCATATTCTTGAACTGCATGCGCATGACATCCGAGACCGGCCATTCCAGTTTGGTACGATAGGTATAAAGGCGCTGGCGCAGCTCTTGTAGTCGTCGACTTCGCAGATTGGAGGACGCCAGCTCGCGAATGGACTCCTCGTCCAGGAAAGCCTTTCCCGACTGCACAAAAGCCGGAAGGACTCGGGAATAGTCGGGCGAAGGTTCGTCCAGAAGCAAGGTTCGATAGGCAGCCGAACGGACTTTGAACTCGGGGTGCCAGGCCAGAGCCTGGAGACGACGCCGAATCATGCGAGCCATTCGCTCGTCGGTATCGGTCAGTTCCTGAGCCAGGCTCTTGACCGCCCGAAGCGATTGCTCGGTGTCATCGAAAAGGGCCGTTATCACCATCCGGTTCACGACGCTGAACTCGGGATCACGCACGGCGTGCCCGTTGGTCTTTGGCAGCCGCTCAAGCACCTGGTCCTCGGATCGCTCGGGAAGCCTCACATCCGACGAGAACGGCCGTAGAGGTACATCCCAGCCTTCCTTGCACGGGGCAAACTCCATAAGCGAAGGATTGCCCGACCAGAGCATCGGCTGCCGTGCAAGCAGACCAAGGTCGATCACATCACCTTCCAGTTGATAGAGAAGATCGCCTACGAGGACCTGATCCTCGTCAAACCTACGCAGAGGCAGGACCAGCTTTCGGCTTTGATTTTCCAGACCCTCGGTCTGTACCAGAATGTCATCTTCCAGAGTGCTGATGTCTCGGAAGAACCAGCGAGGGATCTTGACCGTCAGACCGTTGGCTTGCAGCTCGACAGTCTTGCTCTGGTACAACTCCTCGATCGATTCCTTGAAGTTGGCTTCGATGTTCTTGCGACGGTAGGACCCTTTGGGCGTGAGTTCTTCCTTTTCGGCGGTGAAATCGCGTTCCAGAAGAGCGAAGTTGACCGCCCGTTCGAACGGCGCCAGGTCCTGATTGGCGGTGGTCACGATCTGATGGAAATACTCTCTTAGGCTGTCTCCATCGCCCAGTCCCTGGACAACCGGATCGTCGTGATCCGGCACGATGAGCAGCACGTTGTACGAACGCGCGTCGCCCACCAGGAAAGAGCGTTTCACGCCCGGCACGTTTTCCAGCTTCTTCTCGCATCTTCGCGGCGCAATCGTCTGTCCACGGCTGTTCTTGTATATGTCCTTGATGCGATCGACAATCTCGTAGTGGCCTTTGTCCAGGACTCTGAAGAGATCGCCGGTGGGAAGCCAGTACTCATCCTCGTCAGCGGGAAAGGCCGGGATGTTGGCGCCGAGAGGGATGTCGTCAAGGTAACGGGCAATGTAGTGCCCGGCAATCTGTAGCTCGCCTTGCTCCGACAGCCTCGCTTTGACACCGGGAAGCGGTATGCCAATCGAGTTGTCGACATGCTCGCCGGGGGGAGTCATGGTGATCCCGCCGGTGGCTTCGGTCATGCCGAACCCGCTACACAGATTGACGCCATGATGGTTGAAGAAACGAAAGATCGAAGGGGCCAGGTAGCCGGCCGCCGACAGTCCCCAGTGCATTCGGGCGCCCACCACCGACCGAAACAGCTCGGCCTTTTTTTCCGGCGAACCGGTATCCGCCATCAGTTTCTGACAGCGTTCATGTATCTGCACCCAGCGAATCGGAACCGAAATCAATCCGGTGGGATTAACCTGACTCAACAGCGTCAGCAGGGTTTCGGCCGAAGGATTCCCCGGGAAGACATAGGTACCGCTCCAGTATACCGTCCCGAGCATTTCGAAATAGCGACCGAACGTATGAAACAGCGGCAGGTAACACAACAGGACTTCATCGTCGCCAACCATCGGCAGAGCTGCCGAACGAGCGAATCGCTTGGACACCAGATTAAACAGAGAGAACACGACGCCCTTGGGGCGACCGGTGCTACCCGAAGTGAACATCACAGTGGCAACTTCCTCCAGCGGACGCCGTGGCCGCGAGGCCAGCAACTCTTCGGACTGTGCCTTGGACATAGAGATGCAACTCTTGGGGAGACTCCTGATCTCCTTGCTGGCGGAGCTTCCGCCGAGGGAGAAGATCTCGAACTCCTTCTTGGTCTTGGATCGTATCTTCCGAAGCATCTGAAGGCGGGCTTCGGTATCGCTTACGACTATGTTGATGTCGAGCAGATCGAACAGCCAGACCAGGGTGTCGGCATCGAAGTGAACATTGACCGGCGTATTGAGAATATCGTAGAACAGGCAGGCCAGATCGGTGCAGGCCCCTTCTACCGAATTCTCGGCCAGGATCGCAACCTTCGGTTCAGGTGTACAGCTGTAGAATACTGCTGCCATGGCCCGGACTCGGTCGGCAATCTGAGCATAGCTCCAAAAAGCCGGCGTTTGTGACGTCATGTCCTGAAAGAGCGTTCGGCGAGGGTGCTTCTCGACCCGGTGCTCGAACATCGACAGGAGAGTGTAGTTCGAGGCAAGCACGCCGGCACATGCTGCTTCCGACCAGGCGTACCGCTTCTCGCGACTGGAGAGACGGCGGACAAAATCTGTATGTCCCGTTAGGTTAAGAAACCGATGCCATAGTTCTGCATCAAGCGAATCGGCTTCACCGTTGCTGATAATCTCCTCGGCGCACGAGGAAATATCGTCGGCCAGATCGGAGCGCCAGCTCTCGGCCGTTCCTGATTCCCATTCTGAGAGTAGTGATTGTAGCTGTTCTGTCATGCCCTGTTCCGCGTAAAGCTTAGCTGTTGACTAACATTATAGCGTCAGCCGAGACTACGCACAACACAAACAATAATCAAGAAAAACGGGACAAAGAATGGTCTTGAGTCAATGCGGACTAGAAGGTTTGCAGATAGGATGTCAGGTTGGATTTCTTGCCACTTATTCCCAGTTTGCGACGAATCCGACGGCGCTGGTCATGGACCGTGAAGACGGAAATGCCCAGGGCTTCGGCGACGTCCTTACTTGACGCGCCATTGCGAATCATATTGCAGATGCGAATCTCCTGAGGAGAGAGCATGGCATAAGTGGACTGAAGTCGGTTCGTGAACGGATCGGTGATCTTCCGAAGCTGTCGTTCCAGTTCTTCGATCGTGAACCGCTCGTTCTCCGGCGTTCTCATCATCAACGTCCGAAGCATCGGCGTGATGACGGCATCCAGATTGTTCTGGATCTGGGCCGAGATCCGTTGGTCCGCTGAGGCCTTAGAATCGGGTGAACTTGCCTCTTCGGCACCCCGACGCATGGTCAACGACCAGGAGTGAGCATCCGGACGCGGCAGCTGCACCGCGATACAGGCCACACGCTGCCCCTCGAAACGGATCATCGAAATCTCCGCCTCAACTTTGGCTTTGAGATTTCCGAAAGAGGACAGACTCTGAGTAATCCTTTGTGAATCCGAGGTCCGCAACCGCGACCACAGGGCGGGCCAGGTTTCGGGATCGAACTCGGGACTCACCTCGAACACCTCGGTGATCGGATGGTTTGGCGCATGAATCATGAGGCAGGGCTCGGCGGTACGGGTGCGATACAGAATGGCACCGTCGGAGGAGACCCAGAACGCGGCCAGGTAACTTGTCTCCAAAGTCTTGCCGGTCATTTCCAGGAGAGACTCCTGTTGGCGACTCTTCTGCTGCTCGTCTCGCAGTGCGCCTCGCAAAGACTTAAGACTGTTCTCCAGTTCGGAAAGACGTGGTCCGGCACAGCTGTTCGAAGGCTCCGGCGGACAGGTTGCCAACCTTACCGTCTTTTGAGCGCGCCACTCCCGCAAGGCCTTTTCAACTATTCGCGGGAGGCTGGCCATGGTACTGACGGATTTGACGATGTAGTTCATGGCGCCAAGCTTGATAGCTTTCACGGCGATCTGCTCATCGCCCTGGCTCGACATGACCACGATCGGCACACGATGCTGGGTGCCGGTTTCCGCCATAAGTTCGGTAGCCTGACCATCGGGGAGCACCAAGTCACAGATTATCATTTCGGGAGAGAACTCCTCGATTGCCTGTAGAGCCTGCGAGAGAGTTTCAACGGTCCTGAGATCAAATCGGTCGGGCTGTACGGAGAACGATTCCTGGATCAACTCGGCGTGCGACTCCTCGTCTTCGACCAGCAAGACCCGGGTACCCGTAGGTTTGTCCGGTTCCGGTTCGACTTCAACGAGATTCTTACGGCGTTCGCTTTCGCCGCTGGCCGGGTTGAATTTGAATCTACTGCTGTGATCATCCATGCGATTGATCTCGCCTCATTGATTATTGGCCCACATTCATATATCGGCCATACAGTTAAGAAACTGTACCTCTTGAGAGACTTTTTGCGAGAGACGAGACTAAGATGGATCGATGAATCTATGGGGAGATCAGACCAACTGCCGAAGCCGAGCGTCCATCTCCTTGGCACGATGCGTCCAGAAGAAGGCCGATGCGCGGCTGCGAAGAATACCCGTTCGTTCGGAATCCTGCCAGGGAGGTGGAGACTGCGAAGAAAGATCGAAGATGCGTGCGGCCAGCGCTTCCGGTGTGCCCTCGTAGAGGACCTCCTGTGGCCCTTCGGGAAGTAGCCTTGCGGCGATTTCCGGATAGGCAAGCCGATTGGGAAGGACCGGATAGCATCCGGCGGCAATCGCCTCGACAACGGCAATGCCGAAGAACTCGTGGGCAGCAGTCGAGACTACAAGGTCACACGCTGCGAGAAGGTGCAGGTATGCCTCGCGAGACTCAACAAAGCCCCATTGATCGATTCGATCGGCGAACTCGGTTCGGGCTCTCTCAAAGATTTCGGGTTGGTTCTCGAAAGTCTGCCCCACCACGTTCAAGCGGAAATCGAGATTGCCTTGCGCCAGCAGCCGCATACCCTCGAAGAGCAGTCCAGGAGCCTTGTCATGCTCCCAGCGCGCCGCCCAAAGGATTTTAACCGGGCCGGACGTGCTCTCGTCCGAAGCCGCGGGTTCATCCACTCCCGGGTACTCCACTCGAGAGCAGTCGGCAATACGCTCCGGGGCGTGACGTAGTTGCCGATCGGGCATCCTTTGCAGGAACTCGCCTACGGCCGCGATAAAGACATCACGATGGTAGCCAGAATTGAACCAAATCTCATCCGCCGCCAGGCAGCTGACGATATTGGTGAAGGCGAAATGGTAATCCCGCTCGGTAGCTGTTGGATCGGGATAGGTAAGCTGATTCTCGTGCATGTATAGAACCACCGGGAGGTCTATCAGTGAGGGACTGAGCAGACCCCGCAGTTCGGCCAGGTTGATCATGTCGGTGCAGAAGATTAGGTCGAACGATTCGTCCAGCTGATTGATCTCCTCGGCGAAACTGGCTGCCGAGTGGCGCATGCGCCATTTCCACTTGGTCGCGGGATAGCTCAGCAACTTGAACTGGTGTTCGGAGTTGGCCATCCAACCGTCTATGAAGGCTTTGTGACTCCCCCCGTAAAAGGACTCAAGAGCTAGAATTCTCATCCCGGTACGACGCCTTTGACGGCATAGAACAGCGACGGTGCACACCAAAAGACCTCGTCGTTCTCCAACTGCCGCTTCCAGATCAGCCGACGTTGCTCTACGATACCAACATAAGCGTCCCACTCGACCGGGTCTCCCCCGCCGGCGAGGAACTCCTCGCGCTCGTCGGCCATCTCCTCGTTGTGATGCTCGTCGCCCATGTGAGCCTTCATCATCTTGAGACGGTGCTGCTGCTCCTCGGTCTCGTAGGGAGGCTGTATCATGAAGACACGGTCGATGTTCCGAATGCCGATATCGGTGAGCCCCAGCTGACTCATCAGGTGGGGCAGCTTGGACCCGATTTGATTGTCGCCGCGGCCCAGTTCCTTTCTACCCAGATGAGTCTGGAAACAAACCTTCTGCACCAACAGCTTTTGCGCCAGGTTGAGTTCCGGTCCGGATGAGTATCCCTGGACCAAGGTCGCCGACAGATTGTCGGGCTCGAAACAGATAACCATGCCGCCCGGCTTGGTGATGCGAATCATCTCAGCCAAGCATTCGACCGATCGCTCCAGATGCATCAGAACCGTCTGGCAGACGGCCCGGTCGACGGTGTGGTCTTCCAGGGGCAGATCATAGGCATCGCCGTTGAGAATCTGCCAATCGCCACCCTTGGCCCAGTCCTCGGCCGCGACAGTCGCCTTCTCGAGCAGCTCCCGATTGCGATCGATCCCGATATATCGTCCGCCCTCTCCAAAGTACTTCCAATAAGTGTAGCCGACATATCCCAAACCGCAGCCGATATCGGCTACTGCCATACCGGGAGTGAGTTCAAACCACGCCGCCAGCTTGTCGACAGTGTCCGGCGGCCACATGAACTTTCGCTGATCGACCAGAGCCTTCTTGTAGCGCTCCTGCGACCATTTGTCTTTGGACTTGGATTCGTCGGCCACATCTCCCCCTTAGTTCAGCTATGCTTTGACCAGGCGGCGATAACGCAGACGGCGATTCTCAAACAGACTGTCGCCTTTCTCCTTCAATCGCCATTGCTCGTACTCGTTGTAGTTCCCCTCGAACCAGCGCACCTTTCCTTCACCCTCGAACACCAGAAGATGGGTGCAAATCCGATCGAGGAAGAACCGATCGTGCGAAACCACCAGCACACAACCGCTGAAATCCATGATCGCTTCCTCGAGCATGCGCAGGGTGTTGACATCGAGATCGTTGGTCGGCTCATCGAGAAGCAGCACATTGCCACCCAGTCGCAACGTCTTGGCCAGATTGCAGCGATTGCGCTCGCCGCCGGAGAAGTCCTTGGCTTTCTTCTGCTGATCCGATCCGCGGAATCCAAAACGCGCCAGATACTGGCGTACCGGCATCCGCCGGTCACCCAGGGTGATTTCTTCTGACCCGCCGCCGATCTCTTCGATCAGCGTCTGCTCTCCCTCGAGCGAACTGCGCTCCTGATCGACATAGGCCAGCTCCACCGTGCTGCCCAATTCGCAGGAGCCGCCCAGAGGCTTCTCCTCCCCGACAATCATGCGCAGGAGAGTCGTCTTGCCGGTACCGTTGGGACCTACCAGGCCGACTACAGCCGACCGCGGTACATTGAAAGTGACCTCTTCGAACAGCGATCGGTCATCGTAGCGCATGGCGACATCGCCAAACTCGATCACCTTGTCGCCGAGAGCCGGTCCGGGGGCAATCGAGATAACCGAATCGTCTCCCCTGTCGGCGGCATTCTCACGCGCGACCAGTTGCTCATACTGCTGGATTCTGGCTCTGGCCATGTTGTGGCGATCCTTGTTGCTCATGCGAATCCAGTCCAGTTCCCGCTTGAGGAACTTCGATTTCTGCGAACCGGACTTCTGCTGATGGGCCAGTTTCTCCAGCTTCTGCTCCAGCCAACTGCTGTAGTTGCCTTCCCACGGTACGCCGTGACCGTTTTCCAGCTCTAGAATCCATTTGGTGATATTGTCCAGGAAATAGCGATCGTGCGTTACGATAATGACCGTACCGGGGTAATCCTTGAGCTGCTCCTCCAGCCAGGTGACCGTCTCGGCGTCGAGATGGTTGGTCGGCTCGTCGAGAAGGAGCAAGTCCGGCTTCTCCAGGAGGGCTTTGCAAAGAGCCACGCGGCGGCGCTCACCACCAGACAAGGTCCCGACAGTTCGGTCATCTTCGGGAAGACAAAGGGCGTCGGAAGCCCGCTTGATCGCCTGATCGAGATTCCAGGCATCGGCCGTATCGAGTTTGTCCTGAAGTTCCCCCATGCGATCCATGGCCTTCTGCATCTCGTCGTCGTCCATCGGCTCGGCCATCTTCTCGGCCAGGCCGTTGTACTCGTCGAGCATCTCACTCAATTCCCCAAAAGCCAGGCGAATGGTATCGTAGACCGTCAGAGAATCGTCCAGCTGCGGCTCCTGCTCGACAATGCCGGCCTTGTAGCCGGGCGTGATAAATGCATCGCCGACGAAATCCTGGTCGAGCCCGGCCATGATCTTGAGGACCGTCGATTTGCCCGAACCATTTTCGCCGACAATCCCGATCTTGGCGCCGGGATAGAAGCAGAGGTTGATATCGCGAAGTACCTGCTTGTGGCCGTAGGACTTGTTCAGACGAAGCATCGTGAAGATATACTTATCCGCCATG
>Ga0180436_10000419_pt1 | contig 44102 bp, 49 predicted proteins | sample SS_ome_2_FD_132434 | JGI IMG/M metagenome (GOLD analysis project Ga0180436, IMG submission 132434) | Hypersaline lake sediment archaeal communities from the Salton Sea, California, USA - SS_3_S_2 metaG | ecosystem: Environmental > Aquatic > Non-marine Saline and Alkaline > Hypersaline >...
CACCCCAAATGCATCCGTTCCTTTTTTGTTTACTCTAACCATTACGATATTCGTTTGAACTTTGTCAAGATCTATTTCGAACCCATCGATATCAGCAAGCCCTTCCGCAAGCTTTCTCGCGTTCGAGTGATCTTCCTCAAGCCTGTCGGTCATCTCAGTGATAGCGATAATGCCTGCTGCTGCCAGTATGCCCGCTTGGCGCATACCGCCTCCGAGCATCTTCCTATTGTGTCTGGCCTTTTTTACAAACTCCTTTTTTCCTGCAATCATCGATCCGACCGGTGCCGCAAGTCCTTTCGCAAGGCAGAGCATCACACTATCCGCATCCTCGGCCAGTTTCTTTATATCAGTTTTTAAATATGTTGCTGCATTAAAAAGTCTCGCTCCATCCAAATGGATCGGCAAGTCGTATTTATCGGCAACTTTTCTTACCTTTTTCATGTGACCGGTATCGGCAACAATTCCTCCGGCAACATTGTGTGTGTTTTCCATACAGACAAGTCCGGTACCGCCGTTATGGATGTTGAATCCTTTGATCACCTTTTCCTCTATCTCATTCGCATCAAATATACCCATTGTGTCGTCAACAATCTTTACACCGAGCCCGCACAGCCTCGCATAACCTGACACTTCAAACAAGTGGATATGCGCTTGTCTTCCAAGTATAATCTCCTGCCCCGGCGAAGTATGTGTCATCAGTGAAATCAGATTACCCATTGTTCCAGAAGGTACAAACATAGCGTCTTCCTTCCCGAGTATATCAGCGGTTATTTCTTCAAGCCTGTTTACTGTGACATCATCACCATAAACATCGTCTCCCACTTCCGCAATACTCATGGCTTTTCGCATCGCATCTGTAGGCTTTGTAACAGTATCACTCCTCAAGTCTACCATCAGTTTTCCTCCGAATCAAAAATATCAATGGTAATACATTATCGCTTTATACGCTTAAAGTCAAACGATATCGTCAAAATTTCTCACCCTTTAAAACATCATATACTATAAAGCATAGAACTCATATGCATCTATCTAGAAAGCATCCAACACCGCCAGGGAGAACCAAGAGTAAAGATGACATCATAAATATTTTCGCAAATTTAACTGAATATCAATAGAGTATTAATCGGATTAGTAGTATAATAATCCCGCAACAAATTGTAACAAAAATATGATTGGAGTAATTGTAATGGCTTATAGTGAAGAAAAAACCGTCAGTGCATATATAGAAAGCTTACCTGAGGAGCGAAGAAATGTTATTAAGATTGTTCGCAAGCTTATCTTAGAAAACCTGCCCGAAGGCATTGTCGAGGCGATGAACTGGGGCATGATATGTTATGAAGTCCCTCTCGAAACATATCCTAATACATATAACAAAAAACCATTGATGTATGCTGCTCTGGCGGCCCAGAAAAACCATTATGCAATATACTTAACCGGAGCATATATGGATGAGGAGAAAATGAAAGCGGTTATAGCCGGTTTTAATGAAATGAGAATAAAGCCGAATATGGGCAAATCCTGTATTCGATTTACCAAGCTAGAGAAAATTCCGCTCGATGCTATCTTGAAGGTAGTAAAAGAAACATCTCTGAGCGAATTCATCAAGGGATATGAAAAATCCAGAGGATAGAAGGAGAATATATCAACATATATACATCAGATTGGATTCGGGCAAGTATTTGTGAAAAAGCTTCTTGATAGTGTCCTCAGCAATTGTCCTGTACTCATCTTTGTATCTATACTTTCCTCTGTATGAAATTTTCATTTTTTCTTCATCATAAACATCGAATGTGTTTTTTAAAGACGCTTCATTTATTTTCTTGTGTGCGTGTCCGTATGTCATAAATATGATTTCAACCGGCAAGGAATGCTTTAGCTTTGAAGGCAGCTTATCCGCCAAATGTTCAAAAAGCTCCCCATACATTCTTTCATAGTCATCGGTCAATATTACCGGCGCGACGAGCAAACCGACTTCATATCCAGCTTTAAACAGCATTATCAGTGCCTCTATCCTGTCTTCCAAGTTCGAGGTTCCAATCTCTACACTTTTTATTATCTCTCTGGGGTTCACACTCATTCTAATAATCGTTTTTCCTCTATGACTGATTCCCAAAAGATTTTCTACCGCATGAAATTTAGTAGGCAGCGTGATCTTCCCTCTTCCATTCTTCGCGAACTGACTGATTGTCCATTCAAGATTTCCGGTTACGGTGTTTTCGATAACCAAGTCACTGTTGGAGCCTATCTCAAATACTTTGTTTGGTTCTCTAATGGATCTTATTATCAATCTATCCAACAGTTTTTCACGATTCAGAAAAACTCTTAGGTATGAACATTTATAAAAATTACATACCAAATAACAATAAGTGCAAATTGCCGGGCAGCCCGTTGAGGTATACGGAACCAAATAGTCGGATGTTTTATCGTTTGGAACAAACCTCTGGGTTTTTCTTTCGCCAAGAATCAGATATTTCTTCATATCCACAAACTCGCTGTCAGACATCTTTCGATGCTCTTCAATGTTGTGATGATTATCGATCTCGATCAGCTCAATGCCCGTCATACTGTACTTTTCCAGTAATTCTTTACCCTGCTTATACTTGAGTGTATTTTTCTCGTAAAAAACTTTTTTTGGTATAAAAACTTCCATTCCTTCGCCTCCCAACATCCTTTCTATTATTATTTGCTGTGTTTTGCAAATAATTCACCCTGAATAGTCAATTATTCTTTGTTTCTTTTGCTTAATTTTAATAAAAAGTGCTTCGAATATGAATATTTTTAATATTTATATTAATATTATTAATTTTTATCTTGACATTATTGATTTATTATGTTATTTATTTAATATAATTTAACTAAGCGAGGCATAATTATGAAATTAAGAGCACCAACAAACTGTCCTGTATGCGGAGGAGAATATGAAATAACCAAGCTTAATTGCTCAAAATGCAAGAGTGAGCTCGGCGGTAAGTTCTCGGGATGTGAGTTTTGCTCGCTTTCCGATGAAGACACCCACTTCATACTCACCTTTCTAAAGTGCAGAGGAAATATCAAAGATGTTGAAAAGGAGCTCAAAATATCCTATCCTACAGTTCGGGGAAAGCTTGATGGCGTTTTGAAAAGGCTTGGTCTTGTCGGCGGTATATCCGAAGAAGAGATCAAGAAAGAACGAGCTCAAATTTTCGATAAACTTAACAATGGCGAAATCTCCGCTGACCAGGCAGCAGAGATGCTAAAAAATCTATAACACTAAGAAAAGGTGGAAGCTATTATGAACGAAGAAGTATTAAAAGTTTTGGAGATGGTCCAAGACGGAAAGATCACCAAGGAAGAGGGCGAAAAGCTTATATCAGCGATAACCGGAACAGAGTCCGAAAAAGTGAGGAAGTCTAAATACTCCATGCTTCGCGTAAGAGTGAATGTCAATAATCCGGATAAATCAGAGAATGAAAGGGTAAATATAAACCTTCCCCTTTCGATAGCAAAAAAAGCGGCAAGTCTTGTATCTTTGATACCCAATGATGCAAAGAAGGAGTTGAGCGAAAAGGGTATCGATATAGATTCAATAAATTTGGTTGAACTCATTGCAATGTTCGAGGACGGCGAAATAAATGAAGAGCTTGTGAATGTCGTTTCCGGAGATGATGAGACCGGAACTACGGTGAAGGTCTATGTTGATTAAAAGAAGTCATTTCATAATTGTGTCATTCAGGGTTAAATCGTTTCGTATTCCATTGGCGATCATTCCGCTCAGGTGTTTCTATGAAGTAGTTGAAGGGTTTCTGGATATCGCTTCTCTTTTCCTGCCTTTGAGCAAAAAGCTCTTTAGAATCGCAACCACAATAAATATGCTCGTTGAGGAAGTTCAGGATTATGGCTCTCTCGATTTTATCGATGTGGATGTAACCAACAAAGATGAAAGAATAAAGATAAAACTTTTATTGAGATAATAAGATGATTAGATTGATTTTGAAATTTGTTATATATACTTTGATTATATATCTGTTTTCGGTTATGGGGCTTATCAAAGGACTGGAGACTAATGCCCTTTTGATTCTTTCAGCCGTACTTACAGGTATAAACACTCTGCTACGACCCCTCTTTGTCGCCATCGCTTTGCCTTTCAATCTGATTTCATTCGGTGTTGCCAGCGTCTTTGCAAATCTCCTGGCTTTGGTAATTGCGAATGGAATTTCCGGTAACCCGATCAGCGGTTTTTGGTTAATGTTTCTTTTATCGTTTGTTATAATGTTAGCTGATGATATAATAAGATATATAAGAGATTCGGGCAGGAGAAACCGAGCGCATAGGAGAGTCGCACAGTGAAAAAAGAAATCGGACTTTTTAATAGGGTATTATACGATGCTCTAAAGAAAAACAAAGGTATGCTCTTAAAGCGACCTTCATATATCAAAACTTTTAAGAAGATATCCTCCTTCCAAAAGCATCAGACTAAAATTCGAGAGGAATTTAGCATTAAAGAAGAGCTCATCGTTCCGTCGATTCTTATTTTAAGCATCACAAACGATTGCAACCTATCGTGCGCAGGGTGCTATGCGTGCAAGCAGAATAGGAATAAATCTGAAGAGCTCGAAATCGAGGAAATACATCGTATAGTGGATGAGTCTATCGCTCTTGGAGTTTCCGTGGTTATGATTGCCGGCGGCGAGCCTTTGATTAAAGCCGGAATATTGGATTTACCGAAAAAACATAAAGGTGTGGTTTTTGTGATGTTCACCAACGGTCTTCTTTTGGACGATAAGAACCTCTCAAAAATCAAGAAATCTAAGAATTTGATCCCGATTATCAGCCTCGAGGGCGACGAAAAAACCACCGACCAAAGGAGAGGCAACGGAGTATATGATCGCGTACAGGGTATAATGGCAAAGATGAACAGAGAAAAACTTCTTTTCGGAACGTCCATCACTTTAACAAACGAAAACTATGATTCCGTTATCAGAACTGATTACCTTAAAAAACTCGAAAACAAAGGCTGCAGAGTCGCTTTTCTAATCGAATATGTCCCCTCGGATGGAGAAACTCATCTCTGTTTGACTGATGAGCAAAAGCAGCATGTACGCGGCAACAAAGATTTGAGCAGGCTAAATATGCTCGCTGTCCCTCTCCCGGGAGACGAGGATAAATACGGAGGTTGTCTTGCAGCGGGAAGAGGGTTCCTGCACATCAGCTCGACAGGCAGCTTAGAAGCTTGTCCTTTTGCTCCATACTCGGACTTGAACGTAAAGGATATGCCGTTAAAAGAAGCCTTAAAATCGAAACTGCTAAAGGAAATTCGAGATAAGCACCATCTTTTGACCGAATCCAAAGGCGGATGTGCATTAAACGAAAATAAGGAATGGATTGCGGAACTTATGGGGTAATCCCTATAAGTTCTTTTTTTATGCCTTCTTGTGTTTTTATGACTACTAATATATAATTTCTCTGGCAGCTATTTTTTTAGATATGGGAGATAAGAATTTTGAAAGCAGTGATGTATGGTGCGGGCAATATCGGCAGAGGGTTTATCGGAAAAGTTTTCAGTGAATCAGGGTACAGCGTTTGTTTTATAGATATCGCAAAATCCGTTGTTGATATTCTCAATGAAGAGAACGAGTATCCTGTAAAAATCGTCAGCAATGAGAAAACAGAAGAAGTAATCGTAAAGAATGTTTATGCTGTAAACGGTATGGATACCTCCGCTGTTGCTGATGAGATTCTAAATGCGGATATAATGGCGACTGCTGTCGGAGTGAATGTTCTTCCAAAGATTATTAAACCGATATGCGAGGGCCTAAAGAGAAGATTCGAAGAAAACAGACCTCTATTAAATATAATAATTTGCGAAAACCTTATTGATGCGGATAAATATCTTCTTAAGCTTATCGAAGAGGAGATGGGTTCCGGATATACTTTCTGGCTGAACAAAAATCTTGGGCTTGTTGAAGCTTCTATAGGGCGTATGGTTCCTGTTATGACCGAAAAGATGAAAGAAGGAAGCCCGCTAAAGATTTGGGTTGAGCCATATGACAAACTGCCTGTGGATAAGGACGCTTTTAAAGGCGATATTCCGAAGTTAAACGGCCTTGTTCCTTTCTCCCCTTTTGGGTTCTATATCGAAAGAAAACTCTATATCCATAACATGGGTCACGCCATGTGCGCATATTTCGGGTACCAAAAAGGCTATGAATTTATCGATCAAGCGATTGCTGATAAAGAAATATATGTTCTGGTTAAAGCTGCCATGGAGGATTCTGCAAAAGCACTGAATGCTAAGTATAGTATTCCTTTGGAAGAAATCATGGATAATGTGGAAGATTTGCTTTTCCGCTTTCAGAATAAAGTTCTGGGCGACACTGTCAAAAGAGTGGGAAGGGATCCTTTAAGAAAACTGAAAAAAGGCGACAGACTCATGGGTGCGGCTCTCGCTTGTGAAAAGCAAGGGATTAATCCCGAAAATATCGTAAAAGGTATTATTGCCGCACTGAAGTATGACAATCCAAACGATGAAGCAGCATTATCTCTAAAACAAGAGATAGAAAAAATCGGAATCGAAAAAACGGTTCAGGAGATTTGCGGAATCGATAACAGTTATAGATTCTACGGAGATATAATAGAAGGCTATAAGGGATAAGAGCTATGACGATTCAATAATTTTCAAAAGCTTATTCGCCCTTTTCTGTGTGCTTTTCTTTGGAGCATCGATGTTTTTATATGCAAACTTTGCAATCTCATCGCTTTTTTCTTTAAGATGACCAGCTATATTCAAATATGCTTCAAGTATCCAATCCTCCTCATTCAAAACAGGGTTTTTCGATTCCTTCTCGATAAGCGGAAATACCTTTTTGGCATACTCTTTTGAAACCGCACCTAAATCCCCGAGATAGAGCACTGCACTGCTCGAAAGGCACAGTCCCTGTTTGTTTTCCATGCACCTTACAGCGTATTCAATCGCCTTTTCTGCATCTTTCGGGTTTTTCTCTGCGCAAAATCCAAAGGTGCGTAAAGTCATCCATTTCGTTTGCGGTTCATCCACGCCAAGAGCATGAATAAGCTTGTTAAGGTGCGGTGCAACCAATTCCGGTTTCTTTTCAGCCACAATCTCAACGATTTTAGCTGCTCCCGCTCTTATGCTCTTTTCCTTCATGTCCTCCGGTTCGTACACAGAAAGCGCAATCGCCTCATCAAGAATTCCTAAATCCCCGTTCAACACTTCTCCGGCGAGTTCTTTGCCCAAAGCAGAGGATACTGTTCCTTTATTCTCCTTTAGCAGATCAAAAATTCTCATAGACTAACCTCCTTGGTCTATAACCCATTATCATCGAGGAACTTGGAGAATTTCTTCTCTGAATAGATTTCGTTTGAGACCAATTCCCCGTTGAAAAACAGACTGTATGTCGTAAATGGAGTAGGTGCAGATTGAGCTTGTTTCCTCGAAGTGATTTTCTCACTTCTAAAGTCCACTCCTCTTTCCCTTGCAATATCGGATACAAGTCCAACATATTTTTCTGTAAACGGGCATTGATTGGAAAAATAAATCACGATTCCCTTTTCAGGAATTGTCCCCTTTCTTGCCGACTCCGAAAACAGAGGTGTTGTACCGCCTTTTAAAAAAGGAAGATACAACAATTCAAAATACGGTTCTGCAGTATCAGCTACCAAAAAACCCTTATATTTAAGGTACTTAGGGTCGGATAGGAATGGTCTTTTTGTTTTTGATGACAATACTATAAGTCCTGTTTTTCCCTTTTCCTTTGAATCCTTGATGCATTCTTCCAGCAGCTTATTTGCATATCCTTGTCCCTTGAATTTCCCCGAAACCCAAAAGCAGTTTATATACATATAATCAGGTGCACTTATCGGTGTCCAAGCATTTTCAGCGGGAATGTACTCGATGAAAACCTTTCCCCTCTCATTGAGTTTCTTAAAAACCAATCCATCATCAAACTGTTCCTTCATCCAATCCTTTTTGCTGCCGACACAATTTTCTCCCTTTTTATCGGCAATGGCACAGCAAATATGCTCATCCTCAATATTGCTTTTCTTTATATCGATTATCTCCATCTATGCTCTCTCCACTTTATATCTCAAGACCGTTTTCATCTTTTCCGGATCAGATTTTCTCGGATCGCTTAAGTATATCTCTCTGTGTTTCATAGATGCCCTTTTCAATCCGTTTTCTTCGCTGTATTCATCCATCATTCTAAAACTTTCAGGCTCATCATCATAACTGCCTATATGCATCATCTGGACGCAAGCACCTTCATCTATCGCCTTAAACTCCACCTTGTTCAAAAGCTCATGCGGTTTTCTTTTCTTTGTACTCTCAATCGTTTCTTCTGCGTACGCCATATCCACAAATTCGGGCTGTCTAATCATAATCTCAAAAACTAAGTCGTCTTTGTTGAGACCCTTCGTTGTGTATTCCTGTTTGTCTCCGACGTCCCAAACACCTTCCAAAGGATATACGGTATAATCGAAATATCCCTTTGGCGGGTTATCCCCTTTGTACGACATACGAACAGCGTATGACACTGCATACAACACTCCGATATACTCACCAAAAGAATCGTTATTTGGATTGCCCTTTCCTTTTATCGTAAAATAATTGAATTTTGGAATTTCTACATACTCGGGTTTTGTTTTCGGAAGATAGATCTCCTTTTCACTCTTTCTCCATTCATATTTCATGGTTAATACCTCCAATATCCGAAAGATATCACATATTATATGACAGCAGTATGTCATATTATAATTTCTCTGTATAATTATCTATGATCTTTTCAGCTCTTTTTCTAAGCTCCTTTCTGAGGCTTGCTGGTTCAAGCACTTCCATATCCGGACCGAGTGAAAGCATATATCCGAAAATCCATTCATCAAAAGGAAAATCGACCGTTACTATCGCCGAGCCGTCACCACTCAGTTCTATATGTTCACTATCAAAATCGTCATATACCCTGTAAAGAGCAGAGGGCGAAAACTTCAGTTTCATCGTAACAGTAGGGAGTTTTTGATTTTCTCTTCTGTTTTCCTCGGCTTTCTCAATATCCTTTGGTGTAAATGCTTCGTCAGTAATTTCAAGTCCTTTTATTCTGGTTATTCTAAAAACCCGAAAATCCTGCTTGTCTCTACAGAACCCCCAAAGGTACCACCCGTTTCCTTTATACCAAAGCTTCAGGGGTTCAAGCTCTCTTTCGCTTGATTTCCCGTATGAACTCATATATGAAAATTTGATAACTCTCCTGCTGATAATCGCATTTTTTATATTCAAAAATTTGTCGCTCTCGTTCGGATCACTTCCCCATGGAGTGAAGTCGATATCTATCCACGTGCTATGGATATCACCGTTTTTAAACACGCTCCCGAGTTTATCGAGAATCGAGTCAATCTCCGGATATTTTGTCGCCTGAAGAGTTTTCAGCGCAACATTGATACTTTCAACCTCTCCGCCCGTGATAGTCGCTCCACTAATATAGTAATCCTCCAGCAGGAAAATCCCGCCGCCTTTGCCTTTGCTCATATACACCGGAACGCCTGCACTCGAAAGCACATCGATATCTCGATATATCGTCCTTGTCGAGACATTAAATCTTTCCGCTAATTCCTTAGCAGTAGTCGATTTTCTGTTTAAAAGTATAATTGAAATTTCAAGCAATCTGTTTATCTTCATATTATGCCACCAAAACAATTATAACACTTTAATATGACAAACGATAGTCATATTAAAAAAGACTCCGGATATAATCCAAAGCCTGATTCCTTATTAATGACTGTTTTTTTAAGGGTTGCTGCTCTCAGATATGTTTATCAAAAGCACTTGCCCTAAAGAGTGATAATCCTATACCCATCATCGATAAATCTGTTCATTGAAGGATGTCCGCTCATCTCGTCACACAGAGGTATATCGGACTTCTCATTATATTCTAAAGCACCCATCTTTGCGGAACATGCTTTACATACGCAGTCGATCAAACCCATCTCCTTTGCTTTTTTGAAAAGAGGATTCCCTGATTTCTCAAGTTCTTCAATCAGCGTCACAGCTTCGCCCTCGATTATAATTTTCGCTTCTTTACCCTTTTTCGCAAGTTCAATCGCATTCAGCAGAACATGTATAAAGCACATAAGCTCACCTTTGAATGCAAATATCGCATATTTTATCATAACAATTCTCCAATCGGTTTTAGTTTTCTTGTTTAATAAACCTATCCATTTATGATTTTTGCAATTCTATCGATTTCTTTTTCCCTGTAATCCTCAACCGTCTTTTCGATTTTCACCATATCGACGACTATCTTTCTGGACAGCGGTCCCATCTTCTCGATATAGTATGCAAACCCTATGCTGGTCAGAATTTCCGCATGCTTGAATATCTTTTCGCTTAAAAAAGCGTTGAAGTAATCTTCAAATTTTTCAGGCTCACCGCAGGCAAGGAAAAGACCTACCCGCTTTCTTAAGAGCGCTTTCTCGTTTTTCTTCAAGAACTTCTTTACCGCGCCTTGTACTCTCCCCATATAGATTGAACCACCGATAAGAACAAAGTCGAATTCCTCAAGGCTTCCAATCTTCTCCTTTTCAAGGTTCACGATTTTTGCTTTTTCCTCGAGTTTCTCATCTATCATCTTCGAGGCCGTTTCAGAAGTGCCGCATTTTGTTGCATAAGCGATTAGTGTTTTCATCTTTACCCTCACATATTCTTATTATTCTTTACTGCTTGTCGAAAGTGACTTTTAAATATTCACTCACATCATTTATTGTTTCTTTTCCTTTGTCCAAAATTCCGTAGTGTAAAAAGTATCCATGCATAACACCTTCTACTCTTTTGAGCTTCACTTCATTTCCCGATTCTTCGAGCATCCTCGCATATTCCTCCGCTTCGTCTCTTAAAGGATCGTACTCTGCTGTTATGATAAAAGTTTTCGGCAGGTTTCTTAAGCTTTTTGCTCTGTTCGGAGAAGCATATGGATTATCGGCATCCTCTGCACTTTTCAGATATTCGTCCCAGAACCAAACCATATGAGCCTTGTCGAGTGCATATCCTTCGGCATACTCTTCATATGATTTTGTGCCCGAGTTATAGTGATCCGTTACAGGGTATATCAAAACCTGCGCGAGAATTTGCGGACCGCCTTCATCTCTCATTTTTAACGCAGCTGCGGCAGCTAGATTCCCACCTGCGCTATCTCCCCCGACAATAATTTTATCTTTATCTATACCAAGCTCAAAAGAATTCTTATAAATATATTCTAGCGCATAATACGAATCCTCAATCGCAGCAGGGAATTTATGTTCCGGTGCCATTCTATAATCCACGGAAATAACACAGCAATCAGCCTTGTTTGCCAATACTCTGCACACATTTTCATGCGTATCGAGATCGCAGACGACCCATCCGCCTCCGTGGTAGTATACAAGAAGGGGTAAATTGTCTCTCTCATCCGGCTTATATATTCTTATGAGAATTTCACCATTTCCTACAGGAATCGTCTTTTCTTCAACGCTGGATACTTTCTCCCATGTCGTTTTGTTGATCAGCTCACCTCTGACTCTTTCTCTCGCTTTATCCAGGGGCAAGTCAAAAAGCGGCGGCAGATTTTTCTTAATCGCTTCATCGAGCATCTTCTTGGATTGAGCATCTAGCGGCATATCTTTTCTCCTTAAATAATATACAGCTTAAGTATAATCAGTTTAAAATCTTTTATCAACAAAAAATTGATAAGCAAAATAAAAAACCGCAGAGCTTATAGATATCAATTCGATAAGCAAGCGGTTTTTAGTTAAAAAATTATTTAATCGACTCTCGAAGTTCCTTTGCGGCGTCTTCGATTGTTCTGCCCTTTATAAACAGTCCGGAAGTTCCGGCAACGAAAATATCTGCTCCGGCTTTACGCATCTTCTTTGCATTCTCAAAACTCACGTTTCCATCTACCTGGATTTTAACGTGGTTTTTCCCTGCTTTATCCAGCATCTCCCTGACTTGTGTGATTTTCTTCAATCCTTGCGGCACCAGTTTTTGTCCAGCAAATCCCGGATTTACCGTCATAACAAGGACAAAATCAATATCATCCATAACGTTTTCCAGCGCACAGATCGGAGTTGCAGGGTTTATCGCAACTCCCGGGCGTCCTCCGAGTGCTTTTATGCTTGCGAGCACCCTTTGGAGATGGTAAGTCGACTCATAGTGTACAGAAACGAAATCCCCTTCTCTGATATCGAAAAATCCCAGCTTATCCTCCGGTCTTTCGACCATAAGGTGTATATCATAAGTGATATCGGTATGATCTCTGAGTGCATTAAGCATACATGGTCCCAAAGTATAGTTCGGCACAAAAGCGCCGTCCATTATATCAAAATGCAAATACTCAATCCCTGCATCCTTCAAGGCTTTAAGATCGCTTCCGATATCCAAAAAATTTGCACACATCATTGATACGGATATTTCACCATTCATATGTTTTCTCCTTTTACATAAATTTATGGTTTAACAATCATCCTCATGCCCCTATGGCTCTCCGCAGCCGCAAAAGCATCATTCACCTTGTCGAGCGGGAACGATTCTGAAATAAACGGGTTGACATCAATAGTACCAGAGGAAATCAGTTCTACCGCCTTTCTGTGATGAATCGGCATAGCTCCGTGAGCACCGGTCACGAATAATTCTTTATAGTGAATCACATTAGTATTTATCTCTACCTGCTCTTTATCCTTCGGCAGACCGCCGAAAAAGTTCACGATTGCTCTGTTTTTCGCCATAACGATAGCGTCCTGCTGAGCTTCCGGTGACGGGCATGCTGTAAAGATAACATCCGCACCTAAACCGTCGGTTTCGTCCAGGACTTTTTTAACAGCATCCTCTTCTGATGAGCATACAAAAACATCAGCGTTGACCGTTTTCATAGCCATCTCCAGCCTGCCTCTCGAACGCTGAACCAGTATTACCTTTGAAGCCCCCATCTTCTTAGCTACTTCAACGATCATGCATCCTATCGGTCCTGCTCCGATTATAACGACTACATCGCCGAGTTTTACGGGAGAAAGCTCCAGTGCATTCAAAACACAGCCCAAAGGCTCTGCAAGCGCACCCTGTTCATAGCTCATATTATCAGGAATCTTGCATATCGGTCCGTAATTCACCACTGTCGAATTAAGCGGTAAATATTCTGCAAATCCTCCTTGGAATTGATAGCCCATCGCATAGTTTATCTGGCAGTTGTTGCCTATGCCTGCTACGCAAAAAGCGCACTCGCCGCACGGAACATCAGCTCCTATAGCAATCCTGTCGCCTACGGCAAATCTTGTCACATTCTTACCGACCTCGACGACTTCACCCGATATCTCATGCCCGATAATCGCAGGATACTCTACCCTGTTGTTTCCCGAATGGAAAATACGTATATCAGATCCACAAACGGCACATGCTTTTACTTTAACCAGCATACCGTTATCATCGATAGTCGGTTTTTCGACTTCCTTCACCACCATCTTGTCGATAGCTTCTACTACTGCTGCTTTCATAACTTTTTTATCCTCCAAAATTCTATTAATCGTTTATAAACATTACCTTATTGAAAAATTCCGATTTATCTCGCACCATCTCAAAAGCACTGTTGCACTCAGAGAAATCCGCTCTATGCGTGATAAAAGGCTTAACATTCAACTTTCCTTTGGACATAGCGTCAAGAGCTGTCTGCCAATCGTTTTTGTTTTGAGTATAGCTTGAATTCCATGTACCGAAAAGTTTAAGCTGTTTCCGTAAAATCTCCCAATAGTCCTTTTGCATAAGGTTCATATCACCAAACGGATTGCCCATCAAGACAACACTGCCGAGCGGCTTTGCAGATTTTAGGCAACCTGCCAGAGCAGATGAAGCACCGCTTCCTTCCACGACTACATCAACACCTTTGCCTGAAGTGATATCCATAATCTCATTGTTGTAGTCCTCTTTTCTGCTGTCCAAAACATATTCATATCCGAGCTTTTTTGCAAAATCCATCTTTGTTTCGTCTATATCCAAAAGGATGATTTTCAACGCTCCCCATGCTTTTGCAAACTCAGCGAGCATAAGTCCGATAGGTCCTGCCCCGAAAATCGCAACAGTATCCCCAAGCTCGACTCCGGCTCTGCCTAGTGCATGCAGCGATACTGCCGCAGGTTCCGCCATCGCCGCTTCTTCAAAGCTTAAGTTGTCGTCTGCGAAGACAAGGTTCCAAACAGGAACAGCGATATATTCCGCAAATCCCCCGTCGCAACGTGATCCGAAATAGTTATAATCCCTGCAAGAAGCGTATTCGCCCACCTCACACATATCGCATTTTCTACAGGGCAGAAGCGGAAATACAGCTGCCTTTTTGCCGAGCAGATCCTTGTTTGTCCCTGCACCCAGTTCAACGATTTCGCCGGAAAATTCATGGCCGGGTATCGTCGGGAAATGATAAGTCCCTTTTGTAAAAACTCTAGGTATATCCGAACCGCAGATTCCGGAAGCACGGATCTTCAAAAGAACCTCGCCCTGCTTCGGCTTCGGCTTTTCAACGTCTTCATATCTCAAATCGTTTATCGCATGTAATACACAAGCTTTCATCTTTCTTCCTCCAAAACACTATTCCTTTATATATGGTCTCCAATATTCCACTGATTCCTTCAAATCGTCTATAATCCTAAACTCCGTATCGTAATGCTCTCTATGGGATATTTCAAGAGCAAAAAGGGCATCTTCCAAACCCGTCTTTCTCAAGGTGTTTATCGTCCTCTCAGCATCTATAATCCCTGTCTCATTGAATTCCCTCGTGAAGGGAGAGTGGTTGGAACTGTTGAGAACTGTTTGCTGCAAGTGTATAAACGGCGAATCCGCCCCCAGCCCTTCCATCCAATAATACGGATCTCTTTCGCTCGGATGCGGCGCATGACCAACGTCCAAACATATTTTCATAGGTACACCGCAGTTACAGTTTATCATATCCATCAGCTCTTTGCACTCCGCAACAGTGTTTCCCATCTCTCTCGGAACACTCATAGGTTCGAATGTCAAATACTCGAATCCTAAGTCCTGAACAAAGAAGGACATTTTCTGCCAAGCCTTCACCGCTTCCTCCAAAAGGAATTTTCTCCTATCTTCGTTTTCATAATCCGTAAAGGAATATATACCGAAGTTGCTGCCGCCAATTCTGCATCCAAACTCGGACATCATAGAGAAAAAGTCCTTGTACCACTGAAAATAGAACTCTCTCATCTCCTTATCAGGGTTGGTGAAATGCGGCAATCTGGTCTGCGCCGAGGAGAAACACGCTTCGATCTTGATGTCATATTTGTCTATATTCTCTTTTGTTCTCTCTATCAGCTTCTTTAAATACTCCTTCGGCCAAACAGGGTTGAAGATATCCGCAATCATTGATACGTATCCAAGCCCGAACTCTTCTCTCACGATTTTTGTCCAAACTTCCGGCTCTTGATATCTGTTTCTCGCAAAACCGAGGTCTATTCCCAATCTATATGCCATCTGCTTCCTCCTGTTTATATGTTTTTACCGCTATTATTATATATTAAGTGCATATTCTTGTACAGTTGGTCGTTAAAAATGCGCACTTAGCATATATTCTATGCTTTTTTATGTTATAATGAACATCAATAAGCAAAAATGCTCATCTTATCAGGGAGGAACTATGTTTTCTGATGAAAGAAGACAGCAAATTATCGATTTATTAAAGAAAAAGAAGTTTATCGGCGTTCCAGATCTAGCAAAAACGTTTTTTACCAGCGAAGCTACCATAAGACGGGATTTGGATAAGCTCAAAAAAAGTGGGGTTTTAAAGCGTACATACGGCGGCGCTGTTCTTATCGAAGGGTTGGATTCTCCGATTCCTCTTGTCGTCCGAGAGGATGAAAGAACAGAGGAGAAGGGTTTCATTGCGAAAACCGCATCAAAACTTATAAGCGAAGGTGATGTAATTATAATTGACTCCTCATCCACATGTGCAAAGATGATTCCATATTTAAACACGCAACGGCCAAAGACAGTTATTACAAACAGCCCAAAGACGACTATTGAGCTGGCGAAAACCTACAGCGATATAAACATATACAGCACAGGAGGTTTTCTTCGTACTTCCTCGCTTTCCTATGTCGGAGAGCCTGCGAGGAATATGATCTCCTCCCTTTTTGTGGATATTCTGTTTTTCTCCTGCAGAGGCGCTTTGCTTGATATTGGGCTTACCGACTCGAGCGAGGAGGAAGCGGAGCTTAAGCGGGTTATGCTTAAACATTCCAAGAAAAAGGCAGTATTGCTCGATTCTCAGAAATTCGAACAGAGCGCTTTTGCAAAGGTCTGTGATTTTTCCGAAATAGACTATCTTATTACGGAAAAACCGCTGTCGGAGGAATGGACCGATTTCCTTGTACGAAGCAATGTGAAAATACTATATCCATAAAACCAGACAAAAAAAGACAGGGCTTTTATTACCCCGTCCTCTTATTATCACTATTTCTTGCTTTTCACGTATTCATCGATCGCAGCAGCGGATACTTTTCCCGCGCCCATCGCAAGGATAACCGTAGCCGCTCCGGTTACAGCATCACCTCCGGCGTAAACGCCTTCGATATTCGTAGCCCCGGTCTCTTCGTCTACGATGATTCCTCCCCAGCTTTGGGTCTTAAGCCCCTTCGTTGTGTCCCGGATAAGCGGATTCGGGCTTTGGCCTATCGCCACAACAACAGCATCTACATCCAAGACGAATTCCGAGCCTTTAACTTCCACCGGTCTTCTTCTTCCGGAATCGTCCGGCTCTCCAAGCTCCATCTTTATCACTTCCATACCTTTAACCCAGCCTTCCTCGGTACCGAGGATCTTCGTAGGGTTATTCAGAAGAAGCATCTCAACTCCTTCTTCCTTTGCATGTTCAATCTCTTCGTTTCTCGCAGGCATCTCAACTTCGCTTCTGCGATATACTATATAGACATGATCCGCACCCAGTCGGAGTGCCGATCTTGCAGCATCCATGGCAACATTTCCGCCGCCTATTACTGCCACTCTCTTATATTGACCCAACGGAGTATCGTATTTCGGAAATTCATAAGCTTTCATTAAATTTATTCTCGTCAAAAACTCATTTGCGGAATAAACTCCGTTTAAGTTCTCTCCATCAATATTCATAAACTTCGGTAATCCTGCTCCTGTACCTATAAATATCGCTTGAAAGCCCATCTCTTTGAGTTCATCCAAAGTCAGAACTTTTCCGATTACCATATTCGTCATAATCTCAACGCCCAGTTTTTTAAGCCCGTCAATTTCAGTGGCTACCAGCTTTTTCGGCAGTCTGAATTCAGGTATTCCGTATTGCAGTACGCCGCCGGGTGTATGGAACGCTTCGAATATCGTAACCTCATACCCAAGCTTCGCAAGGTCTCCTGCACAAGCCAGCGATGCGGGCCCCGAGCCGATAACAGCGATTTTTACTCCGTTTTTCTCGATCTTTATATCTTCAGCTTCCATATGCTTGATAGCATAATCTGCAACAAATCTTTCGAGTCTTCCGATACCTACGGGTTCGTGTTTTATACCGCGGACACACAGCTCTTCACATTGTTCCTCCTGCGGGCATACTCTACCGCATACTGCAGGCAGAGCATTCGTTTCTGCAATCTTCTTATATCCTTCTATAAACTTGCCATCTGCTACGAGTTGGATGAACTCCGGTATCTGTACGTTTACAGGACATCCCGCAATACATGGTTTGTGCTTGCAGTCCAAGCATCTCGTTGCTTCCTCGACAGCCATCTCTTCGGTATATCCAAGAGCTACCTCATAGAAATTGAGCGCTCTTTTTTTTGCGTCCTGTTCCGGCATTCCGACTTTCTTCGGTGCCATATTCTTATTTGCCATTATTTCGCACCTCCGTCAAGTCCAATCTTACAATTATGATCCTCGAGGCTTTTGTCTTCCTGTTTTTTATATACATTTTGTCTTCTCATAGCTTCATCGAAATCTATCTCATGACCGTCAAAATCCGGTCCATCAACACAGGCAAACTTTGTCTTTCCTCCGACAGTGACTCTGCATCCTCCGCACATACCCGTACCGTCAACCATAATTGGGTTCATGCTTACAAGTGTTTTGATTCCGTATTTCTTAGTAAGCTGTGCCACAAACTTCATCATGATAAGAGGTCCGATAGCGATTACGAGGTCAAACTTCTCACCGGCTTCAATCTCCGCTTCGAGTGCAGTCGTAACAAACCCTTTGTTTCCGTTGCTGCCGTCGTCCGTCGTTATTATGCATTTATCACTGACGGCTTTCACTTCGTCCTCGAGTATAATCAAACCCTTATTTCTAAAACCTGAAATAGCGGTAACTTCAACTCCCAAGCTGTGGAGCTTTTTTGCTTGCGGATATGCTATAGCCGTGCCGAGTCCACCGCCTATTACAGCAGCTTTCTTCACATCGTCTCCGAAGTGTGATGGTCTGCCGAGAGGTCCTACGAAATCCAAAAGACTGTCACCGATGTTAAGCTCGCCGAGTTTCACTGTGGATTTGCCGACTTTTTGGAATATTATCGTAACTGACCCTTCCTCTCTATCGAAATCCGCTATAGTGAGCGGAACTCTCTCGCCCTGCTCATCTATTCGGAATATTATAAACTGTCCGGGTTCGGCTTTTTTTGCAACAAACGGTGCTTCAACTTTAAGCAGAGTAACTTGATCGTTTAACTCCCTTTTACCTAATACCTTATACATCCTATTTTCCTTCCTTACGTCTTCCTAAAAAAGAATATGCCTTTATAAGCATACCACTCTTCAGCTAAACTTTGTTAATTTTATCACATAATCTTAATACCGTTCAACATTATAGCATATAGTTTTGAAATTGTATATCCGTAAAAAGTCTAAATTTCATTATTAACAAATTCTTTAAATCCCGAAATTGCATTGTTGGATTAAATTGGAAAAAGAGTTTCTGAAAAACAAAAACTCCTTATAATTCAAATGAGGATAAATTTTATTTCTTTTTCTGCCCATAAGTAGCATTTTTGCCGTGTTTTCTAAGAAAGTGTTTATCCAATATCGTCCTGCTCATCCTTGCATCCTTGTTGATATCCAGAGTATAATATGCCAACTCGGCAACGTATTCCAAAACCACAGCGTTTTCAACAGCCTTTGCCGGCGTTTTGCCCCATGTGAACGGTGCATGGTTTGTCACCACAACACCTGCAACGTCATTGGGCTTTATTCTCTTATCCAAAAAGGTTTTAACGATAACCTTACCTGTTTCTTTTTCGTACTCTCCGTTTATCTCTTCATCAGTAAGTGCCCTTGTAGCCGGAATATCGCCATAAAAATTATCGGCATGGGTTGTTCCGAGATACGGTATGCTTTTTCCTGACTGCGACCATATTGTACCCCACTTCGAATGGGTATGCACAACACCGCCTACGTCTTCGAAAGCTTTATATATCTCGATATGCGTATCGGTGTCCGAAGAAGGTTTAAAATCCCCTTCGACGACTTTACCCTCTAAATCCACAACCACCATATCCTCAGGCTTCATATTGTCATACGGCACGCCGCTCGGCTTTATCACCATAAGACCGCTTTCCCTGTCGATACCGCTGGCGTTGCCCCATGTCAGGAGAACCAAGCCGGTTTTTACAAGGTCCAAATTAGCCTGGCATACTTCTTTTTTTAGATTCTCAAGCATAGCCTCTCCTCAACTTTATTTCCAAACTATATCCCCAAGAGCAAGCTCTTTTCTCAGCGTTTCAATCTTCGTATCCTTGTTGATGTGAACACATTCGATTCCCACAATCTCTGCAAAATCCTTCATATGTTCAGCAGTTAAATCGTAAGTCAGCACGCTGTGATGCGTTCCGCCGCAGAGTATCCACGCTTCGTTTCCGGTATACATATCCGGCTGTGGTTTCCACATTTCGCATGCAACCGGAAGGTTCGGCATTTTTTCCATAGGTTTAATCGCTTCTACATCATGCACTATCATCCTGAATCTTCCGCCCATATCAACCACGGTAACCAAAATCGCTGTGCCTGTCTTTCCTTCAAACACGAGTCTAGCAGGCGCATCCTTACCGCCTATACCGAGTGGATGTACTTGAATTTTTGGTCTTTCCGCAGCTATCGCCGGGGATATCTCCAGCATATGAGATCCCAAAACGGCTTCATTGCCCTTCTCGAAATGATATGTGTAATCCTCGATAAAGGATAATCCCTTATCAAGCCCAATCGACATCTCAGTCATAACAGCTTCGAGTGCAGCATTTTTCCAGTCTCCCTCCGCTCCAAAGCCAATGCCTTTGCTCATTATGTTCTGCGAAGCCAAGCCCGGAAGCTGTTCCAAGTCATAAAGATCCTCGAAACAGTCGGTGTACGCCGAAAATCCGCCTTCATCGAGCATGTCTTGTAGTGCAATCTCAAGCTTAGCCTGATATTTTACGTTATCGATATCCTCAGTTTCAATATCGTATTTTTTCTTATACTCGTTCATTTTCTCATCAGTCTGTGCCTCTGAGACTTCTTTTACTCTCATAGCTAAGCCGCCAACACCGTATGTGTTTACGCTCCATCCAAGATCCTTTTCCGCTTGGACCTTATCTCCTTCGGTAACAGCAACATATCTCATATTGTCACCAAGACGCATGACTTTCAAATCTCTGCTGAAACTCGCCCCGACAGCACTGCGCATCCAATTTCCGATTCTTGTCCTCATATCAGCATCTTCCCAATATCCGCAAATCACTTTTCGCTTCATACGAAGTCTTGCTGTGATAAAACCATGCTCTCTGTCTCCATGAGCCGATTGGTTTGTATTCATAAAATTCATATCGATTTTATCGAAAGGAATATCCTTGTTGAATTGAGTTGTTAAATGCAGATAGGGTTTATTCAATATGTTGAGTCCCTTTATCCACATCTTTGACGGAGAAAAAGTATGCATCCATGAGATAACGCCTGCACAAGCATCATCTCCGTTCGCTTCTTTACATATTTCGGTTATCTCATCCGGTGTTGTCATCGTTTTCTTCAATACGATTTCAAAGGGAATACTCTTATCCTTATTAAACCCTTTTGCCATTATTTCGCCGTGCTCACGCACCTCTTTTAGGACCTCTGGTCCATACAGGTTCTGGCTTCCTATTATAAACCAAAATTCGTATTTTCTACTCATCTCTCTTTCTCCTTTTCCTACTCATCATTTCTATCGATCTTCTAAGCATCTTTCAAAATCCTCTTTATAAAAATTGTACAATTTGTTTTTGGTCATGTCAATCAAAAAGAGCTTCTATCTTTTCTATCGAAAGATTTATAAAGCTGTCCACGACTAAATCGGCTTTTGACAAATCCTGATTCGGAAAATCCACATTCCTATATCCGATGCAAAGCATTTTCGCAGCTTTCGCCGCGTTGACTCCGTTCTCGGAATCCTCAATTACAACGCATTCTTCCGGCTGGGTTCCTAGTTTTTCTGACGTCAGAAGGAATATATCCGGATTCGGCTTTCCGTTTTTCACATCCTCACCGCTCAGCATATGGTCCAAAAACTCATCATATCCGTGAATCTCCATAGCAATCTCTATCTCTTTTCTATATGAAGATGAGGCAACAGCGGTTTTATATCCCCTTTTTTTTATATCTTTCATCAGCTTATATGCACCCTCGACAGGCGGTACAGCTCCTGCATCCAGCTGCTCTTGAAATCTCTTTCTTTCTTCCACCAAAATCTCTTCGATACTCATATCAAAATCAAAATGGCTTTTAATTATCTCCCAAGCCTTATGCATCTGCATTCCCACAAATGAGTCTCTCAGCTCATCACTTATTTCAAGACCCAGCTCGTCAAATATCTGCTGTTCAATATCACAATATATCTTTTCGCTGTCGATCAAAACTCCGTCCATATCAAATATAATAGCTTTCATCCCGCCTCCAAGTTAATCTCATTTTGTTTCTTTATACTATATGATAATTTTTGCTTTTACAACCCATGATTTAATAAGCATAATCATTATGTTTTTCGTATATAAAAAAAGCATCCGCAAAAAGCTGATGCTTCGAAAATCCATTATCGTTCTTTTATCCGAAAGCTCTGTTCCAAGCGGAAATGCCGCCCGAAAGATTATAGATACTCTCGATTCCGGCATTGTCCAAGTATGACGCTGCAGAAGCGCTCCTTGCACCGGACAGGCAGTATATGAGCAATCTCTTATCTTTATGCTTCATGATTTTACCGATATCTGAAGCAATTCTGTCCAAAGGTATATTTACCGCTTTTTCAATATGTCCTGTATCGAATTCCTGCTTTGTTCTAACATCCAGCAGAAAGTAGTCTCCTATCATCTCTTTCTTAAACTCTTCCGGTCTTAAGTTTTTTACATTTTTGTTAAATAGGTTAAACATGTTTTCCTCCGTTTTAATAAAATCTTTTGACTAATACTAGCGGATTTAAAACACTTATTCTGTAACATAATCACACATAACGAAAAAACCAATAACTCCTTTTTCTAACTTAACACAAAAGAAAAGAGCAAGGATATAATTCCCCGCTCTTTTCCTATCTATATAGCCACAGTGTTATTTAATGTCCTCTCTTATAAGTCCTAAGAAACTATCTCCCCGTTTGTCGATAACACTGTTATGCTCCAAGGTATCATTTTTTCGGATTTTATTATTGCCTGTTTTACCGCCTCGACAATTCCTCCGCAGCAAGGAACACTCATGCGCAATACCGATACGCTTTTAATATCGTTGCTTATCAGTATTTGACTCAATTTTTCAGAGTAGTCCTCAGAGTCCAGTTTCGGGCATCCGATAAGTGTAATCTTATCCTTCATGAATTGACTGTGAACATTCGCATTTGCAAAAGCGGTACAATCCGCAGCAACCAAAAGATCTGCACCTTGAAGGAACGGTGCGTTCGGCGCTATAAGTTTTATCTGAACCGGCCATTGATTAAGCTCGGAAATCGTTTCTTCATACTCCACAGGCGCTTGTTTCTTCACAGTTTTCTTTCTGTCGAATGACTGTGCATGAGTCGAAGGACATCCGCAAGGCAGGGTTGCCTCCTGCTTTGGTGCTTCTGCTTCTTTTTTTGCTTTCATCTCTGCCATCCTCTTTTCCACAGCTTCTTTATCAAATGCTTCCGCTTCTTTTTCCACGATTTTAATTGCTCCGGTCGGACATTCCGGCAAGCAATCCCCAAGTCCGTCACAGTACGATTCGCTCACGAGTTTCGCCTTACCGTCTACCATCTGCAATGCTCCTTCATGACAAGCGGAAACACACAATTCACAGCCGTTGCATAAATCTTCATTGATAGTGATTATTTTTCTCTTCATTCTCTATATCTCCTTGATTCATATTATTTGACTTTACAAGTGAAGTATATTACAATCCAATTGAGAATTATGTTGCAAATGCAACGAAAAGGAATTTATTTATGGTTTACTCAAATATTGAGTTGTTTAAGAATATCTCTGAAAAAGACCTGAAAGAACTTCTGGTTTGCTGCGGTGCAAAAACCAAGGAATACAGCAAAGGTGAATACGTCTGGCTTGCAGGCGATCCGGCACAGCATGTCGGAATTGTAATTACCGGACAGGTCAATATTATTAAGGAGGATATTCTCGGAAACAGGAATATCATAGGGAAAGTGTCCGAGGGCAATGTTTTCGGCGAAACCGTATCCTGTGCGGGTATAGAATCCTATCCAGTGAGTGTTGAGGTTGTTACGCAAAGTAAAATCATGCTTCTTTTTCTTTCGAGAGTGCTTCAGCAGTGCCCGCAAGCTTGCGCTTATCACACCCAATTGATAAAAAATCTTTTGGAGATCATAGCAGAAAAGAACTTGGTTCTGAATCAAAAAATTTCATATCTCAACAAGAAGACTACTCGTCAGAAAATCGCATATTTGCTTATCAGCCATATGAAGCACGAGGATGATACCTCAATCGTTATTGATTTTTCAAGAGAGGAGATGGCGGATTATCTCGGAATAAACCGCTCTGCGCTTTCGAGAGAGCTTGGATGGCTCAGCAATTCTGGAATCATAGACTATAAAAAAAACAGATTCACTATACTCAATCTCAAAGCTTTGGCGCAAAGTATTGATGCTTAGGATGTGCATTTCATATATGTAGTCAAAATCTATTGACACTGCAATTCACCGGTGGTATATTTTTCATATAAAACTGAATAAATGTGGATGAAAAAAGCAGGAGAATTCCGAAGGAGTAAGTTTATATCAATACGTTAGAATATAAGTGAAACTCTCAGGTGCTTGTTTAAGCGAGGACTGTTTTTGGACACACCCCTGGAAAGACGATATCGTCGCCGAAGGTGCAAAAGAATTTATAATTCTTGAATCTCTCAGGCAAAATAAGCAGGGCATACAACGTGATATTCGTGTATGCTCTTTTTTGATGAAAAAAAGATTTAAGGAGATTGTCATGGAAGGCAAAAAAACACCATTATATGATATACACGTAAAGCTCGGTGCAAAGATTGTGGATTTCAATGAATTTCTTATGCCGTTGTCCTACAGCTCAATAATAGAAGAACATAGGAAAGTGCGGGAAAGCGCCGGATTATTCGATGTCTCCCACATGGGCGAGATCCTTGTCGAGGGAGAAAAAGCAAAATATTGGCTGAACGGAATTATAACCAACGATATGGAAAAGTATGATATCGGCTCTGCCCTGTATACTCCGATGTGTTATGAGAACGGAACCACTGTTGATGATTTGCTGGTTTATATTCTTTCGAAGGATAGATTCCTATTGGTGGTAAACGCTGGTAATATCGAAAAGGATTTTGAATGGCTTAGAAAAAACAGTATTGACGGTGTCAGCATCACCGACAAGAGCAGTGAATATGCTCAACTCGCAATCCAAGGGCCAAAAGCACTTGAAATCTTGGAAAAAACGCTGGATATCGGGCTTTCGCATATAAAGACTTATGATTTTGCAATTCTGCCTGTCGATGAAGAACAGGCAATAGTTTCAAGAACGGGATATTCGGGTGAAGACGGATTTGAAATATACATTCCACCTGAAATAAGCACATCCCTGTTCGAGGAAATTCTGCGCGTCGGCGGCGAGGATATACTGCCGGCCGGTCTCGGTGCAAGGGATACGTTACGGCTCGAAGCGGGTTTCCCTTTATATTCACACGAATTGAGCGAAGAAATCACACCGAGAGAAGCCAATCTAAAACGCTTCATCGGTGAAAATGATTTTATTGGCAGCGAAGCGAATAAAGCAAGAAAAAGAAAGCTCATAAAGTTCAAAATGGGTTCTAGAAGAATTCCAAGACATGGAGATGCTGTATTTTCGGGTCAAGAAAAAATCGGATATGTGACGAGCGGAACTTTTTCGCCGATGCTGGAAAAACCCATCGGTATGGCGTTGGTAAGTTCGGGCTTTGACGGCGAAAACATCGAAATAGAGATTAGGGATAAAAAACAGCAGGCGAAAACGATCAAAGGAAAATTTTTTAGGAGGTGTGAAAATTGAAAAAAGAGGAATTGCTTTACACTAAAGACCATGAATGGCTAAACATCAAAGGTGAAGAAGTCGAAATCGGAATATCCGGCTATGCCGCAGATGAACTTGGGGATATAACGTTTATTGAGTTTCCGTATCCTGACGGTGAGGTTGCCGAAGGAGACGAGTTGGTGTCCATAGAGTCCGTAAAAGCGGCTTCGTCCGTGGATTCTCCCGTGGACGGTACAGTCATGTATGTGAACTCAAAGCTCGAGGATGCTCCCGAGAAACTCGCCGATGCTCCGTTCGATACGGTACTTATCAAACTAAAATTCAGTCATATCGATACGAGTACTTTTTTGTCCTATGATGAGTATAAGAAAACTTTGGAATAACAGGAGAAAAAGATGAATCATTACATCCCAAATGATAAATCAGACCAAAAGAAGATGCTGGATGCCATAGGTGTTGAATCCGTTGAAGATCTTTTCAGTCACATACCTGATGAAATCCGATTTAATAGTGAAGTGAAGGATAATCCTCTTTCTGAGTTTGAAGTTAAAGAAAAACTCAAAAGCCTTGCGGATAAAAATATTTCGAATTATCCCTGCTTTCTGGGTGCAGGATTCTACGATACTTACGTCCCGAGTACAGTTGGACATATAACCTCCATATCCGAATTCAACACCGCATACACTCCATATCAGCCTGAGATAAGCCAAGGAACGTTGACAGCTATTTTCGAGTTCCAAACAGCCATATGTGAGCTTTCGGGAATGGATGTTGCTAACGCCTCGATGTATGACGGTGCGACAGCTTTGGCAGAGGCCGTTTTGATGGCTTCCAGATGCACCAAAAGAAAAAGAGCTCTTGTTTCGAAAGCGGTTAATCCATCATATGTTGAAGTGATAAATTCCTATTCCTGTGGAAAAATCGATATCGTATATATTGAAGAAAGGAACTTCGTTACGGATACCGAAAATATCAAGCTTTCGGATGATCTTGCTTGTGTGGTTCTTCAGAATCCGAATTTCTTCGGTGCAATCGAGGATATGGATAAAATATCTTCTCTTGCAGAAAAGCTCCACGAGAACGGCAGTCTTCTTATCGTTTCGGCAAACCCGACTTCGTTGAGCGTTTTGAAACCTCCAGCGGAATACGGTACAGATATCTTCACCGGTGAGGGACAGCCTTTGGGCGGAAATCTCTCCTATGGCGGTGCAGCTCTCGGTCTTATGGCTACAAAGGAAAAGTATGTACGCCAGCTGCCAAGCAGAATTGCAGGGCAAACGGTCGATAAAAATGGAAAAACCGGATACGTTTTGACTTTGCAGACAAGAGAACAGCACATCAAAAGGGAAAGAGCGACCTCGAATATATGCAGCAATCAGGCACTTAACGCGCTCGGTGCACTTGTATATATGATGACTTATGGAGAAAAAGGGCTCAGGCTTTCCGCAGAAAACAGCATGAATAAAGCGCATTATCTCGCTGATAAGTTTTCAAAAATCGGCGGTGTCAGCGTTATGAATGCATCATTTTTCAATGAGTTCACGATCGAATTGAATATAAGCCCATCCACATTGAATGATAAATTGTTGAAACAGGGTATTATCGGCGGGCTTGATATTTCTAAAGAGTCAGACACCGAAAAAAATCTTTATCTAATCGGAATCGGAGACAAAATCTCAAAACAAGATATGGACAGATTTATTGAAATAACCGCAAAGGCGGTGAAGTAGATGAAATTACTATTTGAATATAAAAACAGCGATAACAGAAAGAACTATTTGGATTCGTTCGAAGAGTATTCGACATCCTTACCGAAGAGTTTTCTTCGGACATCAAGACCCAATATACCGAACATCAGCGAACCTGAAGTCATAAAGCATTTTACTGCACTTGCCAAAACGAACCATGGAGTGGACTCAGGTTCCTATCCTCTGGGTTCTTGTACAATGAAATATAATCCGAAAGTCAATGAGGAAGTTGCGAAATACGATGGGTTTAACCACATCCATCCCCTTCAAGATGAAAGAAGTGTTCAAGGGGTTTTGGAGCTGTGCTTCGATCTTCAGGAGACACTTTCAAAGATTACAGGCATGGATGCTTTTTCGCTCCAGCCAGCTGCAGGTGCTCACGGAGAGTTTGCAGGGCTTCTTATCATAAAAAAATATCTGATAAGCGAGGGGCTTGGTCATAAAAACACAATCCTGATACCGGATTCCGCTCACGGGACAAATCCCGCTTCTGCGGCTATGGTGGGCTTCAAAGTCATAAAAATACCTTCCGATGGGCGAGGCAATATGGATATCGAAGTTCTAAAAGAAAAGATAGATTTAAATACAGCAGGGCTTATGCTTACAAACCCAAACACGCTTGGATTGTTCGACGAGCATATCGTTGAAATATCCTCATTAGTTCATGGTGCCGGCGGGTTGCTATATTACGACGGTGCAAATGCGAATGCTATCATGCAAAAGGCAAGACCGGGGGATATGGGTTTTGATGTTCTCCACTTGAATTTGCACAAAACCTTTTCGACCCCACATGGAGGAGGAGGACCGGGTGCAGGTCCTGTTGGCGTAAAGGAGCATTTAAAAGAATTTTTACCGAACTATGTACAAAGAAACGGCGATGTTTTCGAAAATGCATTAGGAAAAAATACTATAGGCAATATTCGTGCATATTTCGGAAATATTCCCGTTCTTATAAGAGCATATGCTTATATTCTGTCTATGGGTGAAAAGGGATTGTGTGATATAAGCGAAAATGCGGTTTTGAACGCAAACTACCTTATGCACAAACTAAAGAAGATATTTAGCTTAGCATATGATAGGGTTTGTATGCATGAGTTCGTGCTTTCAGCAGAAAACATGAAAAAAGAATACGGCACCACGGCACTCGATATAGCTAAATCTTTGCTCGACTATTCAATACATCCTCCGACAGTCTATTTCCCTCTTATCATAAAAGAAGCGATGATGATTGAACCGACCGAAACCGAATCACTCGAAGGACTCGATGGTTTTGTCAAGGTTATGATCAAAATTGCAGAAGAAGCAAAAAAGTATCCGGAGAAATTGAAAGCTGCTCCGACGAAAACAGCGGTCGGAAGACTTGATGAAGTAAAAGCAGTCAAAGAACCGAGACTTAGGTTTTAGTTTGATATATCCAGAAATATAGCTAATTCTTTTTGCGATAACTAAATTACCATGTTTTAGTGGACACAAAACAAAAGTGCTATTATACTTACATAAAGGTACTCATTTTTTATAAAAAATCTTGGAGGTTCACAATATGGCACAAATGATTATAAGCAGAATTCTTGCATGGCTGAGCGTAGTATTGCTCATACTGACTATGCTGTTATGGTTTATCAGAATCGGGTCGGATAAAAAGTGGTTTAAGCAAAAGGGCGAAAAATCCCTGCACGAGAAGATGAAAAAACCTCACGAGATACTCGGCGGACTTCTTTTCATCACTTCGCTTGTTCACGGAATACTGTCTTCGGCAAAACTTTTATCGTTTAATTGGGGCACAGCATCCTTTGTAGCTATTTTGCTTCTCGGTGCAAGCTGTTCATTCAAGAAAGAAGAGAATGTAGAAAAGTGGAGAATACCGCATAGGATAGTCGGTATTTTAGCAGTTGCTTTTTTGATAGTCCATCTGATAACTATATTCTGATGATTGACTATTCCAAATATCGAGTCTCCTTTGAGGAGACTTTTTTTTATAACAAATAGTTTTATGATATCCAATCTCGCTGATAAGCTTAAGAAGTAAAAATCGAGCCTTTCTATGTAAAGTATTCTTGACATATTGTAAACTATACTTTATAATACTCGTATCGAGAGAAAAGAGAGAAAACTCTATGGAATTAAAAAACAATATCAGAAAACTGCGGTTTGAAAACAGCGAAATGTCTCAGCAGGAACTCGCCGACAGAATCGGTGTTTCCAGAATGACAATATATTCAATTGAAAAAGGGAAATATGTTCCTTCGACGGTTTTGGCCTTGAAAATCTCTAAAGTTTTCGGCATAGCAGTCGAGGAGATCTTCACCTTAACCGATATTTAGGGGGGAAATAGAATGAAAAAGAAAATCTTATTAAAAATATTCATCGCTATCGCATTTTTGATGATCATCTATGCTTGCGTTTCATACGTATATTTGCAAAATAAGTTGACAGTGGATATGGCGTCTCCGACCAAAACGGTCAACACTTTGGGTGTGCTCGTTGTGCCAGCGCTGCTCATCGTGGGGCTTTTCCATCTTCTGCTTCTTATAAGAGTGCTGAAGACGATTTCACCGAACTTCTTTCATTCGCTGTATATCGTATCGCTGACTCTTTCGGGTGTACTCCTGCTTTCGGATATCATGCTCCTATCGGATATCGGTAAAGAATATCTGCTTTGGGATATTACTTCGCAATGGCATTTGCTATATGGATTTACCGCTTTTCATATAGTGAATATGCTTATCGGCGTTATATATTTGATAAAAAACCCTTCCAGTGGAGAAAAACTTTTTACTGGCAGCAAAAAAAGCAATGAAGCATTGTTTATCTCTTTGCATAACATCTCGTTTATATGTGGTCTTCTAGGTCTTGCGGGCGTAATCCTCTCTTTCACAGGTCTGATAATCCCCGGGAGATACAGTATCCAGTTGATGATTGCAGCGACATTCCTTGCATTATTTCCTTTTGTTCTAATCGCAATATATTGGATAACGAGGATGAGCAAAAAAAGAATCAAGGATTGGACTGATGAGAAGCAGCTTTCCGACAGCGGATATGGCGCAATGCTTTGCCTTGCGGTTTTGCTTCCCGTTTTTATAATAATCAGTATAATATCTTTACTTGGTTCCGGTGTCGTTTCTCTGCCTGCCCATTTTTGGATGCTTTATCTGCCCGCTTCTTTTTGGATGCTTTTATTATTCTTTCTCACTCTTACGATTTACGGGCTTACTATAATATTACGAAACAGATAGGTTTCGAACATCAAAAAAGCCTTGGGAATTCTGAACTGAACCCAAGGCTTTATATTATCTCTTATATTTTTCTTATATTTTACTTTAGAAGAACAGTCCGAATAGATTATACTTTCCGAAAATCGAGACACCGATAAGTGCAACTGTCGCCATAATCTTTATCAGTATATCCAATGAAGGACCAACAGTATCCTTAAGAGGATCGCCTACTGTATCTCCGATTACTGTGGCTTCATGAGTCGGTGAACCCTTTTCTTGTCCTTTATATCCGGATTCAACGAGTTTTTTCGCATTATCCCAAGCTCCTCCGGCGTTTGCAGTAAACAGAGCAAGCATTATACCGGAAAGTGTTGTTCCGATAAGAAGTCCTCCTACGAAATCCGCTCCGAAGATGAATCCGCTGACAAGCGGTGTCAATATAGCAATAAGCGCTGGCGTTTTCATCTCTTTTAATGCTCCGGCCGAGGAAATCTCTATGCACTCTTTATAGTTTGGCTTTTGTTTTCCTGTAAGAATCCCCGGGAATTTCTCGAACTGACGCCTTACCTCTCTAACCATGCTTCTTGCTGCCTTTGAAACTGCATCGATCAGTATTCCGGAGAAGAAGAACGGCAAAGCCGCACCTACTGCTGCCCCTGCGAGCGTTAGGGGTTTTAATACGTTAAGCGTAAGCTCAACATGCTCAGATCCTACCGAAACTTGTGAATGAAGGAAAGAAGCGAGCAATGACAAAGCCGCCAAAGCAGCAGAGCCTATTGCAAATCCTTTTCCGATCGCTGCTGTCGTGTTTCCGACTGAGTCCAGTTTATCCGTTATCTGCCTTACCTTAGGGTTGAGTTTTGCCATCTCAGATATTCCGCCTGCATTATCAGCGATTGGGCCGTAAGTATCCACGGAAACCGTTGCTGCAACGAATGAAAGCATACCGATGGCTGCCATTGTAACTCCGTATATACCTGCAATCTTGTAGGAAATTATGATAACACCCGCAAGAATCAGTACAGGGAACATAGTCGACTTCATGCCAACACCAAGTCCGTCTGTGATTGTAAGAGCCGTACCTTCGATTGAGGATTTCGCAATCCCTCTTGTCGGTGCAAAATCATAGCTCGTGTAATACTCTGCAATCGCACCGATCGCGATTCCACTCACGATTCCGAGTACTGCTGCAATCCAAGGAGAAAGTGCTCCTGCAAGGAACCCTGCGCTTAACAGTTCCGCTTTTGTCATTTTACTGAAGTATAAGTAGGTAAATATTCCTGTAGCGATTATGGTAAGTCCAGCCGCTACCCATGTTGATGTATTAAGCTCTCTGTGTGGTCTGTCAGATACTTTTTTGAATATCAGGTACATAATTCCGATAACGCATGCAACAAGTCCAATCGCTACGAACATAATTGGATATGAAAGCAATCTAGTTACCATTCCATTGGATATAACTTCCGGACCTTCGATAACGAAGCTGTAACATGCAAGCGCAATACTTGCGACTATCGCCCCGACAAAGCTTTCAAGCAAGTCAGAGCCAAGTCCTGCAACGTCTCCGACATTATCACCAACATTGTCGGCAATTGTCGCCGGGTTTCTCGGATCATCCTCCGGTATATGGGCTTCTGTCTTTCCAACAAGGTCTGCTCCCATATCAGCGGCTTTGGTATAAATTCCTCCACCAACACGATTGAACATCGCAATAAGTGAACAACCAAGTGCATATCCCGAAACAGTCATAGCAAACGGTATAAAGTTAATGCCCATCCAATTGCTTTGAATCGAGAGATTCTCAATGTCGAGTTGTCCCATCAGATTTCCGAAAACAACGTAGATCACTCCAAGTCCGAAAATCGCAAAACCACCAACGGAAAGACCCATAACGCTGCCCCCTTGGAAGGCAACCTTAAGCGTTGAGCCTAAGCTTTTTGAAACTCTTGCTTCGTTGGAAACTCGCACGTTGGAAATCGTGGCAATCTTCATACCGACATAACCTGCCGTTGCACTCATTATAGCTCCGATTAAAAAAGCTACTCCGACATACCATGAAACCACAACTGCCAATAATGCAAATACTCCTAATGCTACAAAGAATATGACTTTATATTCATGAGCAATGAAAGCATTCGCTCCCTCTTGGATAGCCTTGGCTATCTCCTTCATCTCTTTTGTGCCCGCGTCCCGCCTTTTTACCGTATAATAGTTATACACGGCTGCAAGCAAAGCTATAGACACAGCTGCAAATATTATGATAGTTAACATTTCAGCCTCCTTAAAAAATATTTTAAACTTTTAAAAAAAACGCTTTGTCGCCTATTATATAGGTTTGTCCGAATAAATTCAATAGTAAATTATTTTGATTTTATACAGTGAAATTTTGTTGATCGGATATTGATGCGTAACAAAACAAAGGCAGCTCTGCCATAACTCATATTAGTTTAATTTTGTGTTCAATCTGATTGAGATATGATATTGCAAATTCTAAAATTCATTATATTCTATATCTGACGTTTCTTTTCTTTTGCAGCATAATAACCTTCATTCGCAAGGTGCGAGCTTCGTGTGAAAGGCGATGATGCAGCATACAGAATCCCCATATCCTCGGCTAATTTCTTATATTCATCGAATTGATCCGGTGTTATATATTCCTTTACCGGATAATGTTCTTTGCTCGGCGCCAAGTACTGCCCGATTGTTATTATATCACAGCCGACCTTAACAACATCTTCAAAAAGCTTTATAACTTCTCCCTTTGTTTCACCGACTCCAACCATCAATCCCGTTTTGGATATTATATTGTTATCCTCTTCCTTTACAGCTTTTATCACATCAAGTGATCTCGAATATTCCGCCATAGGACGGATTTCTTTATAAAGCGAAGGGACGGTCTCAACATTATGTCCGATAACATCCGGTTTTGAATCGATAATCTTTTTCAGGTCTCTTCTGCTTCCAAGCAGGTCGGGTATCAAAACTTCGACTTTTGTGTTTGGATTTATCTCCTTAATCGCACGTACCGTTTTTGCAAAATGCTCCGCTCCTCCATCGGGTAGATCATCTCGCGTTACAGATGTGATAACTACATAGTCAAGCTTAAGCTCCTTTACTCCCATAGCGACATTTTTGGGCTCAGCCGGATTCAAAAGCTCAGGGCTATATTTCGATACAGCACAGAACTTGCAGTTTCTTGTGCATTGCTTACCCATTATCATAAAAGTTGCTGTGCTCAGGTTGAAGCATTCACCTCTGTTCGGACAGTTTGCTTCGTCACAAACAGTGTTTAGGTCATATTTTTCGAGCAGCTCCCGAACTCTGTCGTGTTCTTCACCCATCTGAGCTCTAGCTTTGAGCCACTCCGGTTTTCTTATTCTTTCACTCATTTCATAATTCTCCGATTATTTTCGTTCCAGCAAGTCTTTTAAATTCGTTCTTTTTGTTCCATACCCAAACACGCCGGCAAATTCTTTTATTATCTCTTCTTTTACGAATTCATAGTCCGCTTTCTTCCCGATTATTTTCTCTATAGATGTTACTCCTGTCCCCGTAAGCCCGCATGGGACTATCAAATCGAAATGAGAAAGATTCGTATTTACGTTGAACGCAAATCCATGCATGGTTATCCACTTCTTTATCGATATGCCGATTGCGGATATCTTTTCGTTCCCAATCCAAACACCGGTTTCTTCACCGGTTCTCTTGCTTGCTGAAATCTCAAAATTCTTTTCCAATACGTTTGTGATTACATCCTGAATCCTTGTAATATATGCCCTTATGTCCTTATCAAAGTTTTCGAGATTGATTATCGGATAGCCCACTATCTGACCCGGTCCGTGATATGTCACATCTCCGCCTCTTTCGACCCAGGCGATATCTATCCTCATTTTACTCAGCATCTCTTTTGACGCAATAACATTGCTGTCCTTCCCTCTCGTCCCCATAGTCAGCACCGCATCATGCTCAACCAAAAGAAGAGTATCACCGATTTTCTCATCTATGCGAAGCTGCTGCAGCTCTCTTTGTGTTTCCAGTGTTTTGCTATACCCTCTTTTTCCAAGGTCTACAATATTGAGTTCCATGTTTAACTCCAATGTCTTGATTTAAAGCCTGTACATTATAACATAAGGTTTTTAGAAATGGAATTCAATTTATGGCATAAAAAAAGACCTGATCTTTTCTTGAACAGGTCTTACGTTGAATTTTAATTATTCGTTTGTTTCGTCACCGATAGCGAATACCAATTCACATTTTGCAACGGTTTTCCCGTTGACTTTTGCGACGCCTTCACCTGTACCGATCATCTCCCGAAGGTCGGTAATCTTTGTCTCCAGTTCGAGCACATCGCCCGGAACCACTTTTCTTGAAAACTTTGCCGCTTTTATCCTCGCGAGGAATGCGAGTTTTCCTTTCATCGCATCCAGAGTCATAAGTGCGATTCCTCCGGCCTGCGCCATGGCTTCAACGATCAATACTCCCGGCATGACTTTTGTCTTTTCGAAATGACCCATAAAGAACCATTCGTTGCCGCTTACGGCTTTGATCGCTTTTGTGCTTTCCCCCGGGATGTTTTCAACTACCTTATCGAGCATCAAAAACGGCTCACGGTGAGGTAATATTTTTTTTATCTCTTCGATACCAATCATTTTTATAAAACCTTTCCAAAAACTAATATCTCTTAAATAGAATTGTACTGTTATGTCCTCCAAACCCGAGTGAGTTTGATATCGCATAATCAGTATCCATTTTCTTGGATTTGTTCGCAACATAGTCAAGGTCGCATTCTTCATCCGGCACTTTTAGGTTTATGGTCGGAAGCGCAACGCTTTCTTTAAGGCTCAAAATTGTGAATATCGCCTCCATCGATCCGGCAGCACCCAGCATATGCGCTGTCATAGATTTCGTTGAGCTTATCAGCAAATCCTTGCTATGCTCGCCAAAACATGTTTTTATCGCCAATGTTTCCGTTTTATCGTTTAGCGGAGTTCCTGTTCCGTGTGCGTTTATATACCCGACTTCGGAAAAATCGATTCCGGCTTCCTTAACAGCCATCTCCATTGCCTTTGCCGCATGAATTCCGTCTTCCTTCGGTGCTGTGATATGATGCGCATCACAAGTCTGCCCATATCCGCAAATCTCTCCATAGATATTCGCTCCGCGTTTCTTTGCTATTTCCTCGTTTTCAAAGACCAAGAACGCAGCACCTTCACCCATGACGAATCCTTTTCTCTCTTTATCAAAAGGTATGCTCGCTCTGTCTGCACTCTCTGCGTTCGAAAGAGCCTGCATCTGATTAAAACCTTGAATAGCAAGATCTCCGATAACACCTTCTGCTCCGCCTACTAAAACAGCATCTAAGCTTCCGTCTTTTATCATCCTGAAAGCCTGCCCCAAAGCATCTGTACCCGAAGCACACGCAGTGACTATGCCATAGCACGGACCGTTAAGTCCAAGCTTAATAGCGAGCATGCCCGGTGCAATGTTTATAATAGATTTTGTGATAAAAAGTGAAGAAACGGTGTTCACTCCATTGTTTGCCATAGTATCGTATTGTTCACAAACAGTATTGAGTCCTCCCATTCCGCTTCCTAAAATCGTTCCTACTCTATAAGGATCGAATTCAGTCAACCCTGAATCATCCCAAGCCTGCATTCCTGCATATATTGCATACTGACAGAATCTGTCGAGTCTTCTCGCTTCTCTTTTATTTATATACTTTGATGGATCAAAATCCTTTATTTCTGCCGCGAAATACACATCGCTGATTTTCTCTCTGTCGAACTGATCTGCATAGTCTATACCGCAAGTGCCTTTTTCGGCCGCAATGAATATATCTTCTATATTGTCTCCGAGCGCGCAAACAGCACCCATTCCGGTTATAACAACGCGATTTGCCATATATCAAAACCGTTCCTTTCAAAAATTTTAAATAACCATACCGCCGTCCACAGGTAAAACCTGCCCGGTGATATAGCTTGCTTTTTCTCCGCAAAGGAAACCGACAACGCCGGCAACATCCTTCGGATCGCCCAATCTGTTAAGCGGAATTTTTGACTTGATATCCTTTTTGACTGCATCATCCAAGACATCCGTCATAGGCGTTACGATATAACCGGGAGCCACAACATTAACGCATATCCCGCGTTTTGCGACTTCTTTTGCACAGGATTTCGTAAATCCGATTATCCCCGCTTTTGAAGCAGCATAGTTAGCCTGGCCTGCATTTCCGATAATACCGATTACAGAGGATACGTTGATAATCCTTCCTTGTCGGCTTTTCAGCATATGCGGCATTGCTGCTCTTGTCATATAAAAACAGCTTTTAAGATTTGCATCGACGACTTTGCTGAAATCCTCATCCTCCATACGCATCACAAGAGTGTCTTTTGTGATCCCTGCATTGTTGACGAGCGCATATATGCTCCCAAGCTCATTTATACATTTTTCCATGATAGCATTGCACTCGCTGGAGGAAGTCAAATCTGCTTTTAATAACACTTTCTTTCTTCCGACAGCCTCAATTTTTTTCGCAACCTCTTTCGCTTTTTCCTCTCCGCTTCTGAAATGAATCCCGATATCAAAGCCGAGCAAAGCAAGCTCCAATGCAACAGCCGCACCTATTCCGCCGGATGCTCCGGTAACAATCGCAACCTTAGTCAATTTATTTCTCCTTCTGTTTTTCCAAATACTTGTTTAGAGATTTTAAATCTCTTACAGACGATATACTAATATCCTCGCCCTTCAGCCTTCTTTTAAGCATCTTTGAAAGCACCATCGACGGGCCGATTTCAACAAACTCATTAACGCCCTCCGAGATGAGTTTTTCCATGGTGTCATGCCATCTCACTCTTGAGCACATTTGGTTTGCGAGCATGCTCACGATATCGCTTTTCTTTTCATAAGGCAAACCGGTATAATTTGAATATATAATTGCTTTTGGTTTTTCTATGTCTGCCTTTTTTAAAAGATCTTTAAATATCTCCGATGCTCTTTTCAGCATAGGCGTGTGGAAAGGTCCGCTCACTGCTAAGAAGACGGTTTTTGCTCCCGCTTCTTCAAACTTTGGCTGAATCTCCTCCAGAGCCGTTTTTTCTCCTGCAATGACAATCTGCTTTTCAGAAAGATGATTCGCCGCCCATATATCCGGCGAATCTCCAAGAGTATTTTCAACTTCTTCGATAACAAGCCCCAAAACTGAGAGCATTCCGCCAACACCGGATTTTACCGCGTTGTCCATTATAGCTCCCCTTTTGTTAACGAGCTTTGCTCCTTTTTGAATGTCGAGCATACCTGTTACCGCCAAAGCAGAATATTCGCCCAGTGACAGCCCTGCATATATATCCGCGCTTTTTTCGAGTACAGCAAAAAGTGCAACACTATGTGCATAGATTGCAGGTTGGATATATTCACTCTTCTCCATGTTTTCCCCTTCGAAACAAGCGGCTTTCAAAGAGATTTCGAGTACATCGTCAATACTGTCAAAGACTTTCTTGTATACTTCGTTTTCTTCATATAAATCCTTGCCCATACCAAGAGTTTGTGCCCCTTGACCCGGGAACAGAAAAGCTGTTTTCATTTCTTCCTCCTAAAGCTCGACCACTTCTCCAACATCTTCAAGGACGGCTTTAAAGCTGCTATCTGAGAAAATATCCTCGATAATCTGCTTTGCTGTCATCTCCTCTTTGAGCATACAGGAAACCTGTCCCGCCATAAAAGAGCCTTCCTTTATATCTCCGTCCACAACGGCTTTCCGAAGTGATCCTTCACCCAGTTTTTCGAGTTCCTCGACAGCGTTTTCCTGATACTCAACTTTTGCCATCTGTCTTGAAAGAGGGCTTCTTATAAGACGTACAGGATGTCCGGTAACTCTGCCGGTGACTTTGCTGTCCACGTCCTTTGCTTTTAGTACTTTGTTTTTAAACTCCTGATGCGCTGTACATTCTTTGGCAAGTATAAATCTCGTACCCACCTGGATTGCACTCGCCCCAAGACAAAGCGCAGCCATTGCAGTTCTGCTGTCATGGATTCCGCCCGCAGCAATAACCGGAACAGAAACGCTTTTTACTATATTCGGCACTAGCACCATAGTGGTGAGCTCTCCGATATGCCCTCCGGCCTCACAGCCTTCGGCGATTACTGCATCGATCCCCATTCTTTCCATACGGATCGCAAGTGCGCTTGACGCCACAACCGGCACAACTTTTGCGCCGCTTTGCTTCCAAAGCTCCAAGAATTCTCCGGGATTACCTGCTCCGGTAAACACAACAGGGACCTTTTCTTCGGCAACGATTTTCGCCACTTCATCCTTGAAGGGACTTAAGAGCATGACGTTCACGCCAAACGGCTTTTTTGTCTTCTGTTTTACGATTTGAATCTGTTCCTTAACCCATGAAGCAGGTGCATTACCGGCAGCAATTACGCCAAGTCCGCCGGCCTCCGAAACAGCAGCTGCAAGATGTGCGTCCGAAACCCAGGCCATTCCGCCTTGAATTATCGGATACTCAATTCCGAACATCTCACAAATTATGCTATTCTTGCTTACCATTATTTCTGTCCCTCAACATAAGCCATCAAATCTCCGACTGTTTTAATATCAACAAGCTTTTCGTTTTCAATCTTGATACCTGTAGCCTTTTCCATCTCGATAACCATTTCCATCATGTCCAGAGAATCCATCTCAAAATCGTCAACAAAGTTTGAATCGTCTTTGATTTCGTCTCTGTCCAAGTCCAACTGCTCCATCAAAATCTCAATAATTTTTTCTTTCATTTTCATTTCTTCCTTTCAGTTTTAAATATATTTAAGGCTTTTGCCCTAATAACTTTATTATATAGCCCACTTAACGACTATTCCGCCGTATGTAAGCCCTGCTCCAAATCCGACCAGAGCAACGTTGTCCCCTTTTTTCAACCATCCGCTGTCATTCGCTTCTTTAAGAGCGATTGGAATCGTTGCGGATGAAGTATTCGCATATTTATCCACATTGACATAGAATTGATCTTTTTTATAGTCCGTGCTGCTCGCCGCAAAACGTATTATTCTGCTGTTAGCCTGATGAGGGATTATCTTGTCTATTTTCTCGTCTCCCATCATCTCTTGAAGTTTCTTTATGGTTTTTTCAACAGCATCTACGGCAAAAGCAAAAACATCGTTTCCGTTCATGGAAAGGGAAATATCATCCCAATCCTGATTTTCACTCCAAGGGTTGTTCTGTCTTTTGTTTTTTATATACAATACATCATTTTCGTCAATGATACCGGTAAGAATCGGATGTTTGATCTTATTTTCTTTACTGCGTTTTACAACAATCGCTCCTGCTCCGTCTCCGAAAAGAATGCATGTGCTTCTGTCTTCCCAATTCATTCTTCCTGACAAATTCTCACTCGAAACGATAACCCCTGTCTCAAGATCCATAGTATCCATCAACGAAACCATCGTCGCTAATGCGTAGATAAATCCAGTACAGCCTGCAGCGATATCCATAACGACTGCCTGTTTGCATCCGATGCCCTTTTGAACCAGCGAGGCGATAGAAGGTGTTGCATAATCCGAAGAAATCGTTGTTCCAATAATAATATCGATATCGTCAGCTTTCACTTTCGCATGTTCAATCGCTTGCTTCGATGCGTCAATAGCCATCGAAGTGGCTGTTTCTTCCGTTACAAGTCTTCTTTCCTCAATACCCGTTCTTTTTCTTATCCATTCATCGGTCGTGTCCATAATGTCCTCAAGCATATGGTTTGTTATAACCTTTTTCGGGACACTGCTTCCAACGCCTATGATTTTCGCTGAAATGCTCACTTAACTAAATCCTTTCATATCCAACATTTTTTGATATCTTTTTTCCACGAGTTGCTCAGGTGAAAATTCCTCAAGCTCCTCTAAGTAATCTACTATAATCTTTTTTAACTTGGAAACGCTGTAGTCCATATTTTCTATAGCGAAGTCCTGCTTTTCTTTAATCATACAGTCCGCAATCCCCAGACGCAGAAGATCTTTCGGGGTGAGTGCGAGTCTTTCCGCCGCAAGCTCCGCTTTTGATGCATCCTTAAAAAGAATAGACGCACATCCTTCAGGGGTTATTACGGAAAAATATGTGTTCTCCATAACGATAAGCTTATCGGATATGGCAAGTGCAAGCGCACCTCCGCTCCCACCTTCGCCGATTACCACAGAGATAACGGGAACTTTTGCCGCTGCGATAAAGGAAAGGTGTTCGGCGATAACCGTTCCTTGTCCTTTTTCCTCTGCTTCCACGCCGCAAAAAGCTCCGGGTGTGTCTATTAGACACAGAATCGGTCTATTGAATTTTTCCGCTTGAGCTATCGCTCTCATTGATTTTCGATATCCTGCCGGATGAGGCATGCCGAAGTTGCATTTTTTTCTCTCATCAATCGAATGCCCTTTTTGCTGTCCAATTATGGTGAAGCTCTTCCCCATAATTCTTCCAACGCCGGTCACAACCGCATCATCATCGCCCAGACATCTGTCTCCTCTTACTTCGAAGAAATCCTCTACCAGTTCTTCTATGTAGTCTCTCGCTTGCGGTCTGCTCTGCATTCTTGCATTTTTTACGCAGCTCCAAGCTTCATTGACATTATTATCAGGATCTTTGCTTTCCGGCATAACATCCATCTCGCTTTTCTCCTTTTCAGCTATTCCCATATCATCTATTCATGAAGAGATAAGATTTTGCCTAGCTTATCCTTCATGTCCTTTCTCTCAACAACACCATCGATCATACCTTTTTTCAAGAGATATTCCGTCTTTTGAAATTCTTCCGGCAATGTTTCATTCACATTCTGCTGAATGACCCTTGGACCGGCAAATCCAATCAAGGCTTTTGGTTCCGCCAAGATTATATCGCCTTGCATCGCAAAACTCGCGGTCACTCCCCCTGTTGTAGGGTTGGTAAGCACGCTCACATATAGCAGTCCGGCATCATTCATCTTGTTTATAGCGATTGTCGTTCTCGTCATCTGAAAAAGGGATATCATTCCCTCCTGCATCCTTGCTCCGCCGGAAGCACAGAATATGATAAGCGGCAGTTTCTTTTTCAGGCAAACATCGACAAGATTACAGATTTTTTCTCCGACAATCTGTCCCATGCTTCCCATCATAAAATATGAGTCCATGACCGCAAGCCCTGTTTTGTGTCCGCCGATCTTGCACGTGCCGCATACAATCGCTTCATTCAGCCCTGAATTCTTTCTCGCTTTTTTGAGTTTATCCTTATATTCCGGAAAGCTTAAAGGGTCATTGCTCTTCTTTGTTTTGTCGATTTCGGCAAAAGTACCTTCATCGGCAATAGTTTCTATCCGCTTATAGGCAGGCATCCGAAAAAGAAATCCGCAATACACGCATACAGAATCGTTTCCATGTACGAGTTCTTTGAGCGTTTCTCTGCCGCATTCCTGGCACTTCAAAAATTCCGGCTGGATAATACCTTCCGGTTTTCCATCTGGTTTTTCAACGTTTTCTTTAAAGAGTTCCATCAATTTTCTCCGTTTTTTGGAGCTTTGCTAAAATGATTAGCCAAAGAGCTCCACACAAAGTTTATTCTCTATCCATTTATTATGGATATTCCCTTTGTTAAAATCCTCGTGTTTGAGTATCGCTTTTGCAAAATCGGAGTTAATATCAACGCCGCTGATCAGCAGCTCATCTAATGCATTATAGGATGACAAAATCGCTTCCTGCCTGTTTTGACCGAAGCAAATCACCTTTAAAATCATCGAATCATAAAAAGGCGAGATTTTATCTCCGCGAATATACCCGCTGTCAACTCTAACTCCAAAGCCGCTCGGAAACTGTAAATCCTTAATCCTTCCCGGGCTCGGTTTAAAGTCTTCGTCTGGGTTTTCCGCGTTTATACGACATTCAATAGCATGCCCTCTTGCGATGATTTCCTCTTGGGTCAGTGCAAACTCATGGTCCAGCGCTATTTGAATCTGACACTTTATCAGGTCAATACCAAAAACAGCCTCCGTTACCGGATGCTCTACCTGGATTCTTGTGTTCATCTCCATAAAGTAGAACTTACCGTCTTCGGTGAGAAGAAACTCAACTGTTCCGGCGTTCTTATATCCTACGATTTTTGCAATTCTAACAGCACAGTCCTCCATATCCTTTCTTAAACTATCGGAAAGGAAAGGTGCTGGTGCTTCTTCAACCAACTTCTGATTTTTTCTCTGCATACTGCATTCTCTTGTCCCGAGATGCAACACATTCCCAAAACCATCCGCCAGAATCTGGACTTCAATATGTCTCGTATTTATAAGGTAAGATTCAAGATATACACTATCGCTTCCAAACGAAGCTTGTGCTTCTTGTTTTACCAGCATAAACTCCGAATCAAACTTTTCCTTTTCAAAGACAATACGAATACCTCCACCGCCGCCGCCGTGAGACGCTTTGATTATTACCGGGTATCCGATTTCATCTGCAAGCTTTTTTGCCTGCTTTAAGTCGGATATTTCCCCATCTGAGCCTGGAGGAACCGGGATATCATTATCCACCATGATCTGTCTTGCTTTGGCTTTGTCGCCGAGCATTTCCATAGCTTTTGCATCAGGTCCGATAAACTTTATGTCTGCTTCTTCACAAGCCCTTTGGAATTTCGAGCTCTCAGAAAGAAACCCGATTCCCGGGTGTATTGCACAAACACTATAGACCTTTGCAATTGTAATGATTCCCTCTATATTCAAATATGATTTTTCCGCCTTTGCCGGACCGATGCACACTGCATGGTCAGCAATCTTGGTAAAATAACTGTCTTTGTCTGCTTCGGAATAAATAGCGACAGTGTTCAGTCCAAGTTTCTTACACGTCCTTATTATGCGTACTGCAACCTCACCACGATTTGCAATAAGTACACTTTTCATTCACTATTCTCCTTGGAACACGAACAATACATCCGATTCTTCAACCGGATTGCCGTCTTCAACTAATATTTCCTTTATAGTGCCGCTTCTATCAGATTTCACTTCGTTCATCATCTTCATAGCTTCAAGTATGCAAAGGGTGTCTCCCTTTTTTACCTTGTCGCCGACTGAGACAAAGGGTTTTTCTCCAGGCGAAGCAGCCTGATAGAACACGCCCGAAATCGGTGCTTTTAAACTGGGTAGATTCAATCTCTTTGCGGACGAAGGGCTTTTACTTAAGAAAGACTCATCCGATTCATATTTTGAATTCGTTTTCGAGCCTTCTCTTTTAATGCGTATCTTAATATCACCTGTTTCCATTTCAAATTCTGAGAAAGTTAAAGAATTTATATAATTAATAATACCGAAAATCTCGTCATTTGACATGTAAAGTTTTTCTCCTTTCAAAAAAATATTAATTAGCTGGGCTAACTAACTTGTTAGTTATACTAACATAATGCTATAATAAAGTCAATCGATATGAAATGAGTGTTTTTTTATATATTATTTGTCTAAAAGCACGTTTAATTCGTACCCTTTTGTAATGATATCCATTCATCAAACTAAGACAAATTTCGATATGTTTCATAGTTTGATTAAGGAATTTATTGCATTTTTAAATACAAAATATTTTTAGAAAGGAGATATCGGACAGAATCTGATTTTTAAAAAAATGGAAAAAAACCAAACAAAAGAACTCATTAATAATTATTTGAAGGAAATTTTCTA
>Ga0180436_10000420_pt1 | contig 44100 bp, 29 predicted proteins | sample SS_ome_2_FD_132434 | JGI IMG/M metagenome (GOLD analysis project Ga0180436, IMG submission 132434) | Hypersaline lake sediment archaeal communities from the Salton Sea, California, USA - SS_3_S_2 metaG | ecosystem: Environmental > Aquatic > Non-marine Saline and Alkaline > Hypersaline >...
CGGTGGGCGAGTAGGCCGGCGACGTCGGCGAGTACTCACCGCCGGTGGGCGAGTAGGCCGGCGACGTCGGCGAGTACTCGCCACAGCCCACTGGCGAGTAGGGCGGCGCGACGGGCGTATCGGCGTCGTCGCGCACGGCGTCCTCGTCGCCGGTGTTGTGCAGCGGCGAAAAGATGCCGCAGTCGGCCGGGCTGATGTACTCGTACGGCTGGACGGTGTCTGGCGCGTCGGAAAACGTGTGCACCGGCGACATTGGCACCTCGAGCTCGTCGATGATGCCAAACGGATTGGACGCGGCGTCTCCGCCGCGCCGCTTGCCGATCTCGGCGCCAAAGAGATCTGCGCCGCAGAGGTTGGGCTGTGCACACGCCTCGTCGGTCATCAGCGCGTCGACGTCGAGAATCAGCTGCGACGTCTGCGTGCCGAGGCCGGTCACAAACGAGCCGACCGCGACGCACGACGACGGCGAGCGCAGCTTGTCGATGCGCGTGCCGGCAATGGCGCTGTTGGTGCACATGTTCGACGCCTCTTCGAACGCAATCAGCTGCAGCGGCTCGACGTCGATCTTGGTGGCGCCGCGCACCGTAAACGGCACGTAGCGGCCCGTAAACGTCTGCGTGTCGGCGATCAGCGTCAGGTGTGCGCGGTGCACAAACGAGCCGCCCGACTGCACAATCGCCTCGAGCTGCTCGACGATGGCGTCGCGCGCCGCCGCCATGCCGCGCACCGAGGCAACGTCGTGCACGGCGTTGGTGTGCGCGCGCCGCCGATCGACGCCGCGCACGCCGCGCAGCAGCGCGCCAAAGTCGCGCGACTCGAGCCGCAGCACGCGCTCGGTCGTGTGCTCGGCGCCGCGCTCTGGCGTGTAGCGCACACACCGCTCGGCGTCGTACTCGATGGCGCAGTCGCCGGCGCCGGTGCGCAGCGGCGCGGCGCGCAGCTGCTCGAGCGAGCGGCGCAGCTCGTGCGCCACGTGCTCCGAGTGCAGCGTCCAGTACTGGCGCTCGAGGTCGGCCTCGGTGACGGGCGCGCCGCGCCGCGCGCGCCGCAGCTCGTCGAGGTAAAACGCCTCGGTGAGCCCGCCGCTGCAGCCGTCGTCGCGCGCCTCCTCCTCGGCGCGTGTGCGCGCCTCGCGCTCGTCGTCGCTCAGCTCGGCCTCGTGCAGCATCGTCGCCGTGAGCAGCGGCGGGTGCGGCGGCAGTGTGCCGCCAATCTTGCGCGCGCGCAGCGCGTCGAGCGCACACGTGTGCAGGCGCACGTGCACCGGCAGGTAGTCGGCGTCGTTGAACTCGCCGACAATGATCGAGTGCGTGTCGCCGAGCGCGCGCTCGAGCAGCGCGGCGAGCGCGCCGGCGTCGATGCCGAGGCGCTCGTACCACGAGCGGTCGAGCCGCAGCGCCAGCACGTACGGCGACAGGCAGCGCACGGTGTGCGCCGGCTGGCTCATGCGGTCGACGCGCTCGATGTACGCCTGCGGCTCGCCGCCGACACACTCGGCGCGCGCGCAGCCGAGCTCGGGCGAGTCGAGCGACTCGAGCGCGTAGTGCGTCTCGACGGCAAACCGCTCGCCGTCGCTGACGCCGTCGGGCAACGGGCGCACCAGCGCGAGCTGATCACCGTCGCGGCGCAGCGGCGCGTAGAGCACGTCGGCGCGCTGCAGCGTCGAGCCGACGGTGACGCGCTGCAGCGCGCTGCGCAGCGGGCCGAGCAGCGCTTCGTCGCAGCGCGCCTGGCGCACGCGCGCCTCGTCGTCGGGCGCATAGCTGCGCGCCAGCGTGCGCCGCACGCTGCGCAGCGCCGGCAGCACGTGCGCCGCCAGCTCGGCGTCGTCGGCCGTCGGCGCGTGCACCGGCACGGCGTCGCGCTCGCGGCGCAGCGTGTCGTACGCGGCCTCGGCCAGGCGCTCGGCCGAAAAGCCGAGGTGCGTCCACGTGCCCGCGATGTGGCCGAGCAAGGCGACGCGCAGCGCACAGTCGGCGCCGACGCGCAGCACGACTGCCTCCCACGCGCAGTGCGCCGCGTACTCGAGCCGCTCGGCGCTCCACGCTCGTGCCGCCGGCGCCAGGCGCGCCAGCAGCATCGGTCCGTTGCCCAGCGCGTCGCCGAGCGCCGCGGCGTACTGGGGCGGCTCGTCGAGCGCGCGCCAGTGATCGCACAGCGAGCCGAGCGTGTGCGCGTCAAACGCGGCGCACGCGGTGTTGACGGCCTTGAGCGCGCGAGCCAGTCGCCGCGCATGACCGGCGGCGTACTCGCGCTCGGCGGCGCGCTGTCGCTCGCGAAACGCCGCCTCGTCGCGCGTGCGCTTTTTGCCGCTCGGCGGCGCCGGCGCGCCGTAGCGGTCTGCGGCGGCAGCGGCGCGCAGCGCCTCCAGTTCGTCGGCGAGTCCAGAGCGGCCCGCGGCCTGCCACGCGCGCCGCAGCGGCGCGCGCTCGTCGGCCGCCGTGCGCTCGAGCGCCGCGAGAACGGCGCGCTCGCTGGCGCGCGCCTCGCACCAGCCGCGGCGCACCGGCACGATCGTCGCGACCGGCGTCTTCATGTTGTCGGTGCCGCGCGCATCGACGAGCTCGAGCGCGCGCGGCATGCCCTCGACGACGGCCACGTTCTTCTGGCCGGCCGAGTGAAACGTGTTGAGCTGTGCGGCGGCGGCGGCGTTAGTTGTCGCGCGGCTGTGAGCGGCGCGGTGTCGCGACGCACCGTCATCTGCATGCCGACGCTCGAGAACGACTGCGCCGCAATCACGCCGACCGCGTCGCCGGCCACGGCGCGCGCGCGCCGCAGCCAGCCGGCGTAGCACTCGAAGAACGCGTCGAGCGCCGCGCGCGTCGCGGCGTGCCGGCGCACGAGCTGCTTGGCGCACAGGCGCAGGCGCAGCTGTGCACGCGTCACCGGATCGAGCGCGGCGCCGAGCGAGTCGATCCACGCGCGCACCGCCTCGATCGCCTCGCACTCGTCGATCAGCGAGCAGTGGCGCGCGTGCTCGTCGGCGTCGAGCAGCGCGCGCAGTGCGCGCCAGTCGCGCCCTTGCTCGGCGAGTACCGCGTCGGTAAAGCCGGCGGCGCGCAGCTGTGTGCGTATCGTGTCGTAGCGCCACGCGTCGTACGCGTCGCACGCAGCGCGCGTGCGCGGCGACCAGTACGGCGCCGCGCTCTCGGCAAACGGCACGCTGACCGACGTCGAGCCGCCGGCGTGCTCGGCCAGCGCCGCCGCCAGCAGCTGCTCGACGTCGCCTACGGCGCTCAGCGCGCCGTAGGTCGCCGCGTCGGTGCGCTCGCGCACGTAGGCGAGCGCGGCGCGCAGCTCGCGCGTCTCGCGTCGCACAGTCTGCACGCGGCGCTCGTCGGCGAAGCGCAGCGCAACGGCGTCGTCGTCGGCCAGAAAGACGCAGCGCCCGAGCGCCGCGTCGGACATCAGCAGCGGCGGCAGCTTGCGCCGCTGGACAAACTGCGGCGCAAAGCCAGTGCCGCCGAGTGTCGGCTGGAGCAGCACGTTGCGCGCCGAGCGCACGCCGCCCTGCTCGGCGACAAACAGGTCCTCCATCATCTTGATGAGCCGGCGCGCCAGATAGCCGACAGGCGCCGTCTTGCACGCCGTGTCGATCAGGTTGCTGCGCGCGCCGACCGCGTAGTGGAAGAACTCGCGCGGGCCGAGGCCCTTGAGCAGCGACGAGAAGATCATGCCGCCCGCCTCGGCGCCCGGGTACTGGTTGAGATCGTGCGGCAGAAAGCGCGGCCGCGCGCGCGCCACCAGCCGCGCCTCGGTGCCGGCGCCGCCGTCGGGCATCGCCGCCAGGTCGATGTCGCTCGCCGCGTAGTCGCACGTGCGCCGGCCGTTGACCGTCTGCTGGCCGGGGCACGCCATAATCTCGCCGGCGTTGGTCACCGAGCCCTTGGAGCCGGCGTCGACCATCAGGCGGAACGAGTTGGTGCGCGGCATCGAGCGGAAGACGGCCGAGTGCGCCGCGTCGCGCGCCTCGGTCGTCGCCGCCACAATCGTCTGCTCGAGCGCTTCGACGCGCGCCATGTGCCCGCCGGGTCCGGGCGGCGTGCGCGCCCACTCGCGGCGCGTCTTGTCGATCAGCGCACGGACACGCGGCTCGCAGCGCGCCAGAATCTCCTGCACGGCAAACGTAGTGGCGCCGTCGTTCTCGAGCCGCTCGCAGAGCGCGTAGAGCGCGTGCTCGGCGCACGCAACCGACTCGCGCAGCGCGCGACTGCTGCGCGGCAGCGCGGCGAGGCGCGCGCGCGCGTCGCGCGCCAGCTGTGTCGCGCGCTGCGCGACGGCGCGCTGCTCGGCGGCGCGCCGCTCGGCGGCTGCGGCGGCCGCGCCGTGCTCCTTGAAGCGCCGCCCGCTGCTCTTGATCTGCTCGACGACGGCGGCGACGTCGCGCTCGCTGACTGCGTCGGCTGCCGCGTCGTGGTCGATGCGCTCGGCGTCTCGCAGGCGCTTTGTGAGCGCGACGCGTTCTTGGTCGGCGGCGCGGCGCTCGCTGTCGAGCGCCAGGAACGCGGCGCCGTCGCGCGACGCCAGCTGCTTGCCGCGCAGGACGCGGTCGCGCTGCGCCGTGTCGATGGCGCGCAGCTGTGCGCGCATCTCGTCGAGCGCGGCGGCGCGCGCCGCCGGCGCCATCTGCTGCAGCGCGCGCCGCTCGGCCAGCTTGGTGCCGTTGCGCTGCAGCGCGCGCGCCTTGACGCGCGCCGCCGCGCGTGCCACGCGCGCACGCAGCGCCGCGCGCTCGGCGTCGCGCGCGGCGCGCGTCGCCGTCTCGGCTTCTTCTTGCGCCGCGTCGAGCTGATGCTCGGCGTGCTCGGCCTCGCCGCTCGGCGCGGTCGCGGCGGCACGTTGGCGCGCCGCCGCGACCGCGCCACCGGCCGCGGCGTGCGCCTCGAGAAACTCGGGCGGCGCGCGGCCGGCGTAGCGCGAGCGCGCGCCGTCAAACACAAAGTGCGACTCGTCGGGCACCACGTCCTTGATGCCGATTGAAAAGCCGCGCATCGTGAGAAACTCGGTCGTGAGACGCGTCATGCCGTTGAGAAAGCGGCACGCGTTGTCGATGCAGCGCTCGGGCTCGGCGCCGGCTGCCGCCGAGCCGGCCAGCGACGGCTCGGCGCCGGTGCACAGCGCGCCGACAATGCGCTTGGCGAGCGACTTGTTGAGCGGGCCGTAGTGCAGCACGCCGCGCTGCACCAGCGCCGGCGGCGCGCTCGAGCGCGCGTCGGCGTCGCGCACGCAGTTGAGCAGCGTCGCGTCGAGCGTGCCGGCACGCAGCGTCAGCGACTCGGGCAGCAGTGTGCTGACGAGCTGGCGCGCCGTCCACAGCGGCCGCGGCCGCACAATGGCCGGCTGCGGCACGCAGTCGAGCGGCGCGTCGATGGCCATCCACAGCTGCATCATCTCGGCGCGCTCGAGAAACGCGTGCTCGCGCGTCATCAGGTACGCGCCGAGCAGGTGGTCCTGCACCAGTCCGATGCACGGACCGCCGTCCTTGGGCAGCAGCAGCTGCCGGCGCACCGTCATCAGCTCGGCTGCCTCGGCGGCGGCGCCGAGCGACTGCGGCACGTGCATGTTCATCTCGTCGCCGTCAAAGTCGGCGTTGTACCTGTGCGCCGGTGAGCCGGGTCGAGCGGCGGCGGCAGCGGCCGCAGTGCGACGACTTACGGGGGCGTCACCGCCAGGTTGAGCCGAAACGACTTGCCGCGCATGATGCGCACGCGGTGCGCCATGAACGACGGCCGGTGCAGCGACGGCGCGCGATTGAACAGCACATAGTCGCCGTCCTCGATCGGCAGCTCGACAATCGAGCCGCAGCACGCCAGCGGGTGCTCGTAGATGCAGCCGACGCTCAGCAGATCGACCGCCTGCTCGCGGTCGGCGTCGAAGATCTGCGGACGCGCGGCACCGGTCTGCGGCGCCTCGTTGAACACCTCGTCCTCGCCGTCGATGATGCGCTGCGCGCGTCGCAGCACGCGCGCAATGTTGACGGCGCACAGTCGGTGCGGGCGCGTCAGCACTGCGGCGACGCAGCGCGGCACGCCGATCTCGTCGACGTCGAGCGTCGGGTCGCCGGTGATCACCGAGCGCGCCGAAAAGTCGACGCGCTTGCCCATCAGGTTGCCGCGCAGCAGGCCGCCCTTGTGCTCGGCGTCGCGGGCAAACGAGCGGCCCTTGTTCTTGGTGCGCGCCGCGCCGCGCTTGGCCGTCGCCGGCAGGCGCACCGAGCTGTTGCGCGGCTTGTAGTGGCGCGCCTCGCCCGGGTTGATGAGCAGCGCGTAGTGGTACTGCGCCAGCGCATAGTGGTCGCCGACGCCGTGCATGTCGCACGGCCCGGCGTCGCACCAGCGCTCGGCGCGCCGGTGCACCACCGCGGCGCCGGTGTGCACGTTGCGCGACACCAGCGCGCCGCGAAACGCGAGCAGCCAGCCGCCGACGCGCTTGGTGCGCTCGTCCTCGCTAAACGTCTCGGGCGCGCGGCGCAGCACCATGTGCGCGCCGTGTCGCTCGAGGCGGCGCAGCGCGAGCAGCAAGTCGCGGTAGTTGACCGTCAGCTCGTTCCACGTCGCGTCGGCGTACTGGTCGCCGGCGAAGCGCGTCGGGCGCACGCAGTTGGGCACCACGGGCAGAACGCGCGGCACCAGCGCGCCAAACCAGTCCTCGAAGCGCACGCGCGCGCCGCGTCGCTCGTCGACCGACGCCGCGCCAAACACGCGCGCCAAAAACGCGCTGTCGGTCTCGTCGTCGGCGTCGTCGCCGCCGGCAGCCACCGCCTCGGTGAGCCAGCGCGGCAGCTGCGTCTCGAGCAGCGCGGCGACGCGCCACGACACCGCCTCGGCGGCGCGGCGCGCGCGCTCCGGCGTCAGGTCGCGGGCCAGCGCGTCGATGCGTTCGCGTCGCACAAAGGCGTCGAACGCCGTCTTGGCCGCCGCCGACGGCGCGCCGCTGTCGTCGGCCTTGAAGCGGTAGTGGTACGGAAACGCGCCGTTGACGCCGTCGGGCAGCGCGTTGTTGGTGCGCGCGCGCACCAGCTTGGGCCGAAACTGCACACCGGCGCTGCACGCGCCGCACTGATCGGCGGCGGTCCGGCACTCGTCGCAGCGGCGCGCGCGCCGGCACGTCTCGCAGCGCAGCCGCTTGCCAAACTGCTTGGCGAGCAGATCGAGCCGCGCGCGGCGCGTCAACGGCGCGCCGCGCGAGTCGCGCGCCAGCGCGGCGCGCACGGCGTCGGCGTTTTGCGCCGCGGTGCCCGGCAGCTCGCCGCAGAACCAGCAAAAGCAGCGCAGCGCCGCCACCGCCGTCTCGAGCAGCTGGCAGTTGAAGAGCGCGCCGGGCAGCTCGATGCGGCCAAAGTGGCCCGGGCAGATGTAGCCGTGCGCGCGCGAGTTGGCCAGATAGTAGTCGTGGTCGAGCGCGCCGCCGCACGTCTCGCACGGATCGTCGCGCGTCACCGGGCCCATGCGCGCGTCAATCAGCCCGTTCGGCCGCGGGCCTTGCGCCACGCCGTCGATTGTGAGCAGATTGTCGGTCTCGGTGACGTGCACTACCGCGCCGGCGCGCACTTCGCGCTCGCTGAGCATGTCGAGTTGCATCGCGCCGACTTGGCGCAACAGCGCCGGATCGCTGCTGGCGAGCGCCGCGCGGCGCTCGACGACGCCGCCGCGCATCACGCCGCGCGGCGGCGGCGCCGCGCGACGCACGTCGGACAGATCGTGCTCGAGGCGTGTCGCATCGGCGCTCATCGTTGACAGCAGACTCGGCGATGCGAATGAGCGGACACACAGACTCGGCGTTTTACTCAAGAGCCGCGAGCGCCGCCTGCACGTCGCTGGACGGCTCTTCGTCTTCCGGCTCGGCGGCCGGCTCGGCTGCCGGTTCGGCGGCCGGCTCGGGCGCCGGCTCGGCCGCCGCCGCAATCCCGCGTGCGGCAGCGGCGGCGCGGTTGGCGTCGCGTCGTGCGCGCGTCGCCGCGTTGGCGGCGGAGCGGTGCGCGCGAAACGCGTCGATAGTGGTGCGCTCGCCGTACGCCGTGCTCGCCAGCTTGAGCGGCGTGTAGCGCGAAATGCTGGCCGCGGCGCGCTGCATGTCGCGCGCCATCAGCGTCACGTGGCGCGCGTGGATGGCGGCCGAGTTGGCCTCGTCGAAAAAGTCGACCAGAAACGCCTCGACCGCAGTGTGCAGCGCGGCCAGCGCGTCGGCCGTGAAGCGCGCGTCTGCCATGTGCTCGTGTGCAATTTCGCGCACCAAACGCTGCAGCGACGCCTTGGGGATCAGCAGGTCGACGCTGTTCTGCAGCCGGCGGATCTCGCGCAGCGCGGCCGTGCCCGGCTTGGTGCGCCGCGGCGCCGCCGGCTTCTTGAGCTGCGCCGCCGCCGGCAGCTTCTTGGTGGGGAACGCGGTCTTGCGCGGCGCCTTTGTGGCGGCGTGCTGCCGCGCCAGTTGCTTGGTGCGAGCCATGGTTGTGGTCGAGTTCGGTTGGCCGGTGGCGTGTGCGCAGAGCGGTTTAGCGGCGCGCGCGTGCGATTGTGTCAAGAGACGCGCGCGCGCCGCCTTTTTTGCGCTGCACACACCGCGCACACATCGCATCGCGCGCGCGCACGGCACGCGTGCGCCGCCCGCAAATAGTCTTGTGCGCGTCAAAACAGCCGCCGCGGTCGCGGCCCGTCGTGGCGCTCGTGTGCCGCCACCGCCGACCGTCGCCGCGGCGCGACGGGCGCACCAGCCCGCCGGTTTTGGAGTTCACCGCCGACGTGGTCCAGCAGCTCAATCGCATCGACGAGCCGTTGATTGTGCTGGAGATCGGCGACGCGCCTGCCGCGCCCATCCGCGCGCAGCTGCGCGCCGCTGGATTTGTTGTCAGCACGTTTACGACTGCGTAAACCCGAGTCTCGGCGGGCTGGTGCGCGCGCGCGCGCGATGCAACCACCAACCCACCGCCGTCGTCAACAACAATGAGCAAACGCCGCGACCGCGCCCACAAGCGCAAGCGCGCCGACGCCGTCCTCAAGCTTGTGGCCGAGAGCGCGGCGTATCGCCGCGACTGGCGCAGCATCGCAGGCCACGGCAGTCGCCTTGATGCGATTGAGCAGCGCCTCGACGCGCTCGACAGCGGGCGCGTTGGCGGTGCGCAGAAGGCGGTCGGAAGCGTCGAGGAGCTCGAGGCGCGCCAGCGCGACTTGGCTGCTCGCGTCCGCCGGCTGAGTCGCACCACGGCCGCGCTGACGCTGCGCATCCATCGCAGCCAAGCCGCGACCGCAATCGATCGACGCGAGCTGTGCGAGTTTGCCGGCGAGCTGCGCGCCGCCGCCGCCGCGCTCGAGCGGCGCGCACAGCTCAGCCAGCAAGAGGCCGACGCCGACGCCGAGACCGAGGAGTCGACAGACGCCAGCGCGTAGCTCAGTGAATCGGTGCTTTACTCGCCGCGCGGCGGCTCAAAGTGCAGCCGGCTGCGGCCGAGTCGCTCGTAGAGCGCAGCGGCACTGACAAACTCGCGCGCGCGCGGCGCCACCAGCGCAAAGTAGTTGAAGACCAGCGCCGCGCGCTGCACGTCGGCGCGCGCGTCCTCGGCTGCGGCGGCGTCGTCGCTGCCGACCGCCGCGTTGAAGCGCACAATCTGCCGCTCGACGACGGCGCGCAGACCGGCAAAGTCGTACAAGTGGCCAACGGGGGTGGCGCCCGCGTGCGCCAGCGCGGCGCGCTCGGCTGCCAGCTCGCCGCTGAACACGACCTGCAGCGGGCGCGGCTGGTCGTCGAGCGCCGAGTGCGTGCCGCGCCACTCGGCGCGCTCGGCGCAGCACTCGTCGACGCGCGCCAGCTGCTCGGCGTCGGGCGCGAGCGTGTGCGCCAGCCGCCGGTACTCGGCCCACGAGTCGGCGTCGAAGAAAAACGCGCGACCGTCGCCGGCCAGCTCGCGCACGCGCTCGGCCGACAGCAGCGCCAAATCGCTGTCGATCTCGGCGCGCAGCGCGCCGCCGTTGCGCGCCTCGATGCGCGCGGCGCGCAGCGCGGCGAGCGGCCGCGACAGCTGGCCGACGGTGTAGAAGCGCGCGTCGAGCTCGCGCTGCCGATAGTGCTCGGCAAAGCGCTCGAAGCGGTCGGCGACGCGCGCCACAAAGCGGCGCTCGCGCGCCGTCAGCAGCAGCTGCACGTACGGCAGCGCCATGCACTGCAGCACGGCGGCCAGCGACGCGCCGGCAAGCGCGTCGCCAGAGCCGCGCGCCAGCGCCGCCAGCAGCGCGGCGGCGCCGCCGTCGGCCGCCAGCGTCACGTCGAGCGCGACGCGGTGCGTGCCGCTCGCGACGCGCACCGCGTCGTCGGCAAACGCGGCCACTGTGGCGCCGATTGCGGCGCGCACGGCCGTCTTGAAGCGCTGCGGCGCAGGCGGCCGCGACACGGCGTCGGCGTCGGCGCGCGCCGCGCCGCGCAGCGCGTCGGGTGCCGCGACACGAAACGCCGCGAGCGCGGCGGCGTAGTCGACGCCGCGCTCGTCGGCGGCGCGCAGCAGCGTGTCGATCTGCTCGCGGCACGCGCTGCGAAACAGGTCGGCGTTGCTGCGGTCCGCTGTTTCGGCGGCAGACGAGAGCGCGCGCACGACGCCGGCCACGCGGCGCACGACGCGCGCCACCAGCGCGTCGAACAGAAAGCGGGCGCGCACCGCCGCCTCGTCCTGCAGCGCCAGCTGCGCAAACGCCACCGGCGTGCTGGCGCCCCACGGCGGCTGCGGACGCTCGAGCGCCGCGCCGCGCGCCGCGGCAATGCGCTCGAGCTCGCGCCACGCGTCGCCGAGCGACTCGCGCCGGCGCTGCACGCGCAGCGCGTCGAGCGCGTCGCGACCGCCGTGCACCAGCACGGCGAGCTCTTCGAGCAGCTCGAGCTGCGCCTCGTCGCGCGGCGCGGCGCGCCACGCGCACTGCAGCGGCACCGGGTCGCTGCCGTCGGGCAGCGGCTCGAAGAGCGCGTCGTCGCGCACGCAGTGCGCCAGCACGCGCACCGTCGCGGCAAACTCGGAGCGGTAGACATCGGTGCCGCGGCGAAACTCGACGCGGTAGCTGCCGGCGCGCGCCACGGCGTGCTCGAGGTCGGCCGTGGCGTCGAGCGCGAGCAGCGCGTCGCCGGTCTGCGGCGGCGCGAGCCGCGCGCGCCGCACCTCGCGCTCGCCGCCGTACAGCGCCGCAAAGCGCGGGCGAAAGTACCAGCGCACTTCGAACGGCTCGGCGCCGAGCGCGCGCTCGGCGTCGCGCTCGGCGTCGCTCAGGTCCTGCGCCGGGTCGCGCGCCGCCAGGATGCGCGCCTCGAGCAGCGGTGAGAGGCGCAGCTCGGCGCGCAGCGTCACGTCGCGCGTCGACGGCACCACGACGCGCTCGACCAGCGGCACGTCGTGGTGCGTCGCCAGCGCGTGCTCCAGAGCGTGCTCGAGCTCGGCGCGCTGGCGCCGCAGCGCGCGGCGCGTAAAGTTGGCCTCGAGCGCGCGCCGCGTCTCCTGCGCCGCTTCGTGCGACGCCGCGGCATCGAAATCGGCACGGCCGGCGGCCACGCGGCCGAGCAGCTCGTCCATGCGCGCCCCGGTGCGCGCGCGGTCGAGCGGATAGCTGAGGTCAAACGGCGACCACGCGTCGCCGGTGTCGCGCACCACTGCCGCGCTGCGCGCCGTCGGCTCGAGACCGGTGTCGATGGCGTCCTGCACGCCGAGCGTGCGCCGGCCCTCGGCGACGAGCGCGGCGCGCAGCTCGGCCGGCACGAGCGCCGCGCTCGCCGGCTCGTCGGGCGCGTGCGGCGCCGTGGCGCGAATGCGCGGTCCGCCGAGCGCCGCCACGAGCTCTTCGAGTGCCGCGGCCCGCTCGCGCAGCTGGCGCTCGAGGACTTGGGCGCGCGCCGTCACCAGGCGCACGTCGTCGTCGCCGGCGCCGCCGGCGCACCCGGCACGCGGAATGGCGCCGCGCCGGCGCGCGACCGCGGCGTCGAGCAGCGCAAAGCGGTCGCGCGTCGGGTGCGCGAGCAGCGCCGCCACCGTCTGCTCCTGCGCCGTCGCCTCGCTGCGCAGGTACTCTTCAAACGCGCGCTGCAGCGCCACCGAGCCGCCAGTGCGCCCGCCGGCGTCGGGCTCGGCGACGGCGCGCGCGCGGTCGAGCGCCAGCTCGTCGAGCAGCAGCTGCCGGTACGCGGCGCGCGCCTCGGCCTCGCGCATGGTCGGCGGCGCGCTGAAGAAGCCGTTGCGCGTCGTGCCGGCGGCGCGCTCGGCGTCGGCGGCGCGCCGCTGCTCGACGAGCCGCAGCACGTAGCGGCGCAGCTCGACGGCGCGCGCCTCGCCGACGGCGAGCGGCTCGGCCGCCGTGGCGAGCCAGCACTCAAACCAGCGCTCGTAGTCGGCCGTGGCGTAGCGCTCGAGCGTGTCGGCGTAGTAGTCGAGCAGGTCGGTCTGCTCCTGGTCGGCGGCGGCGGCGGCGGCGGGCTGCACGCTCAGCGAGAGATACTCGGCCAGGTAGCGCTGCAGCGTTTCGGCGAGCAGCGGCATGTCCTCGTAGTTGGACGAGTCGATTTGCGCCAGCTGCGCGCGCAGCACGCGGTCGGCGACCTGGTTGAGCACGCCCTCGGTGAGCGCCGCGGCGCGCGCCTCGGCGTCGGCCGCCGAAAGCGTGTTGTACGGCCGCTGCAGCATGCGCTGGATGGCGGTGCGCGTCTCCTCGGCCAGCTGCTGGCGCACGGCGGCCACTTCCTGGCGCAGCAGCGCGCTCCACTGCGCGCGCAGGCGGCGCGCCTCGGCCGGCGGCTTGAGCGTCGTGGTGGCGCGCGCGCCGCCGAGCGCCGCGCAGCGCTCGAGCTGCGCGTAGAAGCGCTCGCAGTTGCGCTGCGCGGCGCGCGAGCGCTGCTGCACGCTCGGCGCCTCGGCGACGCTGGTCGCAAACGCCGACCACTGCGCGTCGCGGTGGTCGAGCTCGGCCATCTGCGCCACAATGTGCGCGCGCTGCTCGGCGAGCGCGGCGCTCGCCGGCGACGGCACGCGCGCCGACAGGCCGTGCACGACGTACGCCGCGGCGAGCGGCACGCTGGCGGCGCCCGCCTCGGTCGGATAGTGCGGCCGCAGCGCCGCGAGCTGCTTGCGCGCCATTTCGCCGACGTCGAAGAGCGGCCGCAGCTCGGCGGCGGTGAGCGGCTTGGCGCCGGCGCCGACGAGCGGCGCCGCGCCGCTGGCCAGCAGCGGCGCAAACGGGTCGCGCTGCGGCTCGCGGCGCGACAGCTGGAGCCGCGCGCGCTTCTCGCGCTGCAGCTCGTCCTCGAGCAGGTCAAAGATGTCGGCGTCGTTGTCGTTGTCGGCGCGCAACGCCTCTGCTGCCGTGATCACTGGCCGGGTCCGGCGGCGCCGGCGCCGGCGGCGGTCGCCGGCGCGCTTCCGAGTCGCGCTCTCTGTGGGCGGCATTTGGCAGAGACGGCGGCTGCGTCGGTCGGCGTGTGCGGCGCCGCGCACCCGCTTATACAGCCAGCCGCAGTTACATAGCCGTCGCTGTGCGCCGCACGCGCTGCACGATGGACCGGCTGAGCCAGTGGGCGCAGCGCGCCGGGTTGGCGCGCAGCGCGATGCGCCGGCGCCGGCCCGCAGCCACGCTCGCCTGCCAGGGCCCCTACGCCAACGATTGCACGCTGGTCGGCGCCGACGGCGAGCGCCGGCAGCGGCGCGCGTCCTGGTTCCGCGCGCGCTACCCGGGCGAGAGCGCGGCCGAGTACTGGCTCGACGTGCTGCACACGCAGTTGGCGCCGCACCGCGACAAGCTGTTTGGCGCGCTCGCGGTGCTGGTCGGCGCGCTCGTGCTTCTGCTGCTCGTCGATGTGTCGGCGAGTCGCGACGAACGCGCCGCCGTCGGCGGCGGCGTGCACGAGGCGCGCGGCGCCTACGCGCCGCGCGTCGCCGAGCAGCTCGCGCTCTACACGCCCGACGCACCGCTGCGCGCCGCCACCGAGCGCCTCGAGTACGCGCAGCTGCGCGGCGAGCGGCCGCTGCCCGACGGCGGCAGCCTGGAGCGCGCAATGAGCGCGGCGCGCGAGCTGCTCGCGACCAGCGACGAGCCGTGCGCGTGCGCGCCGATGTTTGGCGCGCGCGCATCGTACCTGGCCGTGCGGCGCGACGACGACGCCGCCGCCGGCACACCGCTGCACCTGTTCAACGTACGCGACGAGGCGCGCCCCGCGTTTGACGACCCGGCGCGCGTCGCCGAGCTCGGCGCGCTCTCGCTGGTCGAGCACACGCACGACGCGCTCTTCGACTGGCCCGGGCACGACGCGCAGCGCGCGCTGCGCGTCGTGCGGCGCGACGTGCTGCCGCTGCGCGTCACGGCGCTCTCGGGCGTCGAGCGCGCGCTCACGCTGCGCGGCCGCGCGGCGCACTGCGCGTGCGCGTGTCTCGACCTCATCGACGGCGTCGCGCTGTGGGAGCGCGCGCTGCGCCAACAGCCGCTGCTCGAGACGACCGAGACGGCTGCGCTGGCGTACGCGGCGCGCGTTCAAAAGCTGCTCGCCGGCGCCGACTTGTCAGAGTGAACCCGCCCGCGCATGGCCGCCGGCGACTTTTGGCGCGAGAACAGCGTCTATCCGTTTGTGCACTCGGTCGTGCCGGCGGCGCTCTACTTTGCGACGCGGCGCGTCGCGCTCGCGCTGCTGCTCATGTACGTCTGGGAGACGGTCGAGGCGACGCTGGCGCTCGTCGCGTCGCGCGCCACGTTTGGCGAGCACGCCGCCGACTCGCTCATCGGCGACCCGCTCGTCGGCGCGCTCGGCATCGGCGCGCTGGCGCTGCTCGACGCCGCGTACGGCTGGGCGGCCGCCGTGTGCGACGCAACGCCGCTCGCCACGCGCCTGCTGGCGTTTGCGTACATTGCCGGCCTGTCGCTCGCCTTTTTCCCGCTCGGCGCCGAGCGCGTGGTGCGCCTGCGGCCGCGCCTGGTGGCGGCGTACGGCGTCGCCATTGTGCTGATCGGCGCGCTCATGTACGCGCCGGCGCTGCGCGCGCCGCACGTGGCCGCGGCCGTGGCGGCGTGGCTCGCGCTCGTGGCCGCGCTCACACTCGCCGGCGCCGTGTCGCGGCCGAGCAGCGTGTACGTGCGCGTCGCCGCCGTCAACGGCGTCGCGTTTCTCGCGGCGCTCATTCTCTTTGCCATTGAACAGCTATGAGCTGGATCTCGCCGCTGGCGCGACCGGGCGGTCGGCCCCAGTTTCGCAGCAAATCCGACGCCATTGCGTACTTTCTGCTCGAGCAGGAGAGCGCGTGGCGCCCCGTCGCGCACCGTCGATGCGATGTGCCTGGAGACGCGCGGCGCACCCGGCTCGGGCACGTACGGCGACGGCTCGCACATGCCGGTGCGGGCCCTCTCAGGCGACTTTGACGGGGAGCGCGCACCGGCGTGGCTCGACGCGGCGCGCGATGCGACCGGCGGCGCGTCGGAATTGCGCCAGCAGCTGGCGCTTGCGGCCATTTGCCCAAACTACGCAGACGAGCTTCACTGGCATATATGGTCATCGGACCGCCGTCGGTCGGCCACTCGTTCTGCGCCGCGTTTGCTCGAGAAGACTGACGAGCAGGCCGGACGCGGCGGCGGCAACGTGCCGGTTCACTCTACCGCCTCTTGAACGCACCGCCGGCGTCTTCATACAAGTCGGAAACGGCGAGATGGGCGTGTGGCGGCCGGCGCGCAGTAAAGTCGCGGTGGTACGCATGCACTGTGTAGATCTGCGAGCCAAAGTACGTGTTGGGCACCACGACGGCGTCGAGCGCCGCCGCGCGGCGCGCCTCAATGGCGCCGCGCTCGGCATCGGTCAGCGCGCCGCCGCCGCTGCCAATCAGCGCGCTGGTGGTGTTGAGCACCACGGTCGTCAGCCGCTGCTGGCGCACAATGCCGCGCACGCCGGCCACGCTGATCTCGTGACCGGGCAGCAGGTCGGCGTCGGCGCGAATCGCAAAGCCGGCGCCCAGATTGCCGAGCGTGCCGTTGAGCGCTGTCGTGATCGCAAAGCCGACAATGCCGAGGCCGAAGAAGACGGCCACGATGTCGATGCCGACCGTCTCGAGGGCGACGTAGGCGCCGAGCAGCAGCAGCGCCAGCTTCCACGTGTAGCGCGCCAGCGCTACATAGTGGGGCGGCGCGCGCGCGGCGCGCCCGGCGCGCGCCAGAAAGTAGCTGCCGGTCAGCGCCAGCGCCGCAAAGATCGAAAAGATGCCGAGCGCGATGAGCGCTCGCGGCAGCACGTCGCAGAAGAACGCGTCGACGGTGTCGATAAACTGGTGCGTCTCGAGTCGCAGATCGCGCGAGCTGAAGATGCGCGCGCGCGCGGCCGGCGGTGCTGGTGGCTGCTGCTGCTGCTGCTGCTGCTGCTGCTGCTGCTGCTGCGCGCGCCGCAGCACTGCGTCGGCGAGCTGCGCCAGCTCGGCGTCGTCAAACGTGAGCTCGGCGCGCGCCGCCGCCACAAGGCACGCGAGAAGGGCCAGCATCTGTCGCGTAGTGGTGCGCTGCGCCTTTTATTTGACGGCCAGCATGCGCGCCAGATCGCTGGCCGCGACGCGCGGCGCACCAGCGTCGCGGCCGGCGTCGTCGCCGTCGCAGTGCGCGCCGAGCCCGCCGTCGTCGTCGGTGGTCAAATCAACAAAGCGGTCCGACGCCAGCAGTTCGTCGATGGCGCTCTTCCGGTCGTCGAGCAGCTCGGCGCGCACGGCGTCGGCCAGCGCCGCGGCGCGCTCGGTGCGCGCCGCGGCCGCCGCCAGAGGCGTCTCGCGCTTGACTGCGACCGCGTCGTACGCGGCGCGCCGCGTCAGCACGTCGCCAATCGATGCGCACGTGGCCCGAATAACCGACGCCTCGTCGACCACACGCTCGCGGTACGAGCGCTCGCTGACGTGCGTCGCCGCGACGTCGGCGCGAAACTCGCGCAGCACGCGCGCATGCAACAGCGTCCACACAATGCGCGTCTCGGTGCGCGTCTTGAGGCCGGTCAGAATGCACTTGCCCGACTTGAAGAAGATGGCGACCGCCTGGCCGATGCCGAGCCGGAAGATGCAGCCCGGAAAGCGCTTCGGCTTGTAGTCGGCGTTCATCGGGAAGCGCGCCGCAATGCGGTCGAGGTGCAGCGGAAAGCCGACGGCGGCGTTGGACACCACGTTCTGCAGCCGGTACTTTTGCATCGTCGCCGGCACGCGCAGCTGGTTGAGCAGCAGCACAAACTCCTGGCACTTGGCGTTGGACAGCGCCGGGCCGCTCGGCCCGGTGCACACCGCCGAGCCGCTCGTAAACGTCAGCACGGTGCCGCCGCCGAAGCGCGCCACGCACGCCGCAAAGCGCTTCGGGTTGAACGAAAAGCCGGCGCAGCGCTGCACCAGGTCGAACAGGTCGGGCAGAAAGCCAATGTAGAACGTGGCGACCGAGTTGGTGTCGACAATGACCGGCGTGGTGCGCAGCATCCAGCGCTCAAACACAATCGCCTCGAGGTGCGCCGGCAGCTCGCAGACGCGCGCGCCGCCGCTCGGCGGCGGCGTCGTCGGCGACTCGCGCGCCGTCATCGACAGAATGCGCTCGTCGGCCGACCGATCGTCGTTGTAGACAATCTGCGCCGCCGCGTCGTCGAATATCCAGCCGTCGGGGTCAAACGCCGTGTACTCGAGCTGCCGCAGCTGCACCGGCTGCGAAAAGCCGTGCACGTCGTTCTCCAGCCGCTTCTCGATCGCCGCGAGCGCCAGTGTGTCGAGCGCGTCTACGCGGCGGCGCTTGCCGCTGCCGGCGTCGTCGCCATCGTTGTCGTCGTCGTCTTCGTCGTCGTCGTCGCCGTCGTCGTCGCCCACCTCGGGCTCGATGTCGTCGTCTGCGTCCTGGCCGTCGCCGCGCGCGCGCTCGGCGCGCACGCTGAGATTGAAGACTTCGGCGGCGAGCTCGTCGGCCAGGTCATCGTCGCCGAGCGCGTCCACGTCGCCAAACTCTTCGAGCAGCGGCAAGGCGTCGCGCAGAGCGGCGCGCGCCATTGTTGCTGCGCGGTGGTGTGGGCGATGCAACCTGTAGACCGGTTTTCGGCGGCGTCGCCAATCGCATCGGCGGCGGCGCGCGCACACGAACCGGGGCGGCGCAACTACTCCGACTCTTTACTGCTCTCGGAATCGGTGGCATCGACTTCGTACGCCATCTGCCTCAGGCCGGCGGCCACGAGCTCGGCGACGAGCGTGGTCCGGTCGGCGGCGACGCTGGCGCGGCTGACGGCGAGCAGCGACTGCCACGCGCCGTAGACCGAGGCGAGCGCGGCGCAGATTGGCGCGTGTCCGGTCTTCTTGTGCGCGCGCGCGCACTCGGTCGAGCAGTAGCGCGCCAGGCTGCACTTGGCACACACTTGCATCAGCCTCTGATCGGCGCCGCAGTGCCAGCACATGTGCGCCGTCATGGTGCCGGCGGCCGGGGCGTGTCGTGCGGCGCTCGGGTCTGCAGACATGGGCACAGCGTTGGCGTTCATTCTTTGTTGCACGTGTAGTGGGGGCGCTTGAGTTGCGTCGACGTCTGCCGATCGCGCGCTGGCCTCGGCGCCGGCGCCCAGGCGCGCCGACCGGCGCGCCGCCGGCGGCCGGCAATCGGCGCCTGCATGTAAAAGTGCTCGAAGCGCATGCGCTCGCTCAGCGCGCACTCGACCGGACCCGCGTCGCTGTTGAGCACGACACGGCCCGTCTCCAGCACGCTGCGCTTGCGCTTGTGCGCGCGGTCGGCCTCAAACTGTACACACACAAAGTGCGCCGGATTGACGCACACCATGTCGGTCGCCGCCGTCGGCCGCGGCGTGCCGTGGTTGTCCGGCACCATGTGCGGCGCGTCGCAGCGCGGTGGCGGCGCGCAGCGCGACACGATGCGAAACGGTGCGTCGGACGCGGCCAGCGTGTCGTCGCACAGCAGCGCCATGGCCTGCTGCAAGTACAGCTGCCGGCCGTTGACGCGCACGCGCCACCGCCTGTCGCCGTACACGCACCCCGAGCCGCTGCAGTCGGGCAGACGCGCAAACAGATTGGCGACATTGATGTGTACGCGCGCCGTGGCGCGCCGCAGCGCCACGCTGTTGCACAGCTGCGCGGCGCTCGCGACCCGCAGGTCGGGCGAGCGCCGCAGCGCGCACAGCGCCTGCTGCAGCTCGCCGAGCGAGCGCGCCAGCACGAGCCGCCGGCGCGTGCCGGGCACCGGTCCCGGCGGCGTCGTCGACGACGTCGACGTCTCTGGCGCGCACCTGGACCGCTTCCGCGGCGGCGAGACTGCCGCGCACGACGCCATGATGCAATCAGTATTTCTATAGTTTGTGCGCGGCCACGGCACCAGTTTATATCTGCGCGCCGTGCGACACGCGCCCCGGATGCGATGTACAACCACCAAGCCCACACAACCGGCCAACGTTGTCGGTCTGCTTGGTGTGCGTTTTCAATCCGGACGCGCGCGGCGGCACGCACTCGTGTCACGTGCGCCGAGCCAAAGTCTCTGTCATTCACCGCGTGGTTTTCTAGTCAGCCATGAGCCTCCCCTTTTTCCCGCCATTTCCTCTGCCGCCCGGAGCCGACGTCGCCGCCGCCGACGAGCACGACTTTGCCGCGTGCGTCGCGGCGTGCTCGGACGCAGCCAGCTTTGAGAGCGACGCCGATGGCGCGTTTGCGTGTCACTGCGACCCGGTGGCGGACGCCCGGGCGCTGACGGCCATGCTCGTCGTCGTTGCGGCGGCAGCGGGCGCCCTGCTCGCCACGGCGTGGCACCGGCGCGGGCGGACGGTCAAAGCCGCCGAGCACCACTAAACTGCGTCTGTCGACGCGCCGATGCGAACGTGCGCGTCGCATCGCCACTAAATCGACCGTCGTCGAGTCTGCTGGACGGCGCGCGCGTCTCGCGTGCGCCGACCGGTCGGCGCACGCGAAGCGCGTGACGCACACTCAGTTCACTTGCGTCGCGAGCCCGAGCCGGTGGCGCAGGCCGCCGACCAGCGCGCCGCCGCTCCACACGTCGCGCATGTAGGCGACACACAGGCGCGCCAGATCGGGCGGCATGACGCGCTCGGGTGCGCGCCGTTCGCGCGCGGTCGCGCACCGCGAGTTGTGGCACCGCTGCGTCCAGCGGCCGCGCAGCATGTCGAGCAGCAGATAGACCGGCGCCTTGCCCGGGCCGTGCGTGCCGGCAAAGTCGCAGTGCGAGCCGTAGCACGGCAGCACAAAGCGGCGCGGATCGTCGCTCTCCTTGAAGCGCCGCGCCGGCTGGTAGACGGCAAACGCGCGGTGCGCGCACACGCGCTCGGCGGCGCCGCCGTCGGCCGACGGCGGCGCGCGGTACGCCGACGCCGCGCGCCGCTTGACCGGCAGCGTCGGCGCCACGGTCGCGGCGACGGCGAGCAGGTCGACGCGATGTTCGGCGCGCGCCAAGTAGTGCGCCGTCGCCCACACGCACTCGGCGCCGGCGTCGGGCAGCGCGCCGCTGAGCCGCGGCACGTCGTCGAGATCGACGCGCTCGACGCGCGCCAGCGTGATGAGCGACGCCGCGAGCGTCGCCGGCGCCATGCAGCGCGGCGCGCCGCAGCACGCGCGCCGCGGCCCGTCGCGCAGCTCGCCGGCGAGCGGTCGCAGCATGCGACACGGCTCGGCCGCCTTGGACGAGCCGGTGCAGCGCATGATGCGATTGCGCGAGTAGACGCCGTCGTCGACAATGGCGGCGACGAGCGGCTCGCGCTTGGCGACGGCGTCGCGCGTCGCCAGCACGCACGCGCGGCAATCGCCGTTGGTGCGCCACAGCACGCTGGCGCCGTCGCGCGCGTCGAGCGTCGCGTGGCACGACCACTTGGCCGGCTTGTGCGCCGCCGACAGCGCATAGTCGATCGGCGCGTCGTCGTCGAGCGCCGCGCGCTGCCGCAATTGCATCGCGAGCGCGCCGAGCAGCGCGTCGCGCGCCGCGTCGAGCGCCGCCGCCGATGGCGGCCACGCGCCCGCATAGCCGGCCGCCTCGGCGCGGCGACGCGGCTCGGCGTCGCTAAACTTGACCTCGAGGTCGAGGTAGGTGCGGCACGGCGCGTCGGCCAGCACAATCTCCGACCAGCAAAAGTGCGCCGGCGCGCCGGCGCACTGCGCGCGCACAAACGCCGCCGCCTCGCAGACGCGGTACTCGCGCCACGAGCGGTTGGTGCGCGCGTTGTGCCGCTCGAGCGCAAGCAGCAGGTAGGCGGCGCCGCTGCGCTCGGCGCGCGCGTCGGCCCAGTCAAACGCGTCGCTCTGCGGACCGGCGAGCGACGCCGAGCGCTTGGCAAAGAGCGGCGACGCGAGCTGTAGCGCACCACTCATCGGTGTGTCTAAACCGAGTCGGTGCGCCGCACCGCTCGCATCGACGCGCGCGCGCAAATGGCGTACGCCACCGAGAGTGCGCGGCGCGCCTTTGTCGAAACGCTGCGCGACGGCTTTGCCGCCGCCGAGCGCACCGCAGTCTACGCCGCGCCGCTGGCCGACTCGCTGGCGGCGGCGCGCGACGCCGCCAACGCCGCGTTTGCGGCGCTGCCTCTGCCGACCGAGCTCGCCGACAGCGCCGAAGTGCGCGAGGCGCTGGCCGCCGCGCACGCGGCGCACCTCGGCGTGCTCGACGCGATTGCGTCGCGCAACCCGCGCGCCGAGCCACGCGACGACGAGCACACGCGCCGCACCACGCGCGCCTACCGGCGCTTCTCGCGCGCCGCGGCGCGCGCGCAGCGAGCCGTCGTCGCGCCGCCCACGGCGCAGGGCGAGCGCGACGCGGCGCGCATCACCGAGCTGCTGCTGCTGCCCCAGACGACCGACGGCGGCGCGCAGCGGCCCGACATCGCTGCCGCTGTCCAGAACGGCGACTTTGCGACGGTCGACGCGCTCGTCGCCGCCGAGGTACGCATCATGGCAGCGCTGCGCACGCGACGCGACGCGCCAGAGGTGACGGCCAAGCCGCTGCTGCTGTACGACCAGCGCAAGCAACAGTCGCGGCGCGGTGGCCGCGACGCCGTGCTGCGCGTGCTGCGCCGCGGCATGCCGCGCGGCTTTATGGCGGCGCCGACGGCGGCGCGGCCGGTGCCGCTGCCGCCGCTGCACACCGGCGCGCGTCGCCGACAGCCGTCTGGCTCGCTTGTGGCAGCCGAACAGAGTCTGTTTCGCGCCGTGGCGGCCCCGGTGACGCAGACGGCGCACCGGTTTATGCGTCTGCTCAACAGCCTGGTCGAGCAAGAGAACCACTTGCTGCAGCTGATCGAAGCGCGCGGCGCCGTGCTGCGCGCGCGCTACAACGAGCTCGACGCGGTCGTCGATCCGCAGAACGAGGCGCAGGTCGACGTCGTGTTTCGCCACTTGCGCGAAGACGTGGCGCAGTACGCCGACGCCGCCGGTCTCGCGTACTGGGCCGAGACGCCCGACGAGGCGTGGCCGGTCGGGCTCGACGACGCCGAGACGCGGCTCGACAAGTTTGACGACCTGCGGCGCAGCGGCGGTCCGCGCCGCCTGACTGGTGTCGCGCTCAGCAGCGCCATCGTCGACGAGTACCGCGATCTGCTGGCCGCCGACCAGCGCGCCAACACGCGCCAGGTGCAGATTGCGCGCAAGATCGATCCGCCGCCAGACGAGCCGTCGTTCATGGGCCGCCTTCTGGCGGCGCTGAGCCGCCTCGGTGGCGAGCGTGTGCTCTTCACGCCCGTCGTGTCGCTGGCCGAGAAGCGCGAAGAGTTTGAGCGTACGCTCGAGGCGGCCAACCGCGCCGAGGCGGCCGGCGGTCAGACGGCGCCCGCCAACGGCCTCGTCTACGACGCGCGCAACCAGACGCTGGTGCACAAGACCGAGAACACGACGCGCGTCTTTGTCGAGAGCGACGTCGACGCCGAGCTGCCGTACACGTACGACGTGCGCAAGGACGTGCGCTCGCCGTCTGGCGTGCGCATTGTGCCGTACGTGCACAGCGAGACGAGCCTGAGCCAGGCGCCGGTGCTCGGCGCGCTCAAAAACTGGCGCACCGGCATTCGCGGCCCGCTGACGCCGGTGCAGCTCGAGCTCTTTTTCACGCGCACCGACGTGACGTCTGAGGACGAGCGGCTGGCGCACTTTGCGGCGCTCGTCAGCTACGCCAAGTCGGTCGGCGTGCTTGATCGCGTGCTCGAAACGGGCGGCCTCGGCAGCGAGCTGCGCACCGACGAAGACGTCGACGACGCCGCGCGCGACACGCGCGAAACGCTGCTCGACCGCTGGCGCGCCGAAGCGCGCCGGCGGCGCGCGCTGGACCAGAAGCGCGACGCACTCGACCCGGACAGCCTGGCGCGTGAGCTGGGCGAGCTCGACGTCGACGAGCGCGCGCACGAGCTGATTGAGCTGGCGCAAGAGCTGCCGCGCGCGCTGCCCGAGCGCGGCAGCCCGCTGCGCGAAAACCTGCTAAAGTCGCTCGACGCGTTCTTGACAGTGGCGCGCACGGCCAACCTCGACGCGCGCTACCGCTTTGGCAACGTGCTGTCGTACATGTACCGGCCCGACGACGAGTCGGGCCTCGGTATTGCGCCCGACGTCGCCGAGGCCGTCATCGACGCGCGCGCCACCGAGCGCGCGCGCGAGGCGATCCAGACGGGCCTGGTCGCGCCGCTGCAAGTGGCGCAGGTGGCCGCGATCAACACCGCTGCTCTTCCGGCCGACCAGGCGTTTCGCGCGTTCATCGCGGCAGCCGAGACGACGCAGCTCGGCGAGGCGCGCGTCGTGCTGGCGCGCAGCGTGCCGGGCGAGTTCCTGGACGAGCGCTTTGCCGGCCGCGAGCTCGTGCTGCAGTACACACAGCCGACCGACGACCGCTTTGCCAACCTACCGGCCGACCAACAAGCTGTGCGCGAAGAACTGGCGCGCGTCGGCGTGCCGGTCTCGACGCGCACCGTGCGTGTCGACGAGCGACTGGCGCGCGCCGGTACCGACCGGCGCCGCCTGCGCATCACCGACACGATTGCGCACATCGATCCCAACACGGTCGAGCGCTTCCAGGTCGTCGACCAGGACACGCAGAGCGTGCTGACGGTGCTCGTCGGCGGCGCGCTCGGCACCGGGCCGGCCGCGCTGCGCGCGCTCGGCAGCGTGGCGGCCAACGGCTCGGCGCAGCCGGGCGCGATCGCCAACGCCATTGCCGAGCTGGAGGCGGCCTCGCAGCGGCCGTTTACCGAGGAAGCGACGTGGCTGCAGGTGATGCGCTCGGCGTTTCGCGAGTCGCTCAACGCCGACGCGCCGGGCGGCATTGCCGGCTTCTGGGGCGACGCGCTCAACCGCGGCCTGCTCGATCCGCTCGACTCGGCGTTCAATCTGCTGACGTCGCTGCGCGGCATCTCCGACGCGCCGTCCGATGTGCTGCTGGCGCAGACGCTGGCAATTGCCAACGTCTCGTGGCTGGTCACGCTCGCGGGCTGGGTGCGCTCGGCCGGCGTCGTGCTCGGCCTGGGCGGCCTGGCGAGCCGGGCGCGCCGCGCGCTCGCCGACGCCGTGGGCTGGCTGGCGCGCACGATCAGCAACCTGCTCACGTCGGCGTTTGTGCGCTCGGTGGTCGAGTCGGTGCGCGACACGGCCAACTATGCAAGACCTCTGGCGCTGCCCAAAACGTGCTGAACAGCCTGACGACGGCGGCGGCGGCGGCCGACCAAGGCCTGATCGACAAGCTGATTGCGGCCGCAAGCCCGTCGCCCGCCAAAGCAGCGCAGCTCAAAACGCTGTGGGCGCTCATGCTCGCGCTCGGCAGCGGCCTGTACCGGGTCGGCGGCGTTGTCGTCGGCGCCTTTGTCAGCGTCATGACGAGCGACGACGGCCAGCTCGACTTTTGCGGCACAATCGTCGGCGTCGTGCGCCTGGCGCTCGGCGGCGTGATCGCCTACACGCTGCCGCGCACCCAGCTGTGCCTCCTGACGACGCTCTCGACGTTTGCGTACGCCACACTCGTGCGCTACACGGTGCGCAAGTGCCTCGCGCCTCTGCAGCACTACGTCAGGAACAGCGCCGGCCTGCGCGGCGGTCTGCTCAAAGGCTTGGGTGCTGCCAGCCTGGGCGTCGTCGCTTTTGCGCCGTGGCTGATCAGCGCCGAGTACAACGTGCTCGGCGTCGTCGGCACGCTCGCAGAGCGCGTGTTCAGCAACATGCCGCTCACGGCGCTGCCCGACGCCGCTGTCGGCCGGCTCGGCCAGCAGCAGCAGCTGGCCGTCGTCGCAGGCCGCGCGCTGGCGCGCATCGGCGGTCTGCAGCTGCTCGACATTCTTCTCGGCTCGGCCGCGCGCTTCTCGCCATGGGCTGCCGGCACAAGCGTCGTCACGCCGGCCCGGCTCAAGGACTTTGCCGACAAGACGCTCATCGTCGCCTGGCCGGCCGTCGTCCGTCGGCCCAGCGTCGAGCTCGCCGACGACTCGGCCATGCTGGCCGAGCGCCTCGTGACGGCGCTGCGCGAGCGCCAGGCCGTCGTCGGCGCGTACCTGCAGCGCCGCGGCACCGAGCCGGCACAGGCTACGCCAGCCGACGTCATCGACGCGCTGCTCGCCGACGGCGCTCGGACCGGCCTGCTCGCCGGTCTCGCCACCGACCGCGACAGCGCGATTGCGCGCGATCTGCTGCGGCTGACGACGCCAGACGACGCGCTGCCGACACCGGCCGCCGACGCCCGTGTCGGCGTCATCGACGTCGACCGGCTCCGGGCGTTTGCGACCGAGACCATCGACGTCAGCGACTGGCCCGTGGCGCGGCGAGCCGCGCTCGGCAAGCGGGTGCGGCTCGAGCGCGACTCGAGCGCGCTAGTACAGCGCATTGTCGCGCTGCTGCGCGAGCGCCAGAGCGACGTCGCCGCGTACGCGCCGACCGAGGCGACGGGCGCCGACGCCATCGATGCGCTGCTCGCCGCCGGCGATGCGCAGGCCGTGCTGGACCGCCTGCTCGGCGGACTCGACACCGAGGAGGACGGAGAGATCGAGGCCGACCTGCTGGTGCTGGTCGCGCGCCGCGCGCGCCGGCGACAGGCGGACCAGTGAGGCCGAGGCGGTAGCGCCAGTCGGCTTTTCTGGTTGCGGCGGCGCGCCGCTAAACGAGCCGCGGCGCGCGCGACGAAAGAGTGAAGCGCATGAGTCTCAGACGCCGCAACTCGTCGCCGCCGCGCGCGCAGCGCAACGCGCCGCTGTACGTTGCGCCGCCGCTGTCGGCGGTCGCCGAGTCTGGCGCGACGACACAGTCGTCGCCACCGCCGGCAGCTCCGTCCCGGGCTCGGCGCTGGCGCAGCAACAGCAAGGCGAGCCACACGCTGGTGATCTACATGCGGCCCGTTGACGCGCTGGTCGGCGTCGCGCCGCACATGCTGCTCGTGCCCGACGAGCACATGGACGACGCGCTGCGCCACGTGCTCGAAACGGCGCACCGCGCGTCGAGCAACACGACGCTGGGCGACGACGACGGCGCGCGCGAGCGGTACCGCAAAGCGGCCGTGGCGCTCTGTGACGCGCACGCGCTGCTGCGGCAGACCGGGCTGGCGCGCGATCCGCGCACCACCAAGCCGCTCTCGGCGCATCCGGGCGCGCTCGGGCGCTACCGACTGCTGGCGCCCGAGACGCGCGTCACAGACGCGCGCATCAGCCACGTCTACTTTGTGCTCGGCATCGTTGGCGTGTGACCGCAGCGGCGATGCGATGCTACACTAGCGGCGCGCCGCAGTGCACACAGTGAAACGACAAATGAGCGCCAAGCGACCGACCACAGTTGCATCGCTGCGCGACACCGAGCCCGACTACCGCTCGCTGGTCGCGTCGGCCGACGCGTTTCGCGACGGCGCGATCGCGCTCGTCCTGCTGCGCACCGCAGTGCCGCTGCTGAGCGGCGCCGGCGCCGTGATGCGCGGCCGCGCGTGCACTATGGCGTTTTTCGTCGACGCGCGCGCGCCGCTGCGCGCCGTCATGGCGACGGTGCGCCGCTACGCCGCCGACGCGCACCACGGCGACACGCAGCAGCTGGCGCGGCGCGAAAAGCGCGCCAGCCAGTGCGCCATTGTCAGCGCCGCTGCTGGCTGGCTCTACGTCGACGCCGCCGACGGCGCGCCGCTGCTGCCGATGCGCGACGACGCGGGCGCACACGACGTGTTCTTCGGCGACTCGCTCGACGCCGCGCTCGAGAGCGGCACGGTGACGCGCTCGCCGCTGGCGCAGTCTGCTGTGCTGGCGACCGTGCGCGCCGCCGACCACGGCTCGCGGCCGTGCGTGGGGCGCGTCCGCGAGGCGCACGCGCTGATGTCGGACGCCGACGACGCCGCCGCTGCCGACGACGTGTGCACGTGCGACGCGCAGCCACAGGCGACGTGCGACGCGTGCCAGCGCGCCATTGTGGGCGAGCTGGTCACGCTGCGCGCCACGTACGGCGCCGCGGCGCGCTGCACCGGGCGCGACTCGTGCGCCTGCATGGCCGACGCCGCGGCGCGCGCCGCTGTCCGCGCCGGCCGCGTGGTTGAGCTGCGCGCCGTGCTGCGGGCGCACGACTGCGCCTATGCCGCGCTCGGCGACCATGTGTACGACCAAAACTCGCCGCTCGTCGTGCGCACGCTCGGCGCGTGCGCGGCGCGCGACAAGAGCGTGCCGTGCACGCCGCTGCCCGGCTTTGCGCTGCGGCCGCGGGTGCTGGCCAGCGCGCGACGCGCCGCGCAGCGGCGCTTCGACCTGCGCGCCGCGCCGTACGAGGCGGTGCGGCGCGCCGCCGAGCACGGCGCCACGCTGGCGCAGCACGTGGTGGCGAGCGGTGCGGTGCGTCGCCGTCAGCCGATCGAGCGCGCGCTGGAATGGCTGCCGCCGTTTGCCGCCGTCGTCCTGCGCACGTACACCGAGAGCAATGCGTACGACTTGGTGGCTGCCGAGGCCGAGCTGCTGGCGCGCCACACCGACGCGTGCGTCGCGCTGGCCGACGACGGCGTGCTGGAGCGCGCGCTGTACGACGAGGTGGCGCGCGACGGCGACACGCGGCGCGCCGTCGCGCGCGTGCTCGCGCTCTGCATCGACACGCCGGTCGACTACGACGAGTTTGTGTACATTGCCGCCGTCATCGCAGTGCTGGTGCACGTGCTCGAGTTTGCCGCCGACACGTGCCAGCGGCGCGCCGCCGTCGAGCGGCGGCTGGCGGCGGAGCGCGAGCGCCGCGTCAAGCAAGCGGCAGCCGCGCGCGCGGCGCCGACGCCGCCACCGCCGCGTGCACGCCCCAAGCGGCGGCGCGGCAAGAAGAAGAAGGCAAGGCCGCCGTCGCCGCCGCCGCCATGCGCGCCGCGCGAGCCGCTCAACGCGTGCATGCCGCCGCTGCCGCGCTTCGACGCCGACGACCAGCTTCCGCCGGTGCCGCACACTGCCGTGCTCACATGGACGCGACTCTGCTTTGCGCCGAGCATCGCAGTCTAGCGCGTGTTCACTCTACCGCGCCAAAGCCGGGTCGGTGCGTCAGCACGCCAAACGGCGGCGGCTTGGCGGCGCCCGGCGGCGGGTACTGCGCCGCCGACGGCGCTTTGCCAAAGTGCACCGACGGCGTGCAGGACGCGTGCGCAAACGGGAGCGCGCCGCGGCTGTTCATGCGCTCCCACAGCTGCCACACGATGTAGACAAAGAGCGCGAGCGCCAGCATGCCGCACAGCGGCACGATGAGCGTGATAAACGTAAAGATGTTGACCGTCACGCAACCGCCCGCCGGACAGATGCCCTGGCGCCGCAGCACGGCGTTGATCGCCTCGGTGCGCGGATTCATCTCGAGCCGCTCCTGGTCGGCGGCGCACCGGTCGTGGCCGCCGTGCGCAGCGAGCAGCGTCGCGCTCTTGCACACAATGTCGACGTTGGCCTGTGCCTTTTTGCGCTCGCGCAGCTGCACGCGCAGCTCTTCGTCGTACGGCAGGTAGAGCTGGAAGACAAAGAAGACCAGGCCGGCGCACAGCAGCGTCAGCTGCAGCACCGACGAGCCGAGCGCCATTCTGGGACGTGGGATGTGGGTGCGCTCTTCATTCGGGTGGCGTGCCGCGACAAGCTTTAGACTGCTAGCGCGTCTGGCGGCGACTGCGGCGCCGGCGACGTTGACGGCGGCGGCGGCTGGTGCGCGCAGCGCGCGGCGCGTCGCTGTGCGTGGTAGCGGCAGCCGCGAGCTGCGAGTAGGCACGCGCACGCACACTCTGCCGGGGCATCGGGCAGCCGGTGAGCGGCGCCGTCGCGCATTTTTACTGCGGCACCGAGTAGCGTACGCGCGCCTTGCGCCGCTTGCCGCTGTTGTGGTTGACCGCAAACACAACGTCGCTGTTGCGCTGCTGGACCGCGCGCACCACTGCCGCGACGCGCGCCGCTTCGCCGACAGTGCGCTGCGCGTAGATCGGGTGCCGGCGCGCCAGGCGCGCCGCGGCGGGCACAAAGTCGAGCAGCGTGACGCGGCGCAGCGCGGCCGCCGGCTCGGCGCTCTCGTCGGCGGCGGCCAGCGGCTCGCCGTCGACGTCGGCCGCCGCCTTGCTCATGAACATGGCCGGCAGCGGCCGGTTGTAGTAGGCGAGCGCCGACGCGGGACCGCGGTCGCGCTTCGCGGCGCGCGGCGCGCGCCGCGGCACCGCCGACAGGTTGTTGGCGCGCCGGCGGCCGGCGCGCACCGGATTCGGATTGACGCCGTCGCGCTCGCGGTCAAAGCGCTCGGTGTCGTTGCCCCACGTGTCCCACGACACGTCGTCGGCCGACGCGCGCGCAAACAGCTCGATGGCGCGCAGGTCGCCAAACACCGTCTTGATCATGGCGCGCACGCGCTCCGGCTTGCGCGAGTGCTCGCGCGGCCGCGCCACGAGCACCGAGCCGGTGCAAAAGTCGGCGCGCTGGCGCACGTGCAGCCGGCCGCGCACACCCAACAGCAGCAGCTCGGCGTTGGTCTGCGTGTACGCGCCGCCGCGGTAGATCGGCTGCGCCATGTAGCCGGCGCACTTGACCCACGTCGCAAACACCTGCTTGTACTCAAAGCCCCAGTCGCGCATCAGGCGGATCGCGCCGTCGAGCAGCGGCGTCGTGGCCCACATCAGGAGCGCGGCGTCGGCCTCGGCCAGGCCCGAGACGGGCAGCGCGGCGAGCTCGGCCATCGTCATGGTCGGGTACTGCGCCGCCGCCGAGTTGCGGTTGGCCGTGTCGCGGTACGCCCACGGCGGGTCGGCGTAGACGATCGAGTAGCGCTGCGCGGTGCCAAAGACGCGCCGCGCCGCTGCGCACAGGTCGGCGCCTTCGAGCGCCGGCTGCGCCTTGAGCAGCGCGTCGAGCGAGGTGCGCGCCGCGCGCAGCCCGACGCCGGTCGGCGCGTCGCCAATCGCATCGACGGCGGCGCGTAGAGCCGCGTAGCGGCGCTTGTGGCCGCGGCGCGCTGCTACGGCGCGCCGCTCGACCAGGCGCTCGCGCTCGGCTGCAACGTCAAACACACTGCCGTCGTCGTCGTCGGTGCCGTCGGCGCCGCTCATTTACTGCCGTGTGCGTGCCTCTGGCGATTTGCATCGCGCGACGACTGAACGCGCCTCGGGCTGCTGCGGCACGCGCGCGCAGCGCGTCTCCAGAGCCGGCGGCACCGGCGTGCCGGCCCAGTGCAGCAGACGCAGCTCGACGCCGTCGAACGCGCGAGTGCTCGCGAGCGCGGCAAAGGCGTCGCAGGCGCACGCCTCGGCGTACGGCGGCGTGCACAGCACGACGCGAGGCGCCGGTCGGACAGTCGCAAAGCACTCGCGCGTGTCTCGTATGCGCACGACGAGCGGCACGCCGCGCGCGTTGACCCAGAGCAGCGCGTCGGCTCGGTGCGGGGCGCGCGCGGCATCGCACCACCGCAGCCGCGCGCCGGTCAGGGCGAGCAGCAGACGCGTGCACATTTCGGCCGTCGCCTGGGGAGACCAGAGCAATACGTCGACGCGCTGCACACACTGCCGCCACCTTTGCTCGCGGTCTGGCGCCAGCCGAGGCCCGACGCGCTCGAGCTCGGCGACCAGCGCGTCAAACTGCGCCGCACTCGGCGTCGCGTGGCCGGGAACGTCGTCCATTGCAAACGGCATAAACAGAGGCTCTTCGCAGGCCGCGACGTCGCACGCACTCATCGGCGGTCGCCGGCGGTGTCTGGTTGCATCACGCACACGCGCCACAACGAATGAGTGCCAAAGCAGCCGCGCTGCGCGCCGTCGAGACGGCGCTTCAGTACATTCCGCCGCAGATTGTCAACGGCACCGCGATGCCGGTGATGCTGTTGCAGAGCACACCGGAAGGCACGGTGTCGGGCAGCGGTCGCATCGGCGAGGAGTTCTCGTCCTACCTCGCCGCATCGCCGGCCGACGAGGTGGCGCTCGAGGCCGGCGGCGAGCCGTTGGAGAAACTTGACGTGTCGCGCCAGTCGATTAGAGTGTACGCGGCACCCGTGGGCAACACCTGGCAGAGCGTGCTGTGTACGCATGGCGCCAACCACCCCGTGCTGGTCCGGCCCGAGGTGGGCGCAGCGCTCGCCGCCGGCGCGGTGGCCGACACTCGGGCGCTCGACGGCATCGTGTTTCTCGTTCCGCTCAACTACTCGATCGAGCAGCGCGGCCAGCCGCTCAAGGCGACACTCGTGGTGCGCTCGCTCTACGCGTGGTGGCGGGACGCCGACGACGCGTCGCGCAAGCGGACTCGCACGGCCAGTCAGTGAAACGCGAGACCGGTTTACTTGCGCGGCGCCACGTCGAGCAGCGTCAGGTCGCGCTCGAGCTCGGCGACCGGGTCGGCGGGCGCGACGGCGGCGCGCGGGTCGGCGTCTTCGTCAATGTACAGGCCGCAGAGCGTGGCGTGCGGGCCCTTGGGCCAGCCGCACGTGCAGCGCGCCTCGCGGGGCTCCATGCTCGCCGCGAGCTGCTCGGCGGCAGCGTCGCGGCGCATCGCATCGGCAAACTGCTTGGTGCGCCGCAGGAACGATGCGATGCGAGCGCGACGCGCCGCGTGCAGTCTGGCGGCGTGCGCACGCCGCTGACGATCGTAGCCCACCATGCGGCGCACCAGCGACGGCGAGAACACAGTCTCTCGAGTCTTGCGGCGCGGCTTGTCAACCATTGTTGTGTGTTTCGCGCGGTGAATGGCGCGACGAGCGCCTAGAGGTCTGGACGCAACTATGTCGGCCGTCCAGCTGCTGTGCGCCGACGGCGCGCCGCACTTTGACGCCGCTGCCGTGCGCAATGTGAGCGGCATGTTTGTCATGCTGCGCGTCGGTGAGCGCTACGTCGCGCTGCGCGCACCGCTCGCCACTGGCGTGTGGCGCACCGACGCCGCCGCCGCCGCAGCCGACGACAGTCACGCGTTTGTCGACGCAAGCGTGCACCGGCGGCCGCTGGCGCCGGACGACGGCGCGCTGCGGCGCACGACACCCGCGGCGCTGCTTGTCGCGCCCGAGGTCGGGGCGCACTATGCCGACGAGCGCGTCTGGTCGCTCGGCGCCACCGTGCTGCTGGTGCCGCGGCGCTACCGGCTCGCGACGCGCCACGAGCTGGACGGCAGCGACGACCACCGGGCAGTGCTTGCTGTCGACGAGCTGTACGCTCTGCACGCGCCACCGCCCCGGCGTCGACGCCTGTTTTCCGACGACGGCGGCGACGACGCGGAGAGCAGCGGCGGGTGGATTGAACGTCTCGCCGACGACTTTTGAACGCGCACCCCCGCCGATGCAATCGCATCGCGTCCCATTGCCGCGCGCGGCGCAACCATGTCTGTCGACTATTTGACCGACGACGAGGTGCGCGCGCTGGTCGTGCACTGCACAGCCGCGGCCCACAAAAACGCCTACTTTACAGCGGCCGCGCTTTGTCGCGCCGAGGGCCTGAACCGCGGCTCGCTCAGCCACTGGCTCAGAGGCAACCGGCACACGCCGTCGCTGTTTGCCGGCGCGCGACGCTTCTGTCGCACGTTTTTCGGCAACGCGCGCCCGTTGCCGGCCCGGTTTGCCGCGGCCGCCGCAGCGGCTGCCGAAGCGGCGAACGGCGACGACCTGCCGCCGCTGCCGCCGCAGGAAGAGGACCAGCCACCGCTGCCACCGCCACCAGTCGAGAACGCCGCCGACCCGCCGCCGCCGCCGCCGGCCGAGAACGCCGTCGCCGATCTGCCGCCGCCGCTACCGCCGCCGGACGAAGACGCCGACGACGAGGACGGCGCAGACGATGGCGCCAAAGAAGCGGCAGCCGAGCCGGCGCCGGCGCCACCAGGCGCCGACAGCGAACTGCGCCTTTGCTCGTGGAACCTCAAGAACTTTGGCGGCCGCACCAGACCCGACCGCTGCTCCAACATTGCGCTGTTCATCCACTCGTTCGACGTTGTCGCAGTGCAAGAAGTGCGCAGCTCGTCGCTGCGCGAGGCGCTGCACGTGATCAAGTACCCGACTATGCGCGACTTTCGCGCCGTCAACTCGGCCATGTACGGCACCGACGCGCGGCGCGAGGCGCAGGGCTTTTACTACAAGCCGGCGACGGTGCGCTTTCTCGGCGCGCGCGTCGCCGACACTCCCGACGTCGCCGCGCTGCCGTACAAGCCGTACGTCGGGCGCTTCCAGTGCGTCGCGAGCAACGCCGTGTTCACGCTCGTCAACGTGCACATCAAGCTGGGCGCGCAAAGCGATCTCGAGACGCGACGCGCCCAGACGCGCGCACTGGCGGCGCTCGTCGAGCGCCTAGCCGCCGCCGCCGCCGAGCACGGCACAGTCTACGTGTGCGGCGACTTTAACCTCCAGCCGTCCGACGCCGGGTTCCACGCACTGCGCCGCCTGGGCTACACGGCGAGCAACTGGCGCACGCCGACGACGGTCGGCGCGGCTGGCAAGGTGTACGACACGTTCTGGTATCCGGCGACGTGCCTGGCCGTCCAGCCGCACTTGTCGCGCGTCGCCACGTTTGACGGCTCGCTGCACCGCAACGACGCCGACTCGTGCGCCGCGTTTCGCGCCGAGGTGTCCGACCATCTGCCCGTCACCGTCGTCGCGCGCCACTGACCGGCTGGCTTGTGAAGACGCACGCACACAGTTTACTCCCCCATCCCCCATTCCCCAGCGCAACAAGGCGCAAGCGCGGCAATCCACACCAGCATGTCGGCAGCACGTCCGCGCAGTGCCGACTGTTCGGTGTCGCGTACAGCGTAGACGACAGCAACGTCGGGGGGGGGGGGTTAGTTTCATCTCGGCATCTCCCAGTACGCCGTCGTGCAGACGAGCGTACCGTTAGCGCTTACGGAAAGCTCGCTCGGATCGGCAAACCCATACGGCCCGCCGGCCGGTGCCATCTTGTTCCGAATATAACTGCGGCGTGCACTCTTGTGCACGTGGGCCAGCGTGATATTGTGTGCCGCGTTCACCGCGCACAGTCCGGCTCTATTCGTCTCGTACAACAACCGCTGATCGCAGCCGGGCTGGCCAAAGTAGTAGCGGCCCACACTCGGTGGTATGAGATCACGCACAGTGTTCGAGTTGAACAGCCACGCGTCGTGGGATGCGCTCGCTTTCGACGACAGCTGGCCAGCGTCGGTCATAAACTCTTTGCTGTGCCAGCGCGAGAGCGCAAGAAACGCGTTGCCAAAGTGGCGCACGTGCATCGCCCGCGCCAGCGACTCGTCAAACGCAATGTCGGCGTTGGCAATGAGAGCCAGGTGCTCGTCGTTCGCGGCGCGAATCAATTCAAACACGTCGCTGAATTTGCGACGCGAGTATGCCCCCGACTCTGCCCAGTGCAGCTTGTGGTGCGAAAACAGGGTGGCCTGCGAAATGCCGCTCTGCTCGGGCAGCAGCACGACGCGCGACACTTCGGGCAGCGCAAGATTGTTGACCAGCGCAAAGAGCAGCTCGCCACGGCGCTGAATGTGCGCGGGCAGGAAAAACGGCACGTACAGCACCAACGGCAGAAACATCTTGGCACGCGCGCCTCGTCCCCCGGTCGCGGAACCGGCGGCCGTTTAGGCCAGCTTTAGTTTGCTGTCGCCGGTGCGCAGCACCAGCCCGGTGTACTGCTGCTGGTAGAGCAGCACGACGACGTAGAGCACGGCAGCGGTCAGCACGATGAGCGCGCCGCCGAGGCCGACGAGCAGCGCCACGAGCGTGCCGGTGACGAGCGCCGCGAGCGCCACGACGGCGGCGAGCGTCAGCAGGTTGCCGAGCGTGATCAAATTGCACACGGCGCCAATCTGGCCCGCGGCGCGCAGCTCGGCGAGCAGCGCGGGCGTGTAGCGCGCCGCCACCGCCGCCGAGCCGCGCACCAGAAAGTCGAGCGCCGCGCCGATCTGGTCGACGACCGTCTGCGGGAAGATTGACGCGAGCGAGAAGAACAGGTTGTCGCGGCCGTCGAGAAAGCCGGCGGCCTCGGCACACGAGCGCAGCGCCGGCGTCGAGCCGCACGTGGCGCACAGCGTGTCGGCGTCGGGATCGCCGGGCACAATGAGCGCCGGCGGCACAAACGGACACTCGGGCGTCAGCTCCTGCAGCAGCCGGCTCGCGTCCATCAGCGTGCACGTCGGCAGCGCGCCTACGCCGCCGACCAGCGTCGGCAGCGTGCAGAGCGGCGACGCGCCGTACGCCACCCACAGCGTGCCGTAGACAAAGACGGTGCCGGCCAGCGCCGACAGCGCCACAAACAGGATCAGCGAGCCGGGCAGCACCGAGACGAGCACGCCGACAATCAGGAAGAGCAGCACCATGTTGGCCGCGGCGTCAAACAGACCGACCGACGCCGGCTCCTCGCAGTACATGGCGCGGTCGTAGTCGCACAGCAGGTAGCGCTCGGCGAGCGCGCCGGCCACGTCGAGCGCGTCGGTGACGCCAGTCGACGCCACGAGCGACTCGAGAAAGTTGACCGCCGGCTGCACGAGCGGCTTGAGCGCGTCGTACACGACGTTGTCGAGGTCGTCGCGGCCCGCGGCGGCGGCGACGCGCTCCGACTCGCGCTCTGTCTCGTCGGCCAGGTCGTCTTCGCCGACCGGCTCGTCGCCGCTCGCGAGCGCGTCGTTGACAATGGTGCGAAACTCGCTGTAGTCCCACTGCCAGAACCAGCGCACGTTGAAGAGGCGCTCGAGAATAAACGGCGTGCGCTTGTCGAGCGTCGCAAACGTGTCGCTGCCGGTCGGGTCGACGAGCGTGTGGTCGATCGTGCGCTCCAGCTGGCCGAGCACCAGGCCAAAGCCGGTCGTCTCGCCGGTGTAGAAATCGGCCGTGCGGTTGATCGCCGACTCGGTCTCAAAGACAAAGTCGTCGAACAGGGCGCAGCCGGTGCACACGACCTGCACCGACGTGTTGCACTGGTGCACACCGAGCGCTGGCAGCGTGTTGGGCGGCAGCACGACCGGCGGCGTCTGCCGCTTGCGCCGCCGCACCGGCGCCGGGCGGCGTGCCGGCGCCGTCCACTCGGCGAGCCGCTGGCGCAGGCCCGCGTCGAGACGCCGGCCGTAGAGCGCCGCCAGGTCGCGCACGGCGAGCAGCGCGACGCCTGTCGCGTCGCCGGTGCGCGCCGCCGTGGCAGCGTGACCGCGCCCGATGCGCACGGCGGCGCGCGGCGCGGCGTGCAGCGCGCGGTGCAGCGTGCCTACGCCATGCTCGACGACGTCGCTCGCGTGCATGGCGGCGGCGACGGCGTGTGCCAGCAACGTGTCGGCGCGCACGTCGAGCCGGATGCGGGCCATCGTCGAGTGGTCGCGCGCAAACGCGCTCACCATGTGCGTCGTCAGCGGCCGCACAGCGTCGCGCATCTGCGGTGCGATGCGCGCGTGATAGTGCGTCGTCGCCGCGCGCAGCTGTTCGGCAAGCGTCGTCATTCTGCTGCCGAGACGCATCGCACCGCCGCCGCGCCGCCGCTGCGACACCGCAACCGAGCCGGCAAGACGCACGCGACGCTCCTCGTAGATGCGCTGCGCCGCCGGTCGCGCCCGCTCGAGCGTCGCAGAAACGGACATGGCAATGGCGTCCGGGTGCGCGATTTTGCGCACCACGCGGTCAAGCGCATCGAACCGCGCCGCCTGCAGCACGTCGAAACGCGGCGCGCCAGCACTGTCGCGCATCGCGGCACGGTAGCACCGCAGGGCGGCGCGGTCGTCGGCCGACGCCAGCTTGCGGTACTTTGCGCCGCTCTCAAAGAGCCGCCGGGCCCGTCCCATGCCGTACTCTTCCAGCCAGCGTGCGCAGTACGACGCCGACAGCACCTCGCCGCGATGCCGCTCGTAGTCGAGCTCTTCGTACACGGCGGTGTCGCGCTTGCGCCGGCGTCCCGATTCGCGCTCCACCAGGGCGCTGGGGAAGCACTCGTCGGGCGCTGGGAACAGGTCACAGTCCGGGTCGGACGACTGGCCAAACGAGCAGGCCAGCCGAGCGTTGGTGGAGTTGTCGAAGAAAAACGCGCTGTACGGCTCGACGTCGTCGTCCTCGGCAATGCCGAGAAATGGCCGACACGCCTCGGTGATTGCTGTCGAGTCGTCGTCCTCGTCGGCGTCGACGACGCCAATCCACGGCGTGCACTGGTCGCGCACGTCGCCCGCGGCGATAAACTCGGCAAACTCGTCGCCGTCGCTGTTGCGCTCGGGGAACGCGGCGGGGCCGCAGCAGCCGAACGGACTGTCCGGACAGCCGCCAAAGAAACACTTGCTCTGCTGCGCAAACTCGCACGTCACGCTGCTCGGTCGTCCGGCCTGCAGCGGACAGAACGTAAACGTAAAGTTGTTGTCGTTGCACGCTTGAAGCAGCGTCGGCGACGCCGCCGCCGCCGTAAAGAAGCAGCCGGCGTCCTGCAGACCGCACACAAAGTCCTGCCCAAAGATAATGAGGAAGAATTGAACGATAATCAAACCGATCGTGTCGAACGCCGACGTGAGCAGGGCGGTGCACGGCGCCTGGCCGCACGTGTTGAAGACTAGCTCAAATAGGCCAAAGACGATCTGTATGATGAGCAGAATGAAATCGGCGTACAAGACGATAAACTCGTCGCCCAAGTCGCCGAGAAACTGCCCGAGCGCAATCAAGGCGTCGCCAATACCGTTTCCCGGCTCGACGCACGTCAGCAGTTCACCGGCGCCAGTCGCCGCGTTTTGAAACAGGTCGACGTACGGCCGCATGAGAGCGTCGATCAACTCGTTGACGCCCACCGAGATTTGGCCGCCGGCCGCGGCGCCGACTGCGTCAATCAGCGCCACCGTCCCGTTGAGCAACTGCTTGGGCACGAGCAGCGTTATGTCGGACACAGTGACGCTGGCGACGCGCGTCAGCTCGTCGCGCAGGACGCGCTCGTCGGCGTTCGGGGCAGGCGTGCACGAGATGTCGCCCGGCACAATCTGCATCGGGAAGCAGACGGCGTCAAAGATGAGCGCCTCGATGGCGTCAAACGTCGTCTCAAACGTCAGCGTGTCGAGCAGCTCGCGCAGCCGGTCCGGATCCGACTCGCCGCCGACGCCGAGCGCAATCGCCTCGATCACGACGCGGAAGATGGTGACCACCTGACGCAGCGGCTCGGTGACCAGCGCAGTGAACGACTCGACCAGATTGCCGAGACAACAGAAAAGGTTGGACGACCGCAGACCGTCGGCGGGCTCGCAGAAGACCTGTCCGCCGCCAGTCGCCTCGCTAAACGCGCTGCCTAGCTGGCGAATGTCCGTGCCGAGCACTTCGGCCAGATCGGCGATTTCGTCAAACACCGAGTCAAACTGCACGCAGCGCGCAATGTACGGCGTCGTCACGACGCGGTCGACGTGCACCACGATGTCGGTGACGACGAGCGCCGGCGCGACGAGCACCTGACCGGCGGCGGTCGCCAGCGCCTCGGCGCTGAAAAAGCCGAGCACGTCGGGCAGCAACGCGTCGATCAGCTGCGCGGTACACGTCAACGGCGCCACAAACGCGTCGTACGCGACGCGAAACTCGTTGCGCACAACGTTCTCGGCGCTCACCGCGGTGAGGCACGTCATCGGATTGCTGCTGCAAAACTCTGTCATCTGGTCGAGCTCAGGCTGCGACGCGAGCAGCTCAAACACGGGGTCGAAGAACACGATTTCGGGCACGATGCCAGTGGCCGCCGTCTCGCTGCACAGCGCCTCAAACTCGGCGTCTTCGAGACAGTCGCGCGTCGGTGCGCGGCCAAAGATAAAGTCGAATTGGCCGCTGATGACCGCGCACTTGAGCGCACCCGCCGAGCCGTCGCCAAAGTAGCGCTGCGCAAAGAGCAGCGGGTTGAGCGTGGCGTCGTTGGCCAGCTCTGACACCGCGGTGTAGACCGTGCCAACGACGAGCTCTTGCGGCAGCCGCACGAGCTGGATCAGCGCCTCGGTCGACGTCTCGATGGTGCACGCCGAGCGTTTCAGCGTCGACGCGACGTAGTCGAGACCAGCCTTGAGCAGCTCGCCCTCGAGCGCGAGCGGCGCAGCGCCACCACCGTCGACGTCGTCGACGGCAAACGCGCGCACGTCGCGCCGCGTCGCATTGACGCGCCGCACGTCGGCGCCGCGCAGCGAGACGAGCAGGCCATCGTCGGCGCCGACCGGCGCGCGCGCCAGCGGCTCGACCGCCTCGCCGAGCTGCTCGAACCACTCGGCGCCAAACTCGAACAGGCCAATCGAGACGCCGCGGTAGTCGCGCAGCGCGTCAAACACGTCGTCGAGCCGCCAGAAGAGGTGGCCGTCGGCCGTCGTGAAGACGAGGTCGACGTTGACGAGCCAGTTGAGCGCCAGCTTGGCCGGCTGCAGCACAAAGAGCTCGGCCGGCGCCGCCACGGTCAGCGTGAGGTACGAGCGCGTCGGAAAGCGTGGCTCGGGCGGCAGCGGCAGGCCGATGAGGTCGCGCAGCAGGTTGAGCAGCGCGTCAAAGCCGGCCGAGACGAACGAGTCGCCAAACTCGGTGCCGCGGCGCACCGCCACCAGCGCCAGGTCGATCGACGCGTTGAAATTGGGCCGCTGTATCGTCTCGGCGAGCGGCGCGTCGGGATTGGCGGCGCTGTTCTGCAGCGACTCGACGATCGGCCGCGCCACCGCCTGCGTCACGAGCGCCGGCGCAACGCCCGCCGTCGCGTTGAGCGCCAGCGCGAACGGCTCGCCGCGAAACACGTCGAAGAACGGGTCGATGAGCGGCTCGGCGAGCGGCTCGCACAGCGCGTCGCCAAACGCCGAGAGGTCGGCGATCGACGAGCCGAGCTGCGCGGCGGCCGGAAAGAGGTCGGGTCCGACGACGAGCGGCGAGCCGCCGCCCGCGTCGACGCGCAGCCACGCGACGAGCGCCAGCGCCGCCGCCTGCGCTGCCAGCAGAATGCCGCGCAGCGCCAGCGCCACGGCGTCAAACGACGCCTCGAGCGCGCGCAGCGCGGCCGACGTCGTGACGCTCACGACGATGCGGCGCAGCGCGACGAGCAGCGGCAGCAGCGCCGTCGTGACGACAAACGCGACGAGGTCGACGAGCGGCAGCACGAGCGTGCGCCACAGCGGCGCAAAGAAGCAGTTGTAAAAGCCGGCCGCCGCCACGAGCAGCTCGGCGTGAAACTGCGTCCAGACAAACGTAAACGCAAACGCCGCCACGGCGACCGCCGTCAGCAGCGGGTTGCCGAGCACGGCGCCGCCGGCCGACTGTGCCGCCGTCACGCCAATCGCGACGAGCGACTCGACCGCCTCGACGATCGCGTTGCCGGCGACGGCGAGCGGCGCCAGCAGCGCCGAGTCGTCAAAGCCGCTCTCCTGCGCGTCGGTCGGGCCGCCGGCCAGCGCTGCCCACAGCGCCGCGCCGAGCCACACGCCGACGGCGGTCGCAAAAAGGAAGAGCAGGCCGGCGGCGACGCCGAGCAGCAGCACAAAGAGCGTGATGAGCGCCGGCGAGCCAAACACGGCCAGGAAGACGTTGAGCGCCATCGCGCCCGCTTCCGCCATCATGTCCATATTGGCGGCAGCGGCGTCGCGTGCGCAGCCACGCAGTCTTCTGCTGCGGTGTGCCTCGACGACGACACTTATAAGCGCCGATAGACACAGGCGTCCGACCAACAATGTCCTCGGCGCAATCCTGCCCGCTGGCGCCCGGCATTGTCCGCTGCCTCAAGAGCATGCCGCGCGGCGTGCCGCTTGTGGTGGGCGTCGCGCAAGCCCAGACTGCCGCCGACGTCGACACGCAGCTCTTCGCCAGCGTCGGCGATGCGATGCGAGCGCGCCGCGCCGCGCTGGCGCCCCGGTGCGTCATGTGCAGCAGCCCCGACGTTGCAGACGACCCGGTCTGGCTGTGGGCGTCGCCAGACGACTTTGCGCGCACGACGCCAGGCGCACGCGACAAGCAACTGGCGCTGGCCGTCTGCGCGTTCCACTGCGCGTGGCACCGCACCGACTGCCACCTGGCGCTGCGCGTGCAATTCGAGAGAGCGTGCGCCAGACACGCGACTCAGCACGGGCTACAGCCGTGGCCGCACGCGCCGCACACCGGCTACCGCGTCGACCTGACGCACACGGCTCTGATGGCGGCGCTGGCAGGCGGGCGCATACTCGGCAGCCAGTCGTTTGAGGACAGCATACGCACACACCCGTACACTGCCAGCGCCGCGCGCATGCTGCAGTGCGCCGGGCCGCGCTGCGGCACGATGCTGACAACGGGCGGGTGCGCGACGGTCGCCGTCGCCTGGTCTTACCCGCCGGCGGCGGCGACGATCACGACCGTCGGCGCGGTCTGCTTTCGCTTCAACTACTGCGCCGGCAACATTGCGTGCTTTGACGACGTCGTCGAGTACATCGACGGCGCGCTTGCGCGCCAGTTTGGCCGCCCGCCGTGCGCGCCGCGCACCATCGCCTGCACCGGCTGCGGCGTCCGCGGCGCCTCGCTTGCGCTCTGCGCCGGCTGCCGCACGGCGCGCTTCTGCGACGCGGCGTGCCAGCGAGCCAACTGGGGCGCGCACAAGAGCGCGTGCCGCCGCACGCCCTGGCACACCCTCAAGCGCTGTGCCGGCTGCGCCGCCGTCGGCTACTCGTTCTCGCGCTGCGCCGGCTGCCGCGGGGCGCACTTTTGCAGCGCCGCGTGCCAGCGGCGCGCCTGGCGCGCGCACAGGACGACGTGTCGCGCCGCGCGCCAGTCGTCCGGTCTCGCGCTCGACTGAAGCGCGCATATAAGCGCGGCGCGACAGCGCACACCGCTCGCTGTGCGCGCGCAGATGGAGCCACTCGCCGTCGACGACGACAGCGACCCGCGGCGCGAGTTTACCGTCGCCGACCTCGCGACGTCGGTCAACGAGGGCACCGCCGTCGTGCTCGTCGCGCTCTACTCGCTCGTCGCCGTGCTGCTCGCCGGCGTCGTCTACGCGCTCTTTGTGCCGTTCAGCGGCGCGCGCTTCTACTACGCCGGCCTGTCGCTCGCGCCGCACCTGCTGCTCTCGCTCTGGACGCTCGTCGTCGGCCTGCGCACGCTGTCGCTCGTCACGGCGACCGTGCTCGCGTCGGTCATCGTCTTTGTGCTCGGCGTCGTCGAGGTGGTGCTGCGCACCGTGGCGCTCGGCGGCGCGCGGCTCACCGAGCTCGGCGCCGTGCTCGACGTCCTGCTCTGGTTCATTGCGCTGGTGCTTGCCGCGCTGGCGCTGCTCGCCGTGCTGCTCTCGGCGCGCTATCTGGCGCAGCTGTACGCGCGACGCGGCGTGCAGGACGACGAGCAGGCCGCCGCTGCCGACGACGTCGCGCGCACCGCCGCCGCGATGACGACCTACAGCGGCACGCTCGCGGTCGACGTCGGCAGCGTGCGCAAACGCAAGTAAAGAGACTGTCGCGCGTGCGCTCAGTTTACTGGTCCGGCACGGCGTCGGCGAGCGAGAGGGCGCGCCGCCGCTCGAGCCACGCGGCGCCGAGCGCGCGCTCGCCGAGCCGCCAGTAGCCGACGGCGACCGCGAGCGGCAGCGCGTTGACCGCCGTCAGCACAAAGAGCGCCAGCGCGCCGCCAACGGCAAACGGCAGCTCGGTCGAGTAGACGACGTGCGGGTCGAAGAGCGCCAGGTAGACGAGCAGCGAGATGAGCGTGCCGCCGTACGCCGCGTAGAGGAAAAAGCCGCAGCGCTCGGCGCGCAGCAGCTCGTTGACGGCGTAGAGCGCAATGCGCGCGTTGAAGACGACGTACAGGAGCAGCGCCACGAGCGGGAAGAGGTGGTACACGTCGTTGCCGAGCACGACGAGCGACGGCGCGTGCTCGGCAAAGTAGCGGTCGATAAACGAGTGGCCGCTGGCGAGCAGCACGCTCACGACGCTCGCCACCACCCACACCACGCCGTTGAGCGGCAGCAGGCCAAACGCGACGACGGCGAGCGTGGCGTCGCGCCACGCGCCGCGCACACGCAGCGCCACGAGCAGCGGCGCCGGTGCGCTTGCATAGTAGAACAGCAGCTGCAGCGTCCACGACCAGTTGGTGTAGTGACGCACGTACGACGCCGCGCCGCTGTCGGCCAGCTTGAAGACGGCCGCGCCGAGCATCAGCGTCGCCCAGCCGAGCTGCGCCGCCGTGACCAGCAGCGCGGCGCCGACGGCCGGCGGAGACAACCTCTTGCTCATTGGTGCGCGCGCGCTTTACTGGTGCGGCGCGTCTGCGCGCTCTCATAGCGCCAGCGGCCGTCGACCAAGCGCGCGGTGCCGCCGCGCCGCGCGCGCGCCACCTGCGTGCGCCACGACGCGGCGCGGCGCGGCACGTCGACGAGCCGCCAGTCGAGCGTCAGAGGCGCGCCAGCGCCTGGCCACAAGCCGAGCAGCGCAAAGCGCGCCGCGTGCGCACGGCACACGGCCAGCGCCGCGTCGCGCGCCGCGTCGCGCGGCACGCGCCGTGCATTGTGCCGGAACGCGTAGGCGCGCAGCGCGCAGTAGAGCGCCGCCAGCGCGGCAGCGCCCAGCGCGGCCACAGTCATTGCTCGCCGACGCATTGCATCGCCCCGAGGCGCGCCTCGGGGGAGCGATTGCGCGGCGTTCCGTCGGCGGGCGTGCGCGCGGCTGGCCGCAGCACGCTGCCAGGACCGGCGGGCGCGCGCCCGCCGAGTCTGGGCCAATTCCAAGTCGCATCACTGCCGATGCAACAGATAGTTGCACCACCCCCAACTAGCCGTTACACGATTTTCGCACCGTCTCCCACTCCGCGCTCCGACCACGCCGCGAGACGAGACCGACACCAGCGTGCTCACCGCGCCGAGA
>Ga0180436_10000421_pt1 | contig 44056 bp, 40 predicted proteins | sample SS_ome_2_FD_132434 | JGI IMG/M metagenome (GOLD analysis project Ga0180436, IMG submission 132434) | Hypersaline lake sediment archaeal communities from the Salton Sea, California, USA - SS_3_S_2 metaG | ecosystem: Environmental > Aquatic > Non-marine Saline and Alkaline > Hypersaline >...
CGGGGATGTCGATGGCCTTGGGTACCGAGAGGCAGCCCGTGGCCATGATGAAGACGCGTGCCGCGAACGTCTCGCCGGATGCCGTCTCGATGTGCCAGCGCGCGCTGGTCGCGTCGTAGGCGGCGTGTGCCACGCGCGTCGCGAACTGGATGTCGCGCCTGAGATCGAAGCGGTCGGCGACGTGGTTGGCGTAGCGCAGCAATTCGGGCTGGGTGGCGTATTTCTCGCTCCACTCCCATTCCTGCTGCAGCTCTTCGCTGAACGAGAACGAGTAGTCCATGCTCTGCACGTCGCAGCGTGCGCCGGGGTAGCGGTTCCAGTACCAGGTGCCGCCGACGCCGTCACCGGCCTCGAGCACGCGGGCGCTCAGGCCCAGCCCGCGCAGCCGGTGCAGCATGTACATGCCGGCAAAGCCGGCGCCCACGATGATCGCGTCGAAAGTCTTCATGATGTGCTCCTGTGCCGCGGAGTCGGGCGGCGCCCCGGTGGGCGTGCGTTGCGGCGGAATGACGATGATGGCCGAACTATCCAAGCCTGGCTGGACGATTGCAAGGCCCGGCCGGCGCCGCGAGAGGCTATGCTGGCGCGATGCGCCGCCCGCTGCTGATCGTCATCGCGCTCCTGTTCGTCGCCGTCGCCGGGCCCTTGTGGGTCGGCGTCAGCGGTGCGGTCAGCCTCGACGGAGACTGGCGCACGGCGAGCCGCGAGAGCGTCGGGATCGCGCCGGATCCGGCCGCAGTGCGCGAGCCGGTCGTGCAGGTCTATGCCGCGCGGGCGTGGTCATGGCGTGGCCTGTTCGCAGTGCACACGTGGATCGCGACCAAGCGCCGCGACGCCGCGCGATGGACGGTGCACGAAGTGCTCGGCTGGCGCGCGCGCCAGGGCCTGCCGGTGGTCGTCAGTCGTGCGGACCTGCCCGACCGGCGCTGGTATGACGCCCGGCCCGAACTCGTCGCCGAGCGCCGCGGTGATGGCGTGGAAGCCCTGATCGAGGCCATCGAAGTGGCCGTGGCACGCTATCCGCACGAAGCGCGCTACGGCCTGTGGCCAGGCCCCAACAGCAACACCTTCGTGGCCTGGGTCACGCGTGCCGTGCCGGCACTCGCGGTCGACCTGCCGGTGACGGCGATCGGCAAGGACTATTTCGCGGGAGGCGGCGTCGTTGCCACGGCACCGAGCGGCAGCGGTGTGCAGTTCTCGCTCGGCGGTTTGTTCGGGCTGCTCGCGGCACCCGTCGAGGGACTCGAAATCAACGTGCTCGGGCTGGTCTTCGGTCTCGACCTGTCGCCGCCCGCGCTCAAGCTGCCGGGCCTGGGACGGCTGCGGCTGGGCCCGCACGGCGGGCAGGACGGCGCCGCGCCGATGCCGTGATGCGCGGGGTGCGGTGACGACGGGCTCAGGCACTCAAAAGCAGCGTCGAATCGTCGTCTTCCGCGAGGTGTTCGTTGATGCCCGCGGTGGGCAGCAGGATGCGGAACTCGCTGCCTGTGCCGGGCGCGGTGTCGACCTCGATGCGGCCGCCGTGACGGGTGACGATGCCGTGTGACATCGACAGGCCGAGGCCGGTCCCGGCACCGACTTCCTTGGTCGTGTAGAAGGGGTCGAAGATGTGCTCGCGCACGTCGGCCGGCATGCCCGGCCCGTCGTCGCGAATGGCGATGCAGGCGTGTTCGCCGTCGAGCCAGGTGCTGACCCGGATCGTGCCCTGCTCGCCGAGCGCCTGGCTGGCGTTCTGCAGGATGTTCAGGAAGACCTGGTTGAGCAGGCCGAGGTTGCAGCAGACTGGTGGCAGCGCACCGTAATCACAAGTGATTGCGACACCTGGAGCGAGTTGCGGCTCGAGGATACGCAGCGTTGCGGCGAGGCCGTCGTTGATGTCGGCGGGAGCGACCTCGAGGGCATCCTTGCGCGCGAACTGGTTGAGGTTGACGACGATGTCCTTGACTCGCAGCAGCCCCTCGCGCGATTCGCTGACCAGCGAACGCACGTCCTCGAGCATGAAATCGACATCGATCTCACGGCCGAGATCCTCGAGCGAGCCGCGCAGTGCGCGACTCGCGGCCTCGTCGCGCTTGTCGATCGCGGCGACGAACTCGCCATGCAGGCCGAGCAGGCGCGTCATGCAGCCGAGATACTCGTCCAGCGGGGAAAAATTCGATAGCACGAATGCGATCGGATTGTTGATTTCGTGGGCGATACCCGCGGCGAGCTGGCCGACGGCGGCGAGCTTCTCCGAGTGGTAGAGCGCCTCGCGTGTCTCCGAAAGCTCGCTCAGGGTCTCCTTCAAGCGCTCGTACTGCTTGCGCAGTCGCGCTTCCGCCTCGAAGCGCTCGAGCAGGATGCCGAATTGCTCGCTCGACTTCTCGATCAGGTTCACGAGATCGACCGTGACCCGGTCGAGTCCGCCGGCCGGCAGGAAGCACTCCACGACACACAGGGTCCGCGTGAAGCTTTTCAGCGGGAACGCGAAGCTGCCCCCCAGCGGCACGCCAATCAGCTCGCCCAGGTCGCGATAGAAGCACGCGCTCTCGTCGAGTGACACGCTCAGGCAGCCGCCCTGGGCAGCGCGCGTGAGCAACGGCCGCGCCGGCACGGGTTCAATGGCGATCAGCTTGTCCGCCGCGCCTTCGGGCAGGTCGCCGGCCTGGTCGGCAATCCGCGAACGGTGCAGACGGCCGTCGCGGCGTACCAGCACGGCGTTGGCGAGGACTGCGCCGCTGATGCGCGCGGCGTTTCGGGTGAACTCGGCGAGACACTCGCTGACCGTCAGCTCGGCTCGCGAGAAGCGCGCGAGCGCGGTGAGCAGGTCGTTTTCGACTGCCTGTCGCGCGCGCGAGTCGCGGAAGTCGCGATAGGTCCGCAGGTTGGCGCCGAGCTGGGCGAGCACGCGCTCGGGCGTGCGGCAACTCTCGTCGAGCACGGTGTCCACGCCGTGCTCGGTGATGAGGTCGAGGTCCTCGACGGCGAGTGCTTCGTCGCGGCAGACGAGTATGCGCAGCGTCGTCTGGTGCATGACCTTGCGCAGCGTGCGACAAAGGGCAAGAAAATCGTCCAGCGTGTCAGGCGTGACAACCGCGATCAGGGCTGCGGCGTCGTCCATGCGGCGCAAGCGCTTGCCCGCGCGGCGCATGTCGTGCGCACGTTCGAGGCGCAGCGTGCCGAGGCGCGCGCTGTCCACGGCCGTGCTGACACAGGCGTCCCACGCGGACCCGGGCGCGGCGACGAGCAGGATGGCTGGGGCGTTCTCCATGGATTCTCGCGGTCAGGTGAAGAAGGAAGGCGCTGAGCGTAGCGGCCGGGCAGCGCATAACTAAAGGAATCGCGCGTGAGGCCGCTACGCAGCACCGGTGGGACCGGATCGCGTTGGCCGGTCGAGACCATGCTAGCCGCCGCCGGGAACCGTCAAGCGGGTACCACGCGGACCTGAATGCCACGGGCGGTTCCCGTCAAGCGCTGCGGCGCCAACGTAGTCTGCTCGTCGAGGCTCGCTGGAGGGCCTGATCACATGCTGGTTCGTCTGACCTATTTTTCGCGCGCGCTCAGAGCGATGTCTCTGGCGGATATCCGCGACATTCTCCAGACCGCGCGCCGCAACAACGCCGAGCTCGGCGTGTGCGGCATGCTGAGCTACGCCTCGGACTGGTTCCTGCAGGCCCTCGAAGGCCCGCGCGAGGTGGTCAACGAACTGTTCCTGGAGATTGCCGACGATCCCCGTCACCAGGACGTCATCATCATCAGCTACGAAGAAATCGCCGCGCCGGTGTTCGGCAACTGGCAAATGGGCTATGTCTCCGACGCCGGTGAAGTCGCACGCCTGCTCGGCACGCTCGGCTTGCGTTGCTTCGACCCGCCGGCGATGAGCCCGGCCCAGGCGCTGGCCTTCCTGCGTGCTCTCGGCGAACTGGAGCAGAGCGCCGCCGCCTGAGCGCAGTCGCCACGCGGTGGTTGTGTCGCGGCGGCATGCGCCGTACCGTTCTGCCCTGCGCACGCCCTTGGTCGCGCGCAGGGGGGAGGTATGGATTTCACCTGGAGCGAGGCCCAGCGACAGATTCGCGATAGCGTCCTCAGGCTGTGCCGGCAGTTCGATGACCAGTACTGGCTCGAGCGCGACGAGTCGGGCGCGTTTCCCGAGGATTTCTGCCGCGCCATCGCCGATGCCGGCTGGATTGGCGTGGCCGTGCCCGAGGCTTATGGCGGCGCCGGGCTAGGCGTCACCGAGAGCGCGATCGTGTTGCAGGCCATCTCCGAATCCGGTGCCGGCAACAGCGGGCTGTCCGCGATCGGGATCGGATTCTTCGGTCTCAATCCGCTGATCGCCCATGGCAGCGAGGCGCAGCGGCGTACCTGGCTGCCGCGCATCCTGCGCCGCGACGACATCGCCTGTTTCGGCGTGACCGAGCCGGACGCCGGCCACGACACGACACGGCTGAAGACGCGCGCGGTGCCTGCCGGCGACGGCTGGCGCATCCACGGCGAGAAGATCTGGATCTCGACCGCGCAGGTGGCGAACAAGATCATGTTGATCGCGCGCACCACGCCGCTGGAAGACTGTACCCGGCCGACCGAGGGCCTCTCGCTGTTCTACACCGATCTTGATCGCGACTATGTCGACGTGCGTGTGATCGACAAGATGGGGCGCAAGTGCGTCGATTCCAACGAGGTGTTCTTCGATGGTCTGCCGGTACCGCGCGAGCATCTCATCGGCGAAGAAGGCAAGGGCTTTCGTTACCTGCTGCATGGCCTCAATGCCGAGCGCATCCTGATTGCGGCGGGCCTCACCGGGCTCGGGCGCGTGGCGCTCACGCGCGCTGCCGACTATGCCCGCGAACGCATCGTGTTCGGCCGCCCGATCGGGCAGAACCAGGCCATCCAGCATCCGCTGGCCGCAAGCTGGGCGGAGCTTGCCGCCGCCGAGATGCTGATGTTCAAGGCGGCCGATCTCTACGATCGCGGCCTGTCCTGCGGCGCCGAGGCGAACGCCGCCAAGTACCTCGCAGCGGAGGCGGCGTTCCGTGCCTGCACGAACGCGGTGATGACGCATGGCGGCATGGGCTACGCCAAGGAGTACCACGTCGAGCGGTACCTGCGCGAATGCCTGATCCATCGCATCGCCCCGATCAGCCCGCCGCTGATCCTGTCTTATCTTGCCGAGCAGGTGCTCGACCTGCCGAAATCCTATTGAGCGCTGGCGACAGCGGGCCGTGAGTATCAACCGGGGAACACACATGGAATATTCCATCATCATGGCGACCGCCGCCGACAGCTGGCGCACCGCGCAGCGTGCCGAGGTGCTGGGTTTCGACAGCGCCTGGTTCGAGGACAGCCAGATGGTCGTCGCCGATCCGTTCGTTGCGATGGCCGCGGCGGCCATGCAGACCAGCCGTATTCGCCTCGGCACCGGCGTGGCGATCCCCTCGAACCGCATTCCGCCGGTGACCGCGAACATGCTCGCCACGCTCAATGCCCTCGCGCCGGGGCGCATCGATTTCGGCGTCGGCACGGGTTTCTCCGGGCGGCGCGCGATGGGGCTGCCGGCGATCGGCGTCGACCACTTCACGCGCTACGTCGAGGCGGTGCAGGGTCTGCTCGCGCGCGAGACCGTGCAATGGTCGTTCAACGGCCGGCAGCGCAGGATCCGCTTTCTCAATCCGGAGCGCGACCTGTTCAATACCAGCGATCCGATTCCCTGCCACATCGCCGCGGCAGGTCCGCGCATGCGCGACCTGACCGCGCGCAGCGCCAGCCACTGGATCGCGATCTACGCCGGCGACGAGCAGGCCCGTGCGGACTGCCAGGCGATGGATGCGGCTTACCGTGAGGCCGGCCACGATCCGGGGGCGTTCAAGAAGACCGCGTTCGTTTTCGGCAGTCTCCTGCGTGACGGTGAGACCTTCGATTCGCCGCGCGTCCGCGCGCAGGCCGGTCCGACCGCGGTGATGGTGCTGCACAACCTGATGGAGCGGCAGTACGGCGATCTCGGGACCGGCGGCATCGATGATGACGCGCTGCTCGCCGCCTACCAGGCGCTCTATGACAGCTACGAACCCGCCGACGCGCGATATCTGACGCTGCATCGCGGTCACGCCCTGTTCCTGCGCGAGGACGAGGACGCCCTGCTCAGTGGCGAGTTCATCCGCCGGGTATCGTGCTCGGGCACCGTCGACGAGCTGGCCGACCGCGTCAGGGCGCTCGCCGACATGGGCTATACCAGCGTCGCGTTTCTCGTCCTGCCGCACATGACCGATGCCCTGGACGACTGGGCGCGGGTGATGGACCGTGCGGGACGCGGTGGCTGAGCCCGGCGGCGGCGCGGGGCGCGGTTTGCTTCAAGCCGCGCGCCGGCGGTCGCTATCCTGCCGTAGGCACGACACGCGCACTGCCCGGCAGCCCGCGCGACAGAACAACGACAAGCGCACGGTGAGTCGATGACGGATAACACGAGAGATGCCGCCGGGCGCGAGTTCTCGCCCGAGCAGGTCGAGCTGCAGGGGTTCTCGCGCAGTATCGCCGAGATCGAATGGCTTCTGTTGGTCCTGGTGCTCCTCTACTTCGTCGCGCCCGGGTCGGTGGTTGACGACCGGCCGTTCCTGATCGCGATCATGGTCGCTTTCGCGGGGATGGTCCTGGTCTTTCGCTATATCAAGATCTACCAGCGCGAGACGCGCTGGAAGCTGGCGCTCGAGACCTGGTTGATGATGCTCTTCCTGGCCGGCGTGCTGTGGCAGACGGGCAAGTCCGACAGTCCTCTGGTCAACCTGTTCCTGCTCGTGATCGTCGTTGCCGGCCTGACCCTGGGCAAGCTGACGACGACGCTGCTGTTACTGCTGAGTGCGGCGATTTACTTCTTCTCCGCTTACTCGCTCAACGGTGATACCGTGTTCACACTGGTCACGTTCAGCGATTTGATGATCAAGTTCGCCCCCTTGCTGCTCGCCGCCTACCTGGTCACCCTGCTCGCCTCGGACATCGACGGCGCGCGCCGTCTGCTGGTGTCCATGGCACAGACCGATGAGCTGACCGGCGTGAACAATCGGCGCGCCTTCGACGGTGCTCTGCGCCGCGGGCTGGCCCGTGCCGAGCGTGCCGGCCGCCCCCTGTCGCTGCTCGTGATCGACGCCGACGGCCTCAAGCCCACCAACGACAACCACGGCCACGGTGCCGGCGATCGCCTCATTCGTCTCATCTCCGACACCATCGGGGACAGCCTGCGAGCCGCCGACGAGCATGCACGCATCGGCGGCGACGAGTTCGTCGCCGTGCTCGACGGCGCCGACGATACCCAGGCACGCGAGGTGGCCGAACGTATTCGCGCGCGCGTCGAGAATACGTCGTTCGACGCCGATGGCGCGCGGGTCGCCTGCACGGTGACCATTGGCACGTCGACCTATCCGCGCGACGGCGGCAATGCCGCGGTACTGCTCGAGCGCGCCGATCGCGCCCTGTACGTGGGCAAGCAGGCCGGTGGCAACCAGGTCGTCGCCGCGACGTCGGTATGAAGACCCAGCGCCATCGATCCAGCGGCCACGAGCCGGACATCGAGATCAACAAGACCTCGAAGCAGCATTTCTGGCAGCACCCGCAGTTCACGCTGATCCTCTACCTGTTGTTCGTCATCGTCTCGTTCCAGTTCTGGCACGAGGCAGCCGGGATCCGGCGCTCGGAAATTCCCTACAGCGAGTTCCTCGAGCATGTCGAGCGCCAGGAAGTGGCCGAGGCGGTGATCACCGAGCGGCGCATCATGGGGACGCTGACACTGGCAGAGAAGGGCACCGGGCAACCGCGGCGCTTCTACACCATCCCCCTGTGGAACCAGGAACTCGCCGACAAGCTGGCCAGCCAGGGCGTGCGCTACAGCGTGCGCAACGAAGACAACTGGTTGAGCAACTTCCTGTTCAACTGGGTGTTGCCCTTCGGCGTGCTGTTCCTGCTGTGGAGCTGGATGGCGCGGCGCATGGGCACCATGGGCAAGGGCTTTCTGTCGATCGGCAATCGCGTGCGCGTGCACCCCGACGAACGACCCAAGGTGACGTTCGACGACGTCGCCGGCTACGACGACGTCAAGCAGGAGCTGCGTGAGACGGTCGAGTTCCTGCGCGACCCCACGCGCATCCGCAAGCTCGGCGCGCGCAGCCCCAAGGGCGTGCTCCTGGTCGGGCCGCCGGGTACCGGCAAGACCCTGTTCGCACGTGCCGTGGCCGGCGAGGCGGCGGTTCCGTTCTTCAATATCAGCGGCTCGGAGTTCATCGAAATGTTCGTCGGCGTCGGCGCGGCGCGGGTGCGCGAGATGTTCGACCAGGCGCGCCAGAAAGCGCCGTGCATCATCTTCATCGACGAACTCGACGCGATCGGTCGCACGCGCAGCGCCGGCCCGACCATGGGTGGTCACGACGAACGCGAGCAGACGCTCAACCAGCTGCTGACCGAGATGGACGGATTCGATGCCTCGACCGGCGTGGTGGTGATGGCGGCGACCAACCGCCCCGAGATCCTCGACCAGGCGCTGCTGCGCGCGGGACGCTTCGATCGCCGCATTCCCATCGACAAGCCGGACGTGGTCGCGCGGGAAGGCATCCTGCGCCTGTACGCGGATCGCATGCCGTTGACCGCCGACGTCGACCTGCACGTGGTCGCGCAGCGCACGCCGGGTTTCGTCGGCGCCGATCTCGAGAACATCTGCAACGAGGCCGCGATGCATGCCCTGCGCGAGAACCGCGAGCGCATCTCGCTCGACGATTTCGAAGCCGCCATCGATCGCGTCATTGCCGGCCCGGAAACCCGCCAGCGGGTGCTCAGCCCGGCCGAGAAACACCGTGTGGCGGTGCACGAATCGGGTCACGCGCTGGTCGCGGTGACCGTGCCGACCGGCGAGCCCGTGCATCGTGTGACCATCATCCCACGCGCGATCGGCGCGCTCGGCTTCACGCTGCAGCTGCCGGTGACCGACAAGTACCTCTCGACTGCCGAGGAGATGCAGGACCAGCTGGCCATCCTCCTCGGCGGCCGCGTGGCCGAGGAACTGGTGCTCGGCAGTGTATCCTCGGGCGCCGCCAACGACCTCGAGCGTGCCAGCGAGATCGCGCGCACCATGGTCGCGCGACTCGGTATGAGCGACGCGCTGGGTCCCGTGGTGTGGGGCCGCCAGCAGCAGCTTCAGTACCTCACCAGCACGCCGACCATCGAGGAGCGCAACTACAGCGAGGCGACGGCGGAAGCCATCGACCGCGCCGTGCGCACGCTCGTCGAGCAGGCGCGCGACCGTGCCCGTGCCATCCTCGACGAACGGCGCGCGGAGCTCGACGCGCTGGCCGCGGCACTGGAGACCCGCGAGACACTCGACGGCGCCGAGGTGACGCGTATCGTCACCGGCGAGCTGCCCGCCTGAGCGCTGCGCGCAGCGCCCGCGGGCGCGATGCCCGTATACTCTCGCGCAACGACCATCCGACCAATGCCACGAGGGGGACAGCATGAGCCGCAAGGGAAGACTCACCGTCGATCAGTACGGCGCCAGCATGCCGGTGACCGGCGAAGCGGTGCAGAAGCCGCCGTTCTACTACCGCAACATGACGATGATGTTCCTCGTCTACCGTACCGACGAGGAGGCCGCGCTGGCCTGGCTGCCCGATGCACTGGAACTCGATGACCCGGCCACCGTCACCATCATCCTCGCCCACTACGGGCAGTCGACCTTCGGCCCGTACCACGAGGCGATGATCTCGATCCGCGCGCGGTTCGAGGGCAAGGTGTGGAGCTACTACCCGGCGTTGTTCACCGACAACGAGGCGCCGCTCATCGGCGGGCGCGAAATCTGGGGCTTCGCGAAGAAACTTGCCCACATCGGCGTCTCGCACGAAAGCGAGGTGATGATGGGCACCGTCGAGCGGCCGCGCGGAAACCGCCTGCTGACGGCGACGATGCGTAACGTCACCCCGGTTGCGACGGAGGATTTCGCGCTCACCCCGAGCATCTCGCTCAAGATGATTCCCTGCGCGACCGAAGCGACGCGCCCCGCGCTGGCGCAGCTCATCGGCAGCGAACTCGCGCTCGTGCCGCACATGGGTGCAAACGGCCTGCCCGACATCTGGACCGGGCCGGGCTCGCTGCACTACGACGCGCCCTCGGCGATCGATCCGTGGTACCGGCTGCCGGTGCGCGAGATGCTCGGCTGCTATTCCGGCACCTTCGATGCGGTGCTCGGTCACGGCCGCATCCTGGCCGAACTCTGAAATCGGCACCGCCGGGCGCGCCGCGGCGCGCCCGGCGGTGCCGGGAGGCGCCATGAAGTCGCTGATCAACACCTTCTTCAAGGGATTGCTCGCCTTCCTGCCGATCTTCCTCACCGTCTACGCGGTGTTCTATTTCGGCGACTGGCTCAATCGCGTCAGCAACGCCGCCATCCAGTGGTTCGCGCCCGAGCTGCCCGACGTGCCGGGACTCGGCATCGTCATCGGCGTGATCGCCATCCTCGCGCTCGGCGTGCTGGTCAGTTCGCGCGTAACGCGCTGGATTTTCACCATCATCGAGACGCCGCTGCGGCACCTGCCCGTGATCAAGGACCTCTACAGTGCGCTCAAGCAGCTCACCGCGCTGGTGGCACCCGACGAGGGTGACGATACCGGCCAGGTCGTCGCCGTGGCGCACCCCGACCACGAGATCCGGCTGGTCGGCCTGATGATGCGCAGTGACGTCTCGCGGCTCGACGATGCCGTCGCGCGCGAGGGCATGGTCGGGGTGTATTTCCCGATGAGCTACCAGATCGGCGGCTACACGCTGTTCGTGCCGCGCGAGTGGGTCACGCCGCTCGACATGACGGTGGAAGAGGCGATGCGCAACGCGCTGACCGGCTGGGTACGCGGCGATGCGGACGAGCGTGGCGCGTCGCCGCTGGCCTGAGAGCGGCCGCCACGCGGGCGGGCACCCACCTCAGCGGTCCCAGATGACGTAGTCGCCCGCGGCCTGCGCACCGCGCAGCATCTCGATCAGCGGCAGTGCCCGGTGCGCGGCGCTGACGCCCTCGGCTTGCGGCTCGTCGTCGCCGTCGTCGTCTCGATCGGCTTGCAGCGGGCGCGCCGGCGCGGCTTCGACGGCGCGCTCGAGGCGGGCCAGCGCGGCCGCGATGTCACCCGTTGCGAGCGATCCCGGCACGGTGCCGCTGTGCCCCATCATGTGCAGCAGCTCGAGCGCGACGGCTTCGAGCATGACGATGTTCGGCGAGTGTTTGCTCTTGAAGGTAATCGGCATGGTGGAGTCACGGTCGCAGTCGCCGCCCGTCGCGTCAAGCACCGGGCCGCTGTCGCCCTCTCAAGCACGGCGCGCGAGCGTCAGCAGGCGCGTGTAGCTGGCCAGGACGCGCCCGGGCTGCGGCGGGCAGGCGTTGAGCAGCAGCAGGTCATCGAGCAGGCCATCGTAGTCGGCCAGCCGGGCGCGGCACTCGGCAGGCGTGCCGGCGACGGTCAGCGCGTCCACGCAGGCGTCCGGGATCGCGGCGCAGGCTGCTTCGAGGTCGCCCTTCGGGGCGAGTTCGAGCAGGGCGTCGGCGACCGCGCCAAAGCCCTGTTCGCGCATGGTGTACTCGTAGTACGGGTGGGGTAGCGGTGCATACAGGTGGCACAGGGCTTCGCGCGCCCAGCGCCGCGCCTGCTCGCGGTCGTCGTCGACTGCGGTGATGGCGACCGCGCACCAGCCCAGGTCGTCCGCGTCGCGCCCCGCGGCGCTTGCCGCGCGCGCCGCGTGTGGGCGCAGCACGTCGCGCAGGTAGGCCGGCGAGAGCGTTGCGCCGCCCGCGATGCCGTCGGCGACCGCCGCGGCGACGCTGAGCATGCGGGGGAAGACCGCGGCGAGATAGACCGGGAACGGGCGCGCGGCGGGCTCGACGCTCGGTGCCCAGTCCATGCGGTGAATGCGGCCGGCGAAGCTGAGCTGCTCGCCCAGGCGCGTGCGCGCCATGCGCTGCAGCAGGCCCACGTATTCGCGCATCTTGCTCAGCACGCGAGCATGTTCGATGCCCTGCCAGGCCTCGTTGATGATGCGGTTGCCGCCGCCGACACCGAGCAGCAGGCGCCCGCCGCTGAACTCGTTGAAGTCGATCGCCGACATGCCCGCCAGCAGCGGGCTGCGGCCATAGGCGTTGAGCACATAGGGTCCGAGGCGCACACGCTCGGTGGCCGCCGCCATCGCCGTCAACGGCACCCAGCCGCTGCGCCACGCTTCGGCCACGCACAGCAGGGACATGCCGGCAGCTTCGGCGGCCTGCGCGATGCGCGTCATATCGCCGACCGTCATGCCGCCGCCGGTGAAGATGATGCCGAGGTTCACGTCATTGCCTCCCCTGAATGAACTCCGCCGCTGGCCATGGCGGCGCCGGGGATCGACAATACACCTTCGACCAGCCGAGGGGTAAGCCAGCATGTCCGAACTCGAGGTTTTCGTACCCGTAGCCGTCACGCGCACACCGACGCATCCGCTCGCACCGCGGCTCGCCGGGCTCGATGGGCGGCGCATCGGCTGGCTCGACAACCGCAAGGCCAACGCCGCGGCCCTGCTCGGCGGCGTCGCCGATGCCCTTGCAGCCATCGGTCACGCCTTCGCGCGCGAGCTGGCGGACAAGAACGCGACGGCGCCCGCGCCCGACGCCGTGATGGCGCACCTGCGCACCTGCGACGCGGTGGTCCTGGCCATCGCCGACTGAGGCTCCTGTACGTCGTGGAGTGTCCATGACGCGATTGCCCTCGAGCGTGCCGGGATCCCCACTGCGCTCCTGTGCAGCGACGAATTCGGTCCGCTCGCCCGCGCCGAGGCGCAGGTGCTGGGCCTCGCCGCACTGCCGCTCGTTGCCGTGCCGCACCCGCTGGCCGGCAACGACGCCGGCCTGGTGGCGGCCAAGGCGCGCGGTGTCGCGGCCGAGGTGGCCTTCGCCCTGCGTGCCGGCCCGGCGGAGCTCGCGGCACGCTACAGCGATCAGTTCGTCACGCTGACCGAGCGCCGCCTCGACGGCGGTGCGGTGTGCGTGGACGATGTCTGCGCGGTCGATCCGGCGGTGGCTGCCGTGCCCGGGACGGTGCGATGAGCGCGACGGTGATCGTCGACGCCGCGGCTCTCGACGACGAGTTCGAGGCGCGCGGCTGGAGCGACGGCCTGCCGGTCGTCGCGCCGACCCGCGCGCGGGTCGATGCCATGCTGGCCTGTTGCGATCGTCCGCGCGACGCCGAGCTCGGCACCCTGCCGCCGCGCCACGGCGTGGTGACGCCGGAGATCCTGGCCGTCAACGCCGTCATGGCGGGTTGCCGGCCGGCCTATTTCCCGGTCGTGCTGGCCGCGGTCGAAGCGATGCTCGAGCCCGCGTTCAATCTCTTCGCCGTGCAGGCGACGACGCACCCCTGTGCGCCGTGCGTCATCGTCAACGGGCCGATTGCGCGCGAGCTCGGCATCAACGGCCGTTACGGAGCGTTCGGCCCGGGGGTACGCGCGAACGCCACCATCGGGCGTGCGGTGCGCCTGATCCTGCTCAACGTCGGCGGCGCCGCGCCCGGCATCCTCGATCGCTCGACCCAGGGGCAGCCGGCCAAGTATGCCTACTGCGTCGCGGAGAACGAGGCCGAGAGTCCGTGGCCGCCGCTGCACGTCGCACGCGGTTTCGAGGCCACGACATCGACCGTCACCGTGACCGCCGCCGAAGGCCCGCACAACATCAACGATCATGTCAGCATCGATGCGGCGGGCATCCTCGCCACGCTGCATGGTGCGCTGACCGACATGGGCGCGAACAACGCCTATCTCTATGGCCAGCCGACCATCGCTTTCGGTCCCGAGCACGCCGCCATCCTCGCTGCCGACGGCTACGATCGCGCCGCGCTCGGCCGTTTCGTTTTCGACCACGTGCGGCTGCCGCGCGCGTTGTGGGCACAGGGCGGCATGGCCGGCATGTTCGAGGATCGCTTCCCGGACGCCGAATGGAAGCCGATTATCAAGTGCCCGGAGGATCTCCTGGTCATCGTCGTCGGCGGCTTCGGCCGGCATTCCTGCTGGCTGCCGACCTTCGGCGATACCACGCGCGCCGTGACGCGTGCGATCGCGCGCGCCGACGGCACGCCGCTCGCGAGCGTCGCCGAGCTGAGCGGGACCAGCGCGCCCTCGCCGCCCGCGCCCTAAGCAGGTGCCCGCGCGCCGGCGTGGTCGCGGTTCATTCGGTCAGCGTGAGCAGGATGTCCGCGTACCAGGCGCAGTTGAGACCGAGTGCTTCGTCCAGGGCGAGGTCGCGCGTGCCGATGTCGAGCCGCGAGGAGTGCACGCCGAGCAGCTTCCATGGCAGCGCCTTCGGCGCGCCGCGCGAAGCGCGCATGACCACCGGGGCGCCGCTCGAGCCGCGGTGCGTACGGCCGTCGGTGAGAAACAGGCCTTCGCCCTGGAAGCGCAGGCCCCAGGCCGAGGCCAGTACCGCGTGGCGGGCCACGGGGATGTGGTGCAGGGTGTCGTGGAAGCCGAGCGGAAAGCCGATCACGACCAGCGTGCTGCCGACCTCGACGCGCTCGCGCGCGCTCATCAGGTTGGCGGGCGTGAACGCTTCGTAGACGGCGCTCGCAGGCAGCGCCTGGCGATTGACCTCGAGCAGCGCCACGTCGATGCCGCCGGCGGCATCCATTCCCTGGCGCCACAAGCTCTTGCCGTTGCGATACAGCGGCATCGAGAAGCCGGTCGACTCGGCGAGATTGTCGGCGTCGGTGTGCAGCTCGATCTCGAGGCGATCGGGATGGTGGCCGCTTGATTCGTCGTGCAGCACGTGCCCGCTGGTGACGACGAACAGCCGCTCGTCGCGGGCGAAGAAGAAGCTGGTCGCATTGGTCAGGGGTTCGGCGCCGGCGAAAGTGCACAGGCGCGCGGTGGTCAGTAGCACGGCATCAATCATCGTGGCTCCCGTGGTGCGGGGCGGTTACCCGCCGTTCGGCGTGGTAGATTTGGTCCCGGACAAACACAACCGCCCGCTGCTTCGTGCCGGGCCGCGACGACCCCGGCAAGGCAGGCTTCCGGGTGGCAGGTCGGACGCTGCCATGCCGGGGATGCGGCGGTTCGGTCCATTTCATTTCATGTAACGGAAACTACAAGGACAGGAACATGGCTGGATGGTTCGAACTGAGCAAGAGCTCCGATGGCCAGGTGCGCTTCGTGCTCAAGGCCGGCAACGCGGAGACCATACTCACGAGTGAACTTTACAAGACGCGGGCAGCGGCGGAGAACGGCATCGCGTCGGTACAGAAGAACTGCGGCAGCGACGAGCGCTACGAGCTGAAAGAGGCGGCCAACGGCAAGTTCTTCTTCAATCTCAAGGCGGCCAACCATCAGGTCATCGGCACGAGCCAGATGTACGCGACCGCGCAGGCGCGGGATGGCGGGATCGCGTCGGTGAAGAGCAACGGTGCGAGTGAGACGGTGAAGGACAAGACCGGCGGCTGAAGCCGCCGCGGACGCCGCGCGCGGCGTCCGCGTAACCGTGACGGGGCGTCGCCGGCAGCGCTACTCGCCCGCCGCCCCGTGTTGCGAGCCGTTGCCTGGCGTCGCCGTTGCCGGGGCGAGCGTGGCGGCGACGATCGCCTGCGCCTCGGCGCGCCCGCGCGCCTGCGCGGCGGCGTCGCTCTCGGGCATCGCGAACTCGCCGGCAGGCACCGGCAGCGGAGTGTCCTCGCCCTGGCGCATGAACAACGTCTGCGTGGGGAAGGCGTATTCCACGCCGAGGCGCCTGGCCAGGCGCAGCGCGTCGATCAGGAAACGGTGACGTTCGCGCAGCTCGGTCGACCAGTCCGGGGTCTTCCAGAACACGTAGACGAGGATCTCGAGGGAGGATGCCCCGAGCCCGTTGAGGTAGATGTGAAAATTGTCCTTGCGCATATACGGGTGCTGCAGGACCACTTCGCGCAGCCCGGCGCAGAAGGCCTCGATGCGTTCCGGCGGGGTGTCGTAGGCGATGCCGAATTTGCAGCTCAGCCGCCGGTATTGGCGTGCCCCGAGGTTGTCGACGTTGGCCGTGATGAGCGTCGAGTTGGGAACCGAGACGAGCGAGTTGTAGAACGTGCGGATGCGCGTGGAACGGAATCCGATGCGCTCGACCGTGCCCTCGACATCACCGATCTTGACCCAGTCGCCGACGTGGAAGGTCTGGTCGAGCAGCACGGTGATCGAGCCGAACAGGTTGCCGGCGACGTCCTTGGCGGCGAGCGCGAAGGCGAGGCCGCCGAGACCGAGGCCGGCGAGCAGGCTGGTCACGTCGATGTCGAGGTTGTCGGCGATGAACACCACGCCCATCACGGTGACGAAGACCTTGATGGTCTTGGTCACCAGCGGTACGAGGGCGTCGTCGACGCGGCTCGAGGTGCGCAGCGCCTTGCCTTCGAGGTACGCGCTGAGTACGTCGACCAGCCGGTAGGCGCCCCACACGCCCGCCAGGCAGGCGAGGAACTTGGTCGATACCAACAGCACGACGAGGGCGCTGGCCGGCAGGCTGAGCAGGTTGAGCCCGCTCCACCACGCCAGTGCCATGACCAGCAGCGCGAGAGGGCGCAGCACAGCGTCGTCGAGCAGACGGAACGCACCGTCGCCGTAGCGCGCGCGCCATACGCGCACGCCGCTGGCGAGCGCCACGGCGGCCAGCTTGTCGAGCACGATGCCGGCCAGGATCACGATGAGGATGCCGAGCCACTGCCAGTGCTCGAGCACGAGCGTGGTCTCGCGCAGCTCCGCCGGCACGCTGGCACGCAGGCGCAGCGGCAGCGGCAGCGTCCCGCGGTCGACCCGCTCGCCGGCCGCTTCGCGGCGCGCGATGAGGCCATCGACGATCGCGGGCAGTGCAGCGACCGTGTCGGCGGCGAAGCGCCAGCCGACGTCCTCCTCGAACGCGATCGCGATGCGCCCTTCGTCGTATTCCTGGAACACGAACGGTTTCCCAGTGGTGCGCCGAGGGATGCGCTGCGGCTCGGGCGTGCCGGTGAATTCGAGTGCTTCGGCGAGCAGCCAGGCCAGCTCTGCGCCCTTCTCGGGACGCACCAGCGGGTTGATCTCGTCGAGGTCGAGAGTGGCGGCCGCGTCGGCGAGCGCAGCCTGTTCGCCGGCGCGGACCGCCGTCATGGCGGCGAGAAACGCCTGCATCGTCGCACGCGGCGTGCGCAGGGTATCGGGGATGGGTGGAGGCTCCGGCGTGACGACCGGCTCACGAGTCTCGGCGGCGGCCGCGAAGGCGGCGTCGGGCGGGACGAGGAGGGCGAGACAGGCGCCGAGCAGGGCGCGGGAGAGTTGGATGCGGATCGAAAACATGCGCTTTTCCGTGATGGGATTACAGGCGGTGTCGGTGCGGCGGGCCTTCGCGCCGCCGCGGCGAGACTATAACCGCCCGGCAGGCGCGGTGCGGCGGTGTAAACTGCGCGCGGCGCGGCTCGCGCCGCAGCGGACGAATCACGGGGGGAAACATGGATATCAAGGGCAGGGTCGCCGTCATCACCGGTGGCGCCAGCGGTATAGGCGCAGCGCTGGCGCGGCGTTTCCACGCCGAAGGCGCACGCGCGGTCGTCGTGGCAGACGTGCAGACCGCGCCGCTGGCGGCGGTTGCCGCCGAGATCGGTGGCCTGGCGATCCCGTGCAATGTCGCCAACGAGCACGAGATCGAGGCCCTCGTCGAGCGCGTCGAGTCCGAACTGGGGCCGATCGACATTTTCTGCTCCAACGCCGGTATCGCGCGTCTCGGCGACGAGGACGTGCCGAACGAACAATGGCAGCTCAACTGGGACATCCACGTCATGGCCCACGTCTACGCCGTGCGCGCGGTGGCGCCGCGCATGGCCGCACGCGGCGAAGGCTACCTCGTGCACACCGCGTCCGCCGCCGGCCTGCTGAGCCACATCCAGTCGGCCACCTACTCGGTGACCAAGCACGCCGCGGTGGCGTTCGCCGAGTGGGTGTCGATCAAGTACCGGCACCAGGGGGTCCGCGTGTCGGTGCTGGCCCCGCAGGCGGTGCGCACGCCGATGACGGCGCGTCCGGACGGTGCCGAGGTTGCCGCGGTCGACGGCATGATCGAACCGGCGCAGCTTGCCGATTGCGTGGTCGCGACGATGGCGCGCGAGGAGTTTCTGATCCTGCCGCACCCCGAGGTGCGCGACTACGTGCAGCGAAAGGCCGCCGATGTCGACCGCTGGCTCGAGGGCATGAACCGCTGGCGCGTGCGCGCCGGACCGGCGCGCTGAGCGTGCCACGACCGCGCGGCGTGCGCCGACGCTCAGACGAGCTGGGCGCGGATCGTCTGCAGGCGTTCGACGAGGGCGTCGAACTCGTGTTGCGCGGCGTAGCGCGAGGCCTGGATGTAGTGCGTCGCGCCGAGTTCGGCGAGTCTTCCGAGGCGCTCGACCGCCTCGCTGTCGCTGGCCGGCAGCGAACCCATGAGGACGACTTCGGGGCGGCTGCGGCCGGCCGCGGCGGCGAGTTCACCCAGGCGCGCGATGCGCGGTGCGAGCTGGTCGAGGTCGAGACCGATCGGCAGCCAGCCATCGCCTGCCCGCACCGCGCGCGCCAGCGCGGCGTCGCTCATGCCGCCGACGTAGATCGGCGGGCGCGGCGGACGCGGCCGGAACAGGAAATCCTGGCCGTGCGCGCTGACGATGTCGTCGCTACCGGCGTCGAAGCAGCCGCGCAGGAAATCGAGCGTGTCATCGGTCAGCCGCCCGCGCTGCGAGAAGTCGACGCCCAGCGCGCGGAACTCGGCCGCCATCCAGCCGGCGGCGACGCCGAGGTGCAGGCGTCCGCCAGAGAGCTCCTGGATGCTCGCGACCCATTTCGCGGTCGGCAGCGACGCCCGGTAAGGCAGCACCAGCACCGCGACGCCGAGTTCGATGCGTTGCGTCGCGGCGGCGAGGAAAGCGAGCGCGGCGAGCGGATCGATCCAGCGTCCGTCGGACCCTTCGGCGTCGTCCGGCGGGATGGCGAGGTGGTCGACGACCCACGCATGATCGAGGCCGGCCGCCTCGGCTGTTTCCGCCGACCGGCGTATGCAGCTCGCGGTCGCGGTCGTGCCCATGTTGCGAATTGCGGTGCCTATCTTCATCGTTTGGTCCTTTCGTCGTGGTCGCCGGGAGCGCGGTCGGCGGGCGCGCGCCCGCAGAGCTTCCCACAACTGCCTCGGCGCGCAAACCGCGGTGCAGTGTCATGCACGACCCGGAGAGACGTATGAGCCGGTTATTCGCAGAACTCGATTACCAGTCGACGCCGATCGGTGCGGTCAGCCTGCGCCGCCGGCGCGAGCTGACGCTGGATGTCGACGTCTACGAGATCAAGCTCGACGACGAGTTCCTCATGTCGAGCCTGTACACCGCCTCCGAGGTCGCCCTGGCCGAGCGCGCGCTCGCCGCGCTCGGCGCCGGCCACGACACGGCGTTCGACGTGGTCGTCGGTGGTCTCGGCCTCGGCTACACCGCCCAGACCGTGCTCGCGCATGCGGGCCTTGGCGAGCTGCTCGTCGTCGAACTGCTTGCACCGGTCATCGACTGGCACCGCCGCGGGCTCGTGCCAATCGGCCGCGCGCTGGCCGAGGATCCGCGCTGCCGGCTGGTCGAGGCAGACTTCTTCGCCCGCGCGGCGTCCGCCGAGGGTTTCGACCCGCTGCAGCGCGGCCGCCGGTTCGATGCCATCCTGCTCGATATCGATCACTCGCCGGAGCACTGGCTGGACGGCCGCAGCGAGGCTTTCTACGGTGCCGAAGGCCTCGCAGCGGTGGCGCGGCACCTGCGTCCGGGGGGCGTGTTCGGGCTGTGGTCGAACACGCCACCCGACGATGTCTTCACGGCACGGCTGGCCGACGTGTTCGCCAGCGCCGGGGCCGAAGCGGTGTGTTTTCGCGATCCGCTGCACGGTCGCGACTGGGTCCAGGCGGTATACCTCGCGCGCACGGTCGAGAGGGAGGCGGGATGAAGATTCGCTTTGCCGTGACGCCACCGGCCGCCGCGCTCGACGGCGCGGTGTTCGGCGATTACCTCGCCGGCGTCGAGTCGCGCGGCTTCGACACCCTGTGGCTGTCCGACGTGCCGCTCGGACCGCTCGGCGATCCGCTGTTGTCACTGAGCTGGGCCGCGGCGCGCACGACGCGACTCAAGCTCGGCGTCAACATCGTGCCGCTCGGACGCAACCCGTTCCTCCTTGCGCGCCAGCTCGCGCAGCTCGATCGCCTCGCCGGCGGCCGCCTGCTGCTGTCCTTCGTGCCGGGGCTGGGCCAGCCGGCCGAGCGCGCTGCGCTCGGCCACCCCGGTGGCGATCGCGGGCGGGCACTGGAGTCGATCATCGACCTGCAGCGGCGCTGGTGGGCGGGAGAGACCGTCACCGCCGCCTGCGAGGGCTTCGACTACGATGCCGTCGCCCTCAACCCGGGTCCGTTGCAGCAGCCACTGGAGATCTGGCTGGGTGGCAAGGGGCCGGCCGCGCTGCGCCGCGTTGCCCGTGCCGGCGATGGCTGGTTGACCTCGGCGGTGACGCCGGCCGAGGCGCGCGCCGGCCGCCGCGTGATTGCCGCGGAGCTCGAGCGCTGCGCGCGCAGCATCGACGAGGAGCACTACGGCATCAGCATCCCGGTGTGCGCTGGCGAACCCGGCGAGGCGCTGCTCGCGCCGTTGCGCGCGCGCCGCGAGGATCGCGACCTGACGGACATCGTCGCCGTCGGGGCGGGGAAGCTGCGTGCGCTGGTCGAGGCTCACCTCGAGGCCGGAATCAGCAAGTTCGTGCTGCGCCCGCTCGGCATGCTGGACAGTGCGACGGCCTGGCGCGAGGATCTCGACTGGATGGCCGACGCGGTGCTGCCGCTGCAGTGCTGAGCGCGCGCGCCGTACCCGCCCGCGTTCAGTGGCGCCGCGTCGCGGCGCTGGGCAGGGCGGCGAGGCGCTGCATCTCTGGCGTTGCCAGCACGCCCGGATCGGCGAGGTAGTCGAGCAGCAGGTCGGTGGTGTCGAAGCCCCAGAAGAGTTCCCCGTCGATCGCGGCCGTGGGCACGCCGTAGACACCGCGCGCAATGGCGTCCGCCGTGTTGCGGCGCAGAGTGTCCTTGACGGCCGGCGCCGCGATACGGCGGTCGAGATCGTCCACGCCGAGGCTGCGGGCGAACGCCGCGAAGGCCGCACGGTCGTCGACGTCGCCGCCGCCACCCCACACGTAATCGAAAATGGCCGCCACGATCGGTCGGCTCGGTCCGAGCGCGATGGCGAGTCGCAACGCGGCCAGCGGGTTGAACGGATGCGCCGGCGGCGTGCGATAGGGCACGCCCAGGCGATGCGCGAGCCACTGGCAGTAACGGTAGGTCTGAACGCGCTTGGCCGGAATTTCGGCCGGGCCCTTGTGTTCCCAGTGACCGAGCAGGCCGGCGAAGAGGACCGGCACCAGGCGGACTTCGACATCGGCCGGCAGCCGTTCGAGATGCACGAACTGGAGATAGGCGAACGGCGAGATGAAGTCGAAGTACCAGTCGATCTGTCGGCTCACGCGGGTCTCCCGGGCTTGGTGCAGGCGGGGCCTGAAACGCGGCATCGAGGCCGCGGCGGCTTTCCATCATCGCAGAACCGCACCGGAGGCGGAACGGTGCGACGCGTTGCGCGGATCTTGCGCTACATCAAGTTCCCACGCCGTGCGCGTGAGAGCCTCCAGCGATCCGCGTGCGTCTCGATGCCAGGCACGGCGACGCCGACGCGGGCATAGCCGGGCGCCGGCGCGCCGATGCGCTGTTGCCGGGACGTTCAGACGCTGTCAGGGGAGAACAAGACCATGCGAGTAGGCGCAACGATTTTCAACCAGAACTACACCGATTGGGACCGCTACGAGGCCGAGGAGCGCGGTGAGTCGGTGCCGCGACGGCCGGCCAAGTCGGATCGCGAGGTCTTCAACGAGGAACTCGAGCTCGCGCGCATCGCCGATCAGACGGGTTTCGATTCGCTGTGGACGATCGAGCATCACTTCACGCCGTACACCATGGTGACGAATCCGCTGCAGTACCTGAGCTACGTCGCCGGTGTCACCGAGCGCGTCGACCTCGGCACCATGGTCACGGTGCTGCCGTGGCACAACCCGGTGCGCGTGGCCGAGGACGTCAACATGCTCGACGCCTTCCTCGGTGCTGATCGCGAGATCATCTGCGGCGTCGGCCGCGGCCTCGGACGACGCGAGTACGACGGCCTCAACATCGACCAGGCCGAGGCCCGCGAACGTTTCGACGAGTCGCTGCAGGTGTTGCGCCAGCTTCTCGCGACCGGGGAATGCAACTTCAAGGGGCGGCACTACGACATCTCCGGGCTGCGCCTGCGTCCGCAGCCGGAACGCGATCTGAGCGGCAACCTGTGGTGCGCGGGCGGCACCGACGAGACGGTGCAGATCATCGCCAAGCACGACGTGCGCCCGCTCGTCATCCCGACCACCAGCCTCAACCTGTCGCTCGAGACGGCGCGCAAGTATGCCCGCCTGCACGCCGAGGCCGGTTACGCACCGTCGCGCTGCAAGCTCGCGCTGTGGACCTATGTGGCAGAGACGGAGCAGGCGGCACGCGAGGGGGCCGAGCGCTACATGGTCGAGTACGCCGACTCCGCGTTGCGTCACTACGAGCTGCGTGGCAGCCATCTCGGCGGCATCAAGGGCTACGAGTCCTACGGCGAGATGCAGAAGGCGCTTGCCGCCGATCCGACGCCGTTCCTGCGCGGTTTCGTCGATTCGCACCCGTGGGGCACGCCCGAGCAGACCGTCAGGCGCGCGACCGAACTCGCCGAGCAGTTCGGTTGCGAGGAAGTCATGTTCATCTTCAAGTACGGCTCGATGCCGATCGAGCTGGCCGAGAAGAGCATGCGCCTGTTCGCCCGGGAAGTGATCCCCGCCCTGCGCGAGCTCGACCCGCGTCCGATCGAGGTGCGCGCGGCGGCCTGATGTCGGCAGCGGTGCCGGCGGGTTCGATCGAACCCGGCCGGCACCGCGGTCGCGACGGTCCGTTCGGACCAGCGGCACGCGACCGGCACCCGCTGCATGCCTGGCGATGCCGTCACCTGCCCGCGCGGCGGATCTCGCGATACCATGGCGTCATCCGAATTCATTGCGAAGGGGAGACGCCATGATCAAGGGAATCGCGATCGTCACCAGGAAGCCGGGCATGCCGGATGCCGAGTTTCACCGCTACTGGCGCGAGGTACACGGACCGATCGCGCTGTCCATCACGGGCCTGCGCCGCTATGTCCAGAGCCACCGCAGTGCGCATGAGTTCCCGGGCTTCACCTGCCCTTACGACGGCGTCGCCGAGATCTGGTTCGACGACCTGGAAACGCTCGCGAACCTGCCCAACGACCCGGGTTACGTCAACGGCGCCCAGGCCGACGAGCCCAACTTCATCGACACCGCCAAGCTGGTCTTCCTCGCCACGCGCGAGCACGTGTTCATCGAGGGCCCGCCGATCGCGCAGGACACGCCGCTGATCAAAGCGGTGTTCCTGATCAAGCGACGTCCCGACCTGAGCGTGGCCGAGTTCCAGGACTACTGGATCAACGGCCATGCACCGCAGATCCCGCGCGACGCCGGCATCCTGCGCTACGTGCAGTGTCACCAGGCGCCCGAGACCTACGCCGAGGGTACGCCGGCCTATGACGGGGTCGCCGAACTCTCGTTCGCCGACCACGCGGCTTTCGCAGCCTACTGGTCGAGTGATCGCATCCAGGCGATCTTCGCCGCCGATGCGCCGCGTTTTCTCGATGCCGCCAACAGCACCGCGTTCCTCGCCGAGGAAACGCGTGTGCTGTGGCCGTGACCGGCCGCGTCGCCGCGTCGCGTCCCGCGCCGGCCTGCTAACATCCCGTGCGCGCCGCGTCCCGCGGCGGCGCCCATATCCACGTCCAGGGGGAGTAACGTGACCGCACCCGCACAGCCAGACCTCGGTATCAGCATCGACCAGCATGTCGCGACGGTCGAGATCCAGCGCCCGCCGCACAATTTCTTCGACGTCAGCCTGATCACCCAGATTGCCGATACCTACGAGGCACTCGACGCCGACCCGGAATGCCGCGCGATCCTGCTCTGCGCGCAGGGCAAGAATTTCTGCGCCGGCGCCAACTTCGGTGCCAGCGATACCAGCGGCGTCCAGGATGCCTCCGGCGGCGACCTACCGAACGAACTCTATCGCCACGCGGTGCGCATCTTTCGTTGCCGCAAGCCCGTCGTCGCCGCCGTACAGGGCGCGGCGATCGGCGGCGGCCTGGGCCTCGCGGTGTCGGCCGATTTCCGCGTGACCAGCCCCGAGGGGCGCTTCAGCGCCAATTTCACCCGTCTCGGTTTCCACCCGGGATTCGGCCTTACCGTGACCCTGCCGGCGCTGCTCGGTGCGCAACGTGCCAGCCTGTTGATGCTGACCAGCCGCCGCATCAATGGCGAGCAGGCGTGCGCATGGGGGCTGGTCGACCAGTGCGTGCCGGCCGACGAGTTGCGCGGCACCGCGCTCGCGCTGGCGCGCGAACTTGCCGGCTGCGCACCGCTCGCGCTCATGTCGACCCGCGCGACGCTGCGCCACGGTCTCGCCGATCGCATCGCGATGCAGACCGACCACGAACTCGCCGAGCAGAACATGCTGCGTCGTACGGCGGACTGGGAGGAGGGCATCAAGGCGACCGCGGAGCGGCGCGAGCCGAATTTCGTCGGCCGCTGATCGCATCCGGCGCGCGCCGCGCGCGGCTCATACGAGGGGGGAAGACGGTGCAAAGAAGGAAGCTGATACGCCTGCTTGCAGGTACCTGGCTCGCGCTGCACCTCGTGCACGCCAGCGCGGACAACAATCCGGTCGACGAGCAGTGGTGGCCGAGCGAGTTCGGCCCGGATGACGAAGCGGGCGCGACGAACTACATCACGCCGGCGAAGCGTGTCGAGGCGGCGCAACTGGTCCGGCGCGGCGAGGTGGCGACCCTGGGCATGCCCTACCACGCCCGTATTCCGCTGTTCCCGGGACGTATCTTTTCGCTGTCCATACCAGGCGGTGGGACAGCGACGCACGACCTGCCATGGTCGGGCGAAGCCTACCGCCAGACCTTCATGGACGAACTCGTCACCGCCCAGATCGGCCAGGTCGGTACCCAGTTCGATTCGCTCGGCCACCCGATGATCCGCATCACCGGCAAGCGTGGCTGGATCGATGGCGATTACCTGTACAACGGTCGGCGGCTGCAGGATATCGGTGGCCCGTACGGGTTGCGCAACAACGGTACCGAGAAGGTCGGCTCGTTCTTCACCCGCGGCATCATCATCGACCTGGTCAGGCTCAAGGGCGGTAACCTGCCAATCGGCTATCCCATCACGATGGCCGACTACGAGGCGGCGCTGAAGCAGGCCGGCATCGACGACGCGCGCCAGGGTGACGTGGTGCTGTTCCGCACCGGCTGGAACGACCTGTGGCGCGACAACCTCGACAAGAGCGCGGCGCAGGCCGCCGCCGATAACGCGCGCTTCAACGCCGGTGGGCCCGGTATCTCGCCCGAGGTCTGCGACCACCTCGCCAGCCGCAAAGTAGCCATGGTCGGTGCGGACAACTGGGGCATCGAACCGTACGACTTCAACGGCGAAGGCGAATGGCCAACCCCGATAGCCGAACTCGAGGAGTGGGCCTATTGCCACATGAACCTGTCGGCCCGGCGCGGCATCTACCTGTTCGAGAATCTCGATCTCAAAGATCTCGGCGAGCGGGGGCCCGGCGAGTTCCTGTTCAGTTGGGCGCCGCTGAAGCTGGTCGGCGCAACCGGCTCACCAGGTAACCCGATAGCCGCGTGGTGAGACGCCCGCCGGGCTGACGGTGCACCGCAGCCCCGCGCTGGCAGCATCGCGGACAGAGTTAGGAACCCGGCGCACAGAAAGCGGGGAGCGGCGCCGGTGCCTGATTTCGTACTCTGAACCCGGATTTCCGCGTCCGGTCGGAGGCTTCCTTCAGTGCCCGCGTTCGGCCGCCTTCATTTCGATGCGGCGGCGATGCAGCACCGGTTCGGTGTAGCCGTTGGGGTGATGGACGCCGCCGAAGACCAGCTCGCAGGCCGCCTGGAAGGCGATCGAGTCGTCGAAGTCGGCTGACATCGGCCTGTAGTCCGGATCGCCGGCATTCTGGCGATCGACCACTTCGGCCATGCGCTTCAGGGTCTCGAGCACGTGGGTGCGGCGCACGAAGTCGTGACGCAGCCAGTTGGCCACGTGCTGCGAGGAGATGCGCAGCGTCGCGCGGTCTTCCATCAGGCCGATGTCGTTGATGTCCGGCACCTTGGAGCAGCCGATGCCCAGTTCGACCCAGCGCACCACGTAGCCGAGTATGCCCTGGCAGTTGTTGTCCAGCTCCTGCTGAATGTCGCTCTCGCTGATGTTCTCCTCGCCGAGCAGCGGAATGGTCAGGATGTCGTCGAGGCTGGCGCGCTTGCGGTGCTTGAGACGGTCCTGCACCTCGCTCACGAGGACCTTGTGGTAGTGCGTGGCGTGCAGGGTGGCGGCGGTCGGTGACGGCACCCAGGCGGTGTTGGCGCCGGCTTCGAGGTGCGTCTGCTTGCCGTCGAGCATCTCCTGCATGAGGTCGGGCTTGGGCCACATGCCCTTGCCAATCTGCGCCACGCCCTGCAGACCGCAGGCGAGGCCGATGTCGACGTTCCAGTTCTCGTAGGCCTTCATCCAGTTCTCGTGCTTCATCGCTTCCTTGCGCACCATCACGCCGGCTTCCATCGACGTGTGGATCTCGTCGCCGGTACGATCGAGGAAGCCGGTGTTGATGAAGATGATGCGGTCGCGCGCCTCGCGGATGCAGGCCTTGAGGTTGACCGTGGTACGGCGCTCTTCGTCCATGATGCCGATCTTGAGCGTGTTGCGCGGCAGCTTGAGAACGTCTTCGACCTTGGCGAACAGCTCGCAGGCGAACGCGACTTCCTCGGGGCCGTGCATCTTCGGCTTGACGATGTACATCGAGCCCTTGCGCGAGTTGCGCAGCTGGTTGAGTCCCTTGAGATCGTACAGTGCGATGGTCGCGGTGATGACGGCATCGAGGATGCCCTCGGGCACTTCCTGGCCCTTGAGCAGCACCGCTTCGTTGGTCATCAGGTGGCCGACGTTGCGCACCAGCAGCAGCGAGCGCCCGTGCAGCGTCATCGGCTGGCCTTTCGGATCCAGGAAATGCAGGTCGGGGCTGAGCGTGCGCGTCATGCGCTTGCCGTTCTTGACGAACGTGTCGGTGAGGTTGCCGCGCATCAGGCCGAGCCAGTTGCGGTAGACCTCGGCCTTGTCCTCGCCATCGGCTGCCGCGACCGAGTCCTCGCAGTCCTGGATCGTGGTGACCGCTGATTCCAGCACGATGTCCTTGACGTGCGCGGGGTCATCCTTGCCGACCGGGTTGCTGGGGTCGATCTGGATGATGGCGTGCAGGTTGTGGTTCTCGAGCAGGATCTCGGCGGGTGCGTCGGCGCGGCCGTTGTAGCCGGCGAACTTGTCCGGTGCGGCGAGCCCGGTGACGTTACCATCGGCCAGCTTCACCACCAGCTGGGTATCGCGCACGGAGTAGTCGACGGCATCGACGTGCGACCCCGCGGCGAGTGGCGCGATGGTATCGAGGAAGGCGCGGCCCCAGGCGATGACGCGGGCGCCGCGCACCGGGTTGTAGGCGCCGCCTTTCTCGGCGCCGTCGGCTTCGTCGATGACGTCGGTGCCGTAGAGCGCATCGTAGAGCGAGCCCCAGCGTGCGTTCGTCGCGTTCAGCGCGTAGCGCGCGTTCTTCACCGGTACGACCAGCTGCGGCCCGGCGATGCGCGCGATCTCGTCGTCGACGTTCTCCGTGCTGACGGTGAAATCGGGCCCCTCGGGCAGCAGGTAGCCGATGCGTTCCAGGAACTTCTTGTACTGCTCGTGATCGTGCGGCTTGTCGCTGCGCGCCTGGTGCCAGGTATTGATCTCGGCCTGGATCTGGTAGCGCTTCAGCAACAGGATGTTGTTCTTCGGCGCCATCTCCGTGATGACTTCCTCGAGCAGGGCCCAGAAGGCGCGCGCCTCCATGCCGAGGTCGGGCAGGATCTCGTTGACCACGAGATCATGCAGCGGGACGGAGATTTCCAGGTCGCTGTCGGGGATGGTGATGTGGGACGTTGCCGTATTGAGGAGGCCGGAGCTCATGATGCGTAAACCCTGCGTTCTTACTGCGATGTGCGCGCCGGCGGGCCGCGACGAGGGTCGCGAGTCGGCGCGTCGTAGTTACTGCCGCGCGCGGGCGGGCGGCTTTGGAGGCGCTATTTTAGGGCCTGTTGGTCGTTCCTGCCTCAATGCCGCCATGCGCGGCTTCGCGCGGGCCTGCGCCCGCGTGGCGACGCCACCGTGCCCTTACGCGAGTCGCTACGGCGCCTCACCGCCCGCGCAGCGTGCGATGGTCGTGGCGGGCGCACAGTTGATCGACCGCGCGCAGAATCGTTAACGATTGTCAACGCGCCGCGAGAGGCGCGGCGCGCCGGTGCCGGGAGTCTGATCGACCGCCTCGGCGAGGTCCGGGAACCGGCGGGCGCCCGGCGTCAGCGGCGCGCGCGGCGGCCGAGCAGCACACCCGCGGCGGGCAGGAAAGCGAGCCAGGCGGCCGGCAGCGGAATCGGCGCGGCGCCGACGGTGAACTCGAGGGTATAGCCGACGCCCTGCAGGTTGGTCAGCGCCACCGTGTAGTCGCCGCCGGCCAGCGCGCCGCCGCTGAACGGATCGACGCTGTTGAATGGCGAGGCGCCGAGGTTGCCGCTGTTGAAGAAACCCTCGCCGATCTGACCGCCCGGCGGCGCGAAATCCTGCGCGTAGAGGCCGATGAACGTGTTGCCCGCACCGCTCCATCCGCTCAGCGTGACCGCTTCGAGCAAGCCGTCGACGTTGAACGAGAAGAAATCGTTGTTGTCGCTCGAGCCGAGCTGGCCGCTGACGCTGTGGCTGCCCGGCGCGAAATCACCGAGCAGCGTCGGCGCGGCGCCGAGGTTCGAGAAGTCCGCACCCTCGTTGAACACGGCGGCGGATGCCGCCGGTACGATGCTCGCGAGCAAGGCGGCGGCGAGAATGGCAGATGGCTTGCGGGAGGCGTCCATGGCGGCATGGTGCTCTTAGGTGGTCGGGTAGGCCGAATGCTGTCACAACGTCCGGTTGGTGACAACGATAACCGCCCGTTGCCTGCCGCCCGCAACCCGCCGCGGACCGCGGCGCCGCGCCCGTCCGCGCCGTCGCGCGACCCCGGCGCTATCCGGGCGGATCGCCGGTCCCTCGCATTAGGGTGTACTCTGCATCGTCGTCGATCGACAGGCCCCGACCACCGAGCCGCGCTCATCGCACCGCATGGCCACTTCCGACAAGCCTCCGCGCCGCCGCGACGATCGTTCCACGACGCCCGGCCTCGTACCCAATCTCGACCAGGGACTCGGTTACCTGCTGCGCGTCCCCGCGCACATCCGGCGCATGACCAGCCCCATGCTCAGGCTGCGCCATCTCGTGCAGTTCATGCTCGAGCGCCTGATCCTGCGCGGCGCGATCGCGCGGCTGCTGGTCATCGCGGCCGCCATCGCACTGGTCGCCGCCACCGGCGGCGTGCTCGCCTACCTGCTGACCGGCGCCTTCGATTCGCCGCTCGCCTCGACCTGGTGGGCCTTTCTGCGCATCACCGATCCCGGCTATCTCGGCGACGACGAAGGCACCTGGTTGCGCATCATCTCGGTAACGATGACCGTCGGCGGCCTGGTCCTGCTGCTCGGCGCGCTGATCGCGATCATGACGCAATGGCTCAACCAGACCATCGGGCGGCTCGAGCAGGGACTGTCGCCGATCGTGATGAACAATCACGTGCTGGTGCTCGGCTGGTCGCGGCGCACGCCGGCGATTGTCGAACAGCTCGTCAGCAGCGAGGGGCGGGTACAGCGTTTTCTCGACACGTTCGGCGGCAAGCGCCTGAAGATCGTGATCCTGGTCGAAGCCATCGGTCCCGCTTTGGTCCAGGAGCTCAAGGACCGTCTGGGACCGTACTGGCGTCCAGGTCAGGTCATCCTGCGCTCGGGCAGCGCCGTGCGCCTGGAACACCTCGAACGCGTCGATTTCCGTCATGCGGCGGTCGTGCTGCTGGCCGCCGAGCCGTCGCGCGGTGGCGACGAGACGGTGATCAAGACCCTGACCACGGCGGCGACCGCACCGGTCGGGCCGTGGCCGCTGCTGGTGGCGGAGATCCTCGAGCCCGATCACATCACGGCCGGGGTCAAGGCCTATCCGGGGCCGGCCGAGATCATCCCGACCGGCCTGCTCAGCAGTCGCGCGCTGATGCAGACGGCGCGCTACCCGGGTGTCGGGCGCGTGGTCGAGGACCTGTTCGACCAGGACGGCGTGCAGGTCTTTCTGCACGAGACCGTCACGCAATCGGGCATCGCGCTGGCCGACCTGATGTTCTGCTTCGACTCGGGCGTGCCGCTCGGCGTGGTGCGCGGGGCGCCGCGCGAGTTCGTACCCTTGCTCGCGCCGGGAGCACGCGTCGAGGATGGCGATCTGGTCGCCGTGCTCGGACACGATTTCGAGTCCAGCCGTCCGCGCGGCAACCCCGGCGCCGATACCGGCACGCCGCGTCCGCCGCCGCGGCCGCGTGAGTCGGTGCCGCGTCGGCGCATGCTCATCGTGGGGTGGAACAACACGGTGCCGTCACTGCTCGCCGAATGCGACGGCTATGCCGAGGAGTTCAGCGCGGTCGATGTCGCCTCGCTGATGCCGGCCGCCGAGCGCGAGCGCGTGCTCGCGCGCAAGAACATCGCCCTGACGCACATCGAGCACCGGCAGCTCGAGTGCGACATCACCACCCGCGCCGAACTCGAGCGTCTCGAGCCGGCCGGTTACGACGTCGTCATGCTGGTGCCGAGCGACTGGCGCGGCAATGCCGAGCAGGCCGATGCGCGCAACCTGCTCGGCTATCTCATGCTCGAGGAAGTGCTCGAAGTGGCGCCGCGCCGGCCGCACGTCATCGTCGAGGCCATGGATGAGGCCAGCGCGGCCCTGTTCACCGGGCCCGACGTCGAGTTGATGGTGACGCCCAAGCTGCGCAGTCACATCCTCGCCCAGGTCGCGTTGCGGCGCGATCTGAACGCCGTTTTCGAGCACCTGCTCGGCGTCGGCGGCGCCGAGATCAGCCTGCGCGACAGCGCTCCGTTCGCGGCCGTGGCCGATTTCTACGCGCTGCAGCAGCGTCTCGCGCGCGACGGGCAGATAGCGCTCGGTGTCTTGCGCGCGGGCGGGGTGTCCGACCTCAATCCGCCCAAGCGCAAGCCGCTCGCGCTGGCGCCGGACGATCGGGTCGTGGTGCTGACGCTCGCGGCTTGAAGCGCCCCGTCGCGGCGTGCGTTCAGGCGCCCGCCGCTTCCTCGCGCAGGCGCGAGCGTACGCGCATCAGCAGCTTGCCGAACGCGTTCTCGCCGCGGCCGTCGCGCCCGCAGCCCCAGAAGAAATCGAACGTGCTGCACTCGATGATCGGTCGTTCGCCGGTTGCGAGCAGGCGCGCCGCGACCGCCTCGTGCGCATGGCACTTGGTGTACATCGCACGCGTCATGTAGACCACCCGATTGTTCTTCCAGCCCGGACGGCGGCGACGCAGCCAGGCATGGCCGAGCTTGCGCGCCGCGGCGGGATGCGCGGCTTCGTGGATGCGGGTGAAGTGCGCGCCGGGTGGAAACTTCATTGCCTGGTAGTAATGCTCGACCGACAGCCAGTCGAGCTCGTCGAGCCGGAAGCCGTGGGGCGAGCTGGTGCCGAGCAGCTCGTAGGGATCGTCACGCACGATCAGCTCCGCGTCCTCGGGTGGTCCGCCGCCGAACATCGCCGGGTCTCCGCGTCGCGCCCGGTTCAGCCGCTTGCGCCGGCGCGCAACGCCGGGTTGAGCGCATAGAGCCCGGTGATCGCGGCTTCGCCGAGTACGCGCGCAGGGCCCCGGCGCAGGGCATCGAGCACTGCCTGCTTGCCGAAGCGTGCCGGTTCGGCGAGCTCGAGCTGCGGCACGTCCAGGGCGTAGAGCACGAACTCGTAGCGGTGCGGCTTCTCGTCGTTCCACGGCGGGCAAGGGCCGTCGTAGCCGTAGTAGTCCCCCATCATGCGCGTATCGTTGTGCAGCGCGAACCAGTCGGTGTACTCGTTGATGCCCTGGCGCGCACCACGGGGCGCTGCCGGGCCCGGCTTGCCGCCCACCGTCACGCCGCGCGAGAACTCGCCGGCCGCGATGGGCGGACCTGCCGGCGGCAGGTCGATCAGCACCCAGTGGCACAAGCGGCGTCGCGCCTGGTCCTGCGTGACGGCGGCGCCGTCCTGGTTGAACGTATCGAGGCGCACGGGTACATCGAGATCGTCATTGATCAGCGCCAGCGAGCGTGTCCCTGCCGGCAGGTCCGACCAGGCCAGGTGCGGGTTCAGGTTCTCGCCGAGGACGTATTCCTTGTTCGCTCCGAGGACGCCGAACGCGCAGGCGTCGGGCATCATGCCTTGATCGTCGAAGGTTTCGCTGCGGAGGTTCATACGGAGGTTCCTGTGCGTTGCCGGTGCGCGCGCCCGCACGAGGGGCCGGGCATGCGGATTGTAATCATTCGTCGCGCTCCCCGGCCGCGCCGCGAACCTCGCGCGCATCGCCGCTCGCCCGGCGCCGGACCGGCCGGCGGCATGGTCTGCGTGCTCAGCCTGCCGCGGCAGCCGGGCGGGCGCCGAGTACCTCGACGAGTACATGCTCGAACAGCTCGATGACCTGTGTGCGCGGGCGGTGCGGCGCGCGCGCGTAGCTCAGGTGGTGAGGCGGCATCTGCACGGCATCACGCAGCAGCGCGAAATCCTCGCCCAGGCAGCCGAAGCCGGGATCGGGGTGCATCATCGGCAGGAAGGCGTCGGTCGCGTTGAGCAGCGCCCTGATCAGCTCGATGTTGTTCGTGATGTAGTGTGGCCTGAGGCGCGGCAGGGCATGGCGCGCGTAGCGCTGCGCGATGTCGGAATAGGTCGGCTCGACGCTCTCGGGCAGGATCAGCGGGTAGGCGAGCACATCGCGCTCGGACGGCCGCGGCAGTGCGGTCAGCGGGTGATCGCGGCGCACCATGCAGGCGAAATAGAGCGGCGTGAGCGTCACCAGTTCGAGATCGCGCCAGCGCCCGAGATAGCTCGACGAGCCGATGACGAGATCGATCTCACCGTGCAGCAGGCGCGGGCACAGGCTCTGGTCGGAAGCGTGGACGGTCTCGATGGCGACCTCCGGATGGCGCCTGGCGAACGCCAGCAGCGCGCCCATGGCATGCGTGCCGGTGGCGGCGACACCGAGCCGCAAGCGTCCGCTCACGCGGTTCGGGCCGGCCGAGATTTCGGAGACGAGGTCGTCGACGTCAGCCAGCACGCGCTTGGCGCGCGCCACGAACAGGCGCCCGGCCTCGGTCAGCTCGATCCCGCGCGGCAGGCGATCGAACAGGCGCTGGCCGAGCGCCCCCTCGACTTCGGCGACGGTGCGCGAGACGGCCGACTGGGTCAGGCCGAGGGTCTGCGCGGCGGTGGTGATGGCCTGGGCACGCGCAACCTCGACCACGGTGCGCATGCGGCGCAGGTCAATGGCGGCGGCGCTGGCGCTGGTCATTCGAAAACTTCATGTTTCCAGAACAAAGCATCGTTTGACATTATGCCAGCATCGTCGCAGCGTGGCCTGTGAACCGCCTGCCCGCGTTTCGGGGCAGCCCGAGGTATCGCCGGCGCGGGCCGGACAAGGGAGAACCGATGCATATCCGCAAGTACGATTTCGATTACAGCCGGCGCCATTTCATCGAACGGACCGCGCGCGGTGTCGGCGGTGCCGGCGTGCTGGGAGCGCTGTGGCCACAGCTGTGTCGCGCCGGTGATGCCGGCGGGGCCTACCCGGACGAGTTGCTCGACATCGAGACCTACACCAAGGGTCGGGTCAAGGTCGGCGATGTGATCGATGCCGACAACGCGATCCTCGTGCAAGACCTGCTCGACCCGATCGTCTACCAGGAAATCATCCAGGACCGGCGCAAGATCTTCATCCAGCCTTCCGAGCAGGCCGTCGAGACGATGTATCCGCCGTACTTTCTCGATGCCACGCTCGCCAACCAGGGCCAGGCCACGTTCGACGCGACGGGTAACGTGCGCACCCGCGACGGACAACCGTGGATCGGTGGCCTGCCGTTCCCGCAGGTCGACGACGCCAACCAGGCGATCGCGAACATCACCCTGTCCTGGGGACGGCACGACCGTGCGCTCTACGCGACGCCCGCGGTGACCATTGATGCCGAAGGGACACAGAAATACGAATACGACTGGGTCTGGGCCGAACAGCAGTGCGCCGGCCTGGTGCATCCCGATGCGCCCGGCCCCTACCTGCCGGGGCACGAGGATCTGGCGCGCCTGCAGTCAATCTGGTTCACCTGGACGCCGGAGATTCGCGGACACGCCTTTCTCAGCCACTGGCACTACGACCAGCGTGAGATTCCCGAACTGTGGGGTTACCTGCCGAACTTCAAACGCGTGCGCCGCTTTCCGGCCAACCAGCGCTTCGAACCCTATATGCCGGGCATGAACCTGTACCTGTCCGATGCCTGGGCGTCCGGTGATCCGATGCTGACCTGGGGCAACTGGAAGATCATCTATCGCGGCCCGTTCCTGGGCTCGTCGCACTACCAGTGGACGCCGGAAAACGAGAACTGGCGACCGCCGCTGGTCGGCGGCAACCAGGACCAGAGCTATTTCTACGTCGGCAAGTCGCTCATCCCGGAAGTCATCGTGTTCGAGGGCGAGCCGGTCGGCTTCCCCACCGCCCCGGTCAGCAAGCGGCGCATCTACCTGGACGTGCGCAACATGGGCGCCGGCATGGCGGTCAGCTACGACCGCGCCGGCGAGGTGGCCAAGGGCTTCGAAGGGGGCGGCGGCCAGGCGCTGGCCGACGCTCACGAGCTGCGCGCCAGCGACGGGCGCCCCGAGTGGAGCTGGTGGTGGGCGATCAGCCACGACATCAAGCGCAACAATGTCACCCGCTTCCACCATGCGCGGGAATGTCGTGGTTCGTGGGAGTCCGCGCTCGACCCCGATCTCGATCTCGTCAACCAGTACATGACGCAGCAGGCGCTGCGCCGCCTGGGGATCTGAGCGCCCGCGTTGCGGATGATGCCGTCGTGAAGCGCGGACTCCCGCTCGCACTGGCGCTGTTCGCGTCAGCGCGGCCGGCCGGTGCCGCCGATGATCTGCTCGACCTCTACGAAGCGGTAGAGGGCGCGCCGGCCGCCGCGCCTGCGCCGGCACCCGCGCACGATCCGCGGGCGCGGGCCCTGCTCGAGGCGCTGGCCATCGTCACGGTGCGCATCGATGGCGTGCGCAACGCGCGCGGCAGCGTGCGCGTGCTGGCCTTCGACGACGCCGACGCCTGGCACACGCTGGCCCCCGCGGGCGCCGTCGGTTTCGGCACGGCGGCCGCGCACGAAGGCAGCGTCGACGTCACGCTGCGCGCGCACGGCACGGGGCCCTACGCGCTGTTCGCGTTTCACGACGAAAACGACGACGAGACGCTCGATCGCCCGGGCGGGCGCCCGCGCGAGGGCTACGCTTTCTCCGGCGCCATCGAACCGTTCCTGCCGCCGCCCTTCGCGCGTGCCGCCGAGGTCGGCGTCGAGGGCCGTGTGCGGCTGCATTACCCGCCCGACCCGCGGCGCCGCTGAGGCGCGCGATGCGCATGACACAGGTCAAGCGCGCCGCTCCCGCGGCCCGCTACAGTCCCCGCATCCAGCAGCAGGAGAAGTTCATCGTGGCCGGAGAATTCGACGTCGCACGCCAGTGCATCAGCCAGGCCATGCAGCAGGCCGCGCAGGATCCGGCAATGAGTCCCGAGGTCATGGACAGTGCGCTGCTGCAGACGCTGCTCGCCGGCATGCTCGCGACCCGCACGCGCAAGGATCTCGCGAGCCTGATCGAGTTCCAGCTCGAGTCGGTGGGCGAGGACGAGTTCGTCGTCACGCGCGGCTGCTGAAGCGACGCGCGTGCCGGCTGCCGGCGACCGACACCCCGGACCTCACGGGTAGCGCGCGCGAACCAGGCGATCGTCGCCGTTCTCGCCGGCCAGGACGAGCGCGCCGCTGGCGTCGACAGCCCAGCGCCTGACCTGCGCGAGTGCGTCGAGGAAAGACCGTTCCTGGTTCATCAGCGCCGGTGGGCAGGCCATGCGGGTGGTCGCCGCAGGGCCGATGGTCAGCCCGTCGCCGTCGCGCGTGTAGCTCGCGGTATAGCGATTGCACGAGGCGTGACCGCTCAGCCGCCCCTCACCGTCGAACTCGAGGGTGACGCGTGAACGGTCGATGACGCCGCCACCGTCGATGTCCTCGACCACCCACCTCACCGCGGCGAGGTCCGCAGCCGGGGTACCAGCGCGGATGCATTCCGGGTAACGACGTCCGCGCAGCTCGAACAGGGCATGCGCGCCGTGCGACCAGAACAGCGTCGCGTGCGCGTCCCGGTACTTGGCGCCCGAGGCGGCGGGGACGTGGTCGAGGACGATGTGCTCGCCGTCGACTTCGAGTGCGAGCGTCGCTTCGGCGACGCGCACGGTGACGGCGCTGTCGCCGCAGGCGTAGGCGTGGCCGGTCGCGCTGGCGTGCGCGACCGGCCCGGTGGCCGCCGCTCCCACGAGCGGCTCGCTGGCGGCCGCCACGCAACCGTACACGAGCGCGACGACGCCCGCGAGCGCGCCCCGCGGCGCGCGCTCAGCCCGCGCTCCGGCGCACCCGGGCCAGGCAGCGTGGGCGTCTGCAGCGGCCATGCGTGGCTCAATCGTCGAGGATCGCGACCGCACGTGTCCAGCCGGCCGAAGCGCCGCGGATCTTGACCGGGAAACAGCTCACGGTGAAACCGTCGGCGGGCAGTGCCTCGAGGTTGTGCAGTTTCTCGAGGTGGCAGTAGCCGATGTCGCGCCCCGCCTTGTGGCCTTCCCAGACGAGGCTCGCGTCCCGGCTCTCGGCGTACCGGTCCTTGGTGTGCACGAACGGCGCGTCCCAGCTCCAGCCGTCGGTGCCGGTCAGGCGCACGCCGCGCTCGAGCAGGTAGAGCGTCGCCTCGCGGCCCATGCCACAGCCGGACGAGACGTAGTCGTCGCAGCCGTAGCGGCTCCCGGCGCGCGTGTTGACGACGACGATCTCGAGCGGCCGGAGTTCGTGGCCGATGCGCTTCAGTTCGGCCTCGACGTCGGCCGCGGTGACCACGTAGCCGTCGTCGAAACGGCGGAAGTCGAGCTTGACGCCCGGCTGCAGGCACCAGTCCAGCGGCACTTCGTCGATGGTGATCGCGCGCTCGCCGCGATTCATCGTCGAGTGGAAATGATACGGCGCGTCGAGGTGCGTGCCGTTGTGCGTCATCAGGCGAATCCATTCGATCGCCCAGCCTTCACCCTCGGGTAGTTCCTCCTCGCGCATGCCGGGGAAGAACTGCACCACGTCGCGGGCCGAGTCGCGGTGGGTGACGTAGTCGATGTGCGGTCCGTAGCCGGGCGGATCGGAAACGACATCGTTCTCGAGATGCATCGAGATGTCGACGAGCTGACGGGGCATGCGCTGTTCTCCTGGGTTTACGCGGCTGAGCCGCGTGCGGTCTCGACCATGGCGCGGATGCGCGCCGGTGACAAGGGGCTGGACATGACGGTCACGCCGAACGGGCGCAGCGCATCCTCGACCGCGCCCATCAGCACGGTACTGGTCGCGATGCAGCCGTCTTCGCCGCCGCCCTTGGCGCCGATCGCGGTCGCGGGCGAGCGCGTCTCGAGGTGATGCACCTCGATCTCGGGCGCCGCCCATACCGTCGGCATGCCGTACTCCTTGAGCGTCTTCTGCAGCGGCAGGCCATGTTCGTCGTAGGCCAGGTTTTCGTACAGTGTGCCGCCGAGCTGCTGTACCACGCCGCCGCGGATCTGGCCTTTCATCAACAGCGGATTGAGCACGCGGCCATGGTCGGCCACGATCCAGATCTTCTTCACCTCGACGTGGCCGGTTTCGATGTCGACCTCGACCAGCGCGCCTTCGGCGCCGTTGGCGTGCGCGGGGTAGAACTGCGGCCGCCCCTCGGCGTCGCCCTTCCAGTTCACCGCGGCGTGACGGTAGATGCCGTGGGCTTCGAGCAACGGCGCGTCGGCCTGGTCGAGCAGCACCTCGGCGCCGGGATTGACGTAGACGCCGTAGGCGATGTCGGCGAAACCGACCTCGCGGCCGCTCGCGCGATCGCGCGCGACGCCGTTCCTGAGCACGATGTCGTCCTCGCGCGCCGCGAGCAGCACGGCGGCGGCAATGACGAGGCGTCGGCGCAGTTTCTCCGCCGCATTCTGCAGCGCGCCGATCGCGAACTGCACGCCGCGGCTGCCGAAGGTACCCGAGCCCCACGGCGTCGCCGTGGTGTCGCCCCACGAGACGCTGACGTCGGCGAGGTCGGCGCCGAGCAGGTCGGCGGCGGCCTGCGCGTAGCTCGTCTCGATGCCCTGGCCGATGCTCTGGATGCCGGTCAGCACGTGCACGCTGCCGTCGGCGGCGATGCGCAGCGTGACCGATTCGTAATTCTGGAACGCCGAGCCGGGGAATGCCGGGCCCGAGGGCTCGATGTAGGGCACGAGGCAGATGCCGAGATGACGACCGTCGGCAAGTCCCGCGGCCTGCTCGGCGCGCAGCCGTGGCAGGTCCATGACCCGGGCCAGCTGTGCCAGGGACTCGGCTACCGAGCCGTTCTCGATCACCGGGCCGGTGACGAGCTGGTGCGGATAGCCGGTGAGCAGGTTGCGCTGGCGGATCTCGAGCGGGTCCAGCTCGAGCCGCTCGGCGGCACGGTCGAGCACGCGCTCCATCAGCATGTTGGCGAGATCCTTGCCGTAGCCGCGGTAGGCGTTGTAGGGCGCCTTGTTCGTGACCACGCAGCGCACCCGCGTGCGGTAGTGCGCGAGCCGGTAGGGGCCGGGCGCGTAGGTGCCGCCGTTCAGCGGCATGCCCAGCCCGCAGGCGCGTTCGGCGCCGTCGCAGCCCATGTCGGCGAGGATGTCCGTGTCCATGGCGAGGAGCCGGCCGTCGCGCGCGAACGCGGCGCGTGAGCGCGTGTGATAGTCGCGCGCGGCGTAGCCGGCGTGCATCCATGCCGAGCGCGGCTCGAACCATTTGACCGGCCGCCCGGTCAGCAGCGAGCCCAGTACCGGAAGGAACTCGCAGTCGACCGAGAGCTTGGCGCCGAAGGCGCCGCCGACATCCCCCGCGATGACCTGGATGCGGGTCTCCGGGATGCCAAAGACGCGCGCCAGGTAGAGTCGCGTCTGGTGCGGCACCTGCGAAGACGTGTGCACGGTCAGGCGCTCCTCGGCGGCGTCCCAGGCCGCATGCGCGACGCGCGTCTCGAGCGGCATGGCGCCGAAGCGGTGCGAGTCGATGTGCTCGTCGACGACCAGGTCGGCGCTGGCGAACACGGCATCGACATCGCCATGGTCGAGGGCGAATTCGACCTGCAGGTTAGAGTCCCACTCCGGATAGAGCAGCGCCTCGCCGGTGGCCCGTGCCGCCTCGGCAGCGTCGACCATCGCCGGCAGCGCGGTGTACTCGACCTCGACCGCGCGAGCCGCGTCTTCGGCCTGGTAAGCCGTGTCGGCGACGACCAGCGCGAGCGGCTCGCCGTAGAACAGCACCTTGTCGGTGGCGAGCGCGTAACGCCGCGGCAGCTTCAGATCGAGCAGGTCCATGGTCGGCGAGATCGGCGTCCAGTGCGCTTTCGCCTCGGCCCCGGTGATCACCAGGTGTACCCCGGGCATGGCCTTGGCGCGGCGCGTGTCGATGCTGACGATGCGTGCGTGGGCGCGGGTTGCGCGCGCCGCGCAGGCATGCAGGTCGGTGACGCTGCCGGCGTTGTCGGCATAGCGGCCGCGGCCGGCGACGATGCGCCGATCCTCGCGCCGCGCGATCGGTTTGCCGACCCAGTCCTGGTCGTCGGGCGTCGCCCGGGCCGTGTTGGTATACGGCGCCGCGCGTCCCGCGGCCACCTTGACCGCGTGCACGATGTGGTTGTAACCGGTGCAGCGGCACAGGTTGCCGGACAGCGCCTGGCGGATGTCGTCGTCGTCGAAATCCTGATCGCCACGCCGCGCGAGAAAATCGCGCGCGCTCATCACCATGCCGGCCGTGCAGTAGCCGCATTGCAGCGCGTGGCAACCGATGAAGGCTTCCTGCAGCGGATCGAGCGTGCGCCCCGCGGCGAGCCCTTCGACGGTCGTCACGCGGCCGCCGTCGGCGCGCACTGCTAGCACCAGGCAGGCCTTGACGGTGCGGCCGTCGAGCTCGACGGTGCAGGCACCGCAGGCGCCTTCTTCGCAACCGATGCGGACACTGTCGGCATGCGCATGCTCGCGCAGGAAATCGACCAGCAGGGTGCGAGGTTCGACCGTCGCGCTGACCGCGCGGCCGTTGACCTCGAGGCAGATCGGGCAGCCGCTCATGCGTCGATCCCGATGGCCGCGAGCGCGCGGCGTACGAGCACCGCGGCGAGGTGCAGCTTATAGGCGGCGTCGCCGTGCTGGTCGGCCACCGGGCTGTGCCGCGCCGGTGCGAGCGCATCCTCGAGCACGCCGGGACCGTCCGTCTCGACCGCGGCGAGGCGCACCGGGGTGGGGTCTATGCCCCCCACCGCGATACGCAGGCCGTTCGCATGCGCTACCGCGCACACGTTGACCAGGGCGAGATCCTGCCGTTGGCGCGCGAACTCGAGATAGCATCCACGCGCGCCGGCCCCGCGCGGCAGCTCCAGCGCGACGGCGAGCCGCTGGCCCAGCACGTGGCGGCGGAAGCCCGAGAAGAATTCGCCGAGGGGAATCACGCCGCGTGTCCCGTCCGCACCGGCGGCGATCACCGTGGCATCGCTGGCCAATAACGCAACGGCCATGTTGGCGCGGGGATCGGCCCAGCACACGTTGCCGAGCACGGTGCCGAGATTGCGCACCTGGACGTCGCCGATCTGCGCCGCCGCGTCGGCGAGCCAGGGCTGATCGGCGCGAATCGCGTCATCGGCCGCGAGCGCGGCATGCGTCACGTGGGCGCCGATACGGATGCGCTCGCCAGCGCTGCGGATGTCGCCATCCAGCGCGTCGACGCCGGCGAGGTCCACCAGGGCGCCGGGCTCGGCGTCGCGCAGGCGCATCGCCGGCAGCAGGCTCTGCCCGCCGGCCAGTGGCTGCGCGCCGGCCGCGACGGCGGCCAGCGCATCGGCCAGCGTCATGGGACGGTGCAGGGCGAAAGGCGCGGGGCGCATCGGCAGTCCCCCTCCCCGGGGCAGCGTGCGTTCGGAAGCGAGAGCCTAGCGGATCGCACGGGGCTCGCGCGAGCGCTGCGGCAGCGCGTGCGGGCACGCCGGACCGTGGCACGCGCGGCCACGACGTGCCGGCTCGCAGCGGTGTGCTATTTTCTGCGCGCCGCATCCCGCCGGCGCGGCACCGGTCACATCCAGGGCTTCGAGCATGCAGGACTCCACTCCCATCCTGGTCGGCGGCGCACAGTACGTCGATCGTAACGCGCCGTCGCCCGCAACGAGTCTGTCGCCGGCCGCCATGGCGGCCGAGGTCGCGCGCCGTGCGCTCGCCGATACCGGTGCTACCGGTGATCTCGCGGCACGGGTCGACGTGCTCGCCGTGGCGCGCCTGTTCGAGCATTCCGTGCGCGATACCGTGATGTGGCCGAACCCCTTCGGCTGTTCGAACAACATGCCGTGGTCGGTGGCCAATCGCCTCGCTATCCGTCCGCGCCGCGCCATCTATGCCGAGGTCGGCGGCGAGACGCCGCAGCGGCTGGTCAACCAGCTCGCCGAGGACATCCATGCCGGCGCGGTGCGCGCTGCCGTGCTGACCGGCGCCGAGGCACTGGCGACCATCCGCAACGCGAAGCGCGCCGGCGTCGCGCTCGACTGGCGCGAGGAGGAGGACGGCGAGTTCGAGGACCTGTGGCCCGAGGATCCGATGGCCAGCGCCTACGAGACGGCGCACGGCATCACGTTTCCGATCCAGGTCTATTGCCTGTTCGAGCAGGTCTTGCGTGCCGAGCTCGGGCTGTCGCAGGATGAGTATCGCGCGCGTATCGGGCGCATCTTCGCACCGTTCAGTGCGGTCGCGGCGGTGAATCCCTACGCGCAGTTCCCGACCGCGCGCAGCGCCGGCTTCATCGCCACGCCATCGCCGGAGAACTTCCTGCTGTGCGAGCCTTACACGAAATGGATGGTCGCGCAGGACGCGGTCAACCAGGCCGCGGCGGTGGTGATGACCTCGGTCGGCCTGGCGCGCGAGCTGGGCATCCCCGAGAGCCGCTGGGTCTACCTGCGTTCGTATGCCGACGTCGACGAGCTGCCGGTGGTGCGGCGGCCGCGCCTGGCCGGATCCCACGCCCAGGGCCTCGCGCTCGGCCGCGCCCTCGATGACGCCGGCATCACGGTCGACGACATCGCGCACATCGATCTCTACAGTTGCTTCCCGGTCGCCGTGACCAGCGCCTGCGAGCATCTCGGTATCGATCCCGAAGGCGGCCGCGCGCTCACCCTGACCGGCGGTCTGCCTTACTTCGGCGGACCGGGTAACAACTACAGCCTGCATGCGATCGCCGAAGTCGTGGCGCGTCTGCGTGGCGATGACGCCGGCCACGCGCTGGTCGCCGCCAACGGCGGCTACCTGTCCAAGCACTCGGTGGGTGTCTACGCGCGGCACCTCGATGCTCCCTGGGAGCCGCGTTCGAGCGCCGCTGAGCGCCACGCGGCAAAGGCCGCCAGCGACATCGTCGTCGCGGAGGTCGCCGAGGGTGCCGGGCGCATCGAGTCGTACGCTGCGACCTACGCGCGCGGCGCGCCGTCGGGCGGGTACATCGTCGGGCGCCTGGTGGCGGACGACCGGCGCTTTCTCGCCGTGATGGAGCCCGACAGCGAGGCGGCACGCGCGCTGCTGTTCGGCGCGCAGCCGATCGGCATGCCGGTGCAGCTGCGCCATGCCGACGGCATCAACTACTTCGGCGTCGCCGCGCAATAGATGACGGCTCCGCCGCCCGCGCCATGGCATGGGCCTCCCTGACGGCGCCGGGCGATTCCTTGTCTGAGCACACGCATAGGCAGGCGGCGCTGCGGCGGTCCTGCACGAGGACATCATCATGACCATTCCGAGTCTCGAATCCTTCGGCTTCGATGCCGATTACCAGGCCGTCTACGACCTCGCCTACCGCTACGCGCGCGACGAGCTGTACGAACTGTGCGAGCGCATGGACAACGAAGACTGGTTCCCCGAGGAGGCCTTCCGCGGCCTCGCCGAACACGGCCTGCTCGGCGTCACGGTGCCGACCGAGTTCGGCGGCGGCGGTATGGACGTGCTCGCGCAATGCTTCATCGCCGAGGCCGTCGCCTACTGGAACCACGCGATCGCCGCCGGCATGCTGGCCAGCGACAACCTGTGCCTGCACAACCTTGTGCGCAATGCCAGCGAAGGCCAGAAGCGCGAATACCTGCCGCGTTTCTGCGATGGCTCGCTGATCGGTGCGCTGGGCATGACCGAGCCCGGCGCCGGCTCGGATGCGCTCGGGTCGATGGCAACCACGGCGCGCCGGGACGGCGACGACTATGTGCTCAATGGTCGCAAGTTGTTCATCACCAACGGGCCGGTCGCCGACGTGCTGCTGGTCTACGCGAAGACTGCACCGGAGAAGCGCCAGAAGGGCATTTCCGCGTTCATCGTCGAGAAAGGCTTTGCCGGCTTCGCGGTCGCGCAGAAGCTCGACAAGATGGGCTGGCGCGGCAGCCCCACCGGCGAACTCGTGTTCGATGACTGCCGCGTGCCGGCCGGCAACCTGGTCGGCGCAGAGAACGCGGGGCACATCGTGATGATGAGCGGGCTCGACATCGAGCGCGTGATCGGCGCCTTCTTCGACATCGGCATCGCCCAGCGCGCCTTCGATCTCGCGCTCGAGTACGCCACGCAACGCAAGCAGTTCGGCCGCGCCATCGGCGAGTTCCAGATGGTCCAGGCGATGCTCGCCGACATGTACAC
>Ga0180436_10000427_pt1 | contig 43746 bp, 28 predicted proteins | sample SS_ome_2_FD_132434 | JGI IMG/M metagenome (GOLD analysis project Ga0180436, IMG submission 132434) | Hypersaline lake sediment archaeal communities from the Salton Sea, California, USA - SS_3_S_2 metaG | ecosystem: Environmental > Aquatic > Non-marine Saline and Alkaline > Hypersaline >...
CGCTGAAGCGGCGAATCGACAACGGCGTCCACACAATCACGCTTCCTTCCGGACTTCGAGCCGAAGAGGTGACTGTTCTTGTACTGCATCTGGACGGGACGCCGAAAGTCGATGTCCCGAAAGCGAAGTCTGAGAAATCGTCCAAGTAAGCGCCGCGGCGGAGAGGTAATCAATGCCGGTAAGGCTGGCGGATGTCGTATGAGAAACACACTCGGCGGCTCGATCATGGTCGAAGAGGAATCGCCGCGGGCCGAGATTGATTCAGGCGCTGTGACCGGCGCAAACGGCGAGTACCTTAAAGCACGGTTCCTGTAGTCCGGCACGATGGGACTTGACTCAATGGGAAATGGAAAATGAAAACGATCCGAACTGTTCTCGCGGCGGCGTTATGCACTCTTACGATCAGCGCAGGCAGATCTTCAGACTGCCATGCTGACGACGCGGTCAAGCTCAAGGTTGATTGGCCGGAGTTCATCAAGCGTCATGATCTGATCTGGCGTTCTTTGCCCACCCATTTCGATTACGGGGCGTTTCTGGGCAACGGGATGCTGGGATCGATGATCTACAAAGACGGGTCCAATCGCCTTCGCTGGGAGATGGGGCGTTCGGATGTCACCGAACATCGGCGCGACAATTCCCGGCTTCCCATCGGCGGATTCGTTCTGACCACCGTCGGCGAAATCCAGTCCGGCGTCATGCGGACGGATCTCTGGAACGCGGAAGTCAGGGGAACCATTATCACCGATAAGGGGAGCATTACGTTCCGGTCATTTATCCACACCCATAAAATGGTGATGATCACCGATGTCAGCTCCACCGACGGCGAAAGCGGCGCGAGCTTCGCCTGGGAGGCCCGGCCCTGTATCGACAGGGTCAATGTCAGGCGGTTTAAGGATCCCCCCAACCCGCCGTCGACTACGGATACCCTCAACAAGGTCGCCGTTTGCACCCAGAATCGATTCGCCGGCGGCCAGTTCGCTACGGCCTGGAGGGAAACCTCCATCAAGACCGGGCGCCGGGTGACGCTCAGCATCGCCGACAGTTTCCCCGGCAAGACGGCGGCGAAACAAGCCGTCGCCACAGTCGAAAAAACCACCGTCGCCGACTTCGAAGCTCTGCTTAAGTCCCATCGCCGCTGGTGGAGCGAATTCTATCCGAAGAACATGGTCTCCCTTCCCGATTCCAGGCTGGAGAGTTTCTATTGGATCCAGTTCTACAAGCTCGCGTGCGCATCACGTCCGCACCTGGTTCCCGTCGACCTGCTCGGTCCCTGGTTCCGCAGCACAGGCTGGCCGAGGATCTGGTGGAATCTCAATATCCAGACTCTCTATCTCCCGGTCTATACCGGAAACCGTCTTGAACTCGGCGAATCGTTCACCAACTTCATCGACGCCAAGCGCGCCAATTTTTATCGCAACGCCAAAGATATCTGGGGATTCGACAACTGCGCCACGGTCCCCCACACCACCTGCTACGAAGGGCTCCGCGGCGACGGGTCCCGGGCGCCGGACCACTACATAAATCCCGGCGACTTCACCTGGGCGCTGCACAACTACTATCTCCACTATCGCTACTCCATGAATCACAGCATGGTCACCGACCAGTCGAAACACGCGTTCTATCCATTGCTCCGCGACAGCATCAATCTCTATCTCAAGATCCTGAAGAAGGGAGATGACGGCAAACTCCATCTGCCGAAACTGCATTCGCCGGAATATGGCGCTGATTCGGACAACAACTACAATCTCTCGCTGCTTCGTTGGGGCTGCCAAACGCTGATCCGACTCAACAAGCGCTACAATCTCAAGGACCCGCTGGCGCCCGTCTGGACAAAAACGCTCAGAGACCTGACGCCTTATCCAGTCGACAAGAACGGACTTCGGATCGGCGCCAACATCGCTTTCACCAAATCACATCGCCACTGGTCCCATATTCTCATGGTCCATCCGCTGCATATCATGACCGGCGATCAGCCCGAAAATCGCGAACTGCTCAGCAAATCTGTCCTGCACTGGCTGACGGTCGACAACAGTCGGGGCATCAACGGCTGGTCGCGTGCGGCCGCCGCTTCGTTGTACGCGACGCTTGGCGACGGCGACAACGCCATAAAGCAGATTCACGGGCACATGGCCGACAAGCGGTTCGTCCGGCCCAACACGATGTACATCGAGGGTTCGCCGGTTATCGAATGCGCCATCGTCCTGAATCGGTCCGTTCAGGATATGCTGCTTCAAAGCTGGGGCGACAAGATTGCGGTCTTCCCGGCCGTTCCGAAGACCTGGGACAGCGCTGTCTTTCACGATCTTCGCGCCGAAGGCGCCTTCCTGGTAAGCGCCAGACGCCGCGGCGGCAAGACTATCTGGGTGCGGATCAAGAGCCTGGCCGGCGAACCGTGCAGAGTGCACCCGGGCCTGAGCGGCAAAGTCGCAGTACTGATCAACGGAAAGCCGGTTAAGGCGGCTCCGTCTGCTGACGGGATCTGCAAACTGTCCCTGGCCAAGGGCGACCAGGCTGTTCTGTACGTCGGCGAATCGGTCCCCGACTTGACAGTCAGTCCGCTTCCGGCCGATCCCGAGGAGATCAACCCGTTCGGCGGACCGCGCAAGGTGACGCTGAAGCCTTCATTGTCCTCCGGGAAACCGGCCAGGGCCTCATCGACCTGGGGCAGGGCGTACGCGCCGTCGAAAGCCTTCGACAATGACCCCGCCACCCGATGGGCCGGGGCTCACGGAACCCGGAGCGGCTGGTTGGAAGTCGATCTGGGTGAGGCCAAGACAATAGGCCGCATCGTCATCGCTGAACTCCAGTTTCCAAGCACACAGCAGTTCACCGTTCAATTCGAGATCAACGGAGCCTGGAAGGAAGTCGCCCGCGGCGGCGCCGTCGCCGGTTTGAAGAAATTCACCTTCCCGCAGGTCAAGACACGCAGGGTCAGGCTCAATCTGGTCAAAACGAAAGGCGATGTCCCGACAATAGGCGAGTTCCAGTTGTTCGCCAAGTAGGTCGCGGGCCCCAGGAAACCGCTGACGCGACTTGGGCCGGGACAAGCCGGTGCCGTCGCGGTCGGGTATTGTCTGCTGTTATGAGTCGGTTTTTCCACCTCGCACTCAACGCAATTCGATGGAGTTGTCTTGAAAGAGTCTGGTGAAGATATCGGAGTCGGGAAGCGATCGGCGGAAATACGTTTTGCGGTTTTATGGTTGATCCTGATATCCACCGTCGTGGCGATCGGCTATGCGATGTATTGCGGTTTCCTGACCAGGGAGGCCATCCAATCATGGGTCGAAAGCTCCAACGGGCGGGCGCCGGTGATATGCGTCGTTGTCGCCAGTGTGCGTATTGCCGATCTGTTCATATTCGACTCTTTTCCGGTTCGATCTGATTATCTGTATAGTAGAGTTAAGGAACACGGCGGAATACTCAACCATAGTGCGTGATTCAAGCTGAAGGCCTGATTGAATCGTGCACGCCTTGAACTTGAGGAAGGCTGAAGATGAAATGGAGACGGATCAGAACATTCGTGACGGTTTTCATGCTGGCTCTGCCGGCTGGTGCGCTTGTCGCCGAGGAGGCCGCAGATCGTTCCGACAATGACGATAAACCTGAAGTTCGCAGGCGGGGCCGGCGACGGGGCGGACGCCGCAGGCGCGGCGGGAGCTCAGAGGCGTTCGTACTGCCCGACATCGGCCTGACCGACGAGCAGAAGAAGGAGATCGACGGCATCGTCAAGACTGCGGCCGCCGCGGCAAAGGACGCCGAGGGCGAGGATCGCAAAGCGATCATGGTGCAGATGAGGAAGGACATCTACAAACTCTACACCAGAGAGCAGCGACAGGAGCTTATGAAGATTCGCCAGGCCGCCGGGGCCGGCGCAGGCGGCAAGCCGACGCATATGCGGCTGGAAGTCGTGACATTCCCCGAAAACGTCCAGGCCGTCGACTCGAACATGAACAAGCAGGCGCTGCTGTATCACCCGATCAAGCAGCCTGAAGGCGACAAGAAGATTCCGCTGGTTGTTCTCCTTCACGGCGCGGGAGGAACCAGGAAGAAGGATGTCTCCAGCTTCAAAGGGAACAAGGACGTCGCATGGATCATGTCGCCGGCCAACAGCAAGTACGCAGCCAAAGTCCTGGTCCCGCATTCCCGCAGCCATTGGAACCCCGACGCCCTGAACAAGGCGGTCGAACACCTGCTGGGAGCCAACAAGGATATAGACAAGGACCGCATCTACTGCATCGGCTTCAGCCTGGGCGGCCTGGGTGCGTGGAATTGGGGCAGACACTCACCCAGGCGTCTTGCGGCGATAGTCCCGGTGGCTTTCATTGCCAATCAAGCCAATTTGAAGGATATGGTGAATCTGCCGATCTGGGCTATGGCTGGAACGGGCGACCGGCGACGCATTGGAAGTGTTGTCGCGATGGGCAAATCGCTGAAGGAACTGGGATCGACATCGGTTCGGATAACTGTTTTTCAGGGAGCGAACCATATCGCCACGGCCAACAAGGCATGGGCGCAGGAGGGACTGTTGGAATGGCTGTTCGCACAGTCACTCAAGAAGAGAGGCTCCGCGCCGGCTGCTGATGTTAAATCGAAACCCGCCGAGACGCCGGAGCCGGCTGCAGCGCCTTCTTCGCGAGCAGGGGATCTCAAGACAGGCGAGTTCTCCATAACTCAATCCTGGTCCCAGGAGAAAGATCACAATCGCAAGTACCTGGTCAACGTCGGCGACGGCGTACGCGGCGCAGTCAGCGGCAAGGTGCTTGTGGAATTCATCGAAGGCGCGAAATAGAGTCCGCGGATTTTCAATGGTCGGATATTCGATCAGTCATCCCGAATAATGGGCATACGGCAGCTTTTTCGGATCAGGTCTATGATCGCTTTGGACAGGCCTTCGGCCTTTCGTTTTGGACCCTGGAGCTTGGTGGTGTTGGTCCTGCCTACGCAGTATCCCCTGGCGACGATCTGGCCCGAGGGTTGGTCGACAAGCTCGACAATGGCGATAATCTCTTCAAACGGGCCGAACGCCTGGTCGAGAATGCCGCGGTTTTCTTCGTAATAGACGTATTGGCCGCGAACGGTCAGGACACGCGAGGCCGCGGGGTCCAGAATCGCCTTCTTGGGTTTCAGCTCGCCGATCTCTTCGGACAGGGCGGTCCGCATGAGATCGTTCATGTGCGCCGGCATGATGGATATCGCCGCATTTGAGAAATCCTCGAACTGCACTTTCGAGTACGCTTTCGATTGAGAAGCGGGCTGCTGGGTCGGTACGGACAAGCCCTTTGGCGAGAGGAACACTTCCTTGGCCGCCCGCGTAATGCAGCCTCCGACTGGCGCCAGCGATATCGTGATCAAGACCAGCAGAGCAATTCGCTTCATGGTGTCTGTCCCTTGTTGGAGATCAAAACGTGATATTTTTCCACGCCGGTGATTGTAAGGGGGGCCGGAGATTACGTCCATATGAATATCCCGGCTACGGGGAGGCGACTTGTCTTCGTGACGTTGCAGGAGATCCGAATTGATCGGAACGGCAGGCATGCGACACAGAGGCGCAGAGGACGGCGACAACAACGGCTTCTTGCCACGAAATACACGAACCTGCCGGTCGGCAGACGGGAACCACGAAATAGAAACGGCTACGACTCGCGGCTACTGCTTTTTGACCGCTACAATCAGGTGAGGATTGCTCCGTCCACGGCTACCGCCTGCCGCCCGATGTTTTCGCGCTCGTCGCCCCGGGGCTGCGGAGCTTCAACGCTCGGAGGTTCACCGCATACGCGATCTTCTGAGGCTTGCCCCTGTCGACAAAGCCCGTCAGATAGGCCACGCCGTTCGTGGCGACCACCGGGTTGCCGAACCACTGACCGGCTGGGAGGTCGAGTCGATATCGCCTCCACTTGCCACCGGCGGGCGAATACCTGAAGACCCAAGGACAAGGAACGAATTTGCCTGAGGATTCGTCCCTCATTCCGTTCGCGAAGATCCATATATCTCCTCCCCAGCCAGCCGCCTTGACCTGCTGAAGCACACGAGGCATTCTTTCGGTGGTCCAGGAGTTGTTGAAGGTGTTGTATATCTGCACGAGCCGCAGTAATTCATTGTCTCCCTCGGTGCGCTTGTGAGTCCCGCCGAAGACGTACAGCTTCCCCCCGCACGACTCGATCCCGCTGCACATGACGGACTTCGGCATGTCCGCTTTCCTACTCCATGAGTCCTTCCCCGCGTCGTACGCGTAGACATGCCGGTAGGTCCGCCCGTAACCGCGCCGACCGCCCATGACGTATGCCGTGCCGCAACTGACAACACAAAGCGGATCCCAGGCCTTTGTCGGAAACGGCTTGAGTTGCTTCCATCCATCCCCGACCGGATCGTATCGATGGACAGTGTTGGTGAACGAGCCGGAAGGCGACTGTTCCCCGCCGACAGCGTAGATCTTTCCGCCAAGGACAAACGATCCGAGACCATTCCGCACACCAGGCGCCGAAGCCGCCGCGGTCCACTTATCGATCGCCGGATCGTAGACCTCCATTACAGCCGTACGATCACACTGAAATCGTCCCTCTGTGCTATAGCCCGACCAGACATAAATCCTCCCTTCTACGATCGCCACGCCGGATGACTGGTGCGGAACGCGCATGTCAGGCAGCCTCCTGACGATGCGGCATTGTTCCGGGGCTGCACTTTTGCGAAGTTCTTTCAGCCGCCGCTCGGTCCTGTCCGGGCTCCGTCCCGGTCCTCCCGCAAGTTTCGCCAGAGCGGACATTGCTTCGGCATGCCTGCCCTGCTCCACGTACAGATTGCTGATGGCGAACACTGCCGCCACGCGGACCCTGCTGACCGTGGCGACTCTTGCGACGGATTCAAGTTGTGCCGTCGCCGCATCGAACTTCTTGCTCTTTGAGGCGATGGCCTGGATCTCTTCGATGGCTTTGACAGCCGCCTCAATGTCCTCTGTCGAGAGGCGCGGCCGCTTGGATTCTGAAGGAACTACTGGACTTGGGATCTCGCTTTTCGGCCCGGCAAGAGTCCGTGAGGTGACCGTGCCCGTAATAAACAGGCATAGAGCACCGATGCGCCAACAGGATGTTGCTCCAAACAGATGTTTCATCTTGCACCTTTCCTTTCCCCTGCTCTTGTTGCCCGAGATGCTCTCTTAGACGCAGAAGAAGCCTTCCGGTTCCATAGATATGGCATAATTAAGAAACATGCGCTATGTTCCTGCACCGACCGCGGGGGGTGTCAACAGCTTTTACCACAGAGAACCTGCCTGCCGGCAGGTCCGTGGGTCCTCTACGTCTCTGAGCTTCTGCGTCGCACGCCTGCCGTAGTCGTTCGCTGTATTTTTGGAGCCTGCCTGCGGTAGGCGGGTGCAGACCCGGCGCCGCTTTGACATGTCGCGGCCCGCCCTGTGAGGCTCGATCGGCTGATTCGCTTCCAGGCGATGTTAGAAACTTCACGCGGGCTTGCTTATCTTCGCCGTCGCCATAGAATTGAAGCAGAGATCCGCGACTGTCGCGGTCGGAGAACTGTCAGGGGAACATGCGATTGAGAGTTGAACTGTGGACAACATGAAAATGGACCTTTCACCAGGAACAAGTACGTCATGATGAATCTCGACATCGGTCATTACGCGGCGCGGAACAACGAATCGGCGCTGGGGATGATGAAGAAGTATCCCGACAAGATCCTCAGCCTGCACCTGAAGGACCGCAAGTTCAAGACCAACGGCGCGGCCAACATGCCGTTCGGCCAGGGCGACAGCGCGGTTGCCGAGATCCTGCAGTACATGAAGAAGATCAAGGCGACGTACCCGGCCGACATCGAACTGGAATACCGGGTCCCCAAGGGCTCCGACGCGGTCAAGGAAGTCGCCAGGTGCCTAGAGTTCTGCAAGAAGGCCCTGGCCTAAGGGCCTGTCCGGACGGCGGAAGCCGTACAACATTCGAGTGACCCCTTAGATCAAGGTGAAGCAATGTCGCAGAATCCGCCCCCGATTCCCCCGCAGGAGGCGCCTGAATCCGCGCCGGACAAACCGGTCAAGAAGAAACGCAGCCTGATACTGTGTTCCTGGGTGATAATCACCGGTGTAGCGCTGCTGGCGCTGCTGCTTGGCTGGCACCCCACGTGCGACAATCCGCTGGGCACGATGAGCAGCCCTTACTCGAGCGATCGGTGGTCGGGCGTCCCGCCGACAAGCGGGCAACATGACGCTCCGCCCTCCGAAGCTGAAGAACACCTCGATCTGGGGTCGCAGCACTTAAGCGACGGCCGCGACAGGGAGGCGTTGGAGTGTTTCCGGAAGGCGACCGCCGCGGATCCGGACAACCTCGAGGCCTGGACGAGCCTGGCAACCTGCAGCAGGCTGATGGGGCTCAAGCCGGAAGCTCGAGCCGCATACGAGAAGGTGCTCCAACTCGACCCGGACGGATACTGGGGCAAAGCCGCCCGCGGACATCTTGAAGATCTCGGGGAGGAGTGACCCCGGGCTCGAGCCGCGACTTCCTTATTACAGCCTGCGTTTGAAACGGGCTTTGGCTACCGTTGTTTCGCCGGCGGAGCCGCCACCAGCGGCAGGGCTCGGAATTCGGGGTGGTCCTTGTCCCGGATGTCCCGCTTGCCTCTGTATGTGCCGTAGTACGGAACATTGGCGTCGATCCAGGTCGCGATCCTGATCAGCTCGTTGCGTGAGACCTTCGCCTTCCCGTGGTTATTGAGAATCTGGGCGATCAGCTTGCTGGAAATCGCGCCGTGTGTCAGCGGCGGGACGGCCTCGATGTGGGCGCTTCCGGACTGGCAAGCCCGGTAGTTCATCAAACCGTTGGTGGTGAGATTGTCGTACGAGCGGCTGAATTTTCCGATAGGCACGCCGGCGAGGTCCAGATTGCCCTTGGGCTTTTCGCCGCTGTGGCATTTGATGCAGTGCTTGTTTATTGTGACCTGCACGTCGGCGACGAAGTCGACCATGCGAACGCCGGCGTCGCCGGGTTGCGGTTTGAGGGTCTCGGCGGGGCTTCGGATCGCCGTCGGTCGGGTGGCGAGTCGCGGCGCATTTCTGCGGGGCTCGTGGCATCCGATGCAGGAGCGGTTCTCTCCGGGCATGATGTTGATGAAGGTCGACATCTGCTGCAGGGCCATGTAGTCCTTGTCGAGCGCCTGGAAGAACAGGTTCTGGTCGGCCGGGGCGTTGAAGAACGCCGACCCGTCTTCGTGGACCCTGGCGATGCCGTAGATCTTCTTGCGGTGCGGATCTGTGCCGAGGCTCCATGAGATTCCATGCTGATCCCAAGGCCACTCCAGGGCGCCCATCACGCGCACGTACTTGACCCTTCCCCGCTCGATGCCGGTCATGCCCCGGTATATGTCGTGGATGAACAGCGTGCCGTTCTGGCCTTTCTTTTTTGCGGGGTGTTTCTCGACCGTGGCGACCTCGGTCGGCCTGCGTCGCGGGCGAAGGGGCATCGGCTCGAAACACGACAGGCTCTCGGCCTGATGGATCGTGGCGCGATTGCCCCAGGCGTCCAGCAGGCATATCCCATACTTCTTCGGTCTGGGGCCGGGCGAATACGAGGCCAGGAAAAACTTCTCCGACAAGGGATACGGGTCGGTGAAGGCTCCGAATTTGACGGGGGGTCCGTATGTCGGGGGGTAGCCGACTTCAGGTGTGATGCAGTGCATTGCCTCTGTTCCGCGGCGGCTGCGGCGATTGTCCACCATCACCACCGCCCCGGTGCCCGGATAGTAGTGGTTGCCCGCAACGGCTACGAGTTTCCGGCTGTCCGGAATGCTGCGAGCGCAGCTCATTCCGGCCGGCCAGACAGTATTGAGTTTGTACACGTGGTCCACGCCCATGCCGTCGGGGCGCATCGCCCAGAGAGTTTCGGCGTTGCCCAGGCCCTTGTCCACGTATTCCCAGCGTGTATACAGCAGCCTCCCGTCATTCATGATTGTGGGAACGGTTTCGCTGATCGGGCTTTCGGAAATGCGGCGGATGTTCTTGCCGTCTGAGTCCATTATGTACAGCGTGGTGGCGGTGTCCGGCGAACAGAACACGATTCTCTGGGCGCGCGAACTGGCGAACATGATCTTGTCGTTGGGCAGATAGCACGGGTGCAGGTCGTCAAAGCCGCGTTTCGAGCCGCATATCTGGCGGCTCATGACCTCGGCCTCCTCGGGGCCGCCGGTTGTGAGCTGGCGAAGAGACCCCGGGACCATTCTCCCGGCGGCGGGGTCGATGTCGATTTCGTAGATTCGGAAAGGTTTCTTCGGAGCCTTCCTGTATCCGAAAACAACTTTCTTCGCGTCGAACGACAGGTCGAACCGATCGAACAGTCCGCCGTCGAGCTCCGGGATCAGCGAGGTGACCTTGCCGTCCGGGGATACCGGCGAGAGTATGCATAGGCTGCTGCCCATCGTCATGGTGCGCTGGACGGCGTAGGTGTGATTGTATCCGTGTACGGGGCGCCTGATGAACAGGAGCTTGTCGAAGTTCATCAACGGATGGGACGCCATCGTCTTGCGGCGCAGATCCTGGGATTCATCAGATATCTTCTGCAACTCTTCGGGCGAGCCGCCGACCTCAAGGGCGCTGCGTTTGGCTTCCATCGCAGATAGTCGCTTGAGGAATTCGGGACCCTCGGGATATCGCCGTCCGAATGTCTTGATCGTATCTTCGATCGCCAGCCTCAGGGCCGGTGCGTTAACCGCATCGGGCGGCAGAAACGCCGCTCGTTGCGGAGCGGGAATGCTGTCGATGTTCCGCACCTTGCGCTTGGGCGGTGTCCAGCCTTTCGGGAAGGCGGTCGTCGTGTTCAGCCGCACGCCAGCCAGATTGGGCAGCGGCCCGCGCCGGGACAGCTTGAGCGTGTGCTTGCCGCTGGTCAGCGACAGTTTCGCAAGGGCGCCCTTGCCGTAATCGTAGAGTCCCTCCCACCTGGCGAATCTGCTGCGGGCCGAGAATCTGGTCGGCTGGACGACCGGCGAGGTGCCGATAGTCACGCGAGTGCAGCATTTTCCGAGGTTCTTCCCGTCCAGGAAGACGTCCACCGGACGGGCCTCGTCGGCGGCGTAGTTGATCTGAAGCGTGTACTCGGCGGTCACCGGGATGTCGATGTCGTATTCGACGACCCCTTCGGCGCCCGACTTCGGTCCGCCGCCGGCCAACGGGGCGGTGTCGGCGTACTTGTCGGGGCTCGCGTAGATTCGGGCGTTTCCGCGATCGAACGTCCAGGCGGGAATACTCAGTGTGCCGGCGCCGGGTCGGGCCGGAGGCAGTTCCGACAGGGGCGGCGCCGCGAACTTCATGGCCCCGGTGGGATCGAACGCCTTGCGGTGTCTTGCCGGGATGCTGTTTATGTCCCGCACCTTGTATCGGGGCTGTTTCCAGTCGGCCGGGAATTCCGTCTTAGTGTCCAGGCGAAACGCCACCAGGTGGGGCAGCGGCTGACGGCTGACGATTCTCAGACTGTGCTTGCCTTTGGCGACAGGGGAGCGATGAGAAAGATCGATGAACCTGCCGGCCCTGGCGATCGCCTCCCATTTGGCTCCGCTGCTCCTCCAGGTCGGCTTGCCCGAACTCCCGGCGATCGCCGGGCCGAAGGTCACCGACGTGCACCAGTTTCCGATTCGGCGTCCGTCAAAGAACAGTTCGATCGGCCGGGCTTCGGCTGACGCGTAACAGATTTGAAGTTCGTATCGGGCCGTTACCGGGATGTCGATGTCGTATTCGACGATCCAGCCCCACGGCTTCTTTTCGGCCCCGCCGACAACCGGTCCGGCGTCGGCGTATTCGTTGGGATCGACGTGAATGCGCGCATTGCCGCGAGCGAACGACCAGGCGGGAATCAGCAGCGAACCGGCCTGGGCCTGTTGGGCGCGAAGTGCGAAACCAAGACACGACAGACACGCCAGTACGGGCAATATCGACATCAATCGGGCGGACGGCGGCGGAGTGTGCGATTCGGTCATAATCTCAAGTCTCCTTAAAGAAGAAAAACACCCTCGTCGGATGTTAACTATCAGTATAGATTCAACGCAGCGGTGCAACAACTATTTCGTCGGCAATGTCACGTGCTTTTGTGGATTCGAAGTTGCCGTATATAGTTGTGATGTTAGAATACGCGCGAATGCTCGGGGTCGGGGCGTTCGCGGCTCTGCAGTCCGAGCAGAAGGTGTTGTTATGCGGGAGATCTAATGTCGGATAAGATATTCGAATCGAACAGCGGGGCGGAGCCCGAGCCGGAACAGGATACAGGGCCGGATGATGATCTCCACGTGGTTGCACTCGCGCCGCGAAATGAATCGGTCCGCGCAGAGGAGACTGAACCGCAGAGCGAGTCGATTCCGCCAGTGCTCCGTCCTCCGCTCCCCGAACCGGCGGTCGGCGACGATCTGTCACGGCTGACCCAACAGATTCGCGAAGGCGAGCATGTACGGACGACGCGTAAGGAACAGTCGTCGTCAGGCGGCGTTCTTACTTCTTCTTGAGACGGATCGTCTTGATCAGCACGGGTGTTGTCGGCACGTTTGCGTGCCCGCCATTGTAGCCTACTTCCACTGTAGCGATCTTGTCGACCACGTCCATCCCGTCAATCACCTTGCCGAACGCGCAGTAGCCGAAGCCGCGGAATGATCTGTCGCGATGATTGAGGGCTGCGTTATCGACGAGGTTGATGAAGAACTGCGAGGTGGCGCTGTCGATAACCGGCGTTCTGGCCATCGCCAGCGTGCCGCGATTGTTGAGCTTGTCGAAACCGGCTTCGTTCTTGATCGGATCGCGCGTGGCCCTTTGCCTCATGTCCGGATCGAATCCGCCGCCCTGGATCATGAAACCCTTCATTACGCGGTGGAAGATCAGGCCGTCAAAGTGCTCTGATTTCACGTACGCCAGGAAGTTCTTGACGGTGATCGGAGCCAACTCGGGCCAAAGCTCGGCCGTAATGGAGCCCATCGATGTCTCGATGACGACAGTCGGCTTGTTGCCGGCGGGGGCTTTGGCCGGCGCTGCGGGTTTTGTCCGAGGCGTTTTTGCGGGGACTTTGGCGACGGGGTCGCCGGATGTGATCTTGGGAGGGGCCTTGGCGGTCTCCTCGGATTGTCCCTGCGGCGTTTCTTCAATAGCGCTCTCACAGCCGCCGGTCAGAATCATCATCGCCAGAACAGCAACACTACAGATCGCTTCAATTCGCTTCATTGTTCTCATTTCCTGATTCAGGTTGCCTAACCGTATGAAACAGCCATTATATGGATAGCTCGGCGGCGTTCAACCGGCCAGCAGAGCATTAACGCAAAGTCAGGCGTTTGTATTTGCTCCTGCGGTTGGCGAGACGATCGGCGTCGGCTTCGAGCATCCGCTGCTCGTACTCGGTGAATCCGCCCTCGAACCAGGTCGTTTCGCCGCGGCCTTCCATCACGAGCAGGTGCGTGCAGATTCGATCCAGGAAGAACCTGTCGTGGCTGATGACCATCGCGCAGCCGGGGAAGTCGATCAGGGCCTGTTCCAGCACGCGCATGGTTGCTACGTCCAAGTCGTTTGTCGGCTCATCCAGCAGCAGCAGGTTGCCGCCCCGGCGGAGCAGCTTGGCCAGGTGAACCCGGTTCCGTTCGCCGCCGGACAGTTCGCCGCAGCGTTTCTGCTGCTGGGCTCCGCGGAAGTTGAATCTCGCGACGTAAGCCCGCGAGTTCATGTTTCCAGAACCCAGTTCGATTCGGTCCTTGCCGTCTGTTATCTCCTCGAAGATCGTTCGCGAGTCGTCCAGTTCGTCGCGATGCTGGTCCACGTAAGATAACTCGACTGACGAGCCCAGCTCGATCGAGCCGGCGTCGGGTTGTTCCTGCCCTACGATCATGCGAAAGAGCGTTGTCTTGCCCGTTCCGTTGGGGCCGATGACGCCGACGATCCCGCCCCGCGGCAGTTCGAACGAGCAGTCTTCCAGCAGAGTCAGCCCCTCGTAGCCTTTGGATACCGAACTGACGCTGAGCACTTTGTCGCCCAGTCGCTTGCCGGGAACGATTTGGATAATTGCATCGCTGGTGGTGTCGAGCGAGGCCTGGCCGGCAAGCTGTTCGTAGCGGTCGATGCGGGCCTGGTTGTATTGTTTGCCGCCGCGCGACTTATTGACCCATTCCAACTCGCGAGCGAGAGTCCGCTGGCGCTGGGTCTCCTTCTTCTCGATAATGCGGAGCAGTTCGGCTTTCTGCGCCAGCCAGGACGAGTAGTTGCCCTCGAAAGGCAGGCCTCGCCCGGCGTCGAGTTCGAGAATCCACTTGGTGATCTTGTCCAGGAAATAACGATCGTGCGTGACGATGATGATCGTGCCGGGATATTCGCCAAGCGTCTGCTCCAGCCAGGCAATTGTTTCAGCGTCCAGGTGGTTCGTCGGTTCGTCAAGCAGCAGGAGATCGGGTTTTTCGAGCAGGGCTTTGCACAAAGCGACGCGTCGCCGTTCTCCGCCGGACAGCAGGCCGATCCGCATATCGTCAGGCGGCAGGACCAGCGCGTCGGCGGCGATGTCCATCAGGCGATCGATCTCCCACCCGTCGCAGGCGTCGATCTGATCCTGGAGTTGCTCCATTCGCTTCAGCAGGTCGTCCATCTCATCGGCAGGCTCGGGCTCGCCCATACGATCGGCGACGGCGTTGTATTCGTCGAGCAGATTCTGGATCGGAGCCATCGAAGCCTGCAGGCTCTCGCGAACCGTGCTGTCGAGGTCCAGTTCAGGCTCCTGGGCGACATAACCGACGCTCATGCCCTTGACTAACCTGGCCTCGCCGTGGAAGTCCTTATCCAGCCCGGCCATGATTCGCAGCAAAGATGTCTTGCCCGATCCGTTTTCACCGACTATGCCGATCTTGGCGCCGTAGAAGAACGACAGGCTGATGTCCTGAAACAGCAAATGGTCGCCGTACTGCTTGGCTACGCCGTGCATCTCGAAGATGAACTGAGGAGGCATTCTCGGTCCCTTACGATCTTGTCTTCAAAGAAACGAATTTCTCATCCCGTCGCCGCCGGGCTCCGGGCTTCAGGGCAAATCAGTATCCGAAACACGGTGAAATAGCAAGGGACCGCCGGTAATCGGCAACGATGCGGCCGGGAATTCGGCAATAAGCGGCAGCCGTCGCGGGCGAACATCTTGCGTCGTGCCGGGAGATAGGGTAGTTTTTCGCTGGTCGGATCTACAGGAGAATGAAAATGACGATTCTTGAAGCTAATTTCAACGGTCTACAGCATATCGGCCTTCCAGTTACGGACCTGGAGCGGTCGAAGGATTTCTACGCGAAGCTCGGCTTCGAGCAGGTGATGATCAGATCGTTCGAGTTCGGCGGCGGCGCCGGCTGGTGCTGCATGATGAAACGCGGCCCGGTCGTGATGGAAATGTACCAGATGCCGGAGGCCGAGCTTGAGGCGATTCGCAATCGCGACAACGGGCATATCGATCACGTCAGCTTCGACGTCAACGATATAGACAAGGCGTTCGGCGAACTGAAAGAAGCCGGATTCACCATCGATGAGGATGCTCCGGTCCATCTGGACTTCTGGGACAACGGCTGTCGTTGCTTCAACGTGATCGGACCCGACGGCGAACGACTCGAATTCAACCAGATACTCTAGCGGCAGTGCTGAATTATGAATGCATAATAATGAACAGTCCGCCCGGTGGTTGGCGGTTGAAAGGGCCTCAGGCCTCAGGAGAAACTACTATGTCGAAATCAGCGATTGTCTCACTTTCACTGTTGTGCGTTTTCGTTATGTTCGCCGGCGGGTGCGCGGCGCCTGAAGGCAACACCGGTCTCAAACCGTTTGCCGGCGTGCCGAAGCTGGCCAATTCGGCGTACTACAAGGCCGACGGATCGTTCGATCAGGCAGTGGCCAAGAAGGCCTACTACGACATGATGCGTGCCTATCACTACCCGATCCCCGAGCAGCTCAAGAGCGATGAGTTCTGGACCGCCGACTTCAAGCAGGGCGATTTCGCCAGGCTCGGAATGGCCGGCATCTTCTGGAAAAACGTTGTGGGCAAATACGGCGACGTTGGCGCCAAGGCCTACAAGGGCGATTTCAAGGACACTAACTACGGATACCTCGGCCACGAGATCTTCCTGCTGCCGGGCCAGATGCTTCCCGAGCACAATCACTACGGCAACGGGAGCGGCAAGGGCTTCGGGCCCAAGATGGAGACCTGGCACGTACGCCACGGTTCGGTCGAGTTCTTCGGCGAGTACAAGGGCCCGACCGGCGAGACGCCCGTAAGCGAGCTGCCTAAATGCGAGCGTCCCTGGGGCTACGGCGAGAAGTGGTTCCGCTCGAAGTTCGTCAAGAAGCTCGACGCCGGCGGGATATACTCGCTCAATGATCCCGAATCGTATCATTTCATGCGGGCCGGGCCGAACGGGGCGATCGTGGCCGAATACGCGACGTACCACAACGACGTCAAATTCAGCCACCCGACAATGGAGTTCGGAAACTCAGACGCCGCTAAGATAACGAAGCTCAAGAAGGACTAGGGCGGCCGTTGGCAAAGCAGTTTTGCGGGGCGGTAATTTCTTGTGTAAGGAAGCTCCGTTCGTTACGTTAGACTGGTTATGTGAGTCGGAATCCCCGGCCTTACGGGCTCGGGAGCTTAGAAATCATCGAATATTCCAGGAGTTAACTATGTCCAGCAAAGCAACGGGTCTTTCACGTCGAACGTTTATCAAGGGCACGGCCGCCGCGGCGGCTATTCCGATGTTCGTCCCCAGCACCGTCTTCGGCGCCAACGACAAGATCAACGTCGCCTGGGTCGGCTTCGGCAACATGGGCTGGGGCGACGTGAACAACGTCGCACGCCACGGAACCAACATCGTGGCGCTGGCCGACGTGAACCAGAAGATCGTTGATCGCGGAACCAACAAGTTCAAGGGCGCCAAGGGCTACAAGGACTTCCGCATAATGCTCAAAGAGCAGTGCAAGAACATCGACGCCGTCGGCGTAGGCACGCCTGACCATACCCACTTCGGTGTGGCGTACATGGCGATGAGCATGAAGAAGCATATCTACGTTCAAAAGCCGCTTGCCCACTCCCTGTGGGAGATCCGAACGCTGCTGGAACTGGCCAGGAAGCACGATCTCGTCACGCAGATGGGCAACCAGGGGCACTCCTTCGAAGGCGCTCGCCTCGTCAAGGAATGGTACCAGGCCGGTCTGATCGGAGAGGTCAAGGAAGTTATCACCTGGACCGATCGTCCCAAGGGCGGATGGGGCTTTAACGGACAGGTCCAGACCGCGTTCCCCAAAGCCGAACCCATCCCCGAGGGCATGGATTGGGATCTGTGGGTCGGCCCCTGCGAGAAGAAGGTCCCGTTCAGCAGGCGGTTCCACCCGACGACGTGGCGCCCCTGGTGGGACTTCGGCTGCGGCGGACTCGGCGACATCGGCTGCCACACCATCGACACGCCTTACTGGGCGATGGATCTGGGCAACCCGACGCGCGTCGAAGTCGAGATGCACGACAAGCCCAACAACCTCCACACGCCGAACGGTTCGGTCGTCGACTACAAGTTCCCGGCGACCTCAAAGCGACCGGCAGTCAGTCTCAAGTGGTACGAAGGCCCGACAATCCCGAAGGCGCCCAAGGGATACGACTACAACATTCGCTGCGGCGGCGGACTGATCATGGTCGGGACCAAGGGCGGCATCTGTCATGACGGAATGCGCCCCAACAGCCCCAGGCTCTACCCGCAGGCCAAGTGGAACGACTACAAGAGCAAGGAAAACGAATCCAAGCGAGTTCCCAAGACCCTGCCCCGCGTCAGGAACGGCATCCAGGGCGACTGGGTCCAGGCGATCAGGGACGGCAAGAAGTCGTGCTCCGATTTCAGTTACTCGGCCCCGCTGGCCGAAGTTATCGTACTCGGCACGCTGGCTATCAGAACCGGCAAGCCGGTCGACTGGGACCCGAAGAATCTGAAGGTCAGCGGCAACGACGCGGCGGCCGAACTTATCAAGATCCCCGCAAGAAAAGGCTGGCGCTGCGAAGACCTCGTCTAGTATCGCGGCAACTGGCTTAACCGGCTAACAAGCGGCCCCCGAGCGTCCATGCGACGCCGGGGGCCGTTTTGGATGCGGTATTCAAAGGAAGGCTGAAGGACTTACTCATCGTCCGCCGGCGGGACCAGGCGGTACATTGCCGCGAACTCCCGTGAGAGAATCGACATGACCACGATGTCCACCAGTTCGTCGTCAAGCATTCTGCATTCGCGGAGAATCCCCTCAAAACGCAGCCCCAGCTTCTCGTTGAGCCTTATGTTCTGCAGATTGAAGCCCGCGGTTCGAATGAACACGCGGTTGAGCTTCAGGCGCCGGAACGCGTAGGCCAGCATGAGCACCTCGGCCTCCTTGGCGTAGCCCTTGCCGCGCGAGGCCGGATCGCCCAGCAGTTTGGCCATTTCGCCGCAGGCCGGGGACGCCGACAGATTGAACAATGAAGTCAGGCCGATCTGGACGTCGTGTTCGTTGCGGATTATGAAGCTCCGTCGCGTGTGGGTGTCGGGTCGGGTAAGTTCGTCGGTCAGATCGAATACCAGAGAACAGCTCAGGCTGTGCCTCACATCCTTGTCGTCGGCCCAGGTTTCCAGCAGCGAGCGATCCTCCGGTCTCAGCGGCGTCAGGGTTACTCTCTTGCCGCGGATAGGCGGCTGTTCGTCGTCTGAAGCGCATTCGAACGGGATATCCATGAGCTTCGACTGCCGCAGGTGGGGCTGCTCGGTGTGCAGATCGGGCTGGGCGAATCCCCGATCGATTACGTTGCGCATTATTTCGCTGGTGAATCCTATCAACTGTCCGGTCTCGCAGCCCGAGCGGATCAACTGGGTGACTACGGACTCGGCAAGCACGCGGCAGAGTATTTCGTCCTGCTTGCGTTTCTTCTCTGAGGCTTCGGGGTCTTTCCCGGCGTTCTGGTCAGTCATGTCGGTTCTCTGTCGTTCAAGTCATTGTAGGCGCAGCAAGATCTACACTTACTTCTTCGGTTAATCGATGCGTATGAGTGAATTATGCTCCCGTCGCGGAGTCCGGCGGTGCGGGAGTTCCTTGCCAGAGGCCGGGGCGGAAGGTATCCTCAATCGTTAAGTGATCCTGTAATCGTTACGAAAGGATGCGGCCAATGACAGACTATCGAGCATGGGCGGCGGTTGGTGTTCTCGCGGTGCTGTTCGGGGCATTCGACGCTTCTGCCAGCGGAGAGGTCAAGGTGCTGGTGCGAGTGGGACTCAAGAATGCTCAGACTCCCGTCAAACTAAGTGGCCCGATCAAGCAGGGCGCCGACGGATCGCTGAATCTGCCCGCCGAGGATCCCCAAGGCTGGGTGTCGGTCGGTTCGGGCGAGCCGATGAAGTCGCTGGAAGGGCTGCAGTCATTCACCATTTGCGGCTGGGCCAGACCTGCAACGCTTCAGACCGGGCTCGGCGGCAATCGCATCGCATTTAATCTCAGGTACAACAAGTCCGGCTTCGACCTGGTCCACAATGACCGCGGCGGACTCCGCCTGGCGGTGAACCAGTGGCCCGACAATATCCGCAACGATTCATCGGCCGGCAAACTCCGCGTCGGCAAATGGACTTTCCTGGCGGTTACTTATGACAGCGCCGGAAAAAAGGATAACGTCCGCTGGTACTTCGGCGATCCGAAGACCCCGGCGGCGCTGGACAAGGCGACATCCTACAACAACGGCCCGACCGGCTCTGGCTCAGGTCCCCTTACGATAGGCAATTACAACGAGACTATCCACAATCACGGCGTTGACCGCCAGTTCCGCGGACAGCTTCACGCCGTTCAGATATTCGGATCAAAGAGCGGCTCGGACGGAGCGCTCAGTGTCGAGGCCATACGCAAACTCCAGGCCGACGCCGAAGCTCGTCCGGACTTCAACGCCCCGGCCCCGAAATTCCAGCCACCCGCTCGCGGCGCGCCGAACCCGACCGACGCCGCGGACGATATCAGGGATACGACAATCCCGCCGGCCGGTACGCGTCCGCGAATTATCGCAACCACCGACGGCGAGATCGACGACCGATGCTCGATGGTCCGATTTCTGCTGTACGCCAACGAATGGGACATCGAGGGAATCATCTACTGCAGTTCGAAGTTCCACTGGAAGGGACACCACTGGGCCGGCGAGAAGTGGATCGAGCGTGACATTGACATGTACGCGAAATTCTACGATACGCTCAAGACCCACGCCCCGGGCTTCCCGACTCCAAAGCAGCTCAAGGCTGTCACGTACATTGGCAATATCGATCACGTCGGCGAAATGACCAAGGTCACCCCCGGTTCGCGTCGGATCGTGGAGGTCCTGCTGGACGACAAGCCCGGCCCGGTCTACCTGCAGGCCTGGGGCGGGACCAACACCATCGCTCGGGCCTTGAAGACGATCGCCGAGAAGCATCCCGACCAGGTCGCCAAAGTCACCAAGAAGGCGATCATCTTCATCATCCTCGACCAGGACAATACGTTCCGCCGGTACATCGAGCCGAACTGGCCCGGCCTGCAGGTCCTGGGCAGCTTCCGCCAGTTCGCGTGCGTTGCCTATTCGTGGGACCGGAAGATTCCGCGAGAGCTTCACAAGTACTACGATGCGGCCTGGATGCGGGCCAATATTCTTGAGGGCCACGGGCCGCTGTGCGCCCGATACGAACATCATCCCAAGAAGGGCTTCCGCTCCGAAGGCGACTCGCCGGCGTTCATGCACCAGATTCTCGTCGGGCTGCGAAGCCTGGAGCATCCGGGCTACGGCGGCTGGGGAGGGCGGTTCGCGAGGGAAGGACGCGGGCGAAAGAGCACCTGGCGCGGCGCCCGTGACGACGGCGACGTCAACAAGCCTATCTGGCGATGGTCCGCGGCGTTTGAAAACGACTGGGCCGCCCGGGCCGACTGGTGCGTGCGGAAATACTCTGACGCCAACCATCCGCCGAAGGTCAAGCTCGCCGGCGCACTCGATCGAACGGCAAAGCCGGGCGACAAGATCGTGCTGGACGCGGCAGGATCGAGTGATCCCGACGGCGACAAACTGAGTTACAAATGGTGGCGATACGATGACGTAGACACCGCCGAGAAGAAGATCGAAATCACCGGATCGGACAAGCGCCGGGCCGGCTTCATCGTTCCCGACGAACCGGGCAAGACGATCCATATTATCCTTGAAGCGGAAGATAGCGGCGATCCGCCGCTTACGCGGTACGCCAGGGTAATCGTGAAAATCGCGAACAAATAGCCAAAGGAGCCTGATATGCCGGATAAGAATGACAATGTGACATCCAATGTGAAGATTACGCGACGCGGGTTTGTGGGTTCCGCGGCGGCCGGGGCGATTGGGCTGACGATCGTCAAGCCGTCGATGGTGCGCGGAGCCGAGGCCAACAGGAGGATCAAGGTCGGCGTTATCGGGCTCGGCGGGCGAGGCGCCTGGATCGCAAGCCTCGTCAATAAACACGGCGGCTACGAGATTACTGCGGTTGCCGACTATTTCGACAGCGTAGCCCAGAGCGTCGGCAAGCGGCTGGGCGTGGACAAGAGCAAGTGCTTCAGCGGGCTGTCGGGCTACAAGAAGGTGATCGCCAGCGGGATAGACGCGATCTTCCTTAAGACGCCTCCGTGCTTCTTCCCCGAGCACGTCGCCGCCGCGGTCGCCGCCGGGCTTCACGTGTACGTCGCCAAACCTGTGGCGTGCGACGTGCCGGGCTGCATGACTGTCTCGCAGGCGGCCGCCAAATCGAAAGCCGCCGGGAAAGTGTTCCTGGTGGACTTCCAGACGCGCACCGACGAGATGTACATCAAGGGCATCGACAGCCTGCTTGCCGGCGATATCGGAAAGGTCGGGATGCTCTGCTCGCAGTATATCGACGAGAGTTTCCCCGATCCGCCGCGGACCAAGACAATTGAGTCACGCCTGCAACGGTTGATCTGGACAAACGATGTGGCCATTGGCGGCGGGATGCACGTCAATGCCGACATCCATGCTATCGACGTCGGGCTCTGGATGGCCGGCGGCCAGACGCCCGTAAGCGCCAGCGGTGCGGGGGCCGTCTGCAAGTCGAACGCAAACGGCGACACGAACCTGGTCTACTCGCTTACGTTCCAGTTCAAGAACGGTCTGTTCCTGAACCATCGAGGCGAGCATCTGCGGAATTCGACCAGATTCGCCTCCGACTGCATGGCCCACTGCGAGCGGGGGTACATCAACACGCAGTACGCAGGCGACGTCAAGATGTTCGGGCGCGGCGTGAAGTTCAATGGCGGCAAGGTCGTGGGGCTCTACGGCAACGGAGCTAAGCGCAACGTCGCCAAGTTCCACGAATGCATCACGAAGGGCGACTGCTCCAATCCGACGGTCAAACCGAGCATCGACGCCACTCTTACGACCATTCTCGGACGTCAGGCCGCGGCGAAATGCGGTACGGTGACCTGGGACGAGATGATAAAAGCCAACAAGAAAGTGCCGGTCGACCTTACCGGGCTGAAGGAGTAGCAGCGTGACACGCAGACGCGATTTTCTGAAACTCACCGCCGGCGGAGCGATCTGCCTGGGCCTTCGAACGCTCGTCGGGGCTGAGACGGAGCCTCCGAAGAAGCGGCCGAACATACTGTTGATCACCGCCGACGATCTGAACTGCGATTCGCTCGGCGTCTACGGCTGCAAAACGCCGGACATCACGCCGAATATCGATCGCCTGGCGAGTCAGGGGATGCGATTTGAACATGCGCACGTTACGATCGCCGTGTGCCAGCCGTGCAGGGGCGTGCTGGCGACGGGGATGTATCCGCATCGCAGCGGTATTGAAGGTTTCCAGAGACTCCCGGTCGGCAAACAGGAGCTTCCGCTTGTCACCGAGAAGCTGCGGGCCGGCGGATATCTCAACGGGATACTCGGCAAGGTGGGCCACTCGTCGCCGAAGACTTCATTCAAGTGGGACATGAGCTGCGACATGCCCCAACTCGGCAAGGGGCGGGACCCGAAGCTCTACGCCAAATACGCAAAGGAGTTTTTCCTGCGCGCCAGGACTGAGGGCAAGCCGTTTTACCTGATGGCCAACTCCCACGATCCGCATCGCCCGTTTTCAGGAAGCGACCAGGAGGCGGGAATGCGGAGGAGCGGGAAGATCACTCCGCCGTCTCGAACCTACAAGCCCGGCGAGATTAGTGTGCCGGCTTTCCTGCCCGACATCCCAGATGTTCGCCGCGAGATCGCCGAGTACTACAGTTCGGTCAAACGCTGCGACGATACTGTCGGGGCGCTGCTGGCGGCGCTGGAGGAGTCCGGCCAGGCTGACAACACGCTGGTCATGTTCCTGTCGGACCATGGGATGGCGCTGCCGTTCGCCAAGACCAACTGTTACCTGCACTCGACTCGCACGCCGTGGATCGTGCGCTGGCCTGGCGTCGTCAAAGGTCCGACAGTCGACAGGACTCACTTCATATCCTGTATAGACTTCATGCCGACCGCACTTGAAGCCGCCGGCCTGCCGAAGACAAACGCACTCGACGGCGTATCGTTCCTGTCGATCCTAAAGGGCCAAGAGCAGGTCGGGCGAGACAAGGTCTTCACCCAGTTCCACCAGACCGCCGGGCGGAAACGCTACCCGATGCGCACCGTTCAGGACAAGCGATTCGGGTATATCTTCAATCCATGGTCCGACGGCGATACGATCTTCAAGAATGAATCCCAGAGCGGACGAAGCTTCAAGGCGATGCGGGCAGCCGCCGCGGGTGATCCGAAGATCGCCGCTCGCGTGAAACTGTTCCAATACCGAGTGGTCGAGGAGTTCTATGACTTCCAGGAGGACCCCGACGCCCTGAATAACCTGATCGACAACGCCGAGTACAAACAGCAGATCGACAAGATGCGCGCCGAACTGCTGAAGTGGATGATCGCCACTGAAGACCCGGCCCGAGAGGCGCTGGTCAAGCGGGATTCGCCCGAAGCGTTGGCGAAGTTCATGACCGAACAGAACAAGAAGGCCCGCAATATGCCCCGGAGAAAAAAGAAACAGAATGCCAAGCGTCGCAAGAACGCCGCCTCGGGAGGAAAGTAGGTGGAGAGCACAGTGTCCAACGATATGTCCAACTCGGATTGCCCGTTCTGCTCGGATGCGTTTGAGTCCGAGATCGTGGAGATTTGCGGAACGGTTGCGGCCGTTCCCGACGCAACTCCGGTCAGCCCCGGTCATATGCTGATAGTCACCCTCCGGCATACCGAGGACATTTTTTCGATGAGCGATCAGGAGCGAGCCGACGCGATGGAGATGATCGGCGTTCTCAAGCGGCGGGCTTTGCGTATCGATCCGTCGATCACCGGCTTCAACGTCGGCGCCAACTGCGGAGTATCGGCCGGGCAGCAGGTCATGCACGCGCACATACATTTCATACCGCGGCGGGACGGGCAGGCGGTCAAAGGCGTGATCCGAAACAAAATGTCATATTGACCGTTTTGGAGGAAAAGTCGCAGAAGTGCTTTCGATTCAGAGGATTCGAGGTATAATAAGGCGGAAAGAGGTGGATATGGACACTGCAATATTCAGAGAGGGCGCAGGGGCAGTCGTTTTCGAGAGCCTCGAACCGCGATTACTGCTGTCGGGCGGTGTGGAGCCGGCGGGGATTGTGTCAATGCAGTGGGGCGGTGCGGAAGCCCAGGCGCGGACTGGCGAGTGGATCGTACGATTCTCAGACGCCGGTCTTTCGTCGGATAAGATCAAGGCTCTTGGCGGCAGCCTGGCCGACATCGGGATTGAGGCCTGGGCGCTGGAGGGCATCGGCGAGTCCGAATTCGGCAAGCTTACGGCGACGGGTTTCTCGGCGCAACATGCAGCGGCCTGGGCGTCCAAACACGCCGGCGTTCTGTACGTAGAGCCGAACTTCATCTACTCGGTGTCCGAGACAACGGCGTCGACTCTTCCAGACGATCCCACTTTTAGTGACGGTACTTTGTGGGGACTGCACAACACCGGTCAATCCGGCGGCGAGATCGATGCTGACATTGACGCGCCTGAGGCGTGGGATCTGACAACCGGATCGTCGAATGTCGTGATCGCCGTGATCGACACCGGCGTCAACTACAATCACACGGACCTTGCGGGCAACATGTGGACGAATCCCGACGAGATCCCCGGCGACGGGTTCGATAATGACGGCAACGGATACGTTGACGACATATACGGATGGAATTTCGCCGATGACAACGCCGATCCTATGGACGGGCACGACCATGGAACGCACGTAGCCGGTACGATAGGCGGCGCAGGCGATGACGGCGCCGGCATAACCGGCGTCAACTGGGATGTCAGCATCATGGCGCTGAAGTTCATGGACGATTCGGGGTCCGGGTCGACCGAGTCGGCTATAAACGCCATAGAGTATGCTACGATGATGAAACGCGATTACGGCGTTAATGTGGTCGCGACAAACAACAGTTGGGGCGGCGGTTGGTATTCGTCGGCCCTGTTCGATGCTATTGAAAACGCCGGGCGAGAGGGTGTCCTTTTTGTCGCCGCGGCCGGCAATGAAGGGGTGGACAACGACTTATTCGCCCACTATCCGAGCAATTACGATTCGGAGTACATAATCTCCGTCGCCGCGACCGACCGCCACGACAACATGGCTAGTTTCTCGAACTACGGCGCGGTGTCGGTTGATGTCGGAGCCCCGGGAGTGGCGATATACTCTTCGGTCTCGGACGGCGGATACGAATCCTACCAGGGCACATCGATGGCCGCACCGCACGTTGCCGGCGTAGCGGCTCTGCTTGCGGCTCACCAGCCCGACGCCTCGGTCGGAGAGATAAGACAGGCGATACTCGCCGGCGCCGATCCGATCGAATCGCTTGACGGGAACACCTCGACCGGAGCCCGCCTTAACGCATTCGGATCGCTGCTGGCTCTTGGCGCGGCCGGGCCGAGAGTAATGTCAGTCAGCCCATCGGGATCTTCGGCTCCGATCGATACGATAAGCGTCTATTTCAGCGAGAATCTCGATCCCGCTTCGGTTGTCGGAGCCAACTTCCTGCTTCGCACTGACGGAGCCGACGAAATCTTCGGCACACCCGACGACGGCGTTGTCCCTATCGCGGACTGGAATGTCACTCTTCCTCAGAACGATGTGGTTGCTATTACGTTCGCCGGCGACCTGGCGTTCGACGACTACCGTCTGACTATCATCGGTTCGGGCGCATCTCCGATCCGCGACCCGGACGGGAACCCCCTGAACCAAGGCGCCGACAACGAGAGTTTCTTCGAGATCCTGGAGCCTTCCGGCGATCTTGAGCAGAACGATACGATTTACAATGCCGTTGAAACCGGCCTGTCCGGAGAGGGCGAGGTGTCCTTCACCGCCGCAATCGGCGACGGATTATGGACGTGGAATGACGTCGACATCTTCAAGATCGAAGTGACCCATCCGGCGACGCTCATTACAGAGACCGACACCGACGTTATGGGAAGCAGCCTGGACACTATTCTTCGTCTCTTCAACGGCTTTGGCCATGAACTTGCGGTCAACGACGATGCGGATTTCCCCGACAGCATGATTCAGTACGAAATCGATGCTCCCGGTGATTACTACGTCGGCGTATCGGGCTACGACAACTTCGATTACAGCCCCTATCAGAACAACAGCGGATGGGGCGGCTCGGAAGGCGAATACTACCTGTCGATCAAGCTGACCGGCTTCCCGGAGATACGCGGAAGCAAGTGGGACGATCGCAACGGCGACGGCGTTCGCGGCGCGGGCGAGAGCCCCGTTGTGGGATCGAGAGTCTTCATCGACAGCAACATCAACGGTCAGTGGGACGCCGGCGAACAATCGAGGCTTACCAACGCCAACGGCGATTTTGCGTTCGAAGACCTTCCGCAGGGAACGTACGTAGTAGGCCAGGTCGTCGACGCCGGGTGGCTCTCGACATATCCGAACGTGTCTAACGTAGAGTCGTACGCGGCGTATACGACCAGTCCGGAGTTCGAGAACATCGCCGCGACCGGACAGGCGGTGCTTGCCGGAGCTGATGACGATTCATACCATCTGTCTGCGGCGGAGCTGGGCGGATTCGAGTTTCCGATGTACGGAGAATCTTACGACGGACTGTACATCAACTCGAACGGCCTGCTGACATTCGAAGAACCGGATACAGAATGGTTCAACGGCGATTTGAACCTCTATCCCCAGGGCGCGGCGATATCGGTGTTCTGGGACGATCTCGACATAAGCGATATTTGGGGCGCCGCGGTCTACTGGGACGTGCGAGGCTCCGGAGCCGACGAACGACTGATTATCCAGTGGCAAAGCGTCGAATTCTACGATACTTGGGATCCGCAGTCTCTTACGTTCCAGGCGATTCTATGCGCCGACGGACGCATAACGTTGAATTATGCCGATGTGAGCAGCTCCGATGATCCGGGCTCGGAAGGCGCCGAGGCGACTGTCGGGGTCAAGGGTTCGCTGTTCTTCGGGCATCGCCTCCTGTTGAGCTACAACTCCGGTCCCGGGAAGTATGTCGGAACCGGAGTGACCACGCACATCGTATCGCCCAAGACCGGTCAGCAGGTGGTGACTCTTGACGCCGGCCAGGTCGCCACGGACGTTTCTTTCGGAGTCAGGCGAGACATACCGCAGGGCGACGCCAACTTCGACGGGGTCGTCAACGATTCCGACGTGAGCCTCTTCGCCTCACAGTTTGGCTTAACAGGTCCCTATCAGGCGTCTGATTTCGACGGCGACGGCGACGTTGACCTAAGCGACTTCGCAATACTCAGGGCCAATTTCCCGACTCCTCCGTCCGCTCCGCGGGCGGCTCGGCAGCCTGAGGTTCAGATGGCGGCGGCTGTTTCGGCTTCCGCGGTCGAACCGCTGGCGGCGCCAACTCCGGAAGCTGACCAATCGTCCCGCACTGAGACTGACGTTGGCCAGGCCGAGCCGACCGAGCCGGTCAGGTTGGCGGTTCGAACGATCGACGCAAGCAGGTCGAGTCGACGCCTGGCCGCGCTTTCGGATCGGGCCTGGAGGCTCATGGACCGCGGCGACCTGAACCCCGATGTGGGGGGCGATGACGGCGTACTTGACGTCTATGACCTGCTGGAAAACGCTCTTCCAGGCGTTTTTCATCGCCCGGGCGCCTGAACGTCGACATGAGGCGTTTCAACATATGACAGTTTCCAATGGCTGGGCCGCCGTCCGGATGGTATAGTCTCCACAGGCGATCGAATTTGACGGAGACGACGGATGGCTGGAAACGAATCCAAGGAGCTGGCGGACCTTCAGAAGGTTCTGGACATTACCCGCGTGATGGCCGCAACGGTGGATCTCCACGATCTGCTGCAACTGGTCATCGATCGGAGCATGGAGCTGCTCGACGCCGAGCGGGCCAGCGTTTTCCTGTACGAGGCCGAGTCAAACGAACTTGTCAGCATAGTAGCCGCCGGCAGCGGCGAGATTCGTTTTCCCGCCGACAGAGGGCTGGCCGGCTCGGCCGCACAGAACAAGACCACTATCAACGTATCGGACGCCTACAATGACGACCGCTTCGACTCTTCGGTCGATCACGAGAGCGGATTTCACACTCGGAACATCCTGTCGATTCCTCTGTGCGATCACCAGGGCGGCCTGGTCGGCGTGCTGCAGGTGCTCAACAAGCGGGGCGGCGGATTCGCCGATTCGGACATGAACCTTGCCGAAACGCTCGCCGCCCAGGCCGGCGTAGCGCTTCAGCGGGCCAAGCTGATAGAGCACTACGTAGCCAAGCAGGAAATGCAGCGTGCGATGGAGATCGCCCGTGAGATTCAGCGCGGACTGCTGCCTTCGGGCCCGCCGCTGATAATGGGGTTCGACGTGGCGGGATATTCGGAGTCCGCCGACGACACAGGCGGCGACACGTTCGACTTCCTGCAACTTCAGGACGGGCGCTGGCTTCTCGCGATCGCCGACGCCAGCGGACACGGCGTCGGGCCGGCGCTGGTGATAGCACAAACCCGTGCGATGCTTCGCGCGATTGCGATGCAGGGACGCGACGTGTCGGCGATTCTGGCCACCGCCAACGACCTGCTCTGCCGGGACCTCCAGGGGCGATTCGTAACCTGTTTCCTGAGCATGGTCGATCCGATTACGGGCGGGATGACCTACGCCTCGGCGGGACACGGCCCGCTGCTGTTTTACGATTTTTCGTCGGACGAATTCGACGAACTGCCCTCGACCGGCCTGCCGATGGGCGTAATGGAGGATGCGGATTACGACCAGGTCGTCGCCAGGCAACTGGCCACCGGGGATTTCGCGGCGATAACGACCGACGGATTCTTCGAAGCCGCCAACGCCGACGGCGAGATGTTCGGCATGGCCAGGCTCCGCCGGCTCCTGCGGGACAATCGCGATCTCTCGGCGGCCGGGATGATAGAAGTAGTCTGCGAGGCCGTCGAACAGTTCACAGTCGGAATGAGGCAGGCTGACGATCTGACGATGATCGTGGCCAAGAAGAAGTAACCGGCGTATGGGGCGGGGGATCACTCCCTTTCGGGCCAGGCCAGACGAACCACTCCGCCGGATGTTTTGGCTTCGGCGGGCCAGGCGTCAATCTCCGAACCCCACGCGACGCACTGATCGCAAATGTCCAGGTACGTCTTCGTGGCGGAATCTCCGGGGTGGAGTTCGTCGGCCCGCCGGAGCTCTTTGAGGGCGTCGGCGAACCGGCGGTTGGAGATCAACTCCATCGCCTGGGCGAAATGCGCGATCGCTTGCCGATGGGATCTCCCTATTTCGCTGATCGGCCCGATCACCTCCAGGACATTCAGCGAATTCTTGACGCCCGTGATGAAGACCCTCCCCAGCGGGCGGGTCACGATCTCCTCGCGGTCGCACAGTCCCCAGGCGTGCCGGCTGACGATTATCCTCGTGCCGAAGAACTTGTTGGCCGACTCGAGCCGCGCTGAAAGATTTACGCAGTCGCCGATAGCGGTGTAGTCTTCTCGCTCCGTCGAGCCGCAGTTGCCGAACATGGCCTGTCCGCTGTGGATTCCGATGCGGACCTTCAGCTTGATGTCACGGCTCATCTCAGACGCCAGGGACTCGTTCAGATCGGCTGCGGCCTCCTGGCACATCAGCGCCGCGTCGATCGCGCGGGACGGATGGTCCGACAGTTTGATCGGCACGCCGAACAGTACGAACAGGCCGTCGCCGAGGAACTTGTTCAGATATCCGCTGCATCGGTTCTGGACGATGTCCGTCACGCCGTCGAAGTAGCGGTTCAGGAGTTTGACGGTTTCCTGCGGCCCCAGCGATTCGGACAGCGGGGTAAAGCCCGCCAGGTCCGAGAACATGCAGGTCAACTCAGTGCTCCGCCCGCCGGGGCTGGCGAGCTGCGGGTCGCTGAGCAGTTGCTCAACCAGCGCGGGGGACAGGGACTTGGCGAACCTGTCGCGGATTTGCCGTTTGGCGCGTTCTTCGGTCAACTGGCGGAATCCCGTGACGAACAGGAAGCTGACGAACATAGCCGCCAGGGGGGCCGCCAACGCCAGCCATATTCCCCACCAGGCGAACAGCACCAGGGCGTTGGCTACCGCGTAACCGATCGCCGCCAGCAGCGACAGCGGGGCCGACTGGAGGATCGGACGCGTGGCGGCGAGGAATGAGATCAGAACTCCGGCGAAAAGGATCGTGAGCGTATTGGCCGGCATTCCGGCGGGATAGACGAACTGGCCCGACAGGATAGTGTTGATGATGTTGCTGTGGACGAACACCCCAGGCGTCAGGTGCCCCATCGGAGTCGCCACGAAGTCCGGCACGCCTTCTCCCGTGGCGCCCAACATGCAGATCTTACCGGCGATCTTCGGCTTCAGTTCGTCTGTCAATCGCGTGATGTTTCGTTCGATCTCCCGGTTATTGGCCAGCAATTGGGTCTCCAGGGCAAGCAGTTCCTCAGCATGCTCGAGCCGCTTGAGATACTTCCGCCGCTCGGCCGGGTCGTCTGACGAGGTCGGTTTGCCCAGAAAGATTTCAATGTTCCCGGGTCTTCTCAGTATCTCCGTAAGGGATGCCCGGACGTCCTCCAGGCGTTTCTGGACGTCCGTTTCGATCTTCTTCAGCTCATCCAGTTTTCGGGAGTCGGGGGCCGTTGAGGGGCGGAACAGCATCGTCTTGTAGAGAGATCCTTCGAAACTGATTCGTTCGGAATAGGCCTTGTCAAACTGTTCGACCAGCGGGGCGTGGCGCTGCCAGTAAAGATCCTTGATCTCTTTCTTCTCGGGCAGGGCCTGGGCCAGTTGGAGGAATTGCATGCGGAGTCCCTGGATGCGGGATGAATTGAGTTCGGCGGCATCCTTCTCCATCCTGATCTTCACGACAGTCGCCGCGGGGATGTGCTCCAGTCCGTACGTGTCGGTTCCTATCGCCTGTCGGGGCCAGCGGATCATCATCGCACCGTCGGAGTCGAGGGGGATTCGCCGCCGCGTTCCGTCCTTGCATCGGACGGTCAGGCTGGACTTGTCCGCGGCGACGGGCTCCATGCCGCCGTGGCGATCGGCCAGTTCCCGCAGCGCCAGCGCCGCGGCGAATTGAGGGTATACATCTCCGCCGCTCTTGAACAGAAGCGGGGTTCTCCGTACGAGTTTGTCCGGATCGGGCAGATAGGCTACGCATCCGACTCCGGCGGCCGATTCTACGAATGTCACCAGCGGCGGGAACATCTGACCGGATCGGATGGGAATATCGCCGAGGCGATCGGCTTCCACGGCGAACTGCTTCATCGCGTTTGCGGCCCGCTTGCGAAGATAGGCTTTCGACAGATCCACACGGTTGCCCGGCAGATTGTCGAAGATCTCCTGGCGGTCGATGTCTGGTTTGTCGGACATGAACCTGGAAACCGCTTCGTACGTGTCAAGGGTTCTTGAACTCTGCCGGGTGACGCTGATGTGCGTAGCCAGGAAGACATTGCCGGCCCTGGAAAGTGAGCCGGCCAGGATGGAGTCGTCGTAGATCGGTTGAGGCGGCGCGCCTTGGGATAGAACCTCTTTGTCGCTGCCCTCATACAGATCGTCGTCCTGCGCTTCGTATCGGACCAACTGATACTCGCTCAAAATCAGGTCGACGACGACCGCCTTGGCGCCGCAGTCGGTCAGCACGTCGATGATGGCGGCGAGTTTCTCTCTGGGCCAGGGCCAGCGTCCCACGTACTCCAGGCTTCCGTCGTCGATGTTGACGTGGAGAATGTTGTTTGGGAGTTCGGCGTCGGTCAGTTCGAACCGCATGTCGAGGGAACTGAGTTCGGGGCCGGTGTCGAGCCCGGCCCAGAAGGCCGCCAGGACAATCAGCGTGCCGAGCAGTCCCAGCATGATCGCGGCCAGCGGACGGGATGTCTTCAGAGGCTTGTCAGTCATTCCAAGAGACTAATCCGGCAGTCGGTCCGGGGCAAGGGAAACCCTGATATGCGGTTATGAACAAAGCCCCGATGAACGTCGCCGTTCGCCGGGGCTTTTGGTGTTTCGGAGTCCGTTTCGACGCTCCGTTTCAGGACACGTCGATCAGCGATCGCGTCCGCGTTCGGGGTCGCCGACGTATCTTCCCGGATCGTCGGAGCCGCCGAGCGGGCCGCCTACCGCGGTTCCGGAGCGATCGCGTCCGCGCTCCGGATCGTCGATGTACCTGTCGGGATCGTCAGATCCGTCGATGGGGCCGCCTACCGGAGCCACCATAGGGACAACCCCGGGCAGAATCAGTTTTGGCGAGCCCGGATTCCTGGGGTTTCCGATGAATCCTATGATTCCCCGTCCGCCGCCGTTCATCAGCAGGTTCTTGAGTTCGGAGGGCGTTAGTCCGCCGTATTCGTCGCCGAGGGTGATCCCATATTTATCCAGCAGGATCGACAGGGGCATCTTCAGCTCGCTGTCGGTCCATTGCCCGGCGATCAGGGCCAGTACTCTGGAGCTGATCTTCCCGCCCCAGGCCCCGCCGGTTCCCTTGCCCTGGAACAGGAAGTCGCCCCACATGGCGAAGTGTCCGCCGGTGCCTCTGGCCGCCAGCGTTCCGGCCGGCGTGCGTAGGCGGAAGTCGTTGGCTCCTCTGCTGGAGTCGACTTGTGCGCGTATGGCGCCGTACTTCAGGCCGACTCTGGTCTGCACCAGTTTTCCGCGTTTGCGGAATGAGGCGATGCCGATTTTCGTCCCGCTCTTCACGGTGACGTCGCCCCTGTCGGCGAACTTCAGCACGATCTTTCCGCCGAGTCCGGTTCGAAGCAGAGTCATCTCGTCCAGGACGTCGCCGGCTTTCACCGCGGACCACTCGGCCTTTTCTTCGGAGGCCGAACGCTTCTCGGCGAGTCCCGAGACCGACACGACGGTGACCTGAAGTTTGTCGCCGGGATTCGCCGCCGGCGCTTTGGCCGCGGGCTTCGCAACCGCTGCTTTAACAGTAGTTTTCGCGGTCTTATCGACCGCGGGTTTGTTGTCTTCGGCCATGGCGGCGCCTGAGCATAGCGCAACCGCAACCCCTATGATAATCGTATATCGAAGCATGATCTTCTCCTGCTAGTCGGTATCACCAACCATGTCGGGGAACCTCCTTGTTCGCTTGTAAATCTCGGCCCTTGTCAGCACTGAGGCGAACTCCATTCCACTGATCTTGGTAGAGCCGGAGCCATTCATCATCATTTTTCTGTACTGTAGTTCCCTGAGACAGTACCGTTCGCTCGGACCGGTTGTTCTCAGCATCACTCCGCCTTTTAGTCCGCAGGAGCAGCAGATCATCCGGGCCAGCAGCCCTCTGGACAGTTTTGCTGAAGCGTCGTACGAGCCGGCGGGGATTATCTTCTTGTCGACCAGAGCGTCGACTCTTTGCTTGAACGTGTCGGTCTTGTCTCCGCCTTCGAGCATTAGTATGCCTCTCATGGCGTCGTTCTGGGTTACGGTGTCCTGTGAGGACATTCTGTCCAGGAACGCTGCGGAGTTTTCATCGGCCGGCAGCTTCGCATCCTTGCCGACGACCGAAAGCTGCGACCCGCAACCGCTCAGAGTCGCAACCGCAAGCATCCCTGCTATCAGCAAATAATAGCGCCTTGATCTGATTTGCATCGTATTTTTTTCCTATTTCGCGGACCGCTCGAGTCCGAAGGGGTCTAGAAGCTGAAGACAACGCCGCCGTACAGGAACTGCCTGGCCGACTTGTCGCCGCCGTCGTATGCGTGCGACGGGAAGAACGAACCGTACCGCATGGTGAACGCCAGATCGCTGGCGATCCGCCAGTTGCAGAAGAAGTCCATCTCGAATCCCGTGGCTTCGGCCTGGCTGGTTGTCGTCGGATCGCTGATCGGCGCCGCGCCGCGTGCGCGGTTGTAGAAAAACAGCTTTGTCCCGATCTCCATCTTCTCGAACATCTCGATGTGCTCCAGCGGGAAGAAGCTGGCGTTAATGGCGTATACGTTAATGTTGGAGATTTCGGGCGAGAACGCGATGCCCAGATCTCGGAAGCCGAACGCTCCGAAACCGTAGTCCGCGGTGCCGCCTCTGTTCCCGCCGTCTGTTCCTATCGGATTGGTCGCACGATCGCTGTCGCCCGATGCGTAGAGATATTCGAATCCCACTCTCGGTCTGGTGGGGCAGTCGACGAACAGATACTCGATCATGGCGTTGAACGCCAGTGCGCGTATGTTGTCGGTCTGTCCGGGATTAAGGTCGAAGTCCGGGCGCGAGTACGTCCTGCCGAATTCCGCGACGCCTTCAACGCTGTATCTAAGGTTCGGGACGCACAACGTGCCGGTGGAGCCTATTCCTATGTAGTCCGAGTTGTACTCGTATTTCTGCCCCGGCACCGCCACCGAGCCTGACGGGTCGGTGTTGTCGTCGTTGTGCATGAAGTAGACGAACGGGCGGTGTTTGCTCCATCCGCGATACGTCAACTGAGCGCCGCTTATCCATCTCTGCTGGCGGTTGGCGACGGCCGGTGAATTGTCTATGTTCCACGAGTCGCGAAGGGTGTGTCCGATGAATCCCATGAGCTCCCAGTCGCCGAAGGCAACGTCGACCCGGGCCTGATCAAGCGTAGTCGACAGCACCAGCGCCGTTCCGATCTTGGTGAAATCGCGCCCGAGCTTGACCTTGACGTCCATCGGAGGCCGCTGTCCGCCGGAGCCTTGGAGGAGCTTGGTCAGGTTCAACTGGTACCAGGCGCGCTCGACTGACGTTTCATAGTCGCCGTGCCTGCCGCCGGCCCAGTCGTCGTAGCTTGCAAGTCCGCGAACGTAGAACTTGTGAACGCCGGCGAGGTTCATGCTGGCCCAGACTCGCGCTTCATATCGCTGCATCTGGCGTTCCGTGCGCGCCACCGCGTCGTCGTAGTTGAAGAACGCGACATTGAGCCACCCGCCGTAGTCTACGCTGTTCTCACGAGTTTCCGGGTCGAACTTGTCGAGTGAGGCGCGGAGTTGCTCGTCGTAAACGCGTGACGCCGTCGGCTGCGCCAACCCCTGCGAGGATACTACTGTCACAACAGCGGCAGCAAGCAAGGTCCGGAACGCTATCCAATGTGTTTTACCGCTCAATCCTTTCATCTGTTCGCATATCCCTTATTTTTGAGTTTCTGTGGATCGACGAATCTCAGGAGCAGCCGATCCCGTGAGCGAACAAGGGTTGGCGTCGGCATGACTTAAGCCCAACCCGCATCAATTAATAGAATACAGGACGCCGTATAATCTGTCAACATCGTTATGGTGAATATATCGACCCGGTTGTCTCAAATTAACCAGAATCATAACGCCTCAAATCGGCCTGGCGGGATGTTTTCTTTCGATATCCGCTAACTATTGTACAAAGAACAACTAATGAGCGTTCGTCTGCGGGATGTCAAGTTCCTGCTCAGATTTTTTCAGCCGTTTTTCCGCCTTGTGGTAAGCGTATGATGCGGCGACCATCAGTATTCCCATGACGAAGAATGAAACAATTCTGTATATTTTTCTGATATTGGCCATGTCGACCGCGAGCAGTTTGACCGCCGTCAAGCCGAACAGCGCCAGCGCCGCCAGTCGCAGCGGCGTCACCCGCTTCCAGAAACCGATCGACAGCATTGCCGAGGCGTAGAGCCCCCAGACGATGCTGATTGACATCTGGACCGTCCAGGCCGACTGGTCAATGTCGGCGATGTTGCGATGGAGCCAGCCGGCCGGCTCGATCGTCAACAGCGCCAGCAGCGATGCGGTGAACCATACGTACAGCGGGACGATCGCCTCGCTGGGCGCGTCGGATTCCCGTCGATCCGATCTCATAACCGCCGGCCAGGCCAGCATGACAGCAAGAGTCAGCATCGCCGCGATGAAGCGGGGGTTGACGAACATCAGCATCCGGCCCTGCGGGGTGAGGAAGTAGATTCTCAGCGAGCAGAACCACGCGATGATCAGCGGCGCCAGGCCGGCGCAATAGGCCTCGCGGGCCTTTCGCATCCTGCCGATCGCCAGATACGCCGCGGCGCACGCGGCGGTCAGCATCGCTGCGACCCAGTATGTCGTATAGATCTGGTCGACCTTCCAGACAGGCGCCATTCGCCAGACCCACGGCAGGACTTCGGCGCAAATCAGGCCGACTGTGGCGTAGCTGCTTACGATGTTCAGTTCCGGACCCGACTTCTCGTCCGGCCAGGTGAGGCTCTGGATCCATATCACCACCGAAACGAAGAAGGCCGCCGCAAATCGGATGTTTACAAAAAGCCCCGGTTCGTCTATCGGATCGAGTGCGAACGCGTATACGATCAAGACCGCGGCTCCGATCAGCGGAACGACCGCGGTCTTTCGCAGCCCCCGTGCGGCCTGTCCGAGCCGCGAGCCGCCCATGAACGCCAGCGTCGCGACAGTCCACAGGGCCGACATCGCGCAAACTTCCAGATAATGCAGGTACTGTCCCGGCAAATCCAGCGTTTGGAACCAGTGGTCCAACTCCAGGCTGAAGAATCCAAGCGTGATCAGGGCCGAGCCGACAACGCAGGTGTTCCTGGTCTGCTCATCTTCCCACGACAGGCTGTAGGCCCAGATCACCCCGCAGGCCAGCATTGACGCGCCGAACAGCGGGTTAAGCCCTCCGATGCACGAGGCGCCGTGGTCTATGGTGAACGTATAGGCCGCCAGCCCCAGGGCGCCGAGCAGCGGAAAGAGCCCGGCGATGCGAAGCGGGCGGGCCATCCGACTCGGGGCCCCTGACAGGAACGCCGCGGCCCCGATCGTCCATAGCGCGATCTTCGAGCAGTGGTTCAGGTATGTCCGATAGGCCCAGGTCAGTTCGTCGAGGCCCCGGAACCACCTGTCGATTTCGATGCTCAGCAGCATCAGCGCCAGAAGTCCCGAGCCGATGGTGCAGATTGCCTGAATCTGCTTGTCCTCGGGTTCTGACTTGCGCCGGTGGAACTGGTGCACCACGGCGATCAGACCTCCGGCGATCGGGGCGCACATCATGGTCCAGAAGTTGGTATTGGCGAACGCCGGGAGCAGATCGCCCTCGATCGCCGCGAGGTTGTAGTGAACGAGGAAGACCCGGCCCGTACCCAACAGCAGCGTGATGAAGCCCCCGATCCGCACCGGGCGGTAATCGAACAGGAACCCCAGGCAGACCAGCACGACCGCTTCGCCCAGCCAGGCCAGCGTGATTCCGTTCAGGCCGAATCGCAGCGGGGCGAACAGCGTCAGGAACAACATTGACATTGAAATGAATCCGAACATCGCCTTGGCGTCGCGGCCGCGGAACCTGACGAGCACTCCGAGCGTCAGGTAAGCGCCCGACATTACAAGCGCCGCCCAGGCCAGATCTTCAGGGCGCCCTTCGAGTATCAGGTAGGCGAAGGCGAATCCGTATGTCGCATTGGCCATCGACATCAGCAGCCGTTCTACGGTGAGTTCCGTCCGGCGTCTGATGTGATGGGCCGCGGGCAGTATCGCAAACAGGCCCCAGAACGCAGCCAGCCACACCAGCGGCGGACCGACGGGGGCTCCGATCCCGAATTTCGACCACCATCCCCAGAACAGTACGATCGTCCCGACAAACGCCAGGGTGTCCAGGGCCCGCCATTTCTTGTAGAACGCCACCGCCAGGACTCCGACGTCCAGCAGCAGGATATACGAAAAGAGCGTATCCCTGGCGTCGATCCCTTTCGACACGAGGATCGGCGTGAGCATTCCGCCGAGTATCGCCAGGAACGATATGGAGATCGCATCGTGGCGAATGGCAAGCGCCATGGCGATTACAGTGACCCCGCACATCAGCGCGAAGGTCAGTTCCTGACTCTCGATGACCGGTGTTTTGTAGAAGTTCGGCGAGTACGCCGCGAACAGTGCGGCGTAGAGGACCATTATCCCGCCGCCGATGAGGCCTCGCCCCAGCGGGCGCATATCCTGACGCAGGAAAAGCTCGCCCAGTCCCAGAAGGACCCCGCCTGCGGCAACCGCCAGGAGCACCTGCACGCCCGGTCCGATCCATCCTACGTCGAAGGCGTGTTTCAGGAAAAACGCGGCGCTGAGGAACAGGATCACAACTCCGCCCCAGGTGAGCCATCGCTTGCCGGCGGCGGATTCGAAATCCGTCCAGTTCGTTTCGACCGCTCTGGGGCGAGCGGTTTGCGGGGGCTCGGCGGAGATCTGCGGCGGTGTTGGAGCCGGAGGGGGCGTCGGTTCGGGCGGCGCCTCGACCTTGACCGGTTCGACAACCGTCGGGTGGAGTTCGACTGCCTCAGCGACCGGAGTTTCCTCGTCGAGTTGCTCGGGCTCCGGCGCCAGCGGCTGGACCGGATCGGCGGGAACAGTGGGGCGAGCTATCGGCGGAGGCTCCGCTTTCGTCGGCCGGGCGCCGTGACCCTCAAGCATCGACAGCCTTCGCTGCAGTTCCGTCAGCCTGTTCAAAACGTCCGAGATTATTTTTTTATATGATTCGAACGATCGGGCGATCCGGTTGGTCTTGGACAGGGCCACGAACGCCGTTATTGATCCGGCTATGATGAATACAGGCAGAAACACCGCCAGGAGAATGAGGATTGGTTCCATTATATATAGATGCTCCCTTGCGTTCGCGGCGGCCAGGCAATTAACCGCCGACGATCGCCTGTAACCAAACTTGTCCCCAAGTCCACAGGCTCTGCAAGTAATGGTAGGCGTTGCGGTCGGGGCGGGCAAGAAGGAAAAACCGTAGATTTGCGAAAATTGTCCGCCGTCGGGTGCGGCTGAGGCAAAGCCTGTTGCATGTGGCGCCCGCCGACTGGTAACATGTTGGACGCTGTTGAAAAAGGATTTGCTCCGCGGAGTCTGTGGAGTCTGTACTCGAAAGGTAAGGAGAAGGAACAAATGAAGCGTATTGCAACGCCGATCGCGACGATAATTGTGTTTACCACGGCGATGGCGGCCGTCGGAGCCGATTGGATCCAGTTTAGAGGCCCCAATCGTGACGGGAAGTCCTCCGAGACCGGACTTCTTAAGAGTTGGCCCGAAGGCGGACCGAAGAAACTGTGGACATCCGATGTTAATCTGGGCAGCGGATTTGCATCGGTGTCAGTCACCAAAGACGCGATATACACCGCAGGCCTGTTTGACGGTCAGGAGATCGTGTTTGCTCTCGGACTGGACGGCAAACTGAAGTGGAAGTCCGCCCCCCGCGGTCCGGCGTTCGACGGTTACATGCCCGGGACGCGAACCACTCCCACTGTTGACGGCGATTATGTTTACGCTATGACCTCGACGGGTAAGGTCCTGTGCCTGCAGGCTTCCGACGGCAAAGAAAAATGGTCCGTGGACACCAGGAAGAAGTTCGGCGCAAAGATTATTCGCTGGGGCATCGCCGAGTCGATTCTGATCGTCGACGATATGGCGATCTGCACTCCCGGAGGACCCGACGCCACGATGGTCGCACTGAACAAGCTCACCGGAAAGACGATCTGGCGGACGAAGGGGCTCAGCGATATCTCGGCGTACTGCTCGCCGATCCTGATCAAGGACGATAAGAAGAACCTTATAGTTACGATGACTGGCGATAACGTAATCGGCGTGAGCCCCGCCGGCGGGAAGGTGCTGTGGAAGTACCCGTATCGCGGCCGATGCCAGGCCCATGCGGTCTCTCCCACTTACCATGACGGACAGATCTTCGTCACCAGCGGATACAATGACGGCGCGGTTATGCTGAAACTCTCGGATGACGGCAAGAGCGTGAAAGTCGCCTGGAAGGATAAGGGCTTCGACACGCACCACGGCGGTGTGATCCTGGTTGACGGAAACGTTTACGGAACCACGTGGAACGGCAACGGCGACGGTAACTGGATCTGCGCCGACTGGAAGAGCGGCAAGACTAAATTTGAAGCATCGTGGAAGTGCAAGGGCTCGATGGTCTTCGCCGACGGAATGCTCTATTGCTACGAAGAGAAGGGCGGAACCGTCGGCCTGGCCAAGGCCTCGCCCAGCGGATTCGAAGTGATCAGCTCTTTCAAGATGACAGACGGCGAAGGTAAGCACTGGGCCCACCCCGTGGTGGCCGGCGGCGTGCTGTACGTAAGACACGGAAGCGCCCTGAACGCATACGACGTTAAAGGTAAATAGAGGCGCCCGCGATTGTGCGGATCCGGAAAATGGAACCCAGCCAAAAGGAGACTACAGAATGTTCAGTCGCATACTTATCACATCATTGTTAATCGCAGTATCTTTCGGCCTGTTCGTCGGCGCTGCTTCGGCGGCCCCCAGTGAGGATAAGATCGCCAAGGTCGCCAAGGCTCTGCCCGACAAGGCCCCGGCCAGGCCCGCCAAGGCCCGCAAAGTGCTGATCTACAGCCACTGCAACGGCTTCAGGCATGGCGGAGCGATCGAGATGGCGAAAGTCGCGCTGCCGATGATGGGCAAGAAGACAGGCGCGTTCGAGGCCGTCGTCAGCGACGATCTGGCCAACTTCACGCCCGACAAGATCAAGCAGTTTGATGCGATCGTTCTCAGCAACACCACCGGCGAACTGTTCACCGTCAAGGGTCCCCGCAAGCCGCGCAAGCCCAACGAAAAGCGGATCAAGGACGCCAAGAAGCTCAAGCAGGCGATGGACAGATACGACAAGCAGTTGGCCGACTACGAGAAGAAGGTCAAGGCGATGGCCGACGCTCCCAAGATCGACACCGAAGGTCTCCGCAAGAGCTTCATGGACTGGGTCAAGGCCGGCGGCGGCGTAATGGGCATCCACGCCGCGACCGACTGCTCGTACAAATGGAAGGAGTTCGGCGAGATGATGGGCGGATACTTCGCCGGACACCCCTGGCACATGCCGGTCCCGATCAAGAACGACGATCCCAAGAACCCGATCAACGCCGCCTTCGAGGGCAAGGGATTCGTCGTCACCGATGAAATCTACCAGTTCAACCGCGGCGTATATTCGCGAGAAAAACAGCGGGTGATCCTGAGCCTCGACATGACCAAGCTCAAGAAGAAGGGCGGCCGCAAGGATCACGACTACGCCATCAGTTGGGTCAAGACCCACGGCAAGGGACGCGTGTTCTACTGCTCGCTTGGCCACCGCGACGAGATCTTCTGGAACCCGCTGGTGCTGAAGCACTACCTGGCCGGTCTGCAGTGGGCCATGGGCGACCTGAAGGATGTATGCATCACGCCGAACCCGCTGAAGTAATCCGGTGAAACGGCGAGGATTTGTGAAATTCGGGCTGGCGGCGGCGGTTTCATCCGTCGCCGCCGCGCCCGTTTATGGGGTCGCCGACAGACCCAGGCGGCCGAACATCCTGTTCATCCTCGCCGATGACGTGACTTAAAACACGCTGAGCTGCTACGGCGGGAAGAACATCAAGACGCCGAACATCGACGCGCTGGCCTCGCAGGGGATGAAGCTGACCCGGGCGTATGCGGCGATGTCCATGTGCGCCCCGTTCCGAGCCGAACTGTAGACCGGGCTCTATCCCGTTCGCAGCGGAGTGGCGCGGAATCACGTGGCGGCGAAGCCGGGGACTAAAAGCGTCTGCCACTATCTGCGCGATCTGAACTACCGAGTGGGGATTGTCGGCAAGACTCATGCGAGCCCCAAGGCCGTCTTTCCGTTCGATCGCGTCGGAGGGCGAGACCTTGCCGGCGATCAGGTGCGGAAGTACATGACCGCCGAGTCGGACAAGCCGTTTTGCCTGTTTTGCTGCTCGAACAACGCACATCCGCCGTGGCGGTCCGGCGACGCCTCGAAGATCGACAGCGACAAGGTCAAGCTGCCGCCGGTGATACACGACAGTCCGCCGACGCGCAAGACGTTCATCGGATATCTCGCCGAGGTAGTGGAACTCGATCGCTGGATGAAAACCCGGAATGACCCCGGCGCCGCGATGGATGTTCCGATTCGGCCCAAGTCAAAACGCAGGTCCGCCAAACGCAAACCGCGCAAGTAGCGCCATAGGGGGAAGCCTTGCGATAGCCCCGGCAATACGTCACAATCGGCGTATGAAAACACACGCCTATCTGACCGTAATTGCAGCCTTTGTCATCGCATCTGTCGCCGCTGGTCTCCACGGCGCGGCGCCGTCGGGGAAGCCGGCGGCTGTGAAGCTTGGCCAGTGGTATTGCGCCGGTCCGTTTAAGGACATGGAGTTCGGAAATGTCGTCCGGAGTTTCAAGTTCAAATTCGCCCCGGAGACCGATGTCCTTACCGCCGGCGCCAGGCTCGCCGATCTTTCCAGGGTTTACGAGGCCAGGAAATTCCCGGCGATGCGGGACACCCGGCGGCCTTGGGTCATCCATACGGAATGGATCGACGGATACCGCCATTTGCTGCCTCGCGGCCCGGCGCCGTCTCGTAATGAAACTCTCTATCTGTACCGGACGATAACGACCGACAAGGCTACTACGAAGGTCATGCGGATCTACGCCGAAGATTTCCTGTGCGTCTGGGTCAACGGCAAGAAGCTCGGCCAGGCGGTGCGGAACTACGGGCCGAATCATTATCCCGTGCCGCTGGTGGTCAAAGTCCCGTTTGAGAAAGGCGAAAACCGCCTGCTGGTGAAGATCACGTCGCTTTTCGGAACCCACGGATTCGCTTTCGGCCTGGACGGCGTTACCAAGAGCAATGCTCAACTCCCGCTGGCTGGATCGCGGGAGATCATCAACGATAATAAGAGGACTAACTTCCATTCTGGCGACAGGCCGTACGCTTCAGAAGCTAAAGGCTCCGCGGCTGACAAACACAGCCTCGCCGACGCCGAGCGGAGAGTTCGCAAGTTCAAGTTCGACGTGACGATGACCCCGATGTTCGACCCGCCTGTATCGAAGATGGACCGCAAGCTCAACGCCGAGTTCCCGCCCAGCGAAGGCGGAAAGGACTACATAGACGCATTGGCGACGCTGAAATCGCAATCGGCAAAGGCGATGGCGTTGCTTAAGGGCGATCCCAAACGCGGCAAACAAGCCGTTATCGCAGCAGCCGATGCGATCGAGGCCGCCTGGAGGAGACGTATCGGTAAGCTTGGTCTGATCGCGTTTATCCGCTGCCCGTCGTTCGGCGTAAACGCCATCGCTCCGTACAATTCGGGCGGATCGACGCCTGCGAGCATATGCGTATTCGACCCGTCAACACCCGACCGGCCGGCGAGAGTCGTGTTCACCGAACCGGACCTGCGCATATACGACATGAATCTATCGTACGACGCCAGGACGATCTTCTTCTCGGCGATTCGAAAGGGCGTACCCGGCGGGTGGCACATATATGAGATCGGTTCTGACGGAAAAGGGCTCAAGCAGATCACCAGCGGCCCGTGCCGCGACATAAGCCCGCTGCTGC